>Ga0209275_10000580_pt1 | contig 14421 bp, 12 predicted proteins | sample HubBroMetageREF2_FD_188344 | JGI IMG/M metagenome (GOLD analysis project Ga0209275, IMG submission 188344) | Reference soil microbial communities from the Hubbard Brook experimental Forest, New Hampshire, USA - Hubbard Brook CCASE Soil... | ecosystem: Environmental > Terrestrial > Soil >... | reverse complement strand
TGGTACATCCATGAGCCACCCAGGCGCCCGGCAGACCAATCCGCCCCCTACTGTGCCGCGAATAAATAGTGTGACTCTCGACATGGACATCGCGCGAATAGGCCGGGGCATGATCGCGGGGCTGCTTGCCGCCGCCGTCGCGCTCGGCGTCGGCCAGCTCATCGCCGGGTTCGTGGCGCCGGACGCCTCACCGGTGGTCGCCGTCGGCGAGTCGTCGATCGGCCTCACCCCGCCCCCGGTGAAGAGCTTCGCGATCTCGGCCTTCGGATCACACGACAAAGTGGTCCTGGTCGCCGGCATCCTCGCGGTGCTGGCGATCTTCGCCGCGGTCGTGGGCGTGCTGGCCATGCGCAGGCTCGCCTACGGCATGGCCGGCCTGGCGGTCTTCACCGCGATCGGTGTCGCGGCCGCGCTGACCCGGCCGACCGCCGACGCCGGCTGGGCGTTCCCGACGCTGATCGGAGGCGTCGCGGCGGCCGGTGCGCTGCGGCTGCTCGTCCGCGCCGCCCCGCCGGCCGTGGCCAGGCCCACGCCCGCGCCTCCCCTCGAAGACGGCGTGCCCGACTCCTACGCCGGGCCGCCCGCCGTGCCGGACACCCCGGAGCCGGGCCCGCCAGGCGCGACGCGACCGGGAACGGCGCCGGCGTACCGGCCCGTGCGCCCGGTCCCCGTATACGGGCCAGGACGCAGGCGCTTCCTGCGCACCAGCGCGGCCGCCGCGGGAACGGCGGTCGTGGCCGGCCTGGCCGGGCGCCTGCTGTCCGAGCGTTCCAGCGTCTCGCAGGCGCAGTCGTCGCTGCGGCTGCCCAGGCTCGTGCATCCCGCTCCCCCGCTGCCCGCCGGGAGCAATCTGCGGATACCGGGCCTGAGCTCGTTTATCACCCCGAACTCCTCGTTCTACCGGGTGGACACCGCGATCGTGCTGCCCGAGGTGCCTCCGTCGGGCTGGCATCTGCGGATCCATGGCATGGTGGCCCGGGAGATCACGATCAGCTTCGACGAGCTGATCCGGCGCCCGCTCACCGCCGACTACATCACGCTGACCTGCGTCTCCAACCCGGTCGGCGGTCCGTATGTGGGCAACGCGGAGTGGATCGGCGCGAGCCTGGCCAGCCTGCTGAGGGAGGCCGGCATCCGGGCCGGGGCGGAGCAGCTGCTGTGCACGTCGGTCGACGGCTTCACCTCCGGCGCCCCGGTGCAGACGGTCATGGATGGCCGGGACGCGCTGCTCGCGATGGCGATGAACGGCACCGCGCTCCCGGTGGAGCACGGGTTCCCGGTGCGGATGGTGGTTCCGGGGCTGTACGGCTACGTCTCCGCGTGCAAGTGGATTACCGACATTAACGTGACGACGTGGGCAGATCGGGCGTACTGGGCACAGCCGGGCCAGGGCTGGGCTCAGCAGGCGCCGATCAAGACCGAGTCGCGGATCGACGTGCCGTCTGGCGACTCGGTGCTGAAGCCCGGCCGGACGCCGGTCGCCGGGGTCGCGTGGGCGCAGCACAAGGGCGTCGCCGCGGTGGAGGTCCGGGTCGACAGCGGCCCGTGGCAGGAGGCCCGGCTGGCCGCCGTGCCCGACATCGACACCTGGCGGCAGTGGGTGTGGGAGTGGGATGCGACGCCGGGCACGCACCTGATCAACGCGCGGGCCACGGACGCCACCGGCTACACCCAGACGTCCACGCAGGAACCCCCGGCGCCGAACGGCGCGAGCGGCTACCCGGCCATCTCGGTCACCGTCAGCAGCTGACGGGCCGGGCGGTTCCGATCAGAGAAGCTGGTCGCGTACGCCGCCGTACATGTAGGCACCGAGCCAGCGGCCCATCTCGTCGAAGAACTGGCGCCGGTCGGCCGTCTCGCCCTGCGGCTGGCCGCCGCCGTCCAGGTGGCCGCCGTCGTCGGGCTGGCCCGCAGCGCCGGCGGGCGGATCCGGCTCGGCATCGAGGCGCAGCCAGGTGACGTGCGGGCCGAGCTTGATCGCGCCTGGGTCCTTGCCGCGCCGCGGGCGGAGCCGGGCGCTGGCCCGGTCACCCGCCGCGCTGAGCACCAGCACCGGGCAGCCGATGTCCAGGCCCCGCCGCAGCCGCCGCCCGAACACCGGGCTGGACAGGATCAGCGCGTCCGCGCCCCCGGCCTCGCGCCGCGCGTCGCACCACTGGGCGGCGGTGGCCGCGTCGGCGGAATCCGCGGTCAGGATGACCATGTCGTGCCCCTCGGCCTCCCGCAGGCACCGGCAGGCGGCGTCGAGGCGGGCGAAGCGCCCGGCCCGGCTGCGGTCCTGACGCCGCCCCTCCTGCGGGCGCAGGTCGGCCACGTAGAGGTGAAACCCCCGTTCGGTGTACCAGTCGACCAGGTCCTCCGGCACGAACGTGTCCGGACGGCAGTGCAGGTACAGGACGGAACGCCTGCTCGGCAGCGCCGACCGGCGCCGCAGCATGGCCCCACCGCTCTCAGTTGCCTCGCCAGACGCGAGCGGGACAGGCACTGCCTCGAAGCCGTCGGCGGCACTGCCACGCTCCGTGGTGAGGCCCATCCTGTCCCCCGTCGTCGTTGATCCGTCCGAGCACGGAACGTCAACGGCAAGTCTCGCACCGTAATTGTCCGGATGCGAGCGAACACGCGGGGTGCTGGCCCGGGACGATGCCGTAGCCTCTCAGCATGAGCGGCAGGCTGACCGAGCACCTCGAAACCGAGCTGAAGCTCGACGTTGACCCCGGCTTCGTAGTGCCGGATCTTGGCGGCCTGGTCAGCGGCCAGACGGTGAGCGAACCAGAGGTCAGGCACCTGGTCGCGAACTACTTCGACACCAGCGACCTGCGCCTGGCGGCGGCGCCGGTGACGCTGCGGCGCCGGACCGGCGGGCCCGACGAGGGCTGGCACCTGAAGCTTCCCGTGGGCGCGGGCACCCGGCGGGAGCTGCAGGCCCCGCTCGGGGATGACCCGACGGCCGTTCCGCCGCAGCTCGTATCGCTGGTCGCCACCTGGGCCGAGGGCCGTCCACTGCAGGTCGTGGCCGTGCTGGAAACCCGCCGCACGGTCCGGAACCTGATCGGCGCCGACGGCACCGTCCTTGCCGAAGTCGCCGACGACCTGGTCACCGGCCGGCTCCCCGGGCTGGGCGATACCCCGGCGGAGCCGGTCACCTGGCGCGAGATCGAGGTCGAGCTGGTGTCCGGCGGGCCGGAGATCCTCGCCGCAGCCCGCAGGAGGCTGATCGCCGCCGGGGCCCGCCTGTCGAGTTCCGCATCCAAGCTCGGCCGACTGCTGGGCACGTCGCCCTAAGCGTGACGAGAGCGCCTGACCGCCGGCGGCAGGGTGATCAGGAGCTCGAGTTCAGGTACGCCAGGACCGCGAGCACACGGCGGTGATCGTCGTCGGATGGCGGCAGGCCCAGCTTGGCGAAGATGCGCGCGATGTACTTGCTCACGGCCTTTGTCGTGATCACGAGGCTGCGCGCGATCGCGACGTTGGTCCGGCCCTCCGCCATCAGCGCGAGCACCTCGCGTTCCCGTGGGGTCAGCGCGGCCAGCGGCGTGACCCGGGATCGCCGCGCGAGGATCTGGGAGATCACCTCGGGATCCATGGCGGTGCCACCGCCGGCCACCCGCTGCACCGCGTCCACGAACTGGCGGACGTCGCCGACCCGGTCCTTGAGCAGGTAGCCGACACCGCCTGCGCCGTCGGAGAGCAGCTCACGCGCGTAGAGCTGCTCGACGTACTGCGACAGGATCAGGACCGGGAAGCCCGGACGGCGGCGGCGGGCCTCGATCGCGGCGCGCAGGCCCTCGTCGGTGAAGGTCGGCGGCAGCCGGACATCCACCACGGCGACGTCCGGCCGGTGCGCGTCGACCGCCTCGAGGAACGCGGGCGCGGTGTCGACGGCGGCGGCGACGTCCAGGCCGTTGGTGCTGAACAGCCGGATCAGGCCGTCCCGCAGCAGCAGCAGGTCCTCAACGACGACGACGGAGGTCACTGGCGGCAGGGCAGCTCGGCGAACAGTTCGGTGGGGCCGCCCACCGGGCTGCTCAGCGTGAACTTGCCGTCGAAGGCGGCCAGCCGCTGCTGCATGCCGCGCAGGCCGCTGCCGCGCGCCGGGTCGGCGCCGCCGCGCCCGTCATCGTGAACGATCAGGCGCAGCTTGTCCTGCTCCCTCCAGAGCCTCACAAACGCCCAGGTCGCCTCCGAGTGCCGGGCGATGTTGGCCATCGCCTCGGCGATCATGAAGTACAGGGCCGACTCGAGCGGTGCGGGCAGCCGAGCGTCCAGCTCCACGTCCGCCTCCACCGGCACGGCGCTGGCCAGCGCGAGCGCCTCGACCGCGCCGCCGAGGCCGCGTTCGGTCAGCACTGGCGGGTGGATGCCGCGTACCAGGTGGCGCAGCTCGTTCAGGGCCGTCCTGGCCGAGGAGCGGGCCTCGATGACGAGCTGACGGGCCGCCGCGGGGTCGCGGTCAAACTCCTCCTCGGCCATGCCGAGGCTCATCGTCAGCGACACCAGCCTGGCCTGCGCCCCGTCGTGCAGGTCCCGTTCGATGCGCCGCAGCTCCGCGGCCCTGGCGTCGACGGTCTCGTCCCGGGTCTCGGTCAGGTGCGCCATTTCCACCCGCAGGACCGCGGCCTCGTCTGCTGCGAGCGACTGTGCGGAGAGTGCGGCCAGAGCTTTCGCTACCGGAGGGCACCCCACCCAGCCCATGGCGGTGAAAAACGCGCCGAGCGGCAGCAGATCGAGGACCTTCCCGTCCCCGGCCCCGCGCAGGAAGTCGAACGGCACAACGACCACGAAGGCCGGGCCCACCACGGCCGCCGCCAGGAACGCTAGCCCGACTCCCCCGGCCACTATCTGCACGAGCAGCCAGCCCAGGTCACGCCAGGTTCCAACGTCGGACAGCAGCGTGCGTACCCGGGACGTGAGCGATCCGTGCAGCGGCCGGTAGGCCTCGGCCACCGGGACCCCGGTAACCATGCGCACCCTGCGCCGCTCCGCGCGGGCCAGTGGCCGGACCAGCCCGGTCATGACGGCGAGGAATGGGGCGCCGAGGTCGCCCAGCGGACTGAGGACCAGGGTGGCAAGCCCCAGGGCCAGCACCGGAATGCCGACCAGGGAGATGAGGCCCCCCGCCAGCAGCGCGGCGAAGGATCGGGTCGTATCCCGGGTGCGGCGCCACACGGCCCAGCCGAGCCCGGCGGGCGGCTGCTCACTCATTGGGTAGATCGGCGCGGTAGGCATGATCCGTAGCCTCGGCTCGTCGCTCAACTGGCAGGATGCCTCACACGGTACGGTCACCGGCGCACCCGGGCTATGGGGCAGGCACCCCATCTCACCTGGGGACCCGGCCCCACCGCTGGCCGGCGCGGAAGCGGCGCTGTGACAGACTCGCTTGCGTGCCGCGCGCCTTCCAGCAGGTCGATGTGTTCACCACCACGCCCTACCTCGGCAACCCGGTCGCCGTGGTGCTGGACGCAGAAGGCCTGTCCGACGCGGACATGCAGCGGTTCGCTCGCTGGACGAACCTGTCCGAGTCCACGTTCGTGCTGGCGCCCTCGGACGGCGGCGCGGACTATCAGGTCCGCATCTTCACGCCCTCGCTCGAACTGCCGTTCGCCGGCCACCCGACGCTCGGCACCTGCCACGCCTGGCTCGCGGCGGGCGGCGTTCCGCGCCGGGACGACGTGATCGTGCAGCAGTGCGGCGCCGGGCTGGTGCGAGTGCGGCAGACCGCGGACGGCCTCGCGTTCGCCGCGCCGCCGCTGCTGCGGTCCGGCCCTCCCAGCGAGGCGCTGGTGCAGCACCTCGCCGCGGTGCTTGGCATCGACCGCGGCGAGATCATAGACGCCGAGTGGGCCGACAACGGGCCGGGCTGGGTGGCCGTGCTGCTCGGCAGCGCCGACGCGGTGCTCGCGCTGCGGCCGGGCATCACCGATATCGACCTGGGCGTGGCCGGCCCGTACCCACCGGGCTCGCCGCACGCGTTCGAGGTGCGGGCGTTCTTCCCGACGGACGGCGGCACCGGTGAGGACCCGGTGACCGGGAGCCTGAACGCGTCGCTGGCCGGATGGCTGCTGCGGACCGGCCGGGCCACCGCGCCGTACGTGGCCAGCCAGGGCACGGCGCTCAGGCGCGAGGGCCGGGTGCACGTCTCCCAGGACGCCGACGGCACGATCTGGGTCGGCGGCGGCACCGTGACGTGCGTGACCGGCCAGGTCGAGCTGTAACCCGCTACCGTCAGCCAAGCACGCCTACCTGGAAGCGCGCATCAGGAACTCCGGCTGGTGTATGACGTGGTGCATGAAGCGGACAACCATCTACCTCGCCGAAGACCAGGTCCCAGCACTGGACCGGATTGCGCGGGCGAAGGGTGTTTCCCGGGCTGAGCTGATCCGCGTGTCGATTGACCGGGCGATTGGCTGGCCGTCCGGCACCAATCTTGCCGCGGACCTGGCTGCGATCGAGGGCTCCTTCGGTGTCCTTGCCGGAGAGGGGAGGCTTGCCCTCATGCGGGACCAGCGCATGGATTACCCGGATTAAGGCGGTATCGATCTTGCCCACTTTTAGGCCGCCCCGGCGGCTGTGGCGCATGCGTCTTTCTGGTTTTCGGCGTCCCATACGAGGCTTAGCAGTGCGGTGCAGGAGTCGCAGAGTTTTGCTGTGTCGAGTGGCGCGATGTAGACGCCGCCGCTGAGCATGACCTGGCTGAGTTCTTCGTCGTAGTCGGTGTCGGCCCAGTCGTCATTCAGGACGATCATCCATCCGAGGTACTTCCGCAGCCGTAATACCTCTTGGATGAGGCCGACCCTGGTCAGGGTCCGGGGGTCGGCGGCCTTGAGCAGTGCCTCGCGTGCTTCGATCACGCCACGGTCGCATGTCTCCATGTTGGTCACGCTAGCAAGAGTGTTCAGACTGTTCAAGATAGTTACACTGCTAACGATGACAAGGTGGTTGCTGGTTGACCAGCTTGGTAATGATGATCATGTGAACCAGCCACGGCGGCCGGAAGAGCGGCCAGGTGTCACCGTGGAGCGCGATCTTCGGCGACGGCTAGCCTCTGGCGAGTGGCAGCGCGGAGACCAGCTACCGAACACCAACGAGTTTGCCGAGCACTATGGGGTTGCTCCGGGGACCGTGCAGCGCGTCATGCGCAAACTCGCAGACGATGGCTTGGTCCGCGTGGTGGTGCGGTGGGGAACCTTCAAGACGTAGCTGTGCCCTAGACGGCGCCACGAAGCCCCTATCTGCACCTCAGCTTCCAAGATCATGGGTGGAAAATCAGTGGCCGCCCGGCCGGGGCGCTGGCAGCCTGTGCGCATGAACCGCCGGCTGAGCAGCGACGAGATCCGTGAGACCTTTCTGCGATTCTTCACCGAAAGGCAGCACGCACGGATCGAGGCCGCCTCGCTCATCCCGGCCAACGACCCCACGCTGCTGTTCGTCAACGCGGGCATGGCCCCGCTCAAGCCCTACTTCCTCGGCGAGGCGCTGCCCCCGGCCCCGGACCTGTGCAACGTGCAGCCGTGCGTGCGCACGATCGACATCGGGGACGTCGGCGACCGGCACCACCTCACGTTCTTCGAGATGCTGGGCAGCTGGTCGATCGACCACTACTTCAAGGAGCGCGCGGTCGAGCTGGCCTTCGAGCTGCTGACCCAGGGCTTCGGGTTCGCCGTGCCGGAGCTGTACATGACCGTGTTCGCCGGGGACGACGCGCTCGGCATCGGGCCCGACGATGTGTCCGCGGCGGCCTGGGAGCGGGCCGGCGTGCCCCGCGACCACATCGTGTACCTGGGCGCGGAGGACAACTTCTGGTCGGCCGGCGATACCGGCCCGTGCGGGCCGTGCACCGAGGTGTTCTATGACACCGGGGCCAGCCACGGCGAGCAGTACCGGCCGGGCGGCGAGTTCGACAGCGCCGGCCGGTACATCGAGATCTGGAACGCCGGGGTGTTCATGGAGTTCAACCGGCTTCCCGGCGGCACCCTGGAGCCGCTGCGGTTTACCAGCGTGGACACCGGTTCCGGCCTGGAGCGGATGGCCATGGTGCTGCAGGACCGCGACTCGGCGTACGAGACGGACCTGCTCGCCCCCGTCGTCGCGGCCGCGGAGTCCGCGCTGGCCGGGTCCGGCGCCGGGCAGCGGGACATCCGGATCGTCGCGGACCACGTCCGGGCGTCGACGTTCATCCTCAGCGAGGGCGTCGTCCCGTCGAACGAGGGCCGCGGCTACATCCCGCGACGGCTGCTGCGGAAGGTGATCGCGACCGCTACCCAGGCCGGCGCCGCCGACTTCGACGTGCGCGACGTCGCCGCCGCCGTGATCGACCGCATGCGCGGCTGCTACCCGCAGCTCGCCACGGGCCGGGACCGCACCATGGACCTGCTCGCCCGCGAGCAGCGTGACTTCGGCGGCGTGGTGCGCCGCGGCCTGGACCGGCTCGCCGCGCTGGACACCGGGCCCGGCTTCGAGATCACCGGCGACGAGGCGTTCACGCTGTTCGCGACCCACGGCATGCCGGTGGACCTGATCAGGGACTTCGCCGCCGAGCGGGGCGGCCGGCTGCACGAGCCGCGGTTCGCCGAGCTGTTCGCCGGGCACCGCCAGCTCTCCCGCGCCGCTGGGCCCGCCCGCGACGGCCAGCACGGGCACGCCGTGGCGGACCCGGACGTCATCGCCGCCCTCGGTGCCACGCAGACCCGGTTTCTCGGCTACGAGGCGCTGACCGCGACCGCGCGGGCGGTTGCCCTGGCCGGCCCGGACGGGCCGGTTGGCAGCCTGACCGCGGGCGAGTCCGGTCTGGCCGTGTTCGACCAGACTCCCTGCTACGCCGAGGGCGGCGGCCAGGTAGGCGATACCGGGCAGATCACCGCGCCGGGCCTTTCGGCCCGGGTCACAGACACGCAGAACGCCGGCGGTCACCATCTCCACCACGTTCAGGTCACCGACGGCGTGCTGAGCGTGGGTGACGCCGTGGAGCTCGCCGTGGACGCGCCGCGGCGGCGGTCGATCATGCGCAACCACTCGGCGACCCACCTGCTGCACGCGGCGCTGCGCCAGGTGCTAGGCGACCACGTGCGCCAGGCTGGGTCGCTGGTCGCCCCGGACCGGCTGCGGTTCGACTTCGTGCACCCAAGGTTCCTCACTGAGGAGGAAAAGGGGGAGGTCGAGCGGCTGGTCAACGCCGAGGTGCTGGCGAACGTGGAGCGCACGACCGTGATCAGGCCCTACCAGGACGCGATCCGCGACGGGGCGATCGCGTTCTTCGGCGAGAGGTACGGTGACGACGTGCGGGTGGTGTCGTTCGACGGCTTCTCCACCGAACTGTGCGGCGGCACGCACGTGCACAGCGCGGCCGAGGTCGGCCTGTTCCTGATCGTCAGCGAGGGCAGCATCGGCTCCGGTACCCGGCGGATCGAAGCGATCACCGGGGACGTGGCGGTGCGGCGCACGCTGGAGCGGGACAAGCTGCTCCGGGAACTGGCGGCCCTGCTGCGGGTCTCCGTTGATCAGCTGCCGTCCCGGGTCGAGTCGCTGGCCGCCCGGCCGGGCCGGGAACGCCGGGCGCAGGTCGCCGCCGGGTCCGTGGCGGACGGGGTGCGCGCCGACCGGTCCGGGCAGCGCTACCTCGTGGTCAGCGACCCCGGCCTCGGCCCGGCCGACCTGCCGGCCCAGGCCCGCCAGCTCAGCAGCGACCTGGACGCGGTGGTCGTGCTGCTGCTGCCCGACGCGAGCGAGGGCTCGCTGCGCACCGGTGTCGGCGTGCCCGACGCGCTCACCGCGCGGCTTCCGGCGACCGAGGTGCTGGACCGGGTGCTGGCCGTGACCGGCGGCCGCGGCGGGGGCAGCGCCAGCTTCGCTCAGGGCGGCGGGGCGAGAACCGATGACCTGCCCGGCACCCTGTCCAGGATCTGGGCCGCGCTCGGCCTCGATCCGGCGCAGCAAGCGCTCTGACCGGCCCGCCGGGGCGGCTACGCGGTCGGGGGCAGGTCGGCGGGACGCAGGCGGTACTGCTGCAGCCGCAGGTCGTGGTACTTCTCCGTCTCGCCCACCCACTGCATCCCGATGCGGCGCACCGTGGCCACGGCCCGTGCGTTCGCGGGCCGCACGAGCGCGATGACCTGCTCGATCCCCTGCTCGAACGCCCACCGCGCGAGGGCCAGGCCGGTCTCGGTCGCGTAGCCGCGGCCCCAGGCGTCCGGGCGGAGCTGCCAGCCGACCTCGAACTCGCCGTCGGGCGGCAATGGCAGCAGCGTCGCCCCGCCGATCAGCTGCCCGCCGTCGCCGAGCGCGACGGCCCAGCGGCCAGCGGGCGTGAACATGCGCGCGTCCTCGGCCGCCCACTGCTGCAGGACCAGCCCCATGGCCGCCTCGTCAGGCACCTGGAACATCGCGGGGGTCAGCCACCGCGAGACGTCGGCGTCGCCGTAGGCGCCCAGTGCCGCGGCGGCATCATCGGCATGCCACGCCCTGAGTACAAGGCGATTAGTGATCAGTCGCTGAGCCACGGGCTCACCTTAACCTGGACCAGAGCCTGGCGCCGACGGCCTGTGCAAGCTCGCCGCGAGGCTGCCAGGGCAGAACCATTCGTCTGATCTGTCCCGCATTGCGCGCGCGGATATGCAGAACTCTTGGAGTTTATCTGGTTATTTGATGTCGTTAGGCCAACTATTTCTTGACGGCGCTTACGAGCCAATACACGATGGCTTGCAGCAGCCCGCTGAAAGCTCCTCTCCAGATACCAAGTGACAAATGCGATGGCTTCACAGCACGATGACGCGCCCCGGCAGGCCCGGCCGACGCGCTACGGCGAGCCGGGCGGGCCCGCGCCGCTGGCCGTGGTCGCGGAACTGCGGCGGCTGATATTAGCCGAGCATTTCGGCGTTGCCGAGCAGATGCTGGCCAGCCTGCGCGACGTCGGCTCGGCGGCCACCATCGACACCCTGCGCCAGCTCTGCGTGTCCGGCGCCGAGCAGCTCCGGATCGCCTCGGAGCTCGACTCAGCGGCCAGGGCCCAGCGCCTGCTCGCACAGGAGGTGCGGCAGGGGATCGAGGCCATCCTGGCCAGCTGGGAACGGCACATCACGATGGCCGGGGAAGAGGCCGGCGCGCTGGCGGTCTCGTCGGCGCCGCGCGACGGGAAGCGCCGCCGGCGGCGCTGGTGGGCGCCCAGCCCGGGCCCGGTCGGGTCGGCCAGGACCGTGCCTCAGGCCACGCCCGCAGCGCCGGCGCCGGTGGCCGTTCCGCCGGTCATCGGCGTCGAGCCCGCACCCGCCGAACCGGCCGTTCCCGGGGCCGAAGTCGCAGCCTGCGTGCTGGGGCCGCTGGACCTGACGGTCGCCGGGCACCGCGTGCTGCGCTGGAACAGCCTCAAGGCCCGGACCGTCTTCCAGTACCTGGTTGTGCAGATCGGCCGGCCGGTCCGGCGCGAGGTGCTGATGGAGCTCATGTGGCCAGACCACAGCGTCAGCTCGGCCCGCAACAACCTCAACGCCGCGCTGTACAGCCTGCGCAACACCCTCGACCAGCAGGGCAGCCGGGTTCCGTACATCCTCTACAAGGACGGGTGCTACCTGCCGAACCCCGAATTGATGTGGTGGATCGACCGGACCGAGTTCCTGAGCACGCTGCAGCACGCCGAGGTCGCCCAGCGCGGTGGCCAGTCCAGGCAGGCGGTCAACGCCTACCAGCGGGCGGTTCGGCTTTACCGTGGGCCGCTCTTCGAGGACGACAGGGACGGCGACTGGTACCTTCCCGAGCAGCGCCGTCTCAAGGAGAGGTACCTGCAGGCCGTCGAGTGCCTCGCCGAAATCCACCTCGAACAGCGCGATCTCGCCGTCGCCGTGCAATTCGGCCAGCTGGCGCTCACGGCCGATCAGTGCTGCGAGCCCGCCCACCGCCTGCTGATGCGCTGTTACGCCCTGCAGAACCAGCAGCAGCTCGTGAGCAGGCAGTACCGGCTCTGCTCGGACGCCCTGCAGGATGAGCTCGGCGTGTCTCCCGGGGCGGACACCGTCCAGCTGTTCCACAGCCTTACCTCGTGCGCTTAACCGCATTTGGCGCTTAATAAGTCCGCCGCGAGGAAATTTGCGCTTAATAAGCCGCGCTTGAGCACCGGTTAAAGGGCCTCTTCAGCAGCTGGCCGCACGATGAAGGCAGGCCATTCACGGGCCGCGCTTTCCAGCGCCTGCGCGAAGGAGACCGAGCATGACCACGCCAACAGCCACACCGCCCGCCACCGGCACGGCGGCCGCCGGCACCACCCAGCCAGAGTGCCGCCCCCAGTGCAAGCCGCCGGAGTGCGGGCCCAGCGGGCGCCACTGCTGGCCCGGCGAAGACGACTGGCACCGCGCTCACACCAGGATCGAGCTGCCGTCGGAGCGCTACCTCAAGGCGTTCTGGCACACCGACATCCTCGACGTGGACTCTCCCAACCCGCACGACCGCATCATCGAGCGGCGCGACCCGTTCCTGGTCCGCTTCCGGGTCGAGCTCGAGGGACGGCTCTGGCGGTGCATCGGCGGTCATTGGTGCTTCAACGTCGGCTTCACCGCGATCGGGGCGGGCGACGACTTCAACCTGTCGCAGCACCTCCCCGACCCCCGCGTGCTCCAGATTCCGGACTGGACGGGCTGCAAGACGCTGTGCGTCGAGCGGACCGTCCGGGTGCCGCCCGACACGATCCCGGTGGGGTACTGCGGGACGGTCTACGAGGTCGCATCCTGGTTCGAGCTGCGCTGCTGCGGGGGCTGCGAGGATCCGAACAGCCACCTTGCCGCCAGCGGTTTCGAGCGGCTCGGCGAATATCAGTTCGTCTAGGCCACAGCCGGCCGACGCGGAGCATCCAGTGGTTGCCGACGAGCTGAATTCGGTCCCTGACATCCAGGACAAGCACCGCCGGGTGCTGGCCGGGGAACTCAAGATCACGACCTTCCGGGCGCTCGCGCGCGCCGACCGGCGGGACATCCACCGGGCGATGCGCAATCTGCGGCCGCGGCCCACTCTCGAACAGATCGCGCGATGGCAGGACCACGCCAGGAGCAGGCTGAGCGAGGCGGCTGCGGACCAGTCGGAGTGGCACCCGGCGGCGTCCTTCGCGGTCGTTTTCGTCCAGCGCCAGGCCGAGGATGGCGAGTGGGAGCGCCGCATCGAGGTCGAGCGGACCGAGGTGGAGCCGGAGCAGGAAGGGCGCACCTGGCCGGAATGGGACTGCCGGGAAATATGCGGCTGGATGCGCGAGCAACTCGGCCTGCCCGGCACCGCGGAGCCCGCACCGGGGCAGGCGGGCGGCGAGGAGGCGGCCGGGGCGGCCGCCGGGGAGCAGCCTGCCGCCGAGCAGCCCACAGCGCGGCGGCGCGGTGCGAGGGCGGCGCGTCCGGGCGACCCGGAACCGGTCCCGGTCCCCGCCGCGCCAACCCGAGGGCGCGGCGAGCTCAGGATCGGCAGCGTCACGCTCATCGATCCCGGCAGCCAGCTCAGCCGGCTGGGCGCCGCCAGCAGCGGCGCGCCGCCGGTCGACGTGATCACCTCCGGGGCGGTGCCGGCCCCACCCGCCGCCCCGGAGGGCCCGCTCCGGGTCGAGATCACGGTCGGCGGGGCCCGGCGGGGCCAGGAGATCCACGCCGTGGCCCGGGTCCTCCCCCGCGGCGCCCCTGGCTGGAACCCGCAGGATCCGGTGGTGATCAAGGGCGCCGGCGCGGCGAGCTTCGACCTCTCCCGGCTGCCCGAGGGGCGGCACGAGGTGGCGCTGATCGCCTGGGCACCCGACGGCAGCATGACGCCGGCCGCCGTGCGGCTGCCCGAGCTCACCATCCAGCCGCGACAATGACCGCGTGAGCGAAGCGGTACCGGCCCGATGCCTCGGTCGGCTGGGCTCTGATGCTCTCGTTAGTGCGAGGGCGGGACGTCGAGGGCCGGGTTGCGGTCGAAGAACCCGAATGGCTTGAGCCAGAACGAGACCGTGTCCACGGGCATCACCGGCCAGTCCTCCGGCCGGGTGATGTGGTGGATCCCGAACACGTACCAGAGCACCACGTCGGTGTTCTCGATCGGCCGGTTCTGCGCGGTCCACACCGGCAGCCCGCGGTCGCGGGAGCTGAGGTTCGGGAAGTCGCCGCACGGCCAGCGCTCGTCCTCGGCGTACGGGGTGACCCACAGGGTGTGCCCGATCACCTCGGCCCGCTGGAACGCCGGGGAGGCTCGGTCGATCAGCGGCGGGAACGAGGCCGCGGGGACCAGCTTGTACCCGACCGGGGTGCCCAGGCCGTTGCTGACGTTGTCGTTGACGACCTTCCAGCCCCGCTGCACGTTCCAGTCGTAGTCCTGCATTCCCTCGGACTCGGTGCGCAGCGGGGTGCTGCGGATCGTCAGCCCGAGGGCGTACGGGTCCTGGACGCTGACGGGCGCCGCCTCGGATTCGGTCGCGTAGACCGTGTT
>Ga0209275_10000579_pt1 | contig 14421 bp, 13 predicted proteins | sample HubBroMetageREF2_FD_188344 | JGI IMG/M metagenome (GOLD analysis project Ga0209275, IMG submission 188344) | Reference soil microbial communities from the Hubbard Brook experimental Forest, New Hampshire, USA - Hubbard Brook CCASE Soil... | ecosystem: Environmental > Terrestrial > Soil >... | reverse complement strand
CACCGGACCAGCGCGCCGAGCCGGGCAAGGTCACAGCACCTGCGAAACCCGCTGCAGAAACCGAGCCGACGGCACCGGCCAAACCGGCCGCACCGCAAACCCAGACCACACCAGCCGGGGAGACGGCACCAGCCACGGTCGCCACATCAGCCCAACCAACGGCACCAGCCAAACCGGCCGCACCGGCCGAGGCGACGGCACCAGCCAGGCCCGCGGCACCGGCCGCTCAAAGCGCGCCAGCCAAACCCGCGGCACCCACGGCCCAAAGCACCCCAGCTAAGCCCGCGGCACCCACGGCCCAAAGCACCCCAGCTAAGCCCGCGGCACCCACGGCCCAAAGCACCCCTGCCAAACCCTCGGCACCTGCCAAACCCTCGGCACCTGCCAAGCCCGCGGCGCCAGCCGAGCCGAGCACTCGGGCGATAAGCCCGGCGATCCGAGCGATAACGGCTCGTGGCACCACGCCGATCGAGCGCGCGCTAGCGGCTCGCGGGGGCGCGGCGGCCACGGCCAGGCCGGCCCCCGGCCCCGCGACGGCGCCCGACGGGCCGCAGACCGCCACGGTGGCCGGGGTGAGGTCCTGGGCCCGGTGCTTCACCGAGAAACTGCGGCCCATCGACCCGGCCGCCGTCGCGCTGCCGGCCGGCGATGACCGGCCGTGGCGCGTCCGGGCTGCCACCAAGCGCGCGTACGGGGCACTGGTCCGAGAGCTTTTCGCTGACGATTCGACCGCCGATTGTGCGCTGGCCGTCGTCGATGAGCCGGGTAACCCGGACTCCTGTGCCGTGGCGCTCGCCGCGGCGCGGGACGGGATCAGCAGCGGACGGCTCGTGCTGATCACGCACGGCCCGGGATTCACCGGCTTCTGCGCCAGCCTGCACGCCGAGCATCCCGAGCTCGGCATCACGGTGCTGCGGGTTCCGGAGAGCGCCGATGGTCTCCGCGCCGCGCGGCGGTTCGCCGTCGCGGAGCCTGGCATGTTCCGCGAGCTCGTCATCGACGACGCGGGCAACCCGAACGAGGTCGTGATGACACCGACCGACACCCCCGGGTCGATGGAATTCCCGCTGGGTCCGGGCGACGTGGTGCTGGTCAGTCGCGGCTCGGGCGGGGCGGGCCTGGCACTCGCCCAGGTGCTTGCCTGCTGCGGCGCGCGCATCGCGGTGATCGGGCGGGAGGGCCCGGGCGAAGCCGACGAGGTGGAAGCCGGTCTGGAGCGGCTCAGGGCGGCCGAGGTCCGGATGGCCATCGAGACCGTGGACGTGGCCAACCCGACAGCCCTCAAGCGCGCGTTGCAGCGCATCGAGCGGCGTCTCGGCCCGGTGACCGCCGTCGCGCACGCGGTCGGCGTCGGCGGGCCGCGACGGGTCGCCGAGCTGACCGAAGACGAGCTGAGGGCTCAGGTCTCCGCCGAGACGATGAGCCTGGACCGCCTGGTCGGTGCGATCACGGCAAAGCGGCTTCGGCTGATCATCACGTTCGGGTCGGTTGCGCAGCCATACGGGCTCGCTGGTGAGGGCCTGCTGGCGCTGGCCAGCGGCTCGCTCGCCGACCAGGCCATTCGCATCGCCGGCGACGTCCCTCGGTGCCGCGCCCTGCACGTCGACTGGCCGGCCTGGTCAGGATCGGGTCTCGGCCAACGGGACAGCCTGGCCGAGGAGCTGGCTGCCTGCGGCGCGACGGCCATTCCGGTCACGGAGGGCGCGCGGCTGCTGCTGAAGACCCTGGGGACGCCGGGCGTGCCGAGCCGGGTCGCGGTGCACGGCCGGGTAGGTGTGCCGGCGCCGCCCGCCATCGCCGCGGGCGCCGCGCCGGGCCCCGAGAACGTGAAGCTCTGGCGCGGCCGCTTCCTGGAGAACGTCCGGGTGCACTACCCCGGAGTCGAGCTCGTCTGCGACGCCCGGCTGACCCTCCGGACAGATCCCTACCTGTCCGATCACCGGATCGACGGCATCTCGGTGCTTCCGGCAGCGATGGCGCTCGAAGCGATGGCCGAAGTGGTCGCGGCGCTGGCCGGGCGGCCGATGCGGCGGCTCACTGCCGTGTCGATGAACGCGCCGGTCGTGGTTCCGGCCGGCTCCGACGATGCGCACGCGCTGATCAGGATCTGCGCGCTCGCCACCGGCGGCACGGTCACGGCCGTGCTGCGGTGCGCGGAGAGTGGCTTCACCACCGACCACTTCCGGGCCACGTTCCACAGCGCGGACACGGCGCGCGCCACGCTGCGATCGCTCGCCGCACGCATGCCCGAGCTTGACGAGATGCCCGCCGACGACAGCGGGATCATCGACGGCACCGAGCTGTACGAAGAGATCTGCTTCCAGTCCGGGCAGTTCCGGCGGGCGGCGCTGCTGCCCGAGGTCACCTCGCGATCGTGCCGAGCGCTGGTGCGCGGCGGCGACCCGGAGGTCTGGTTCAGCTACCTGGACGGCGTGGCCGACGCGAGCCTGGTCCTCGGCAGCGCCGGTCTCAACGACGCGACCTGGCACGTGCTGCAGGCGTGCGTTCCGCACCGGCGGCTGCTGCCGTCCGGCTGCGACGCCGTCACGTTCAGCGGCAGCGTCGCCGACGGCGCCGTGGAGATCCGGGCCGTGGAAACCAGCGCCGCGGGATCGCGCGTTCCGGTGGTGCCCGAGCAGCGCTCGGGCGGCCTGACGGCCGCGCCTCGGGCGGCCGTCGCGGTCCCAGCTCAGGGCGGCTCCCCGGACGCGGGCCGGCGGCCGTCGCAGACGGGCGAGTATGTCTGGGATGTCGAGGCGGTGAACGGCTCCGGCCAGTCGCTGGTGACCTGGCGCGGGCTGCGGCTCGCGGACGCTGGGCCGCTGCATCGCGACGAGCCGTGGCCGCCCTCCCTGCTGTCGGTGTACCTGGAGCGCTGCGCGGTGGCGATGGGCCTGAACCCGGACCTGCACGTCACGGTCCATCGCAGTGAGCCGGACGGCGTCGGCAATCCCGAGAACGCGCAGCCCGGTAGCCCACGGTCGCAGGATGCCCAGCCGCGAGACGCACGGTCGCGGGGTTCGCACCGGGTGGCGGGGCCGGTGGCCGTCGTACCGAAGCCGTCGCCGTCCCCTGACGGCCAGCCGGGCGCCATGGCGGGCGGCCCTCCGGCCACGTGCACCGCGCGTGGCAGCGGCCCGCTGAAGAAGTTCGCGCTGACCGTCAGGGCGCCCGAAGGCGCGGCGTGCGCCTGGGAGCCGGCCATCTCCGGCCCGGCCGACGGCCCCAATCCGGGGCCTGGCCTGGCGGACATCGAGGACCAGCTGCGCAGCGGCTGGGAAGAGCCGACGGCGTTGTTCGGCGCTCGGCTCAGGGCCATAGCGGCTTGCCTGGCGTCGGCGGGCACCCCCGCCGCCTCGCCGGTCGTCGCCGACATCGCCGACGACGATGGCTGGCTGCTGTTGCGGGTGGCCGGCGCCTCGATGGCCTGCACGGTCGTGGAGATCACCGGTGTGCCGTGCGCTGTGGCGATATCGATCATGACCCGCGACCCGAGTCCAGTCAGCGAGCCGGGCAGCCACGCCCGGCGGCCCGGTGCCGCCGAGGCCGGCGCGGGGAGCCCAGCCATCGCGGGCACCGGTGCCACCAGGACCGGCTCGGGCGGCAGAAGGAGCACGACCCGGGGGCGCACCGCGATCCAATCCTGAGCGGCCAGCGGCCAGCGGCCGCAGTCAGCGGCCACAGATCGGCGCGGAGGCGGGGCCGGACCTTTCCCGATATCCCCGGCGGTGCCACTATGGGGAACCGAACGGAGTTCTAGTCGGGAAGGCGGCCGCCGTGACCAGTCCACCCCCCGAGCCCATCAGCCCCGAGCCCATCAGCCCCGAGCCCATCAGCGGTCCGCTCGATCTGTCACAGAACGAGTTCTGGGAGCGGCCGCCCGCCGAGCGCTATGCCGCGTACGCGCAACTGCGCGCCATGCCGCAGCCGCCGTACTTCGAGGCACCCGAGTCGCCGTTCGGCACGCCGGAGCGTGGTTACTACGCGCTGGTCAGGCACGCGGACGTGACCGAGGCCAGCCGCAACCCCGAGGTGTTCTCCTCGGCCGAAGGGGCTACCAGCCTGATCGACCTGCCGACCGAGTTCAACGAGTACTTCGGCTCCATGATCAACATGGACGACCCCAGGCATGCCAGGCTGCGCCGGATCGTGTCCCGGGCATTCACCCCGAAGATGATCAAGAAATTCGAGGAGGACGTGCAGCGCACGGCCGCCAGCATCGTGGACGAGCTGCAGCAGACCGGGCCCTGTGACTTCGTGCAGCACGTGTCGGCGAGGCTTCCGCTCAAGATCATCTGCGAGATGATGGGGGTCGGCGACGAGCACTACGTGATGGTGCTGAAGAACACCAACATCATCCTCTCCGGCGCGGATCCCGAGTTCATCAGCGAGGACATGAACGAGGCGATCACGCAGATCCTGACCGCCGGCCAGGAACTGGCCGATCTGGTCACCGGCCTGGCCGAGCGCAGGCAGGCGGAACCCAGCGACGACCTGGTGTCGGCCCTGGCGACGGCCAACATCGACGGAGAGCAGCTCACACCGGCCGAGCTGGCATCGTTCTTCGTCTTGCTCGTGGTGGCCGGCAACGAGACCACCAGGAACGCGATCTCGCATTCGCTGAACCTGTTTACCCGGCACCCCGGCCAGCGTGAGCTGCTGCTGGCCGACCTCGAGGGCCGGATCGGCCCCGCGGTCGAGGAGATCGTCCGTTACGTCTCACCGGTGATCTGGATGCGGCGTACGGTGACCCGCGACGCCGTGATGAACGGGCATGCCTACCGCCAGGGCGACAAGGCCGCGCTCTTGTACCAGGCAGCCAACCGCGACGACACGGTCTTCGAGGACCCGGAGCGCTTCGACATCACCCGCTCACCGAACCCGCACGTCGGCTTCGGCTCGGCCGGGCCGCACTTCTGCCTCGGCGCTCACCTGGCCAGGCGCGAGATCACGGCCATGCTGCGGGAGCTGTTTACCCGCGTCCCCGACATCCGGGCGGCCGGCGAGCCCGACTACCTGCTGTCCAGCTTCATCAACGGGATCAAGCACCTGCCGTGCGACTTCGGCTAGCGGTCGGGCCTCAGACGTGGCTCGCCGAGAGCGCGGTCAGCACGGATAGCAGGATCGCGACGCCGGCCGCCGTGCCGTGCAGCAGGACCAGGCGCGGCGGGAAGTGCCAGGCGCCCTTCAGGCGATGTCTGGCCGCTCGCAGGTTGTGCACCAGCCAGGTGAGCCCGATGGCCATCGCGACCATCAGGATGCCGAAGGAGATCCAGGCGAACGGCGTGTAACGCACGAACACGTACATGAACCAGCAGGCCAGGCCGGCCAACGCGAGCGCTGGATGGCTGAACTCCAGCAGCGGGTGTTCGCCGGGCGGCGCGACCACCTTGACCTTGGGACCAGGCGGCGGCTTTCCGTCGGCAGTGAGCGGGACCGCAGCGAGCCTGGCCTGGATGCCCGGCGCACGGGCAGTCTCTCCAGCCGCTGACGTGGCCTGCGCGGTCGCCAGCGCCGTCTCGCCGCCCGGGCCGGCTTCCCCGGTCCGGGCCGCCTCAGCCGCTTGCGCCTCGGCCTCCCGGCGCCTGGCCGCCCCGCCGGTGCCCAGCAGCGAGACGCCCGCTGCTGCGGTGATCACGTAGAGGACCAGCGCCACGATCGCCACGCTGCTGCCTCCGTACTGTCGACTCCGTCCGTCGCCGATCAGGTTAGTCGACAGCGGGGCCGGTCCCCGTACCCGGCCGGGATGCGCGGCCCGCACCACCGCACCCGGCAACGGGCGGCGGCCCGGAACGGTCGGAGTCCGGGTTTCACTGCCGCAATCAGGCTCTGACCTGCCAATTCATCGCATGGGTGGACGCTCTGACGCCGGAGCGGTCCTCTAGCCAACCTGTTGTCATAACTAGCTGTAGTCGACTCAGTGCAGCGTGTATAACTAGAACCCCGCGCGGCACTCGGGGGCCAGGAATCCAGGCCACTACCGGGTGAGCGAGGTCCGAGGCCCATCTGGCCATGGCCCGTCAACAGGGTCATGAGCAGGCGACCCGGCTATGGACCGGCACCGCGCGGGAACGGGGGAACCGCGAGTCGCGGAGGGGGACCGTCGTCCCGGCCGGGCGCGCACCGGCGCGATCGCCGGAGGCCGCCACGCGCCGAGCGTACGACGGTCGCGACGAGCGGTGGGATGTCGGGTCGGGAGCGCACACCGGGGGCTGTGCGCTCCCGACCGGCAAGCGCCCGTGCCCCCTGCGGACGTTGGCTCAGTTCAGAGCGTTGATCTTCCCGGCCAGATCGAAGTCGGCGCCGGTGAGGCCGCCGGCCGAGTGCGTCGACAGCGTCAACGTCACCTTGTTCCACTGGATCAGGATGTCCGGATGGTGGCTGGCCTGCTCGGCCACGTACGCCACTGCCCCGACAAAGAGCATCGCCTCCCGGAAGTCACTCTGCGTAACCGTCGCGACGATGCTGTCGCCCTGGCGCGCCCAGCCGGGCACCCCGGCCAGCCGACCGCTGATCTCATCCTCGGTAAGCAGTCCCATGTCTCATGATTCTGGCCCGCCGCCTGACGGAGTTCCAGTCGGCCCTCCGACATCGGGAGACTCCCTTATCGGAAGACACGGGACGAAGCGGCCAGCAAAGTCGGCGGTCCGCCCGGCGATCGGTAGGCTGGCTCCAGCCGGGGCGCCACGGCTTGCCTTCGACCGCGCCGGCCGCCCGAACGGACGTTGTCGAGAGGTGCCACCCGGCCATGGAGCGCAGATGACAGACCCGCATGCGCTGCTGCGCCGTACGCCACTGACCAGCGTGCACGAGCGCCTCGGCGCGACGCTGACCGGATTCGCCGGGTGGCTGATGCCGCTGCGCTACGGGAGCGAGACGGCCGAGCACAACGCCGTGCGCACGGCGGCCGGGCTCTTCGACCTCTCGCACATGGGCGAGATCATGGTCACCGGGCCGGGCGCCGCCGCGGCGCTGGACTACGCGCTGGTCGGCCAGCCCTCCACGCTGGCGCCCGGCCGGGCCAGGTACACGATGATCTGCGCCCCGGACGGCGGGATCCTGGACGACCTGATCGTCTACCGGCTTGCCGACGCCGAGTTCCTTGTCGTCGCCAACGCGGCCAACACCGACGTCGTCGCCAAGGCGCTGACCGACCGGGCCGGCGCGGGCGCCCAGGTCGCGGACCGGACCGACGAGTATGCGCTGATCGCCCTTCAGGGCCCGAACGCGACGTCGATCCTGACTCCGCTGACCAACGCCGATCTTGGTGCGGTGAAGTATTACGCCAGCTATCCGGCGACCGTCGCCGGCCGGGACATCCTGCTGGCGCGGACCGGCTACACCGGCGAGGACGGCTTCGAGCTGTTCACCGCGCCGCAGGATGCCGAGCCGATCTGGGCGGCGCTGACCGAGGCCGGTGCGGGTCACGGGCTGCTGCCGGCCGGCCTGTCCGCGCGGGACACGCTGCGGCTCGAGGCCGGGATGCCGCTCTACGGCAACGAGCTCGGGCCCGACCTCACCCCGTTCGACGCCGGGCTTGGCCGGGTGGTCAAGCTCGACAAGCCCGGCGACTTCGTCGGCCGCGCGGCGCTCGAGGAGCGCGCCGCGGCAACGCCGCGGCGCGAGCTCGTCGGGCTCGTCAGCCGGTCCAGGCGGGTGCCGAGGCACGGCTACGACGTCCTCTGGGACGAGGCCGCGTGCGGGACGGTGACCAGCGGGGCTCCGTCGCCGACGCTCGGCAGGCCGATTGCGATGGCCTACGTCGAGCCCGGCGTCGCGCACGAGGCACGCCAGGCCACCCGAGACGGCGGGGAGCCCAGCCGGCTCGCCGTCGACATCAGGGGCAACGCCGAGCCTGCCGACCTGGTGCCGCTGCCGTTCTACCGCCGCACACCGAACTCTTAAAGGAGAAAGGGCCACCATGAGCGTTCCCGACGAGCTGCACTACACCCGTGAGCACGAGTGGGTGGCCGTCGAAGGATCCACGGCGACCGTGGGTATCACCGACCACGCGCAGCAGGCCCTCGGCGACGTCGTCTACGTGTCAGCGCCGACGCCGGGCAGCAAGGTGACGGCTGGGGAGCCGTGCGGCGAGGTCGAGTCCACGAAGTCGGTGAGCGACATCTTCGCGCCGGTCGACGGCGAGGTAGCCGAGGTCAACGAGGAGCTCGGAGAGAACCCCGGCGCCGTCAATGCCGACCCGTACGGGACCGGCTGGCTGTTCAAGGTCACCCTCCCCGGCGGCGAGCTGCCGCCCGGCCTGCTGACCGCCGCCGAATACGAAGAGCTCGTCGCCAGCGAGGAATGAGCGTGGCGGTAACACCGGACGACCTGCTGCGGTATAACGCGGCGACCGCGCACCTGGAGCCGCCGTTCGCCGTGGTCGACCTTGCGGCCCTGCGCGCCAACGCCCGGGCGATGCGGCTGCGGGCCGCGGGCACGCCGATCCGGCTGGCCAGCAAGTCCGTGCGGTGCCGCGAGCTGATCGGCCAGGTGCTGCGGATGGACGGCTTCCGCGGCGTTCTGGCGTTCACCCTGCCCGAGGCGCTGTGGCTGGCCGATCAGGGCGTGAGCGACCAGATTCTGGTCGGCTACCCGACGGCGGACCGCGCCGCCCTGGCACAGCTGGCGGGTAACCCGGCGGCAGCCGCCTCGATCGCCATCATGGTGGACTGCCCCGAGCACCTCGACATGATCGAGAAGGCGGCCGCCAGCGTGGCCGAGCCGCAGCAGGTCCGGGTGTGCATCGACATCGACGCCAGCTACGTGGCCCTGAGCGGGCTGGTGCGCGCCGGCGCGCGCCGGTCTCCGATCCGGACCCCCGGCGAGGCCGTCGCTCTTGCCGCAGCCGTCGTTGCCCGGCCCGGGCTGCGCCTTGTCGGCCTCATGGCCTACGAGGGGCAGATCGCCGGCGTCGGCGACCGCCCGGCCGGCCGGCCCCTCTACGGCCTGGCCGTCCGCTACATGCAGCGGCAGTCCGGGGCCGAGCTTGCCCGGCGCCGGGCCGCGATCGTCGCTGCCGTCCGGGACGTCGCTCCGCTTGAGTTCGTGAACGGCGGCGGCACCGGCTCGCTGGAGAAGACGGCAGCCGAGGCGGCGGTGACCGAGATCGGCGCTGGGTCCGGGCTCTACCAGCCCCGGCTGTTCGACAGCTACCGGGGTTTCCGTGGCACGCCGGCGGCGTTCTTCGCACTCCCGGTCGTGCGCAAGCCGGGCCGGCGGGTGGTGACCGCGCTCGGCGGCGGCTACCTGGCCTCCGGCCCTGCCGACCGGGCGCGGCTGCCGTCCCCTTACCTCCCGGCCGGGCTCCGGCTGGATCGCCAGGAGGGCGCGGGCGAGGTGCAGACGCCGCTGCTCGGTGCAGCCGCGGACCGGCTGCAGATCGGCGACCGGGTGTGGCTGCGCCACGCCAAGGCGGGCGAGCTGTGCGAACGATTCAGTGAATTGCACCTGATCGAAGCAAATGCTGTGGTCGCAACCGTTCCTACGTACAGGGGTGAGGGTAAGACCTTCCTCTGAGACCATGATCGCTGCTCGCGAATGGGAGGCCGCCCATGACGCAGCAGGACGTCGCCACGTGGGCGCCGCCGGCACAGCCGCGAAAGCGCCGCGTCGGCCGGACCGTGCTCTGGGTGCTGGTCGGGCTCGCGCTCGCGGTGCTCGCCGCCAGCGTCGCCATCCCTGTCGTCACCAGCCAGCCGTATCTCGAGCAGTCCACGTCGATGCAGCCGACGATCGCGCCGGGCGACCAGATGCTCGCCGTCGAGGGATCATCCGGGATCCGCCGCGGCGACATCGTGGTGCTCCGGGTACCGGCCAACGTCTCGGGCACCGATGAGCTGTTCGTGAAGCGGGTGATCGGCCTGCCCGGCGATCACGTGGCCTGCTGCAACGCCAAGGGCCAGGTCACGGTCGACGGCAAGGCTCTCAGCGAGAACTACCTGTACCCAGGAGACCAGCCGTCCCGGACCCGGTTCTCGGCCACCGTCGGCAAGGGCGAGATCTGGGTGATGGGCGATCACCGCAGCATCTCGGTCGACTCACGCAAGTGGGGCCAGGTACCGCTGCGCGGCGTCGTCGGCCGGGTGATCCTCGTCATCCGCGGCTCCTCGTTCGCCACGGTGCGGACGCCGCTGACGTTCGTCGCCAGGGGCCTGGCACCCGTGGACACCCGCCTGGGCCAGTACGTCGGCCTCGCGATCGCCGCGGCGGCGTCCCTCGTCCTGCTGCTCCTCCTCGCCATCTTCGGGATCACCCGCTTCGCAATCCGGCGCCGGCGCCGGAACCGCGGCGGCGCGCCGCCGACCGGGCCGGGCCCGCCCGCCGTCTCCGGGCCGCTGCTGCAGCCGCTCTACGGGGTTTACCGGGTGCCGCTGGACAACAGCGAGGCGAAGCCACGCCCCGCGCAGGCTCCGCCGAAGCCACGCCCCGCGCAGGCTCCGCCGAAGCCACCCGCGCCGCGGCAGGCTCCGCCGAAGCCACCCGCGCCGCGGCAGGCGGAGAAGCCACCCCCCGTGGAGACGGAGGAGAAGCCACCCCCCGTGGAGACGGAGGAGAAGCCATCCCCGGCAGAGGCCGAGGAGCAGCCAACCTCCGCGGAAACTGAGGAGAAGGCACGCCCGCCGGTCAAGTAGCGGGAACGGTTCGCGCCGCGCCATCAGTCTCGGCCGCCCCATCCGCTCCAGCCCAGAACCGCTCAGGTATTCGATTTCCACCGAGATCGCCACGCGGCTCATCGAGCGCGGCTCCGGGGAAATTCCGCCGGGCTAGTGACTACTTACGGCGTTTGCCCCATATTCTCAGGATCGTCACGCTGACCACCGCCAGGCCCACGGCGGCGGCCGCCAGGCGCACCTCGGGCCGCGCAGCCTGCTCCAGCACGCGTTCGCGGAGCTTACGGATGTTGTTGGCCGGGCTGACCCGTTCCGCGAGCGTGTCGATGGTCTGGGCCAGGCTCTCTCTGGTGCGCTCGATCTGCGCGACAATCGCGTCCGGATCGGTCCCGTTTACGGCTCCGCGCGCGGCGACCGTGCCATGCACTTCAACAGCGCTGCCCGGATCGGCCATCGCTAGTGTCCCTTCTCTGCCGCGCCCCCCAAGGCGAATCCCGTGTTCCCGCTAGTCTTCCAGGCTGGCACCGGGGATACACGGCCGGCCCGCCGTGCCGGCGCGTCGCCGTGCCCTCACCGCACCTGGGGCTGCGCCCCGATGGACCGGTCCCGCTGGGCGGCGATCGCGAACAGCAGCGCGTCGACGAGCGCCAGGAACTTTATCGCGTGGTCCTTGGTCACCCGGGCCGGGTCAGCGGCGACGGAATTGCGCAGGGTGACCACGCCGTCGACGGCCCGCACGATCGACTCGGGCACGAGCGCCTGGTCCCGTGCGAAGCGGGCGATGGCCGTGGGGTCGCCGCTGCCGACGGGCACCAGCTTGCCGGCGGAACCGAGGAGATCCCGCAGCGCCGCCTCTACCGCTCCGTAGGCCTGAGCGATCGCGGCCGGAGGGTCGTCCTCGGTCGCCGCGGCGAATCTGAGCAGCACCGGGAGCGATGCCGGTGCGCCGGCCGACACCGTGGCCGTCAGCTCGGCCTTGACCTGGCTGGCGGTGCGGTCGAACTCGGCGTCCGACTGGCCGGAGCGCAGCCGCCGCAGGCCGGAGGCCAGCTGCATCAGGATGTCCACGATCGGACGGCGGAGGAATACCACGATCACCACGATCGCGATCGGCCACGCAAGCGCGCTGACAAAGTCAACGACAAATTGCATCCCGGACATACCAGTACGGTAGCGGAATGGTGGTCAAAGCGGTGATCTTCGACTGGGGCGGCACGCTGACCCCGTGGCACACGATCGATCATGAGACCCTGTGGCGCGAGGTCTGTGCGCTGCACTTCGCCGAAGAAATGGCGGAACGCAACGCCGGGGCGATCCGGGCCGCCGAATGGGAGCTCTGGCGGGTGGCCGAACGCGATCACCGCAGCGCCACAATGGATCACGTGTTCGAGCGCGCCGGAGTGGCACCGACCGCCGCGTTCCTGGCCAGCTACGCGCTGGCCTGGGAGCCGCACACGCTGACCGACCCGGACGTGCCCGAGCTGTTCCGGCGGCTGCGCGCCGCAGGCGTCAAGATCGGCGTGCTGTCGAACACGATGTGGCCGCGGAGCATGCACGAGCAGGTGTTCATCAGGGACGGCGTGCTCGAGCTGATCGACGGCGCCGTCTACAGCAGCGAGATCGAATGGACGAAGCCGCACCCGGAGGCGTTCCGTGCCGCGATGGCGGCCGTCGGGGTGACCGACCCGGCGGCTTGCGTGTTCGTCGGCGACCGGCCCTACGACGACGTGTTCGGCGCGAAGCGGGCCGGCATGCGCGCGGTCCTGGTGCCGAACAGCGACGTGCCCGCCTGGCCCGAGGCCGAGCCGGACGCGGTCATCGGCAGGCTCGCCGATCTGGCGCCACTGATCGACGCGTGGCGGCGCGGCTGACCTGGACGGTTACCCGAAGAAGGCCACCCGGAGCGCGAGCACCAGCGCGACCAGGGCGATGGACAGCAGCGCCTTGACGGCCAGACCCCGCTCGTATTCGACGGCGTCCTCGATCTCGGCGTCGAACGACGGCGCCGACGGCGGCGCCCCAGGGTAGGCCGCCCGCTCGCCGGACGGCTGTGGCTGCTGGCCGTTGCTGGTCACGTCGGCGCCGCCACCTTTCCGGTCTTCTCCGTCTTGTCCCATTTCTGCTCGGCCCCCTGGAACTCCTTCACGTAGGCGGCCGTGGTGATCGCGCAGAGCAGCGGGCCGTAGCCGCCTATGTACACGAACAGCGGGCTGAGGAACCTGCCGAGCCGGCGCGACTCCGCGACCTTGCCCAGGTACGCGACGCCCATGCAGCCCGCGAGCCAGAGGTAGGTGAACAGCTCGATGCCGCGGACCCAGCCGGAGGTCGGCGTGAAGCCAGCCGCGCGAACGATCTCGCGGGCGAGCCAGGCCAGGGGCCCGGGCAGGACCGCGGCCAGCAGGATCAGTACATTGATGGCTCCCGGGAAGATGAGCGCCTGGGGCCAGGTGTGCTTCCCGACGGCCGGGTCGATAAGCAGGGCGAAGGACGTGATGAAGACATACGTGATCACGTTCGTCAGCCAGAGTATGTGGAAGGCGGTCCAGGCGAGCTGGTAGTTGATGAAGAACAGCGCGACCAGCGACCCCGAGGCAAGGACCATGAAGACCGGCAGCAGCAGCAGGCAGAACCAGAGCAGGCCGAAGCTGATGCTGCCGAGCCGGTTGCCCGGCTGATGCCGGAACCAGACATCCCGGAACATCTTGGTGACCTGGACGTTGCCGCGAGCCCAGCGCACCCGCTGCTTCCAGAGCCCGACGATGTTCCCGGGCTCCTCGGCCCAGACGGTCCCGTGCGGCTCGAAGACGACCTTCCGCCCCGCACGCTGGGTCCTGAACGTCGTGACGGTGTCCTCGGCGAGCGTGGTGGTGTCGATCCGGCCACCGACCGCCTCGATGTTCTCCCGCGAATGCAGCTGCGCGCCGCCGGCCAGGCACGCGATCACGCCAAGCACCTCCTGGCTGCGGCGGGCGGCGGCCTGGGCGGTGATGTACTCGTAGCCGATGAACCTGGTCATGTAGTTGCCGGGCCGGCTGCCTTCCTTGATGTAGCCCATGACGGAGCCGACCTTGGGATCGGCCAGGTGCCTGCTCATCTTGCGAAGGGAGCTGGCCTCGTAGATGACATCCGCGTCCATGATCAGGACCGCCTGCATCCAGTCGTCGCCCAGGATGATGCCAAGCCCGTGATTGAGGGTGGCCGCCTTTCCCTCGCCACCTTTATCCCGGCGCAGGTGGAAGACGTTACCCGGATACTCGGCGGCCTTGGCTTGGATCACCTGCGGCGTGGCGTCGGTGCTCGCGTCGTCCACCACGAAAATCCGCAGGCGTTCGCGCGGGTACTCCAGCCGCATGAGGCGGTCGATCGAGGCGCCGATGACCGCATGCTCGTTCCACGCCGGGATGAGGATCGCCGTCCGCGGGAACCACGGCTGGCATTTCCGGTAATGCAATCGGCGGAAGTGCAGCCCGACCAGGAGGAACTGGTAGTTGGCAACCAGCAGCGGGACGGCCCCGATGATCACGAACGCCACGAGCAGCCACTCGAGCGCGAGCAGGACCTCCGCCATTACGGCACCGCGCCGTGCTGCGCACCGTCGGGGGGGTCTGGGGGGGTCCGCCCCCCGAGGACTGCACCGTCACGGGGGTCTGGGGGGGTCCGCCCCCCGAGGACTGCACCGTCGGGGGGGTCTGGGGCTGCACCGTCGGCGATGCGGCGGACCCACGAATAGGCCCCGATGTCCCGGCAATCGTGACTGTCAGTGCTCGCCACCAGGTCGACGCCTGCCTCGCCGAAGGCCCGGACCGTC
>Ga0209275_10000578_pt1 | contig 14421 bp, 9 predicted proteins | sample HubBroMetageREF2_FD_188344 | JGI IMG/M metagenome (GOLD analysis project Ga0209275, IMG submission 188344) | Reference soil microbial communities from the Hubbard Brook experimental Forest, New Hampshire, USA - Hubbard Brook CCASE Soil... | ecosystem: Environmental > Terrestrial > Soil >... | reverse complement strand
CGCTGAGATAAAAATTCACCGCTTCGTCGGCGTTCGCGTCGAACCACAGGAATGGCGTAATTCGTGGGGATTGTTCGAAAGAAGTCATCGCTTTACCTGACCCTTAGTTGGAATTTTGCGCCGCCGGCGCTTTATACGCGGAAACCCAATGGCGCGGTCCCTATGGTGTTTCTTGGCGTCAACGCATCCAACCAGTTACAATAGAATCTTAGCGAGGACTTCACCCGACCAGATCAAGCCACCGGGGAACGGCCTCAGCTCGTCGAGGAATCACTAACTTTTCATGGATATCGCCAGGATTTTAGACTCGGTCGTCGCGCGTTTTATCGGCACGAAGCACGAGCGCGACCTCAAAAAATTACAGCCCATCGTGGTGGCCATCAATGCCCAGGAACCTGAGGTACAGGCCCTCAGTGACGAGCAACTCAACGAACGTTTTGCGACGCTGAGGACTCAGGTTCAGGAACGCCTGAAAGACGCCGATCCTGCGGACGACACGTATAAAGACCAGTTGCAGGCTGCGTTGGATGCGGTCACCGTACCTGCGTTTGCGCTGGTTCGCGAAGCTGGCCGCCGCTTCCTGAAAATGCGCCATTTCGATGTGCAGCTCATCGGTGGCATGGTTTTGAACAGCGGCAAGATCGCCGAAATGAAAACCGGCGAAGGAAAAACGCTGGTCGCCACGCTCCCTGCGGTGCTCAACGCCCTTGCGGGCCGGGGCGTGCACATCGTCACCGTAAACGATTACTTGGCGCGTCGCGACGCCGAATGGATGAGCCCGCTTTTTAAGGCGCTCGGTCTCACCGTTGGCGTGATCGTTCACGATCTCGATGATGTGCAGCGTCGCGCCGCCTATGCCGCCGATCTGACCTACGGCACCAACAACGAATTTGGCTTCGACTATCTTCGCGACAATATGAAGTATGATCTGGCCAGTTGCGTGCAGCGCGGCCACCAGTTCGCGATCGTCGATGAAGTCGACTCCATCTTGATCGACGAAGCGCGCACCCCGCTGATTATCTCCGGGCCGTCGGAAGAATCCACAGACAAGTATTTCAAGATCGACAAAATCATCCCGAAGCTGATCAAGGACATTGACTACACGCTGGATGAGAAGCATCGCACTGCGACACTCACCGAAGAAGGAGTCAGCAAGTGCGAAAGGCTGCTGAGTCTCGGCAACCTATACGATCCGGCGCACATGGAGACGATTCACCACGTTTACCAAGCTCTTCGCGCGCACACGTTGTACAAGAACGATGTTGACTACGTTATTAAAGACGGCGAAGTCATCATCGTTGACGAATTTACTGGAAGGCAGATGCCTGGACGGCGGTGGTCTGATGGTCTGCACCAGGCCGTGGAAGCGAAAGAAGGCGTGAAAATCGAACGCGAGAATCAGACCCTCGCGACCATCACCTTCCAGAATTATTTCCGCATGTACAAGAAACTTGCGGGCATGACCGGTACCGCGGAAACGGAAGCCGCCGAATTCGGTAAAATTTATAATCTCGACGTAGTGGTGATTCCCACGAACCGTGCATTGATTCGCAAAGAGAATCCGGACGTGGTCTATCGTACTGAGAAAGAAAAGTTCGAAGCGGTCGTCAACGGAATTTTGCAGGAAGACAACACGCTGGCCAACGGCATTCGCCAGTATCACGAGCGGGGCCAACCCGTGCTCGTTGGCACCATTTCGATCGAGAAGTCAGAAACCATCGCGGACATTCTCAAGCGGGCCGGGGTTCCACATCAGGTGCTAAATGCCAAGCAACACGAACGCGAATCGCGCGTCGTCGCGCAGGCCGGTCGTAAAGGCGCTGTTACCGTTGCCACCAACATGGCCGGCCGCGGTACGGACATTCTACTTGGTGGCAATCCTGAATCACTGACTCGCGAATATTTTCTGAAGAACAAAATGGCCATCCCCTACGCTGCCGCTCCGGCCGTGCTCGGCGTTGATGGAGCCAACGGGGATGCTCCGCAACCCGCCGTGCAGATGGTGCTGTTCCAGCACGAAGGCAAGATTTTCCAGGTTCCGCAGGATCAGTGGAAGCCGGTTTACGATCAATTTGCCGAGCAGTGCAAAGCCGAACACGATGAAGTCGTGGCGCTTGGCGGACTGCACATTCTCGGCACAGAACGGCACGAAGCTCGGCGCATCGACAATCAGTTGCGTGGCCGCGCAGGGCGCCAGGGCGACCCCGGCTCGTCGCGATTCTTCCTTTCACTTGAAGACGACTTGATGCGTATTTTCGGCGGCGAACGCGTGAAGCAATTGATGTTCCGTTTGGGGATGACCGAAGGCGTGCCCATCGAATCGCGGCTGATTTCCAGTCGTATTGAAAATGCGCAGAAATCTGTGGAAGCACAGAACTTCGACGCTCGCAAACACCTGCTGGAATACGACGACGTAATGAACAAGCAGCGCGAGACGATTTACGCCATTCGCCGCTCTGCGCTGGAAGGTAAAGATCAGCGGGATTACGTTCTCGGCGTTGCCGAAGATGTTGCCCGCGAGCTTGTCGACACCTATTGCCCGCGCGAGCAGCATCCCGGCCAGTGGAATACGACGCAATTTATTGCTGAAGTGAATAGTCAGTTCGGCATCGATGCCAAAGCTGCCGGCGCGGATCCAACCACGCTAAATCACGATCAGCTCGGTGACGCGCTGGCCGATGCGGTCCAAGAGCGCTACACCGAGAAGGAAAAGCAGTTCAGTCCTGATCTTCTTCGATGGCTGGAGCGCCGGATCATTCTCGATGTCGTCGACACGCAATGGAAAGATCACCTTCTTTCACTCGATCACTTGAAGGAAGGCATCGGGCTGCGCGGTTACGCCCAGAAAGATCCGATTGTCGAGTTCAAAAAGGAAGCGTTCATTCTGTTTGAAGACATGATGGCGCGCATCGACAACGAAACCGTGCGCTATCTCTTCCATGTGCAGATTCAGCAGAACGAAGCGCCTCCACCTCAAGTTGCGGCTCCGCCGGAACCGCCGCGCCGCCAGTCACCCAGTCTGGGCGCTGCTACCGCCGTGGCCAGCGCTGCCGCTCGCGCCTCCGAAATTCCAGCGTCTCCGCAGCATTTGCCGGATTTCGCGCGATCCCTGGAACGCAAACAGGAACGCCAGCAGCGCGATCTGCAATATCAGACGGGACCTGCGCAAGCCGAAGCTCCGAAGCCGGTTCGCACCGGTGCGAAAGTAGGCCGCAACGATCCATGCCCTTGCGGCTCCGGCAAGAAATACAAGAAGTGCCACGGTGCCAACGCCTAGATAATCTGCAATCTGACATCTGATAAAACGAGGACAACATGCCACCACCAGGCGCAGGCCCAGCTCAAATGCCCGAACGCCATCCGATTCCCGGCGTCAAAAATCTTGTTGCGGTCGCCAGCGGCAAAGGCGGTGTAGGTAAAACCACCGTCGCGGTAAATCTCGCGCTCTCCCTGGCGAAACTGGGGCACCAAGTCGGTTTGCTTGATGCCGATGTTTACGGTCCAAACGTGCCGATTATGCTGGGCTCAAATGCGGAGCCGATGGCCACCGCGCAGCAGCGCATCATTCCGGTCGAGGCCCAGGGCATCAAGATGATTTCTATGGGGCTGTTGAATCCCGGAGATAAACCGGTGATTTGGCGCGGCCCGATGCTGCACAGTGTCATCACGCAATTTCTGCGCAGCGTGGAATGGGGCCAGCTGGATTATTTGATCATCGATCTGCCGCCTGGCACCGGCGACGTGCAGCTCACCTTGATACAAACTGTTGCGGTGAGCGGCGCCGTGATTGTGACCACACCCTCGGTCGTGGCGCTCGCCGATGTCCGCAAAGCTATCGAAATGTTCCGGCAGGTTAACGTAGAAATTCTCGGTGTCGTGGAGAACATGAGTTCCTTCGCTTGTCCGCATTGTGGCAAGCCGGTGGATATTTTTGGCCACGGCGAAGGAACGAAGACCGCGGCCGCCTACGGAGTTCCAGTGCTTGGCGAAATTGAAATCGATCCTCGCATCCGCCTGGGTGGCGATACTGGCAAGCCCGTCGCTGCGCAAGGTGAATCCGCTCCTGCAGCACAGAGCCTCTACAGGGTAGCCAGGGCTGTGGCCGCGCGCCTGGACGAAGTAGCGGCCACGAACAGCGGCCCCAACATCCAGATCGATTAGTTGGACTGTTCCCGAAACGCGGTGGCGTTCCGGTGGCCAAATAATTCGACTAAGTTTTCCTGGTGAGATGCCAGTCGTTCTACGGAGAATCGGTTTCGTTTTAGATACGGTGGAAAGCGCGCTCAATTTCTTTGACGGAGTAGCGCAGGACTACCGGGCGTCCGTGTGGGCAGCTCATTGGGCAGTCGGTCTTGGCCAGGGCGGCGAGCAGCCACTCCATTTTAATTTGATCGAGCGGCATGTTTACCTTGATTGCTGCGTGACACGCGGTGGAAGCGGCGATTTTGGATTGCAGCGTGTCGATGGAGATGGCGGCGTTTTCCCGCTCCAGCCCGTCGAGAATTTCAATTAGCAGATGTTCAGCATCGTTAGCAGCAACGCCAGCGGGGACTGCTTGCACGGCGACGCTCTTAGGTCCCATGGGCTCGACTTCGAAACCATTGGCGGCTAGTTCTTCGGCAATTTTCTCGTAGATGACAAGTTGGCGTGGCGCGAGCTCGAGAATCATCGGCATGAGCAGGCGTTGTGCTTCTACTTTTCCGGCACGACGAGCTTCCAAATGTTGCTCGAAAAGAACGCGTTCGTGCGCCACGTGTTGGTCGACAATCCACAGGCCTTCGCCGTTCACCGCAACGATAAAACTTGAACTGACTTGGCCCAACGGCTTGAGATCGGCGATCTGATCAGGGTGGGGAAGAGTGGCTGGCGAATCCGCATTCGCGCGCGCGAAATTCTCCGCCCATTGTACGGTCGAATTTGGCGAGCCAGGCATAGCACCCGGAGTGAAGGAATCACCCGGGCCAAATGGGAATCGCTGCGGAATCGGTTGTTGAGGCGCAGAGGTCAGGTCGTAGGCGCCTCCCGACGCGTAATCAGAACCAACGCCGGAGCCGACACCGATTTCTTCGAGTGGCGGAATGATGGCGCGCGGAACGCCGGAATTTGCGTAGGGCTCGGTGAAGCCGCCAGAGGACGTACCTGGGGGTGCGGGCGGATTCGGGGCGGTGCTGCCTGCGGCCATGGCGAAACTGGGGACGGGTCGTGTGCCCATCAACGCCTGGCGAATCGCGTCGCGTGTGAAATCGTGCACGAATTGCGAACGACGGAAACGCACTTCGATTTTGGCGGGATGCACGTTGACGTCGACTTCATCGTAGGGCATTTCCAGGAAGAGCAGCGTCGCGGGGAAAACTGTAGGTGGCAAAATGTTGCGATAGGCCTCGTGAATCGCGTGCAAGATCAAGCGATCGCGCACCAGGCGACGATTGACGAAAACGTAGATCCCGTTGCGATTGGGGCGCTGAACTTCGGGGCGGGACGTAAAACCAGTGACGGTGAGATTGGCGCTGGCTTCGCTGGGTTCCATCTCTGGCTCGGTGATGGCGCCACGAAACGGGCCGGAAACCACAGGAATTTCGACTAGTTCTTCGAGAGCCTGGCGGCCGGAGAGCTGGTAAACGCGGTCGGATAGATTTTGCGCGGGCGGGCAATTCACGATTTCTTGCGTGGGCGTGGTAAGCGCGAACTGCTTGGAAGGATTTGCCAGCGCGTAATGGGTGACAAGTGACGCGATGTGACCAAGTTCGGTGGTGTCTGATTTCAGAAATTTACGCCGCGCCGGGACGCAATAAAAAAGATCGGCAACGCTGATGGTGGTGCCGGGAGCAAGGCCTGCGGGCTTAACTCCGATGAGCTTGCCGCCCGCAAATTCCACGCGAGTGCCTTCGGGTTCGCTGGAGTCGCGAGTTTCAAGGAGGAGACGCGAGACGGCGGCTATGGAGGGTAGCGCTTCTCCGCGAAAACCGAGGGTGGAGATGGAGAGCAGATCGTCGGCGGTGCGAAGTTTACTGGTTGCATGGCGCTCGAACGCAAGGAGGGCGTCATCGTGAGCCATGCCGTGGCCATCGTCGATGACGCGAATCATCCGCTTGCCGCCCATTTCGGTTTCAATGCGAATGGACGTGGAGCCGGCGTCGAGAGCGTTTTCCAGAAGCTCTTTCACTACTGACGCGGGACGCTCAACGACTTCGCCAGCGGCGATTTTATTGGCGACGGCTTCGGGGAGGATGCGGATGCGACTCATAGGTCAGATTTGATTTTACCTATTTAATCTGGATGCCGAGTTGCTCGAGTTGATTCTTATCCACTTCGGAAGGTGACTCGGCCATCAAGTCGACTGCGGCCGTGGTTTTGGCGAAGGCGATGACTTCGCGAATCGATTTTTCGCCGGAGAGTAGCATTACGACGCGATCCAGCCCAAGGGCGATTCCGCCGTGCGGAGGCGTGCCGTAGGTCAGCGCGTCAAGAAAGAAGCCGAAGCGTTGGCGAAGTTTCTCTTCGCTGAGGCCTAGCGCGCGGAATAAGCGCTCCTGAATATCCTGGCGATGAATTCGAATGCTGCCGGAGCCGAGTTCCACGCCATTCAACACGAGGTCGTAGCCCTTGGAGCGAACTTCCCAGGGCGCGGTCTCGAGTTTGTCGAGATCTTCATCGACAATGCCGGTAAAGGGGTGTTGAGCGCTGACCCAGGTTTTGTCGGATTCGCTCCACTCAAAAAGTGGGAAGCCGGTAAGCCACAAGAATTTCCATTGCGACTTTTCGATCTGATTGAGGGCTTCGCCGAGTTGCAAACGGAGTTGACCGGCGATGAGCGCAGCGGCTTCGGTGCCCTTGATTTGTTCTTTTGCCGAAACGGCAACCACGAGGTCGCCAGTCTTTGCGTTCACGGAATCGGCGAGCTTTTTGACGTTCTCGGGTCCAATCAGCTTCTCGACAGTGGAGGCCGTGCCTTCGGTGGCCAGCTTGACGAAATAAGCTCCGCGCCCGCCGAGTGATTTTGCTTTTTCGGTAAGCTCGTCGAGTTGCTTGCGGGAATAGTTGGCCGCACCTGGCGCCACAAAGGCAAAAACATTGCCTTCAATTTGCAGCTTCTGTTTGGCTTCGTCAGGAAAGCTGGCGGTGACTTCGTGCAGTTCCATGCCGAAACGCATGTCGGGCTTGTCACTGCCGTATTTGCGAATCGCATCTTTATAGAGCATGTGGGGAAACGGAGCTCGCGCCTTAATCCCCGCGACCGCGCAGGCCCGAACCATAACGATTTCGATTACGTTGAAAATATCTTCCTGGCGTGGGAAAGACATCTCAACGTCAAGTTGCGTGAATTCCGGTTGACGATCGGCGCGAAGATCTTCGTCGCGGAAGCACTTCACAATCTGGAAATAGCGGTCGAGCCCACCAATCATGAGAATTTGTTTGAAGATTTGAGGTGATTGCGGAAGAGCATAAAACTGCCCATGATGAACACGGCTGGGCACGAGATAATCGCGCGCACCTTCGGGAGTGGAACGCGTGAGCATCGGGGTTTCGACCTCGATGAATCCCATCTCGTCCATGGTCTTGCGAATTTCGAGAAGTATTTTGTGGCGCAAAGCTAAATTGCGATGCGGTTTGGGGCGCCGCAGGTCGAGATAGCGAAAGCGCAGCCGGGTTTCTTCGGCCGCGTTGATTTCATCTTCGATGGGGAACGGCGGTGTTTTGGCGTTGTTTAGAATATGCAGCTTGTTGGCGACGACTTCGATTTCGCCGGTAAGCAGATCCGGATTGGCCTTCTGCCGCTGAATTACTTTGCCTTCGACGGCGACTACGAATTCGCTGCGCACCTGTTCCGCCTTGGCATGCGCTTCAGGTTGCGTTTCTTTGTTGAAGACCACCTGGACGATTCCAGTGCGATCGCGCACGTCGAGGAAGAGGAGATTGCCAAGGTCGCGGCGGCGATGGACCCAGCCGAGAACAACGACGTCCTGATCGGAGTCAGAAGCACGGAGTGCGCCGCAGTAGTGAGTGCGTTTCAGATTGCCTAGAAAGTCGAGCAAGACAGTTTCCTTTCCACTCGAAAAAAGAACAATTCCTTAGCCGCGCAGGAAATCCAGAAGTCGCGGCTCGGTAAATTTCGTTTGCGAGCCATCCGCCAGGGTCTTCAAAGTCCACTGGCCGCTGGTGATTTCATCTTCGCCGAGGATCAACGCGTAACGTGAACCGAGCTTATCGGCTTGACCGAGGGCTTTGCCGAATTTCTGCTCGAGCGGCGGAAGTTCCACACGAAAGCCATTTTCACGCAAAACCTTGGCAAAGCGAATTGCGGTTGCTTGCGCAGTCGCGCCCATCCAGGCAATGTAAACGTCTCGCCCCTTTGGCACGTCGGCTTTACCGGCTTCCTGCAATGACAGGATCAAGCGATCTTCGCCAATGGCGAATCCGATGCCTTTTGTTGGCTGGCCGCCAAGCAGTTCAACTAATCCATCATACCGCCCGCCGCCGCAGACTGCATTCTGCGAGCCAAGACCTTGGGCGGTGATTTCGAACGTGGTGCGCATGTAGTAGTCGAGTCCACGCACCAGGCGCCAATTTTCTTTGTAGGTGACACCGCGAAGATCGAGTTGTCGCTTGAGCTCAGCGTAGTGCGCAGCGCAATCTGCGCAGAGATGATCGCCAATGCGTGGCAACGTGGCAATAATCGCCTGCTCGGACTCGAGTTTGGAATCGAGAACACGCAGAGGATTCGTGTCGATCCGGCGCTGGCTATCCGGGCCGAGTTGATCTTTCACTTTGAGCAATTCGGCACGGAGAAGTTCCACGTATTTCGGCCGGCAATTACGATCGCCGATGGAATTGATTTCCAGTTGCACGCCGTCCAATTCGAGGCGCGCAAAAAAGGCCATCAGCATCTCGAGGAGTTCCGCGTCGATGGCAGCATCTTTGGGAATGTCTTTCGAGCCGCCTTGTCCTTGCTGCAGTGCTTCAAGTATCTCCGCGCCGATTTGATAGAACTGGCGATAGCGGCCTTTCTGCGGTCGTTCGCGGCGAAACATCGGGCCAGTGTAGAAAAGCCTTACCGGCTGCGGCAGAGCATGCATTCCGTGTTCGATGTATGCGCGGCAAACGGATGCGGTCGCTTCAGGACGAAGGCTGACGGAGGTTTCATCGCGATCGGCGAACGTGTACATCTCCTTAGATACCACGTCGGTGTCCAGTCCGATGGAGCGCGCAAAAAGCTCGGTAGGTTCGAAGATCGGCGGGCGAATTTCGCCGAAGCCATAGGTGGCAAAGACCTGGCGCGCGGTCTGTTCGACGCGGTTCCACAATTCAGTTTCTGGAGGGAGAAGGTCGCGAGTTCCTTTGATGGCTTGGAATTTTCGTTTTTCCGACATGAGAAAGTTTTATTCGTGTGCTGCAGATTCCTCGCGATAGGTGTTTTTGTAGCTGACGTAACGTTCGGCATAGGCCGCAATGGATTGCTGATCAGCCGCGGTGAGCGGCCGCTTGACCTTGCCTGGTGAACCCATGACCAGACTGCCGGCGGGAATGACGGTACGCTCGGTAATCAGAGTTCCGGCGGCGATGATGCTGCCACTGCCCACAACCGCGCCGTTTAAAACGATGCAGCCCATACCCAGCAGGACCCGCGATTCGATAGCACACCCGTGAAGCGTCACAGAATGCCCAACGGTAACCTCGTCGCCAAGGATAAGCGGAAATTCGTCGCGCATCACGTGAAGCACGCATCCATCTTGAATATTGGTGCGATTACCGATGCGGACGTGGTGGACGTCGCCGCGAATCACGGTCATTGGCCAAACGCTGGAGTCTTCGCCGATCGTTACGTCGCCGATGATAACGGCGGACGGATCAATGTAGGCCGAGGCCGCGATCTGCGGAGATTTACCGCGATAGGGGCGAATGTCGGGCGTGCGCAGCAAAATGTTCTCGTTTCCGCGAAAATAGTTGCAAGGGCGCCGATACAGCGCATCCCCGAAGAATCGCGATTACTCAGCGAATTATTCAAGATAGCACCCGATTTGGCTTGGTGACAAGGAAGTGAGGTGGGTCGCCTAAAGCGATCTGGTCGACACCTGTCTCGCGAAGATTCGAGGCAAAATACGCTCCAGCAACTAGCGACCGGTGCTGCACTCCTGATAAACTTTCTCTGCTCCACTTACAGAGGCAGTACGGACATTGTTTTCGTACCAGGGTGCTTCCTGATATCCGATCGGTGATCTGATATCCATTCACATCATGCGATATTAACAAGACGTCCCGAGGCGAACTTGAACGATACTCAGAAAACAGCAGTCATCTTCGGCTTGGCCAATAAGCGCAGCATCGCCTGGGCTATCGCCCAGAAGCTTCATCAAGCGGGCTGGCGCCTGGCTATCACGTACCAAAATGAGCGGCTTGAGCAAGAGGCCAAGGACCTGATCACCGATCTTCCCGGCGCGGCAGGATTCATGTGCGATGTCACTTCCGACGAGCAAATCGCGAAACTTTTTGAGGAACTGAAGTCGAAGTACGGCGTTCTTCATGGTCTGGTTCACAGCGTCGCGTTCGCCCCTGCGGAAGACATGAAGGGCGAGTTCATCAATACCTCGCGTGAAGGATTTCGCGTGGCGCATGACATCAGTGTCTATTCGCTGATCGCTGTTTCGCGCGGCGCGGCAGCGCTCATGCCCTCCGGAGGAGGCATCGTTACCCTGACCTACTACGGAGCCGAAAAAGTCGTCCCCAAATATAACGTGATGGGCGTAGCCAAAGCCGCGCTCGAAGCGACCGTCCGATATCTCGCCGCTGATCTCGGCACGAAAAATATTAGGGTCAACGCGATTTCGGCCGGGCCGATCAAGACTTTGGCCGCTCGCGGCGTCTCGCAACTTGGCGAAATGCTCAAGGCGCATGCTGATCGCGCACCGCTAAAGCGTAATGTTGATCCGGCGGAGGTGGGCTCTGCCGCCGCATTCCTGCTTTCCGAAGCCGCGTCTGGCATCACGGGCGAGGTTCTCTACGTGGACTGCGGCTTCAACGTGATGGCCTAGACGCCAAGCGCTAGTAGATTTTCTATCGGGAAATTGGTGGTGAAAGCGCTCGTCAATCCGAGCGAAGTGAGGCATCCCTCTTCGATTGAAAAACCAGCCCAAGTCCCCACTCACCATCGCCATCGACGGCCCAGCAGGGTCTGGCAAAAGCACGGTGGCTCGCCGCGTCGCGGCCATGCTCAATTATCTGTATCTGGATAGCGGCGCAATGTATCGCGCCGTGGCGCTCAAAGCGCTCCAACGGAACATTTCGCTCGAAGATGAAGCAGCGGTCGAAGCCTTAACGCGCGAAACGCACATCGAATTGAAGGCGCCTACTCCCGATCAGGCGACTGCGGGGCTGAAGAATCGCGTTTTTCTCGACGGCCGCGAGGTCACCCTGGAGATCCGTAGCTCTGCCGTCGCGCAAGCTGCCTCGCGATTAGCAACGATTGCTGGAGTTCGCCAAGTCCTGGTCGCCGAACAGCAACGTGCAGGGCAGGGAGGTGGTGTGGTGATGGAAGGCCGCGATATCGGCACGGTTGTTTTTCCCAACGCGGAGCTGAAAATATTTCTGGAGGCTTCGCCGGCCGTTCGCGCTGAGCGCCGTTGGATGGAACATCAGGAAAAAGGTGAGTTGCTGACCATCGAAGAAGTGTTTGCCGAGGTACGGGCACGCGACAAACGCGATCGGGAACGCAAAGTCTCTCCGCTTGTGCGTGCTGCCGATGCGGTGCTGGTCGATAATACCGCGATGGATGCCGAAGAAACCGCGCGCCTCATCGTTTTCCTTGCTCACCAACGGCAAAAGTGAAATCCTTTTCTCGGTCTAGACTCCGACTGCGGAAGCTTTCTGCAGGGCTAGCCGGTATGCTTCGGGCACCTTCTCTTCATCGCATCCAAGGCGTTGTGCGACCGCCGGCAACAGCGGCCATTCCGCGCGTTCCCAGACCAGCACCGCCTCGTAGACTTCGCGCAGCCGATTCTCGCCGCCAGAGAGTGCGGTCTTCACTTCTTGCGTTACCGGTAGCGACGCCAGTACTTGCTCCATCGGCTTGTCCAGTAACGCATCCGCGACCGAGAGGAGCCCCATCAAAAACAAGCTGGAACGCCTGTCTGTCAATTGTGTGGCGTCGGAAAATTCCTCACAAAAATAAGCGCGGGTAAGCGCTGTCCGCATTAATTCGGGCGGTTTCCCTTGGCTCATGGCAATCATCGCGAAGACCGAAACCCATCGGCGGAATTCCTGCTCGCCCAGCAGAGTTAGCGCCTGCCGAACGCTGTGCACTTCCGAGCGCAGACCCAGCACAGGGGAATTTAAGTAACGCAGCAGCCGGTACAGCAGCGAGGGCTCCTGCTTCATTAGCTCTTCGACGACTCCATAATTAATCTCCGGCGCGGCCACCGCATTCAACAACTGAAGTTGCACCAGTTGGTTTACGGGAATCTGGCGGGTCTCCAACATCGACGGCTTGCAGAAAAAATATCCCTGGAAGTAGCAAAATCCCAGGCTCCGCGCTTCCGCCAAATCCTCGCGAGTCTCTACCTTTTCTGCCAGGAGCGACATGCCGTTCCTGGCGTATTTCTTTGCTACGCGGGCACGCTCCTCGGGCTTAAGCAACTGGAAATCGACCTTGAGATACTGTACGAGATCGACGAGAGGCTCTAGTCCTGGCGCATCGATAAAATCGTCCAATGCTAATTGATAGCCGGCGGATCGCAAATCGCGACAAATTGTGATGATTTCTTCGGTAGGTCGGACCGTCTCCAGAATTTCCACCACAATGCGGTCTGCCGGCAGAAGTCGCGGCGCGCCCAGTCGCAACGCCAGTTCGTCGACATTGACGAACGCGGGTGCGTTCCCGGTCAACATCTGCAAGTCGAATAGTGTGATGGAGTCGGCGATTACGCTGGAGGCGGCGTTAGGATTGGGCAAGAACACGTTTTGCGGACCGCCGCGAAAGAGCAATTCATACGCGAACACGCGTAAGCGTTTATCGAAAATCGGTTGTCGCGCGATGAATTTTTCGTGCAAGCAGGCACCACCCAACGATTCGCTACGAGCGTCTTGGCCGCTTCACTGCACGGTAACCGGGGCTTAACGCCGCCGTGGGAAGGGGAGGTGCCGTATCGGTTGGAAAAGTCTATGCTAACTTCCTCATACAGGAGCGGACATCGAGCTGAGGAATTCCGTATTCGACTTGGATTTCGTCAAACGGCTCAGTAGTAATTCCATGGCTTCCACGGTTGAAAGCGGGCTCAATACTTTGCGCAGAACCCAAACGCGGCTCAGCTCATCTGGTGGCAACAGCAGTTCGTCTTTACGAGTGCCGGAGCGCTGAATATCGATGGCCGGGAACACGCGCTTGTCGGAGAGCCGCCGGTCCAAGTTGATTTCCATATTACCGGTGCCTTTGAATTCTTCGAAGATAACGTCATCCATGCGGCTACCGGTATCGATCAAGGCCGTTGCGATGATCGTCAGCGAGCCGCCTTCTTCCACGTGGCGCGCTGCGGCAAAGAAGCGCCGCGGCCTCTGCAAGGCGTTCGCATCAATACCGCCAGAGAGGACTTTGCCCGAAGGCGGTGTCACGGCGTTGTAGGCGCGCGCCAGACGCGTTACCGAGTCCAACAGAATCACTACATCGCGTTTGTGTTCGACCAGTCGCTTGGCCTTTTCCAAAACCATTTCCGCCACTTGAATGTGCCGTTGGGGAGGTTCGTCAAACGTCGAACTGATGACTTCGCCCTTCACGGTGCGCTGCATGTCGGTAACTTCTTCCGGGCGTTCGTCAATCAGCAACACGATCAGGGCTACTTCCGGATGATTGGTGGTGATGGAATTCGCGATGGACTGCAGCATCATGGTCTTACCGGTGCGGGGAGGCGCGACGATCAGGCCGCGTTGGCCTTTGCCGACGGGGCAGAGCAGGTCCAGCACGCGTCCGGTCAAGTTGTCCTTGGAAGTTTCCATCTTCAAACGGCCCTGCGGATACAGCGGGGTGAGGTTGTCGAAGAAGATCTTGTTGCGGGCAACCTCGGGATCTTCAAAGTTGACCGCTTCCACCTTAATCAACGCAAAATAACGCTCACCGTCTTTTGGTGGCCGCACTTGTCCGCTGACGGTGTCGCCGGTGCGCAAATCGAACTTGCGAATTTGCGATGGCGACACGTAAATGTCGTCTGGTCCCGGCAGGTAGTTGTATTCCGGGGCGCGAAGAAAGCCGAAGCCGTCGGGCAAGCATTCCAGCACGCCCTCCGAAAAGATCAGGCCGCTCTTCTCCGTCTGCGCCCGCAGGATCTGAAAAATCAGCTCCTGTTTCCGCATCCCGCTGGCGCCCGGAATATTTAATTCCTTGGCGATCTTGGCGAGATCGGTAATATTTTTTTCTTTCAGCTCAGCGAGGCTGATACT
>Ga0209275_10000576_pt1 | contig 14437 bp, 3 predicted proteins | sample HubBroMetageREF2_FD_188344 | JGI IMG/M metagenome (GOLD analysis project Ga0209275, IMG submission 188344) | Reference soil microbial communities from the Hubbard Brook experimental Forest, New Hampshire, USA - Hubbard Brook CCASE Soil... | ecosystem: Environmental > Terrestrial > Soil >... | reverse complement strand
ACATCACAACTTGCCACTAGCCACTGCCTCTATTATCCAACCCACGAGCGAACACCATGCGCCGAGCGCCAGCAACTACGTGTTCTTGACTTTCAACATTCGATTTTCAACCCTCAACCGTCAGTTCTCTCCTCCATCCGCCCTTCGATTGACACGCCCAGCGCTTCCCAACTAATCTAAATTCGATGCCCACACGGCCGAACTTCCCATCGCTTTCCCATCCCCATCTCTACGAAATCAATACCTGGACCTGGCTCGAGCAACTCTCCGGCCGCCTCAAAAAAAATATCACTCTCGCCGATGTCCCCGACTCCGAATGGGACGCCCTCGCCACCCAGGGCTTCAACATCATTTGGCTGATGGGCGTCTGGCAACGCAGCCCCATCTCCCGCCGCATGAACCAGGAAAATCCCGCCAATGTCGCGCAGTTCACTCTCGCCCTGCCCGGTTGGAAGCCTGAAGATGTAATCAGCTCCGCTTACGCCGTCACCGCATACGCCCCCGACCCGCGCATCGGCAACTGGCAGGCCCTCGACGCCGCCCGCGAAAAATTGCGCTCCCGCGGCATCGCTGTATTCCTCGACTTCGTCGGCAACCACACAGCGCTCGATCATCCCTGGATGCGCGAACATCCCGACTACTACGTCCAAGCCTCGCCAGAACAATTCCAGAATAATCCCTCGCTCTACTACGCTCAATCCGCCACGCAACCCCCGCAATACATCGCCCTAGCCAAAGATCCCTACTTCCCACCCTGGCAAGATGTAGCCCAACTCAATCATTTCAATCCCGCCCTCCGCGCCGCCCAGCTCAACGACCTCCGCACCATCGCCTCCCACTGCGACGGCATACGCTGCGATATGGCCATGCTCCAACTCAACGACATCTTCAACGCCAACTGGCGTCACCTCATCGGCGATACGCCCATCCCCGAAAAAGAATTCTGGACCGAAGCTCACGCCGCCGTCCCCAACCTCACCCTCCTCGCCGAAGCCTACTGGGGCACCGAACAACGCCTCCTCGATCTAGGATTTTCCTACTCCTACGACAAAACTCTCTACGACGCCCTCCGCGACCACAACATTTCACAAATCCGCGAGCGCCTCGCCAGCTTCCCCGAACGCCAGAGCGATTTCGCGCGCTTTATGGAAAACCACGACGAACAACGCCGCGCCATCGTTTTCCCCAACGACCGTCTCGCCGCCGACGGCACCCTGCTCGGCACACTTCCCGGCATGCGCTTCTATCATCAAGGCGAACTCGAAGGCCGTAGAATTCACCTGCCCATCACGCTGCGCATCGCAGCCGACGAACCGCCCGATCCCATCAGCACAAATTTCTTCCAGAAAATTTTGCGCATCACCAAACAGGATGTTTTTCACGAAGGAAAATGGAATCTACTGGATGTCCTGCCGGAAGGCGATGCTCCCACCGACGCCCTGCTCGTCTACGAATGGCGTTCACCGAAAGCGTGGAAAATAATTGCGGTAAACCTGGCGGCTTACACTTCGCAAGGACGCGTCCCCCTAGCCGGCCGCGTCTCGCCCCAGCAAAATTATATCCTCAACGACGAACTGAACAACGTCCGCTATAATCGCACCGGCCAAGAGCTCCACAGCCCGGGCCTCTTCATCCGCCGCGACCCCTTCCAAGCCCACCTCTTCGACATAACCCCCGCGCCCTAATCCGCGCCGCTCTGATCTTCCCAGCACCGCGCTGATCTTCCCAGCATCGGAGCGCCAGTCCCACTCGCGTCGTCATTTGAGGAGCGCCCACAGGGGCCGTCATCCTGAGCAGCGGAGCGAGGAAGGTTCCTCCCGCCTTTCTCCACGCCTCTGCAGTTCTCGACTCGCTGTCCCTACTTCACCACCAAGGTCAAAAAGTTCGACATCGTCTGCGGCGGCCCGCCATTCAACGAAGTCGTCAGCGACAAACTATAAGTCCCCGCCGGCGTAGCCCCATTCGGCCCGGTCGGCAAACTATTGCAAGCCGCCGATCCCAACGCCACCAGCAACAAAGTGGCAAACGTCAAAGCCACCCGCCGGTTCCGCCGGAATGTCCACACCGCGCCGCCCAGCATCATCGAGACCAGCAGCAACCCAATCCCTGCACCGAGCCCTCCGCCAATCCCTCCCACCGGCGGCACAAATCCATTCGAGGTCGTCGCCCCCTGACAGAACGTCTGAATCGCAAACGCCACCTCAACAGCTGAGCCATTCAAGGTCACCGATCCCGGTATCACCTTGCAAGTAATCAACGCCGAATTCGGCACGCATCCCAGCTGCACCGTCCCCGTTACTCCTGGCGCTCCCGTAATCATCAATCCGTAATACGCCGTCCCACCAGACACGGTGGTTGCCGTAGTAGATCCTCCCGGCGCCACCGTAATTATCACCGACGAAGTCCCGCCCGTCCCACTCAACGCCACCATCTGCGGGCTTCCGGTCGCACTATCAGCAATGTTCAACGTCGCCGCCCGCGCTCCATTCGCCCCCGGCGTGAACGCCACACTAATCGTGCAACTCCCTCCCGCCGCCACTGTCCCAGTCGGACTGCACGCACCGCCGGTCGTCCCCGCCGGCACCGCAAAATCCCCCGCATTCATGCCCGTAATCGTGAACCCGCTGAAATTCACCGCCCCCGTGCTGTTATTCGTCACCGTCACGCTCAGCGGCGCGCTCGTCGTGCTCACAGCCTGCGATCCAAACGTCAACGATGTCGGTGCGATCGTGATCGTTCCGCCAGTCGCCGGAGTTCCCGTGCCCGTCAGCGATATCGTCGTCGTTTGCGGCGTCGCGCTGCCCGTGCTCGTGTACGTCACCGTCACGGACCCGGTCAGCGCTCCCGTTGCGGTCGGCGTAAACGTCACGTTCACCGTGCAGCTCGATCCCGTTCCCGTGCCGCTCACCAGCGTCGCTGGGCAAGTGTTCGTCTCGCCAAAGTTCGCGCTCGCCGCGATGCTCGTAATCGTCACGTTGGTCGAGCCCACATTCGTAATCACCACCGGCTGCGACCCGCTCGTCGTGTTCTCCGCTTGGCTCCCAAAAGCCAGCGACGTCGGATTCGCCGTCACATTAACGCTGGACAGACTCCCCGCCTGCACGAACACGTCTGAATCCAATGCGAAGTCGTTCGCGTCGGCAACCGCGAGCTTGATGTGATACGTCAGCCCCGGCGTTACCGTCGCTTGCGCACCCAGCACCACCGTCAAACCATTCAGTTCAGTATCCACGGGCGGCAACGGCGTCCCCGGAACGAATTGCACCTGGTTGTTTACGTAGAATTGAGGATTCGCCGGAGCTATCGGTGGATCGTTACCCGGATTCCCATCATTCACATCGTTGATTGATACCGGCAGGTTCGTGCCAGGAATTAGCGCCAGATTCACTGGCGCGCCGCCCGGCGCCGTCAGGAAGAATCCGAACACGTCGTTGAATGACCCGATGAATTCGGGATATTCCTCCGAACCGAAAACGTACTGGAAACTGATCGTCGAGCTAGTCGGCACGAAGTCAAATTCCAGCACCGCCGCGTCGTTCGTAGTGCTGTCTGCGCCGACAATCGTATTCAAATCGGGGTCGCCCGGCTCGCCATTATCCACCGACAATTCAGTTGAGCAATTCGAGCCCGCCACATTCCGCGCCGATCCGGAACTCAGTACGATGCCACTCGTGAAGCCCAGAACGTTCGAACTACTCGTAAACGTCCCCGCCGCACGCAGAGCGCCTGTATATTTCACATTACTGATCGCCACTCCCGCCCCCACCAGACTCTGTGCCAGCGCCGTCGGCGTGAGCGTGGAATCCGTCAGATCATCCACCTTGATCACGCTGTCTGCACCATGTCCATCAATCTTGATCGCGAAGTTGCCACCCGGATCATCGTCGTTCACTGTAATTTCTGCGATCCCTAAATCCTGGCAAACGCTCGCCGGCGTGAAACTGATAAATACGTGACAGGTCTGCCCGGGAGCAAGCGTCGAACAGTCTGTCGTCGCTGTGTAAGGTGCGGTCGGCGTCACGCCGCTGATGTGCACCGTCTGCGTTGACGATGCATTCGTCAATCCCACCTGCAGCGGCTTGCTGGTTCCGTCCACTCGCTGCTTGTCGTCGAAGCCTTCACCGTTCACGTTGAAGTCCGCGACGATCACCGGTCCGCTCGCCTGCGTAATGGTTGTCGAGTCCGTCGCCGTCGCCGACGCTGAACCGCCTCCTGACACCTCGACGATATTCACCTGCGGCGAAGTCGCCGCGTCCGAGACATCCACCGTCACCGTTATCGGCGGATAGCTCGCTCCCGCGGCGAGCACGTCACCGCGCGTGCAACTGCTGAGAACGCACGTCCAGCCCGTCCCGCCCATCGAATCCAGTATCAACCCGAACGGAATCGTGTCCGTCACCGTCACCGTTCCGCTCGTCGGTCCCGCGCCAGCTGTGTTCGATACCGTCACGGTGTAGGTGTCTGCGCTATCGCCCACGGCGAAGTTTCCCACGTGACTCTTGCTGATCGTCAGCGCCGGCGTCGTCGCAACCGCCGTCGCAAACGTCGCCGTCACCGTTTCCGGCCCCGCCGGCATATTGAATGTGCAAGTCGCGCCGACAACCACACACGGAGTCGGCGTCCCAGTCCACCCGCCAAAGACACCCTCGCTCGGCGGCGTTTCCGTCAAAGTCACCGCCGTGTTGAACGCGATGCTGATCGCGCAATTCGCTGTCCCGGCCGCCGGCCCGCAGCTAATTCCACCGCCCAGCCCGGTAACAGTTCCTCCCGCGATCCCGGCTCGATTCACCGTCAGCAGGAAATTGCTCTTCGTAAAGACCGCCGTCGCGCTCGTCAGGCTCGTGCTGCTTACCGTAAACACGCACGGATTCACCGCGCTGGCGTTGCACGGTCCTGCCGTCCAGTTCGTGAACGAGTATCCCGTCCCCGGTGTCGCCGTCAAACTCACCGAAGTCCCGGACGCAAAGTTCGTCGAGCACGCGCTCGGCGGCGCTGGGTTCGCGCAATTAATTTCCGTCGCAATCGTCGGCGTCGAAGTGCTCGTAATCGCCCCGTTGCCCGTCAATGCCACCGTGAAACTGCTCGTTTGCGCCGTAAACAGTGCGCTCACCGTCTGGGTCCCATTCATTGCTACAACACACTTGTTCAGCGACGTAATAAAGACGCACGGCCCGGTCCAACCTCCAAAGTTCGACGTGGAATTCGCCTCAGCGGTCAACGTATTGAGCTGTCCGCTCGCCGTCAGGGTCTGCGCGCAAGTGCCCGCCGCACTCGTCCCGTTCATCACGCAATCAATGATCGTCCCCGTCCCGCCGATCGTCCCGGTCACCGTCCCGCCTCCCGTCGCGCCGCTGCCAGCAGGCGTGACCGTCAGCGTAGGAGTTCCCGTTCCCAGATTAAACGTAGCGATCAGCTCTTCAGGATTCTCGTTCACGGTCAGCGTGCACGTCGTGCTCGTGGCGGGACATTGTGTCGGCGTTACCGCACCGCTCCACCCCGCAAACACCGAACCGGGACTCGCCTGCTCAGTGAAAGTAACAACCGATCCGTTCGCGTACGTCGCATCGCAACTGCTTCCGACCCCGCCTTGCCCGTTTGCGTTGGTGCAGTTAATTTGATGCGGCGTCGAACCGTCCATCACTGTTCCGAACGCGGTTCCCACCAACTCCATCTCAAAAGTGTCAGCCGTCGCAGACCCCACCGTGATCGTGACACTTGCTATCGTCGTGCCGGGGAACGTCGCGCTAATTGTCGTCGTCAGTCCGCCACCAGTCCCTGCCGTCACCAGGCCGCTCGAACTGATCGTCGCCGCCGTGGGGTTCGAAGAGCTCCAGGCCACCTTATCCGTCAAATCCTGAAAAGTTCCGTCATTGTAAGTAGCCAGCACGTTCAGCTGCTCTGTGCTTCCCACCGCCAAAGTCGTCGTATTCGCGATGATCTGTGCCGAAAACGTTGCGGATGCCGCGCTTGTTAGCGCGAATACCGTAGCGTCTGGCGCTGGCGCCCCAACCGTGGCGCAACTCGCGCACGTCGTCTGAAAACCATTTATAGTCGTGGCCGGAATGGTGTTCCCGAAAAAGCTTCCGTCGCCCGTGGTTGCGGTCGCGTAGATCGCATGGTTCGAATCTATGTCCACGCCCGTAACCTCATCGTCCGTTCCGGCGCCGATGTAACTGGAAAACTCCGTCACCGCTGTCGTCGGTGTAATAAAGAATGCCGCAATGAAGCCGTCGTTCGTCCCCGAGAGCGCCGCTTGAAACGGATGCGAAGTAGGAAAATCCGTGGATGCAGTCTGGCCGCCAACAACGATGTAGAACCCGTTCGGAATCAGCGCGTCATATCCCAGCGCGCGTATCCCATCATTGCCGCTGTTGCCTCCAAAATAACTTCCCGATATCAGGCTCGCCTTGTCGCTCTTCGTCGTATCCATCACCGTCAGAAAACCCGTCTGCCCGCCCGTGGCTTCCGCCGCATTCACACCTCCGCCCGGCAGCGAATTTCCCAGCGGAATGTCCGGCGCGTTCGTCGTGCTGTTCGAGCTCGTGAACCCCGCCAGCACCGCCATTCCGGTGCCCAATTGATGCGCCCCGGTATTCACTTGCGTTTTGCCGCCGCCTCCGATGTACGTGGCATATTGCAGCGCCGTGAGCCCACTCACGCTACTATCCAGTTTCAGCAAGAATGCATCTTCCGTTCCCTGAAACGTCGGCTGGAATCCCATCACGCCAGGCGAAGCCCCCGCGAACGCCACCGTGGAAAACGTGTTCCCGCCGATATACAGAATGTTCGGGTTGTTCGAATCAATCACTCCGCCGCACACGCCCTCTTGTGCCGCGGCTGGGCCGTCCGGCCCCGTGCTCCCCGCTCCCACGTTCAAATAACTGAAATATACCGGCGTCAGGTCCGACCGCTGCAGCTTCGCGGTATAGCAATCGTCGAATGCTCCTGTCGCGCCGTTATTGAACGTGCTGACATATGCGCCCGTCGTCGTCGGCAGGTTGGTCGCAGCCGATTCTCCGGACGCCAGCACATTTCCCGTTGCATCCACGAACACGTAAGCCTGGGACATCTTGCCGTTGCCGCCCAGCAAAACCGACTTGTCAATGGACGTCCCAGTGGACGCGAGCCGTGTCACCAGCGCCGCCAAAGCGTTTGCCCCGGTGCCACTCACGTTCGGCGTGATGAACGATCCGGGATAATCCGCGCAGCTTGTCTCGCCTCCAATTACTGGTTCCACGGGCGCGCCACCCTGGTGGCTCTCATCCAGTGCCAGCCACACCGCCACGGTTCCGCAAGTCGTCAGGCCCGAGCTTTGAAACGCCGTGCTGCCTCCGATGAAAGTCAGATACACCAGCGACGCCGATCCCGTTTTCGTTGGGTCAATCTCAGATACATATAGGTTGTTCGTCGCGGTGGGATTGTTGATGCGTGTGCCGCCTTCTGGAAAACTCGTGATGTCGGTTGTCCAGCCCGTCGTGTAAATCTTCGGCGCGCCCGGCGTGCTCGAATCGACTGCCAACGCTTCGGACGTCTCTTCCCCCGCGCCGCCCAAAAATGTCGCGTAGCCAATCGCCGGATCAATCACCAACTTTTCCGCGTGATCGTAAGGCCCCAGCTCAAAACGTACCTGGTTCTTCGCGTTCAGTACGAATCGGCCTGGCACTTCACTGCGGCTCGCGCCCCCGCCCTGGTAAATCATCGGCTTCCGCATTTCAAATTCGGAATCCGCCGTATGCAAAATCAAATTGCCATTCGCGGCAATCTCAATTTTCTTCGCCCCGCAAATTTTGAATCCAATCCGCCCAGGATCCGCGCCGGGAGCAACCACGAAATCGTATTCCAATTGCCGCTGGTCGCCGTGAAACAGCAAATCCACTCCCGGATAAACTTTCGCCACCTGCACTTCGGAAAACAGCGCCACGTTCGTGTGCCACGCCGCCTCATTCTTCCCGATCAGGTAGTTCACTTTCCCCGGCAACTCCTGCAATCCCTGAAATTCCGGCGCGGAATTCGCCCCCAACAATTCCATCCGCAGCACGGACTGTTTCGAATTTTTCGCATCCGCGTGAAATGCCGTCAGTCCCTTCCCGAATTTCCCGCCACTCACGATCCCGTTGGTCCCTTCCACCAGCACTGTTTCGTTCGGCGTCAGGAACATCGTGTAGCCGCCGCTCCGCGTCAGAAACCGTACGCTCGGATCCGTCTGCCCTTCGTTCGCCTCAAAAAACAACGGCATCTTGATCGCACTCGCTGCGATCTTTTGCCGCTCCTGCGCGCTCGTTTCGCTTCCTGCGCTGGCCTTCGGCGCCGTCTGCGCGCGCAATCCGCCCTGCACCAGCGCGCTCGCAAATTGCATACATATCCCAAAAATCACCAAACTCGTTGCGCGTCTCAACATGCGCCTTAGCGACATATTTCCTCCGGCAGCAAACAATACGGACACAAGTGCAAAACTTTGCGCATCCCCCCGAACCACCCAGTCCGCAGGGGCGTGCCACTTACGCGTATCTTCATGTGCGCACAATACTTAGGAGCTACTCTGTGATGCACCTCTTCGGGGACCACCAGACGTTACCTTAATAGTGCAACTCAGGAGCCACGGACACCCCCATCACCCCACGAACTCGCCACCCCGCCGAGCCTCACCCTGAACGCCTTGTAGCCACCAATCGCTAGCCGCTGCTTTTTTCATCAACCCAGTCTTCGCGGCAAGCACCCCGCGAGTCAAAAAAAGGCCTGAAGAGACGCAAAAACTCCAGGGCCACAGCCCACAAATCAGCAACCACCAATCACTAATCACTCATCACGGTTTTTCACGCAGGACTGCTTTACGGGGCAATCTTGCTCTACGAGGGAACCTGGGCTGAGCGCGGATTCTCTTACCGCCCCTCCCGCCGCGTCAAGCAATAGTTTTCCTTCTCACTAAAATCAGCGGACTACTCCCAAATCATGCCGCGCTCTGCATCAGTCTTTGCTGTTGACTCGGATTTCTACTCTGGATTTGACGCTGAGGTTGATTGTGATTCTGACGTTGACTCTGATTTTGTAGCGGCCGCCTGCCTTTTAGGCGGGCGTCATTGAATTCGCTTCTAAACTTGTTTCTGAATTTGTTTCCGAATCTGTAGCGGCCAGCTTCAGCTGGGCGCCTTTACCATCGGTTTTTCTCTGTGTCTGTGACCATGCGACGAGCGTCGTAATCGTGAGGCCGGCGCCTTGCCTCACGCCGAGCGAAGGCTCTCTCCCGCCTTCCACTGCGCCCGGCATTTACCCCAGCATACTCGGGGCGCCTCTGCGGCTCGTCTCCTCTACTTCACCACCAAAGTCAAAAAGTTATTCAAAGTCTGCGTCTGTCCATTATTCAAAGTAGTCGTCAAAGACAAACTGTAAGTCCCCGCCGGCGTAGCCCCATTCGGTCCCGTCGGCAAACTATTGCATGCCGCCGACCCCAATGCCACCAGCAACAGTGTCGCAAACGTCAAAGCCACCCGCCGGTTCCGCCGGAATGCCCACACCGCACCGCCCAGCATCATTGAGCCCAACAGCAACCCAAGCCCTCCGCCAATTCCTCCCACCGGTGACACAAATCCCGTAGAAGTCGTCGCCCCCTGGCAGAATGTCTGTATTGCAAACGCCACCTCCACTGACGACCCGTTCAAAGTCACCGAGCCCGGTATCACCTTGCATGTGATCAACGCCGAATTCGGCACGCATCCCAACTGCACCGTCCCCGTTACTCCCGGCGCTCCCGTAATCATCAATCCGTAATACGCCGTCCCGCCAGACACGGTCGTCGCCGTAGTCGATCCGCCCGGTGCCACCGTAATAATCACCGAAGAAGTCACGCCTGTCCCGCTCAGCGCCACCATCTGCGGACTTCCCGTCGCATTGTCAGCGATGTTCAACGTCGCCGTCCGCGCTCCATTCGCCCCCGGCGTGAACAGCACACCGATCGTGCAACTCGCTCCCGCCGCCAATGTCCCCGTTAGACTGCACCCAGCACCAGACGCAGCTGCCGGCACCGCATAATCCCCAGCATTCGGACCTGTAATCGTAAACCCGGCAAAATTCACCGCCGCCGTACTCGTGTTCATCACCGTCACGCTCAAAGGCGCGCTCGTCGTAGTCAGTGCCTGCGAGCCGAACGCCAAACTGCTCGGCGTCACAGTCACTGTCGCCGTACCAGGCGTGCCCGTCCCAGTCAACGTCACCGTCTGCGGACTTCCCGTCCCCGTATCCGTAAACGTGATCGCTCCCGTCCGCGTTCCCGTCGCCGTCGGCTTGAACGTGATCGAAAATACACACGGCGGGTTTTCCTCTCCGATGCTCGGGCACTGCGCCAGAGTCGCGCCGGCAAAATCTCCCGACGTCACGATATTGCTGAAGATTAACGGAAAATTCCCGTTGTTCGATACCGTGACCGTCTGCGCCGCACTCGTCGTTCCCACTGCCTGGCTGCCAAATGTCAACGAAGTCGGCGAAATCCCGATCGCAACCGCAACGCCCGTCCCTGTAAGCGTCACCGTTTGCGGACTTCCTGTCGCGTTGTCCGTGAACGTGATCGTTCCAGTGCGCGTTCCCGCCGCCGTCGGCGTGAACGTAATCTGAAACGAACACGGCTTCGCGTCCACCGCAATGCTCGGGCACTGCGCCAGCGTCGCGCCAGCAAAATCTCCCGCCATCGCAATGCTCGTGAACGTCACCGTCGTATTCCCCGTGTTCGACACCGTCAACGTCTCCGGCGAACTCGTCGACCCCAGGCCCTCAATGCCGAAGGGCAACGATGTCGGCGCAATCAATATCGTTCCTGCGGCTGTCGTGTTAAACGTCGCCATTACGGTCTCCGCGGCGCTCATTGTCACCGTGCAGCTCGGCGGAGTCGTCTGAGGATTCGCCGGCGTGCAGGGTGCGCTGAAACTGGTGAACGTCGAGCCCGTGGCCGCCGTGGCCGTGAGCACCACCGCACTGTTGCCCGCGAACGTGCCCGAACAGGTCGTCGGGCAGTTGATCCCCGCCGGCGCGCTAGTCACTGTTCCAGTCCCGCTCACCGTCACCGTTAAAGCCGCCGCGCCCATGCCCGACAGAGTGATTGTCTGCACGCTGCCTGCGGTCGGTGCGTTGTCAGTGATCGTGACCGCTCCGGTGTAAGCAATAAACTGCGTTGGCATGAACCCAATCTCAATCACGCACTGTGCGCCAATCGCCAGCGTCGCAGGCGCAGCAGGGCACGGATTCGCGGATGTCGCTAGCGAAAATGCCCCTGTGGTGATCGCAATATCCGAAATCGCCAGCGGCGCGTCTCCAGAATTAGTCAACGTCACCGGCAAGGTTGCGCTCGCATTGATCGCTTGGTTCGCGAACGCCGCAGTAGTACTGGAAAGAGCTGTGTTCGGAGTGAGAAGAACCTTCCTGATCCGGTTGTTGAACACATCGCCCACATACATGTTTCCTTCAGGAGTCACGACAACTCCCACCGGCGTAGCGAAACTCGCCAGCAGTGCCTGGCCGCCATCCCCTGCGAATGCAAAGTTCCCAGTTCCAGCAAACGCTGTGATGATTTTGCTGGTTCCGTCCACGCGCCGAATCCGGTTGTTCCCCGAGTCCGAGATAAAAAAATTGCCCGCTCCATTCACCGACACTCGATCGGGAGTATTCAACAATGCGCTCGTGGCTGGACCTCCGTCGCCACTGTTTCCAGCAGCTCCCGTCCCGGCAATCGTCGTGATAATCCGCGGCGTGCCGGTGTCAATCTTGCGGATCACATTGTTATCCGTGTCGGCGACGTACAGGTTCCCGCTCGCGTCGATGTCCAGGCCGAGCGGGCAATCTAGAGTCGCGTTAACCGCTGGCCCCCCGTCTCCGGAAAGATTTCCATTGGGAATGCAGCCCACTGCTGCATTCCCATCAGGTCCATTCCCCGCAACCGTTGTGATCGTCCCGGTCGTGTCCACTTCGCGGACGCGATTGTCCTGTGCATCCACAAAATAAAGGTTTCCAGCAGCATCCAGCACCGCTCCCCTTGCGTCGTTCAGGCTGGCGCTAAGCGCAGGTCCGCCGTCGCCGCAACTCGCAAAAGAAACCGTGCACAAATTCCCAGATCCCACAATGGTCGTGATGACCCCCGTCGAGCCATTCACCTCGCGGATTCTATTGTCACCATCATCCGCAACCAGCAGAGTTCCGCCCGGTTCGATCGTGACCGTGCGCGGCTGAAAAAGTGAAGCGGCGGCGGCGGGTCCGCCATCGCCACACGGCAAGGCTGGCTGCGCACATGGAATTCCAGTGCCCACCACCGTCGATATGGTTTGGTCCGCCGCGCTGATTTCGCGGATTCGATCGTTTTGCGCGTCAACAAGATATAGATTCCCATTGGCATCCAGCGCGGGATTCCGCGGGTAATACAAGCTGACGCTGGCTCCGGTCGCCTCTCCACCGTCGCCCACCGCGCCGCTCCCGACCGCAGTTGTAACTAGCTTCGTGCTCGCCGTGTACAGCCGCACCCGGTTGCTCCAGTAGTCCGCGATCCACAAATTACCGCTGTTAGGATCAACGAACAGCCCGGCCGGGTTTGTCAGCTCGGTCGAAGTACCCGCAGCTCCGTCGCCGTTAAATCCAAACGTGCCATTGCCCACGATCGTCGTAATTTCGTTCGGCGTGTTCGGATTCGTCGGTGAAAACACCTCCCGAATGACTGCATTGAGCGTATCAGAAATGTAAATGTTCCCCGCACCATCCACCGCTACACCGTCTGGCTGGCGCATCGTTGCCGCAGTTGCTAGGCCGCCGTCCCCCGAGTAGCCCGGGTTGTTTGGGCCAGTTCCAGCCACGGTCGTAATGACCTTCGAAGCGCCGTCCACTCGGCGAATTACATTGTTGCCCTGATCAGCAATGAAAAGATTCCCGGTGCTATCGACTGCCACCGCTATCGGCGAATTCAGCTGCGCTGAGGTTGCCGCTCCCGTGTCTCCGGAATATCCCGCGTTGCCGTGCATCCCCGCATAAGTCGTGATGATTCCAGTCCCCAACACCACGCGCCGCACGATGGCGTTGCCGATGTCCGCGATGTAAAGATTTCCTGCGCCATCCAGCGCTACCTCTTGCGGGAAACTTAGCTCCGCGCTCGTTGCCTGTCCACCGTCGCCCGAATAATTGCATGCGTGCGCTGTTCCTGCGACTGTGTTCATCACTCCAGTCGCAGCAACAATCTCGCGCACCACGCAGTTGTTCTGATCTGAAAAATAAAAATTGCCGGCAGCGTCCACCGCCGCGCCGATCGGTTGATACATCAGTGTCGCAGTCGCCAGCGTACCGTTCGGCGAAAATCCCGCGGTGTTATTCCCCGCGAAAATAGACATGGAGCTGGGAACTCCCAACCCTGAAGTCACCTTGTAGATCACGCCGTTGTCGTTCACTACATATAGATTTCCCGCCGCGTCTGGAGCAATTGCTACCGGTCCCTCGATCGGCGCGGCCGTGGGCGAAACATTGTTCGGAGGCATACTCCCGGCAACCGTCGAGATGGTGTTCTGTCCGCGCGCGACATTCGCAAACAGCAGCAGCACCGCTAGCGAAAAGACCCCGACGAAATATTGCACACCGATCTTAGTAGGACGTCTCACCAACAGCCTCCTCGCCACACGCCTGCTGCAACCGCGAGACCAAGCAGTCTTCCGCGTGCTGAGCACAAACGTACCTGGGCAGCATGGTCGGTTGCCTGCGGACAAACGCTTATTGTCGGGGAAACAACGCCGAATTCTCTAACCCAACCGCCTTGCCAGTCAAGCAATTGTTTTAATTGTCATTGAAAACCGCGGAGCACTCCCATATCATGCCGCACTCTGCGAGCAACGCGACCCAGCAGCTCGATGCCAAAATCCCCCGCTGATCCCGGGCAACCAACTCCATCCGACGGCTCGCGCCTGCGCCAGATCGGTTTCCTGCCGCTGCTTTGCATCTTTTACGGCTACACGGCTGGGGGCCCGTTCGGTTACGAAGGCATCTTCCACGATTCCGGCCCCGGCATGGCGCTGGTCTTCCTCGCCTTCGTTCCCTTTTTCTGGAGCATCCCGATTTCTTTCGCCTCCGCCGAACTCAACAGCCTCCTCCCCGTGCAAGGCGGCTTCTACCGCTGGAGCCGCGCGGCCTTCGGAGATTTCTGGGGCTTCCAATGCGGCTGGTGGAATTGGACCGGCACGTTTTTGCTCAACAGCCTTTACGGCGTGCTGGTGATGGACTACCTCGGCATTTATTTCCCATCGCTCACGGGATATGCAAAATGGGCGGGGGCGTGCCTGGTGCTGATCGTGCTCGCGTATCTGAATGCGCGCGGAATTCAAGTCGCGGGCTGGCTGTCCGTCGCGCTGCTCGTCGCCGTGATGATTCCCGTCACGTGGCTGTGCGCGATGTCACTTATCCACATGCATTACAACCCCGTCGTGCC
>Ga0209275_10000575_pt1 | contig 14438 bp, 9 predicted proteins | sample HubBroMetageREF2_FD_188344 | JGI IMG/M metagenome (GOLD analysis project Ga0209275, IMG submission 188344) | Reference soil microbial communities from the Hubbard Brook experimental Forest, New Hampshire, USA - Hubbard Brook CCASE Soil... | ecosystem: Environmental > Terrestrial > Soil >... | reverse complement strand
GTCTTGCTATCTCATCCCAACTCGCCGGATTGATGGGCGGTCGAATCTGGGTGGAAAGCACGATGGGCAAGGGGAGCACGTTCCACTTTACGATACGGGTTCGTGTCGCCACAGATCAGCATCCCTCCGGCGTCCAGACATTCCAGGCCGAACTATTGCACCTTCCGGTGCTGCTGGTAGATGACAATCCCACAAACCGTCGAGTCCTGCTGGAAATGGCGCGGGGCTGGGGAATGCAACCGACTGCAGTAGATAGCGGAGTAGCTGCCCTGAAAACCATGAACGAGGCACAAATAGCGGGCCTGGGATTTCGTCTGGCGATCATTGACGGACACATGCCCGGTATGGATGGTTTCGAATTGGCAGAGCGAATCAGAAGCGATCCTCGGCTATCCAGCGCCATAATCATGATATTAACTTCAGCCGGGCAGTTAGGCGACGCCGCGCGCTGCCGTCGACTCGGTGTCGTCGCATATCTGCTAAAACCCATCGGCAAGTCGGAGCTACTCTCAGCGATTCTGGGCACTCTGACTCAAAAACCTCTCGATGCAGACCCTGATTTGGTCACGAGACCGAGTCTTCCGGGAAGATCCAGAAAGCTCCGGATTCTCGTGGCCGAAGACAATCCAGTAAATCAAAAGGTTGTCCTTAGGATGTTAGAGAAGATGGGACATATACCGACGATCGCTACCAACGGACAGGAGGCCCTGGCTGTTCTGGCATCCGATTCCTTTGATCTCGTGTTCATGGACGTACAGATGCCGGAGATGGATGGGCTGACGGCCACGAGGAGCATCCGCGAGCTTGAGAAACACACGGGACTTCATCTTCCGATTATTGCGATGACCGCCCACGCGATGAAGGGAGACCAGGAACTCTGTCTCGAAGTAGGGATGGATGGATATATTTCCAAGCCTGTCAGCAGCAAGCGAATTGAAGAAACAATCGCCAGCCTTTTCAACTCCGAACCTGCAGGACGGCCTCTCACGATAGAAAAGCTTGTCCCCGGTTCGCTCATCCCTTGGGACGGCGCCAAGGCACTAGAGAGAGTGGATGGCAACAAGCAGTTGTTGCGCGAGATAGTTCAGATTTTCCTCGAGGAGAGTCCCAAACAATTGGCAGACCTGAAGCGAGCCGTGATCGAAGGCAATGCCGAACTGGTTGAGAGGACAGCGCACGGCTTGAAAGGAGAATTGAGCTATCTGGGTATGCCAACCGTCTCGCAGAGGGCTCACGTACTGGAACAAATGGGTCGCGAGTGCAACTTGGACCACGCCGCTGAGCTATTTGTCGTATTCGAAACTGAAGTATCTGCTATGGCCGGGAACATGCGTCGCATGCAAGGAACAAAACATGAAACCGTTAATCGCTGAAGACAATATTCTGTGTCGCGGACTGCGGCAAGAGATCCTCGCACCCGACTATTCTTTGCTTCCTGGCTGCCCCAACTTACAAGTGAACCGCTTGGACAATTCCGAATGAATGACAACCAGCAAGGTGGGATTCTGATTTCCGAGCGCGAGCCCGGCAAAACGGCCCCGGATACTGTCCTGATCGCGGAAGACGACCCTATCTGCCGCCGAGTTCTGCAGAGTGCACTGCAGAACTGGGGTTTTCGAGTGATTACCGCTGAAGACGGGCTACAAGCTTGGGAGATCCTTCGACGAGGCGACGCTCCGGATCTCCTCATTCTGGATTGGGTAATGCCCGGTATTGACGGTCCTGAACTCTGTCGCAGAATTCGTGAACGGCGAGATGCTATTTACCCATACATTTTGTTGGTCACCGGAAAAGACAACACACAAGATGTGGTCCAGGGACTGGAGGCTGGAGCTGATGACTATCTCTCGAAGCCGTTCGACCCCACGGAGTTACGGGCACGGCTGCAGGTTGGCAAGCGAATTCTTGCCCTGCAGCAAGAATTGATCCAAGCGCGAGAGGAGCTTCGCTTTCAAGCCAACCACGATGCCCTAACGGGGGTATTCAGTCGTGCCGCAGTCTTGAGCTTGCTCGACCGTGAATTGCAGCGAGCGGCTCGTTCTGGAATGCCCACAGGGATACTGATGATGGACCTAGACCATTTCAAGACGATCAACGACACTTACGGCCATTTGACCGGTGATGTCGTGCTGAAAGAAGTCGCAGATCGTATCAATGGGGCCGTACGCTCCTATGATTGCCTCGGGCGCTACGGAGGGGAGGAGTTCCTGGCGATACTTTCCAATTGCTACCCAGGCGACCTCCGCGCCGTGGCTGAAAGGGTTCGCTTTGCAGTTTCTGACACCCCGATTGGCACGGGAACTATGAGCCTGGCTGTCACGGTCAGTGTCGGTGGAATCGTTACATCGCACGCAACCCCAAGTCTTGAGTCACTTTCCGCCGCTGACGCCATGCTCTATGAGGCAAAGCGCAGTGGAGGGAACAGAGTGCGACTTGGGCCGTTTGATCTGGACACGACCAAGGTGAGGAGTTGAACGGCAATGGGAATACTTCTTATCGATGACAATAGATTGCTGCGACGTGCTATCGAACGAGCCCTTGTCAAGGCTGGGTATGAAGTGATCGGCATCGGCGATGGAGAGGATGGTCTGCGTGTCGCTCACGAAAAGACGCCCGATCTCATTTTGCTGGACATGATGTTGCCCAAACTGTCAGGTCTCTGTCTGCTTCAACAATTGAAGCAAGATAAACGGACACACGACGTTCCTGTCATCGTATTGAGTGGCCTTTCGCTCAAGAATGAGGCAAAGCTCGTGAAGGAAGGCGCCGCAGGGTACTTGGAGAAATCGGATGCGCTATTTCAAAACGACTCGGCGCTTCTGCTTCAAGCTATCGAGCGGGCTTTGGTCGACCGCAGCAATAGGCCCAAATTGAGAAACCATTGATTGGATTCTAAAGAACGGTATGAAGACCAAATTTCCACTAAATCGGAAGGTGCAACTTGCGTTCGGGTCAGCCATTTTGGCACTCCTCGTCGTGGGTGCGCTCTCCTATCGCGCAGTAGTCCTGTCCAGTGAAAGCGATCGATGGCTGGGGCACAGCCACGAGGTTCTTGCGAACCTCCACGATTTAGACTTCGCCATGGAGACCGTAGAATCTAGCACCCGTGGATTTGTATTGACTGGCAACGAGTCCTATCTGGAGACCTACCGTGCCAGCCGACTAATCGCAGCGCAGGAAGAGGAAATTGTTCGCAGCTTGACGGCGGACAATCCCAAACAGCAGAACCGGCTACCAGCCCTGGAAAAGCTAACAGCTGAGCAGTTCGCTCTTGCGGAACTGGTCGTTAGTCGGCGCCGTGCCCAAGGCTTGGAGGCGGCAGCGGATGTTATTCGAAGCGGATCGAGCCAGCGAATCATGATTGACTTTCTAGCGACAGGTAACAAGATGCAGGGCGACGAGCTGCGACTGCTGGTGCTGCGCAAGGCGGACGCGAAACGACGCCTAACTCAGACCAAAATTGTCTTGCTTTTCGGATTGGTTCTGGGCTTTTTGATCACTGGTGCTGCTGGTTGGAGCGTTCACAGCGACAGTTCCGACCGCAAGCAGGCTAAGTCCAAGCTTCTGTTGTTGACCGAACGCCTGTCGCTAGCCACCGCGGTTGCAAAGGTTGGTGTGTGGGAGTGGGACTCGAACAGCAACAGCATGACCTGGGATGCCGCGATGTTTGAAATCTATGGATTGCCGCCGACTGTTCCCATGCCGTATGACAAATGGTCCGCTGCAGTTCATCCTGAGGATCTGCCGTCAGTGGAAGCCAGATTCGAGAAAGTGATCGCCGAAAAGAGTCAGGGATACGAGGAATTCCGCATCATCCGGACGGATGGTTCGCTGAGGAACCTTTCCGCGGTTGAAGGCGTAGTTCTTGATGAGTACGCGAAGGTCAATCGGGTAATTGGTGTCAACGTAGACATCACCGAGCGCAAGGCTGCGGAAAGGCATCTGGCACAGATGGAGGACAGGTACCGGGGACTCCTGGAGGCAGCGCCGGATGCGATGGTGGTGGTGAATCCGGGCGGAGACATCGTCCTGCTGAACGTCCAGGCGGAGAAAACGTTTGGATACCGCCGCGATGAACTGGTGGGGCAGAAGGTGAAGAACATCATTCCGGAGGGCTTCGCGGAGCGGCTTGTCGCCGATGCTCTTCGGTCGACGGAAGACGCACTAGCGCAACAGATCGATACTGGGATTGAGATCACGGGGCGGCGGAAGAATGGAAGCGAGTTTCCCATCGAGATCATGCTGAGTCCTCTCGAAGGTGCCGAAGGAATTCTGGTGACGGCAGCGATCCGCGACATCACCACGCGCAAGAAGGCCGATGCGCAGATGATCCACTCGGCCGAGCACGATTTTCTGACTGGGTTGCCAAATCGACTGCTCTTAAATGATCGGGTTGGCCAAGCAATTCTCCTAGCGCGGCGTCACGGGAACAAGGTCGCCGTGCTGTTCTTGGATTTGGATGGTTTCAAACACATCAATGATTCGCTGGGGCATACAATCGGCGATAACCTTCTTCAATCCGTCGCCAAACGCCTGCTGTCATGTGTACGCGCGTCGGACACAGTAAGCCGGCAGGGAGGTGATGAATTCGTCGTTCTGCTTTCAGAAGTTGAAAAAACCGAAGATGCTGCCATTGCAGCGAGACGAATGCTACAGGCAGTGGCGGAGGCGCATGCCATTGACCAGCACGACCTTCACGTTACCACCAGCATTGGCGTGAGCGTTTATCCCGACGACGGGCTGGATGCCGAGACCCTCATCAAGGACGCGGACACCGCCATGTATCAGGCAAAGGAAGATCGGCGTCAGAGCTATCAGTTTTTCACGCCTGCCATGAATGTCCGAGCGGTCGAGCGGCAATCCATCGAGGAGAGTTTGGGGCGCGCCTTGGAAAGGCAGGAATTCGCGCTGCACTACCAGCCCAAGATCAACCTGAGGACAGGAAAGATTACCGGCGCCGAAGCATTGATCCGGTGGACACATCCAACGCGAGGACGGGTTTCTCCGGCCCAATTTATCCCCGTGGCGGAAGACTGCGGCCTTATTCTGCCGATCGGAAACTGGGCCCTTTGTGAAGCCTGCCGACAAGCCCGAGCCTGGCTCGACGCCGGCTTGCCCCTGGCGACGATCGCGGTGAACATCTCCGCGATCGAGTTCCGGAACGAAAACTTTCTTGAAGGTGTGTTTGCTGTGCTCAAGGACACGGGCTTAGATCCGAGATGTCTTGAGTTGGAGTTGACCGAAAGCGTTCTTATGAAGCATGCCGAGGCCACGGAATCCATTCTGAAGGCACTCAGATCGCGAGGGGTACAGCTTGCGGTCGATGACTTCGGCACGGGTTACTCCAGCTTGAGCTACCTCAGAAGGTTTTCAGTCGATACCCTCAAGATCGACCAGTCGTTCATCCGTCAGATTACGACTACTCCCCACGAGACAACCATAGTGACTGCGATCATCAGTATGGGGCGAAGTCTTAAGTTGCGGGTGGTGGCTGAGGGCGTTGAGACGCAAGAAGAGTTGGCATTTCTTCAGACTCACCGGTGCGATGAAGCGCAAGGCTACTATTTCAGCCGACCGGTCCTACCCGAGCAGTTCGCGAAGTTGCTTGAAACCGGCATTGCTCTTCCGGTTCATGAGACATCCCTCGCCATGGAGCACGCCGGTGTCAGTCAACATCCATACGTGACCGATCGTCTTCGGTTCATCAGCCATGAGGGTAAGCAGATTCTTCTAATAGACGTATCGAACTGTTCGCCTGCCGAGGTGGAAACAATGTTCCGAGCGGTTCCGGAACTTGTGACAACGCGTCCGCGTGGTTCGGTCTTAATACTTACCGATTTCAACGGAGCATCCTTTGACCAGGAAGCTATTCGGGTTATGAAAGAAACTGCCGTCTTCGACAAGCCCTATGTTAAGAAATCCGCATGGGCGGGTACCGAGAACCTTCCTCATGTGTTCTCCACAAACCTGAGTAGCTTCTCCCGCCGCGAATTTCCCATTTTTAAGACACGTGAGGAAGCCTTGGTGTGGCTGGCAAAGGACTGAATACACGGGCCCTTAGGTCGTGCTCAGAACCGTGTTTCATACGCGCCACTAGTGCCACAATGAGCGCTTGATGGCCCGCTCTAAATGACTGATTGTGCTAAAAACAAGGGTCTGTCGGCACCTTAGGAAGTGGCTTGCTCAAGAGAACAGAAGAATCCGCGACAGACTTATGGACAGGTGAATTGTGGGGAAACGTAAATGAGTTGTAGGAAGAAGCAAGAAATCACTTCGAGAACGGCAAAAATAATGTCGCTGATAAGAGCAGCGTCGAGATGTTGAAGGACTCAAACATTTATGAAACGCTCTTGAGGAAGACATCAGAGCGTTGGAACAAGCCACGCGTGACATCCGTGACATGCAGAATGAGCAGGCAAGTACCGAATCTTTCTGGTCGCTGGCGCCAGTTTGGCAAAGAAGGCGTGCCCGATTCTAAGCACCCATGCCAGCCAGGAGACCCTCGCAGAGATGACAGATATGAGTCGTTCCCGGGTTAGCTTTTGCATGAGCAGGTTTACAAGACAGAGGCTCATTGGCTATCACAGCGACGATGATTCGCAGGTTCATAGTTTCAAAGCATTGTTCTCGACGGCTAGAACTCCCTTTCGAATAATTTGGCAAAGCTCTCGCGCAGACAGATGGCGGTCGTTCAAGGAAATACAAGATGGGTAATTGGCTTCCGAAATCTGTCTTATGTCTGAGATCCTACACTCCACGTTTGTTCGCGTCAGATCTCGTGGCAGGAATCACCGTTGGCCTCGTGGCTCTTCCGTTGGCCATGGCGTTCGCGATCGCGTCCGGCGTTCCACCGCAAGCGGGAATATATTGCGCTATAGTCGCCGGTTTCGCGATCTCTGCTTTAGGCGGATCCTCAACGCAGATCGGTGGTCCCACTGGCGCGTTCGTAGTCGTCGTGTTTGGAATTGTTGCGAGATACGGCATCGATGGGTTGTTCATGGGTACCATGATGGCTGGCGTGCTCCTGTTGATATTGGGAGCGACCGGTTTGGGCACGGCGGTCAAGTTCATCCCGCGCCCTGTAGTCGTGGGTTTCACGAATGGCATTGCCGTCATCATTGCCAGCACTCAAATCAAGGATTTCTTTGGTCTCAAGATTGATAAGGTTCCAGGGGACTTCGCGTCGCGCATTTTGACCCTGGCGCACAACTTCCGATCATTTTCGCCGGTGGAAACATCCCTAGCGGCCAGCGGGCTCGTGGTGATTATCCTCTTCATGGTCTTCGTGAAGAGAGTCCCCGGTTATATCGTCGCCCTATTTCTGGGAACGGCGGTGGTTGTCATCTTCAAACTTCCGGTGGCTACGATCGGCACACGATTCGGTGGTATTCCATCGGGATTCCCAACGCTCAAGATTCCACATTTTCGTTTGGACCTGCTCCGACCGCTAATTTCACCGGCGATCACAGTCGCCATGCTAGGTGCAATTGAATCGCTGATGTCCGCAGTGGTTTCCGACCGCATGAGCGGGGATAGGCACAACCCAAACGTCGAACTTGTGGGCCAAGGGATTGCCAACATTCTGTCTCCTCTATTCGGCGGACTCCCGGCTACGGGAGCCATCGCCCGAACGGCTACCAATATCCGCTCCGGTGCGAAAACTCCGGTGGCCGGGATGATTCACTCGCTGACTCTCTTGGCAATTGTTGTCTTTGCTGCTCCCCTCGCTCGATTTATTCCGCTATCGATTCTTGCGGCCATTCTCTTAGTTGTGTCCTACAACATGGGCGAATGGCGTGAGATTCCTGAACTTTTGAAACTATCTCGGTTCGAGATTGGGACATGGCTGGTGACCCTCCTTCTTACGGTCTTTGCCGATCTGACTGTGGCCGTAGAGGCGGGCATGATTCTGGCTGCTTTGGTGTACATACGTAAGGTTACGCAAACCACCACAGTGTCCGAGGTGACGGAGGAGTACATTCGGGAGGGTCACGTTCACATCTTGCAGCACAAAGAAATCCCCTCCTACGTCGGCATCTTGAGAATCCATGGTCCCTTCCTCTTCGGCGCAACAGACAAACTCGACGCGATTGTTTCTCGTCTGCCCGAGCTTCCACCCATCATTATCCTGAGGCTCAGGAACATGACGGCGATCGATTCGACTGGCCTTCAGGCGCTGGAGAAATTCGCCGATCAAGTCCACGAATCTGGGCGACAACTCATTCTATGCGGAGCCAGAGAACAACCAGCGAAGCGGCTGCGGGAGGCAGGACTTCACGGCCATCTCGGACCGCAGAATGTTTGCGTGAGCATCGCGGACGCCCTCGACCGGGCCAAAAACATACGCCCTGAACGGTCAGAGTCACGTCCGCAAAGCGCTAGTTTAGACAGAAAAAGTAACGATATCTCAGTGGACTGCGACTAGCTTATAGAATTCAGAGGTCAAGCACCGCCGAAATGGAAGAGGAGTCGGCCAGCGCCTGCAGACGAAACCCAACTTTCTTGAAAACCCTCTGGGCAGAAGGATTGTCTCGCAATATTTCCGCGGAGACGCTACTAAGTTTCTCGTCGCGCGCGATCTGGACGGTGCGGCGCAGCAATTCGATTCCCAGGCCTTGCTTCTGGCATTGATCTGACACCAGGATGGCAAGTTCGGCCTCATTCTTCGTGTGCAATTTGATCAGCCTGCCGACCCCCAGGATCCGATGCTGCCCGGTGACTTCGTCCTTGTGCTCCACCACTAGAGCCATCACGCGATCATAGTCCACGAAACAAATGCGAACCAGACGCTCGTGCGCCACACGTGAGCTTAGGCTCAGCAAGGAAAAGTAGCGCATATAGACACTACCGTCAGAAAGCGTCTCATGAAATTTGCTCATCAACGGTTCGTCTTCGGGGCGGATCGGTCGAAGCGTGACCTCCGCTCCCTCCTTCATGGTGAATTGCGAAATGTATTGCGATGGATAAGGACGGATGGCCGGCTTCGGAAGTTGATCTGGACGTAAACTCGGGTCATGTAAGAGCACCCTCGCATCTAGAGCCAACAAACCTTCCGATGAGGCGAGCAGGGGATTCAGGTCAATTTCTGCGATCCAAGGCTGCTCCACCACCAACTGGCTGAAACGGACCAGGAGGTTTTCAAGAGCAACCAAATCCACCGGCGGACGGCCGCGAACGCCCTTCAGCGCCTTGAAAATGTGAGTTTGTTCCATCAATCTCTGGGCCAACGTACTGTTCAACGGCGGAAGGGCTACCGCGTGGTCTCGATTGACCTCGACCAATTGGCCGCCGGAACCAAACAGGATCACCGGCCCAAACTGGGGATCCATGCTGCTCCCGAGGATCAATTCGTAGCCTTCGATCCGCACCATGGGTTGGACGGTAACACCCAAGAACTGCTCAGGACCGGCTTTTTCTGTGACGGAAGACTTTATCCCGCGAAAAGCGGATCGTACCGACTGCTGATCTTGCGAATTCAACTTGACGCCGCCGACATCGGTCTTGTGCGTGATCGTCTCGGAGAAGACCTTCAGCACGACGGGATAGCCAATCTCCGACGCATGTTTCACGGCTTCGTCTTCGTTCTCGGCGGTTCGGGTTTCGACCGTAGGAATTCCGTAATACGACAGGATCTGTTTCGATTCGAGTTCTGTGAGGAGCACCCGCCCTCGGCTCCGAGCTTTATCGATGACCTCTGCCGCGCGGCTCCGAGAGGCGCCCTCGGGCGCCCGAGATTCCACAAGAGTCGGAGTTTCATAGAGACCATGCAGGTTATAGCTATAGCGCCACATATAAGTGAATGCGCGGGCAGCGGTGTCGGGAAAGGAAAACGTCGGAATGCCCGCAGTATTAAGATCTTTCTCTCCTGAGGCAACGCTCGTCCCGCCCATCCAACTCGCGAGCAGGGGCTTTCCAGAGGTTAGAGCATAGGGTTGCAGACGTTCAGCGACTGCGAATGGGTCGGTCATTCCCTGTGGCGCCAGGATCACGAGCAGACCGTCGCTGTTGGGATCTTTCGATGCGATTTCGAGTGCTTTCGCATAGCGCTCGGAATCGGCGTCGCCCAGAATATCAATCGGATTGTTGTGGCTCCAATACCGTGGCAGAAATTGATCCAAACTCCGCAAGCTCTCTGCGGAAAGCGTAGCCAGCTGACCGCCACCGGCAACAAGTGCATCAGTCGCGAGAACGGCGGGTCCGCCCGCATTGGTTACGATCGTGAGCCGCGGTCCTCTGGGTAGAGGCTGCTTGCTAAGCGTTGCCGCCATATAGAAGAGGTCCGCAATGTTGTGCACTCGCAGCACACCGCAGCGTCGAAATGCCGCATCTAGAACTTCGTCGCTTCCTGTGAGGGCACCCGTGTGCGATGCCGCAGCCCGAGAAGCGGCCTCGGAGCTGCCAGCCTTGATCACGATAATGGGTTTGCTGAGGGATACTTCCCGGGCGGCGGAAAGAAACGAGCGTGCATCGCCCACCGACTCCATGTAAACCAGGATGCTATGTGTATGCGGATCATCGCCGAAATAATCGATCAAGTCGCCCCAGCCCACATCCAACATTGAGCCGGTCGAGACGATCGCGCTGAATCCGACCTCTTCGCGTTGACTCCAGTCCAGGATAGCTGTCAGCAACGCACCGCTCTGGCTGAGGAACGCAACGTTGCCAGCTTTTGGCGTGTTTTTGGCGAATGTGGCATTCAGGCCAATTGCCGGATTCATGATGCCGAGACAGTTGGGACCGATCAGTCGCATTGTGCCGCGGCGCAATTGTTGTTGGATCTGCTGCTCCAACGCCGCGCCTTCCGGACCTCGCTCCCGAAATCCCGCTGAGATGACGACGGCCGCCTTTACTCCTGCATCGACGCACTCGCCAATGACATGCGCAACCTTAAGTGCCGGCGTGACCACTACCGCCAGGTCCACCTGCTCGGGAACGTGGCGAATGCTTTTGTAAGTCCTAAGTCCGAGGACCTCCAAATGGCTGGGATTGACGGCATATACTTTCGAGCGAAAACGGCTTCCAATCAGATTCGAAAGCACCGTTCTACCCACCGTACCGGGCCGCTCGGTCGCGCCGATCACTGCCACGGAGTTAGGGACGAACAATTTGTCCAAGCCAGACTTTACTCCAGCTTTCGCCGATTTCTGCGGCGCGATCTGTGTTTGTTCACCCAGAGTCTCTTGCATATTTCGACCTCATAGAAGATTGGCCCCCAACTTGGCATCTCTCGATCGCCGTGGGCGAGGGGCCAGGTTGTTTTCCTTCGATGATTTCCTTTACATGCTCGTACGGGAACTTTTCGCCATTTCTTTGCGAGATTAGGGTCAAGTCTGAAACGGCATGCTTTAATGCAAGCGCTGCCGGTCCATGTCCTCGTCCGTCAGCTCCGTAACACGCCGCGCAGTAGTAGTGAAAAATCTTCGGTCCTTCAATGGAGTTACGCGACGGCGAGGTCGTCTTCTCTTGCTCCCGTTTCTGAGCTACCGCCAAGAGAACAGCTGACAAACAAAATAGGCACAGAAGTAGTATTGACCATCGTTTTTGCCCGAGCGTGCGTACCTCTGTTGTGATCCATAGAACCCCATCGTCGGAGCATATACCGGACTAGCCGCGCGAGAGTGAGCACTCTTGCTCAGAAGAACGAGAGGTCCATTGTTAAGCTCAAGCTCCTACTCGCTTCTGACCATACAGCGATCGGAATTCCGCGTAGGTTTAGGATGCGCCCGATCCACCATGTCGCATCGTCGAAATGTTTGATCGCAAATTGGAGGACGTGGAATGGCTACTCAACTATGCCAGAAATGCAAACAAGCCCATCCCGGTCACGTCTGCGATTATGACGAGAAAGGCGAATGCGCCGAGACGATCGACAACAATGAAGTTGCTCCGCCCTCGGTCGAACCATCGCAGGAACAGGTCGGCACACACGTTCCGAAAAGTAACCCCGAGGCCGGAACTCCCCTGCCCATTGACCGTGCTTAGGGATTTTGAGTAAACGCTGTTAACAACAACTGCGGAGCGAATAACGCGGCTTTCGGCACCAGATCTTATTCGACTGGTTGGACGACGTCTTCATATCGCGCCGGGCATCCCGGCAAAGAAGGTGCCCGTTTCCGCTCAGAGTGCTCCTCTTCAGGCTACCTCATCCGTTTGTTATTTACTTTGGGATCAGATTTCGGAGCGTTCATGAACCCTCGTAAAAGCAAAATCAATCCTTTATCCGAAATTTGCGCTGACTTAGTTCGCTCTTTTTTTGTTCAAGATTGAGCAATATTGAACAGCGGCAGAATTGCGAATCGCGTATTTTTTGTTTTTTCGCCAGCTCATCGCAACCGCTGGCATTGGGCGGTGCTGATCTAATTAGATCAGTACCCATTGGTCGTGGCTCTTGCATGGGTTTACCAAGGTTCGAAAACGGGAATTGGAGTCCCGAATTTTCGTCTCTTCGGTACGATTCTTGTTGACGTTGCTGAGTTACTCTCATAAAGATGGGATTTTTTAGGATCGGTGCGCCACAGAAATTTGGGTCTTTAAAACATGCTGGATAGGCCGCTGCAGTCCAGGGAGCGTACGAATGCGAATGCCGGGAAATTGGAAGGCGTCTCGAATTCTTCTGTCTCCTGTTTTGTTTTTCGTCGCGGGCCTGGCATCTGTGCCCGGCCAGACCAGTCCGCCGGCACCGGCACCGGCTAAGAACGTTCAGCCCAGTAGCGCGCCAGCGGCCGCGGTGCCCTCACCCGACGCCTCCAAGCCCGACGCCTCCAAGTATGTGGGAGCGGAGACCTGCAAGACGTGCCACGAAGATCTCTACAACGGTTGGGCGAAAACGCCGCACTGGAAGACCACGCTCAATACCGAAGCTGGACTCTCCCATCAAGGGTGTGAAGGGTGCCATGGTTCCGGTGCGGACCACGTGGCTAGTGGCGGCGACGTTACCAAGATATTCAATCCCGCGAAGCACTCGGCCAAAGAGGTTGACGCCATGTGCCTGACCTGTCACGCGGGAGCGCACCCGAACTTTGACCGCTCGCCACACGCCAGGGCGAAGGTCGGCTGCACCAGCTGCCACAGCGTTCATCAGAGCAAGGAAGAAAACCTGCTGAAGGCTGCGCAGCCTGCGCTCTGCTTCCAGTGCCACTCCGACACTAAGCCGGCGTTCGATATGCCGTTCCACCACAAGGTGAACGAAGGCTTGATCACGTGCAGCGATTGCCACGATGTGCACGGCACTTTCTTAGCCAACAACCTGAAGTCCACGGCCGACCAGAACGCGATCTGCACCAAGTGCCACACCGAGACGCGCGGGCCGTTCGTATATGAACACGTCGCGGTCAAGGCCGAGGGGTGTATGGGATGCCACACTCCGCACGGTTCCCAGAACCCCCGCCTGCTGAACATGCCGGCCATCGCCCCGCTCTGCAACCAGTGCCACAGCGGCGTAGCTGCCAACACGGTTCACGGAATGGGCGCGGGGTCGTCGGAAACCATAACCTGTACGAACTGCCATACGAATATTCATGGCTCGAACTTGAATGCGGCGTTCCTCAGGTAAGAGTCATGGATTGCAACGCGCCTGGAGAACTGCGGAGGCGCGGCCGTGTGTCGATTGCGCGTAGGGATTCAAGGTCTCGACGAGCAATGTTTTTCAAGTGAGGGTTTCAACGATGAACCCAGGATGGATTTCCCGGCTGTTGAGTGAAAAGCATTCTCTGGCGGCGGCCCACTGCATGGTCGGGGGCATCGCCGCAGCCATTTTGGGCTTGACGGCGGCCGCTGCCGTCGCGCAGACCCCCATATTTGTGTCTCACCAGACCGCTCCGGAGGGCTACACGCTTCATGAGTCTATCGATCTGGGCGGACATGTGGCCAATGTCGACGGCAGCGGCGCCATGTATGACACTCTGGTCAACCTGCAGTCCGGTCCTCGCATACTGGGCGAGACCTATGAGCTGCGCGCTCTGCCGGGCACGAAGAATACCGTCGTCGATTACTTGAAAGCCTTCAGCAGCGGGCTCGGCGGCGATCCGAATAACGTTGCCAAGCTGGACTTTTCCAAGGGCAAGCTCTACGAATTCTCCGGCTTGTTCCGCCGCGACCGCCAGTACTTCGACTACAACCTGCTGGGCAATCCGAACCTTCCACCCGGCCAGTCGATTCCAATCGGTCCCGCCGCGGCGCCGACCGGCTCCTACGCGTGGCCGCAGGTGGCGCAGTCGCCGTTTCTGAACAACTCGGTGCGCCGCATGACGGACACCAACCTTACACTGCTTCCGCTGTCGAAGGTGACCTTCCGCGTCGGCTACTCGCAGAACGTCTTCGAGGGGCCGAGCCTGACGCCCAGCGGTTATCAGGTTGCCGGCGCCTACGACGTGCTGCTCCAGCAGTATCAGCGCAACAGCACGGATGACTGGACGAGTTCGGTCGAGTGGAAGCCCGTA
>Ga0209275_10000571_pt1 | contig 14513 bp, 13 predicted proteins | sample HubBroMetageREF2_FD_188344 | JGI IMG/M metagenome (GOLD analysis project Ga0209275, IMG submission 188344) | Reference soil microbial communities from the Hubbard Brook experimental Forest, New Hampshire, USA - Hubbard Brook CCASE Soil... | ecosystem: Environmental > Terrestrial > Soil >... | reverse complement strand
GCCGATTTTTTCCCGAGCGACTTTCGGATGATGGGAAAGCCAGTCCAAGCCAACGCGGCAATCTGCATCGAAATGTGCGACCGGAGTCTTCGCGGCATCTTGCTGGCCGCGGGTGCGCCCCGCGTCATCGAAAGGAATCACTGTCCCCGGCGGTTCGATGCAGCGATAAATTTCTGGAGCAACGGCGACAAATCCATACCCTGCAAGCCGAACGCAGAACCGTAGCAGCGGTGGCGTGAGCTGAAAGATGTCCGAATAACACCAGATGCCGGGGTATAAGCCTTCGGCCTTGGGCGCAGCGATGAACGTTCGCATTGGAGCGCCCGGCAGAGCAATGTCTGCGTATTCAGTAGTGACTATCATGTGCTTGTTTGCGTGAGATTCTGGCGGAGCGGCACGAGCGAGTCAACGCTCATCTATGAAGGGAAGTTTCCCAACTTTGGGCATCAAGCGGAGCTCCTGGTCAATCCCTCGAAGAACTTGTGCGAATTAACTTGTAAGACGCCAAAGTTTTGACAGCGCCGTCAAGGCCATGACGGCGGCATGTTCCCCCCAGCAAAGCCACAGTCCCGTGTCCGGCCCGGAAGCAGTTGCACACACACCAGATAGTCAGATGAGGTGAGATGAGGAGCAATTGGAGCGCGAAGTGCACCTGTTGACGCGCCAGTTGGATCGTAATCGAAATGCACGCACACATCGGTGCGTGAGCGGGAAAGATTGAGGAGCATGCGCGAGACACCGCATAAGACGGAATCAGGAGTGATTGTTGGCCGGCTTGCCGGAGTGCTCCTTCTCCTGGCCGGAATACTTCTCGCTGCCGGACTGTGCGTCGCAAATCCTACGACTAACCATCCCGTTCCGAACATTTTCGATCCGCACTCAACACCAGCGGATTCGATCCGTCATCTCTCTCACTTCGTTCTCGGCGTCACCGGACTGATTTTTCTGGTGGTGTTCAGTTTATTAGTTTATGTCGTCGTGAAGTTCCGCGACAGAGCGGTGGGCGCAGAGCGCGAGCCAGCGCAAGTGTATGGGAGCACACAGATTGAACTCGCCTGGACCATCATCCCGATTCTGATCGTTGTTGTCCTTTTTCTCGCGACGGCGCGCGTGATTCACGCTATCCAGGACGCGCGCAAGCCCGCTGAGGCGGTGGAGGTGACCGCAATAGGGCACCAGTTTTGGTGGGAATTCCGCTATCCCGAGCTCGGCGTGGTCACCGCGAATGAACTCCATGTTCCCGTGAGCGACCCATCTCATCCCACACCGACATTCTTGAAATTGCTTTCCGCCGACACGGATCACAGTTTCTGGATACCTCAGCTCGCAGGAAAGACAGACTTGATTCCGAATCGCGTGAACGAAACATGGCTCGATCCTCACGAGACCGGCCTATTTCTTGGCCAATGCGCGCAGTACTGCGGGACGCAGCACGCAAAGATGCTTTTGCGCGTGTACGTGGATAGTCCGGAGGACTTCAAGGTCTGGGCACGCAGACAACAACAGCCGGCGAATGACGATGAAAAAGAAGCCGCGGGAAGACGTGTCTTCGAGAGAACTGCGTGCCTGAACTGCCATGCACTTAACGGGACAAGAGGCACTGGGCGTTTCGGTCCGGACCTAACCCACCTGATGAGCCGCAAGACAATCGCCGCGGGTGCCTCGCTCAATACCCACGAAAACCTGCGCTTATGGATCCAGAACCCCGATGCGATTAAGCCTGGCTCGCTCATGCCTGCCATGAAGTTGAGCGACGCTGAACTGGATGCGCTCGTGCGCTATCTCGAAACCCTGCAGTAGAGAAAGAGAGGGGAAGATCAGCAATGTCGTCGGAGGCCATAGCCATTCAAACCGCAGAAGCCGCAGGTCAACCGTGGGTTCAAACACTGCATGAGTGGGTGACCACAGTTGATCACAAGCGGCTGGGGATTCTGTACATCCTCTACGCCTTGGTCTTTCTCGTCATCGGTGGAGTCGAAGCGACCGTCATTCGCATCCAGCTGATGCGCCCGCACAACGACTTTGTTTCGCCGCAAGTTTTCAACCGCATGTTCACCATGCACGGCACGACCATGATTTTCTTCGTGGCCATGCCAATCCTGTTCGGGTTTGCCAACTACCTGGTTCCGTTGATGATCGGCGCCCGAGACATGGCGTTTCCACGGTTGAATGCGTTTAGTTTTTGGCTGACGGCGCTCGGAGGGTTTCTCCTTTATTTCAGTTTTCTGGGTGGCAGCGGACTCTACGGTGCGGGAAACGCACCAGACGTGGGCTGGTGGGCGTACGCCCCTTTGGCCTCGCGTGCGTTTTCGCCAGGTCACAGCTCGGACTACTGGACGATCGCTATCTTGGCTTCAGGGTTTGGCAGCATCGGCACCGCCATCAATATCATCACTACGATTGTTTCGATGCGCTGCCCAGGCATGACCCTGAGCCGCATGCCGCTGCTCGCATGGATGAACTTGGTGATGTCTGGAATGGTTTTGCTCGCGATTTCGCCTCTATCAGCAGCGCAAATCATGCTGCTCGTGGATCGCTATCTTGGCGGTCATTTTTTCGATACGCAGGCAGGGGGTTCAGCCACTTTGTGGATGCACTTTTTTTGGATATTTGGGCATCCCGAGGTTTATGTCCTGATCATTCCCTGTTTTGCGTTTGCTTCCGAAATTATTCCGGTTTTTTCACGCAAGCCAATTTTCGGATATCCGGTCATGGTGGGTGCCACCGTTTGCATCGCTTTTGTGAGCATGAGCGTTTGGGCGCATCACATGTTTACCATCGGAATGAACTCTTATGCCAACAGCTTTTTCACGATTACCACAATGGCCGTGGGTGTACCGACCGGGATCAAAATCTTCAATTGGCTGGGTACGATGTGGGGAGGCAAGATCCAGTTCAAGACGCCAATGTTGTTCTGCATCGGCTTTTTATTCCAGTTCTTGATTGCCGGCCTCACCGGCATCATGTTGGCTTCGTCGCCCTTCGATTGGCAGCTCAGCGGCTCCTACTTTGTTGTGGCGCACTTTCACTATGTGATCGTAGGCGGAATTTTGTTTGCCCTCTTCGGAGCGTTTTATTACTGGTACCCCAAAATCACCGGAAGAATGCTGAACGAAGGCCTGGGCAAGCTGCATTTCTGGCTGTTTCTGATCGGCTTCCACCTCACCTTTGACCTGATGCACATTCCCGGCTTGCTCGGGATGCCCCGGCGCATTTACACCTACGAGCCCGGCCGCGGTTGGGAAACCCTAAACTTCCTAGTGACGATCGGCGCCTTCATCCAGGGCATCGCAGTTCTAGTATTTGTCGCGAATCTGATTATTTCTTACTTCAAAGGGGCAAAGGCAGGGAACGATCCTTGGGATGCCTGGACTCTTGAATGGTCGGTAAGCTCACCACCGCCGACCTACAATTTTTCTTCGATCCCTGCTGTCGCCAGCCGCAGACCCTTGTGGGATTTGAAGCACCCAGAAGACCCAGACAGCCACTATGAGTAAAGGAACGATCAATGAGCGCGATTGCGAGTCCCCTCGCGGAAACACCTACAGTTTGGAAGCTGCCCTATCGAGGGAAGGTCGGCATGGCGTGTCTCCTATTCGCCGAGACCGCCATCTTCACCATTTTCGTTGTGGCCTATCTCTACTACGTAGGGAAGAGCCTCTCAGGACCGACTCCCCGCGAAGTGCTTGAGACGCCCATCTTTTACACCGTCTGTCTGCTGTCTAGCAGTCTGACGATCCACTTTGCTGGAAAACTTCTGGAACGCGGCCGGCGAGCCGCATTTCTGCTCTCCTGGCTGCTCACGATCACTCTAGGAGCCCTCTTCCTTTACGGCACGGGCCAGGAATGGCACCGGTTGATCTACGAACATGGACTGACCATCTCCACCAATCTTTTTGGCACGACGTACTATTCGCTCGTGGGTCTGCACGCCACGCACGTCACCGCGGGTCTGTTGATGCTCACCATCGTGCTTATTTTCGGCTTGGCGGGGCGGGTAGGGCCCGAGCAGTCCGCCCGTGTCGAAGTGCTTTCCATGTACTGGCATTTTGTCGATGTGGTGTGGGTAGTCGTTTTCGCCGTGGTTTACGTTCTAGGCCGCTGAGGAGAAGAAATGGCAACGCTGCTGTCGGTGGAAAAAGAACACCAGAGCCCTTGGGCCCCAATTGAAATCGAGGTGCCAGCATCAACCGCGTGGCCCCTTGTTTTGGCTTTCGGTTTCACCTTGATGTTCGCGGGCCTTCTTACAAGCGTGTCGGTCAGCGCCCTCGGCGTTGTGCTGGCCGTAGCGGGTTGCGTCGGCTGGTTCCGGGAAGTGTTTCCTCACGAGCACGAGGAGTCGGTTCCACTGATCCGGGAGGATCTGACGGTCACGACCGAGCGCGCCGTAGTCGAGCGACTTCCCGTAACTGGGGAGCTGGTGCGCGCTTGGCTTCCTCTCGAAACCTATCCGGTGTCGGCAGGATTGAAGGGAGGCTTGGCGGGAGGCGTAGCGATGGCCGCACTGGCCTGTGGCTACGGCCTCCTGAAAGTGGGAAACATCTGGTATCCCATCAACCTTCTTGCCGCTGTCGTGTACGCCCAATCGCTCAAGCTGGGACTCACGCAACTGAATTCATTCCACGCGGACAGCTTTGTACTGGCATTACTCCTGCATGGCCTGGTCTCCGCTCTAGTGGGCCTGCTCTACGGTGCCATGCTTCCGATGTTGAGTCGGCGGCCGATCCTTCTCGGCGGTGTACTTGCGCCCGTGCTGTGGTCGGGGCTGTTGTATTCGATGCTGGGAATCCTGAACCCTCTGCTGGAGAGCCACATCGACTGGTTTTGGTTCACAGCGTCTCAAGTGGCCTTCGGCATCGTTGCTGGTCTCGTCGTGGTGCGGCACTCGCGCGTACCGACGCGGGAGAATCTGCCATTTGCCTTGCGTGCCGGAATTGAAGCACCGGGAACAATCGCGACGCGAGGAAGCGGAGAGACACGACCGTGAAAGCATTTTCTAATGCCTATTTGTTTGCAGTGTTCGCCGCGATGCTCCTCTCAGGTTGCGGTTCCTTCCACGGCAAGCCCCGCCCAGGTTCTGAGACTCTGGCTCCGGATGAGATTCTGGACTTTGCAACGTTGTACTCGGAAAACTGTGCGGGTTGCCACGGATCGCAAGGCCGAGGAGGCGCGGCCATAGCGCTTGCTGATCCGGTTTATCTGGCTGTGGCGGACGACGTGGTGATCCGGAAAGTAGTCGCCAATGGTGTGCACGGAACGGCGATGCCCGCGTTCGCGCAGAATGCAGGCGGAATGCTGACGGACAAACAAATTGACGTGATTACCAGTGGAATGCGGTCGCGTTGGGCCCGCCCGGGGATCCCCCACGGAGTGAATCTTCCATCCTATGCGGCCAAGTCGGAGGGCAACTCTCAACTCGGCGAAGTCGCTTATAAGACCTACTGCGAATCCTGCCACGGTGCGGGTGGTCGCGGCGGACCAAAAGGCGGCGCCATCACGGATGAATCCTTTCTCGCACTGGTCAGTGATCAAGCGCTGCGCACCATCGTCATTACGGGCCGCCCAGAACTGGGCGCACCGGACTGGTCTAAAAATATTTCCGGCAAGCCAATGGCGGAGCAGGAAATTACTGACCTAGTGGCGTGGCTCGCCTCGCAACGATCGAAGAACTCAGGACAACCGGATTCCGTCTCGAATTACGCACAGCACTAGGAGTTTGACCATGTCGAATGAAAACACACTCTCGCGCCGCGGGCTGTTCATGAAATTGGGGATTCTGTTTAACGGCCTTGTAGCGGCGGCACTGGGCGTCCCGATCTTAGGGTTTCTTTTTTCCTCGGTTACGCGGGGGCGCGCGAACGCCTACTTATCATGGGTGCCTCTCGGGCCCGTCAGCGAATTTCCAGAAGGCGAAACACGGCTGGCCACCTTCCGAAATCCGAACGTGATGCCAACCGACGGTAAAACGGTAGACACCGCATGCTGGGTGCGGCGCGTCGAGGGCGATCAATTCCAGGTGTTTGCGGTGAACTGCGCGCACTTGGGTTGTCCGGTTCGCTGGTTTCCACAATCCGGTTTGTTCATGTGCCCGTGTCATGGCGGAGCCTATTATCGCGACGGTTCGCGCGCTTCCGGTCCGCCGGAGCGGGGACTCTTTGAATATCCCTTCAGAGTGCAGGACGGCCTTGTCACCATTCAGGCCGGTGAATTGGCCACACCGGGCGCGAGTGCGGCAGTTATTGGAAAGAAACCGCCATGCGCCTGATTGCGCAAATCAGGGAATGGTTCGACCGGCGTTTGCAACTCGCGGCTCCTATTCGCGAGGCCGCAGAGCATCCAGTGCCGCGGAACACGGCAAGTTGGGTTTACGTATTCGGCAGCGCCGCACTGACGATCTTCCTGCTGCAGCTCGCCACAGGAATTCTTCTGGCACTCATCTACGTTCCCTCGGCCGGCGAAGCGTGGAGCAGCCTCCAGGCTCTGAACCACGATGTGACTCTCGGCTGGTTCATCCGCGCTCTGCATGGATGGGGCTCAAACTTCATGATCGCCATCGTCCTGGTTCACATGGTGCAGGTCTTCCTGTTCGGAGCCTATAAATTTCCTCGAGAGCTCACCTGGATCGTTGGCGTCTTTCTCTTGCTCATGACGTTGGGGATGGCCTTTAGCGGTCAGGTGTTGCGTTTCGATCAGGACGCCTACTGGGGTATTGGTATCGGAGCCTCAATCGCAAGTCATGTTCCAGTCATAGGTCCGGCGGCGGTGAGGTTGATGTTGGGCGGGCCGATCATTGCCGGAGCGACACTTTCACGATTCTTTGCGCTGCACGTGTTCGTGATTCCAGGGACACTGATTGTGCTCGTGGGTTTGCATCTCTTGATGGTGCTGAAACTCGGAATCAACGAGTGGCCGATGCCGGGACGTCTCGTGAAACGCGCGACGTACGCAAGCGAGTATCACGAACTGACGAAGAAGGACGGCGCTCCGTTCGTCCCCTACGCGATCTGGAAGGACCTGTTCTTCGCTGCGTTCATCCTTATCGCGGTCGCCGCCTGTGCCGCGTACTTCGGCCCGTTCGGTCCCACGGGGCGCCCCGATCCGACCATTATTCAGACCGCACCAAAACCCGATTATTTTTTCCTGTGGATGTACGCGCTGCTCTCGCTCTTACCTCCTTCGATGGAGACGCCGGCACTTCTCATTGGCCCGGTGATCGCGATCCTTGGCCTGCTTCTTCTTCCGTTTCTGTCGGGGGAGGGGGAAAAGAGTTGGCGCCGGAGGCCGATCGCCGTCTTGACAGTCCTGCTGATCGCCATCACGTTGGGGACATTTACGCATCTTGCGGGATTCGCACCCTGGAGTCCGCACATGAACGCCTGGAGCAGTGATCCCGTGCCGGCACAATTCCTGCATGGCACAACGGCTCTTGAGCGACAAGGCGCGCTCGTTTTCCAGGTCAAGCAGTGTCGCAACTGTCATTCGCTTGGCGACAAAGGTGGGCAGAGAGGTCCGGCTCTCGACAGTGTCGCCGTACGGCTGACTGAGGACCAACTCATTCGCCAGGTGATCCAGGGTGGCGGAAATATGCCGGCGTACGGGAAGAACTTGAGCCCGGCGGAGACAAGCGCGCTCGTCGCATTTCTGGAGACGTTGCATCCGGCAGGGCAAACTCCTGCGCGCGATGCATCGCGTGGCGCGGTTCTAGGAGAGAACGCGGAGACCCTTTCGTCCACGCAACCCTAGAGCGAATTCATGCCACCTCTCGCACAAAACGCATTGCAGTCCTGGACGTTTCCGGTTTGGCTCACGCTGGCGATGACTCTCGCGGGATTCGCGTACTTGCGGGGATGGATCCATCTTCGTACAGCAAATGCGAAAGTGATTCCCGTCTGGCGGGCTGCCAGCTTTTTCTTCGGGCTGTTTCTGATCTGGGTGGCACTGGGGTCACCCCTCACCTCATTCGACGAGGAATTGCTGACCGTCCACATGATTCAGCATCTGCTGCTCATGACCATCGCTCCTCCTTTGATTTTGCTGGGCGCACCGGTGATGCCGCTGTTGCATGGTTTGCCGCGTCAGTTCGTGCAGACTGTTCTTGGCTCGGTATTCCGTTTGCCGGCGGCACAACGCGCTGGAAAAATAATTTTGCAACCTGCGGTCTGCTGGCTCGCGGCGTCTGCGACTCTGGTCGGATGGCATGTTCCGGCGGCATTCACTCTGGGCTTGCAATCGGAAGTGTGGCATGTCGCCGAGCACGCGTGCTTCCTTGGTTCGGGATTTCTCTTCTGGTGGCCCGTTGTTCAACCCTGGCCTAGTGTCGTGGCGTGGCCGCGATGGGGGATGCTTCTTTATCTGTTTCTCGCCACGCTGCCATGCGACATCCTTTCTGGATTTCTTGTGTTCTGCGACCGGGTCGTCTATCCGTCGTACCTGACCGCACCACGGCCGTTCGGAATTTCCGCGCTCGAAGATCAACAGTGCGCAGGTGCATTGATGTGGACGTGCGTGACGCTTATTTACCTCCTGCCCGCCGCCATTCTGACCGTACAACTGCTGACGGAACGGAGTGGGTGGGAGGATGAGCCACTTCGATCCAATCAGCACGGCAGTGCGCCTGGCCAAAACGAACCGCAAAGCGCGGAGGTTGCCTGAACGTGGCCACCGAACCCATTCTCACAGCCTTCGACGTAACGGTATTCGAGCGCCATGCCTGGGCGCGGCCCAGTGTGTTGTCCGATTACTGGGCGTTGACTAAGCCTGAAATCAACTTTTTAATCGCGATGGCAACGCTGGCCGCTTTTTACCTTGGGTGTGCCGAGACACCCGCCCATTTTCCATGGTCGCTATTGCTTCGCACGTTGTTCGGAACAGTCCTTGTCGCGAGCGGCGCGGGTACACTGAACCAACTGGTTGAGCGGCGCTTTGACGCGGAGATGCGACGAACAGCCCGCCGGCCGATTGTTGCCGGCCGAATCAAACCCGTTCCAGCCTTGATTTTCGGGACGATCTTGTCGTCTGCGGGCGTTCTTTATTTGGCAATAACCGTGCGGCCGGCCGCCAGCGTGATTGCCCTGCTAACTATCTGCGGGTATTTGTTTCTGTATACCCCGCTCAAACGTCGAACGCCGCTGTGCACGCTCATCGGCGCAGTACCTGGTGCCATGCCCGTGCTCATCGGTTATGTTGCAGCGGCCGGAAAGCCCGACACTCGCGCCTGGCTGCTTTTCACGATCCTCTTTCTCTGGCAATTCCCGCATTTCATGGCCATTGCCTGGATGTATCGCGAGGACTACGCGAGGGCCGGCTTTGAAGTGCTTCCACGGGGATCCAAAAAAGCACAATTCGCAGGCTGGCAGAGCGTACTGCCCACGCTCGCGCTGGTGCCCATCACGTGTGTACCGATGGCCTTGCGGCACGCGCATCCTTTGTTTGTCTTTGGAACACTGTTCCTCAGTCTGGTTTTCCTCTATTTTGCGGCGCGGCTTGCTTTGACCCGCTCGAACGGCTCCGCTCGTCGGCTGCTTCTGATCTCGGTCCTCTATCTGCCCTTGGTGTTCCTGCTTCAAGTGGTTGCAAAAGTGTGAGACGGAACAAACGCAAGCGGAAAAGGAATGGATGATCTTTTCTCGCAGAGCATTTTGGTGCGCCGTTGGTCGCAGGGCGTGTACTTGCCGGTACCCCGGTTTGTTCGCGTGAACAGAGACGCGCTGAACCTTAGATGACCATGACCACCACGCGCACAAAATGTGGCGGAAGGGTGCGAACCAAAGGCATTTAGCCCACGAGGTAAAGAACGCGTGCCACTCGAGTCCCCGTGCGCTGAAGGTTCTGCTCCCAGCAACAGGCATAGGAGCTGGTAAGTCACACTGGCAAAGATAGTGAGGAAGAAGATTCCAGCAACGGCTAGCCCTGCATGCCATGGAACTTATCGACATTAAGAACTTTCTGTCGACACTCGCCTCCCGGGCGACTATCTTGCCGATAGCGGTGAGAAAGAGTTAGGCGTGACGTGTCGTCATCGGAGGAGGATTGCTGGGACTCGAGGCGGCGCGAGGATTGCAGGTGCAGGGATGCGAGGTAACCGTCGTTCACCTGATGGACCGCCTGATGGAACGCCAACTGGACCTCACAGGCGGCGGCTATTTGAAGTCAAAAATGGAGTGCCTTGGGATGAAGGTTCTTTTGGAGAAAAACACGACGGCAATCCTCGGCATGGGAAAGGTCGAGGGCCTTGCCTTCAAGGATGGCACCAGCCTTGATGCCGAAATCGTAGTGATCGCGGCGGGAATTCGTCCGAATGTGGAACTAGGAAGAAAAGCTGGGCTCCAGGTAAATCGCGCCATTGTTGTCAACGATTTCATGGAGACTTCGCATCAGGATATTTTTGCGGTGGGCGAATGCGTCGAGCACGACGGCACCTGCTACGGATTGGTGGCGCCGCTACTCGAACAGGGCAAAGTCTTGGCAGCGACGATCTCGGGTAATAAGGGGCCGCGCTATGAAGGCTCCATTACCGCGGCGAAGCTCAAGATTATGGGCGTGGACGTTTTCTCTGCCGGTGATTTTTCCGAGAGCGCGCCCGGAACCGACGTGGTGAGGTATGAAGACGCCGCGCTTGGAGTCTAATCCGTGAGGCCACTCCGCGATCGGTCAACGAGATTCCGGCACGCGCCGCCGCTCCGAGGGCGGCGGTAATCCCCGGCACGATCGCATATTCAATCCCCGCACTGCGCAGTGCTTCGATCTCTTCTCCGGCACGTCCGTAAATCAACGGATCCCCGGACTTCAGGCGCACCACTTTCCATCCTTCTTGCGCGGCTTTAACGAGGAGCGAATGGATTTGCTGCTGTGTCACACTCGCGTGGCCACATCGCTTCCCAACGTTTTCGACGTACGTTCCCGAAGGGATTAGGCCAAGGATCTCCGGGGAGACCAGATCATCATGGAAGACTGCGTCCGCCGTTTGCAGAAGACGCAAGGCCTCGACGGTCAAGAGACCCGGATCACCTGGTCCCGCCCCGACCAAATAGACTTTTCCGACTTTCTTCATCTTTTACGGGGATTGGCCGACATGGAGCCGGCAACCTTGGACGCAAAATCCCTTAGGCGCAGGTGCTAGCACTTGGGAACGCGGTGCAGTCGCGAAAGAACGCATACATTGGATTAAAACTCTTCATGGTGGGCTGAGCTGAACTTACGAATTTCGCGCAGTACAACTGCGTGCACTCGCGGCGTTACTTATTCTGCCGTTTCGGGAATTCTTGAGTACTCCTGCCGCGTCATTGTGTTTTTGGTCAGGGTGAAAATCGGGGAACTGCTTGGATTATTTGGACAGCTTGGCGATGTAGGCGGAGTAGGGTGCCATGGGAATCGCGTCGGCGGCAGAGACGGCGGCTGATTTGTCGACGCTGGTAAGCAGGACTTTTAAATTCGGAGCGGATAATCCTGCGGGTGTGTAATCGAGTTTCACATTTTGGTCGGTGGCGGACATGTTGAGAACGACGAGGATGGCTTCGTCTTTGTAGCGGCGGACGTAGGCGAGCACGTTGGGATCGGCTTCGTTGAGGGGGACCCAATCGCCATCGAGAAGCGCGGGTTCGGTATGACGCAGCGCGAGCAATTGATGATAAAAGTTATAAATTGAATCTGGATCCTTCATTTCGCTGGCGACGTTGTGCGTTATTGCGCTGGGAGGAACCGGCAACCATGGCTTCACTTCGCTGAAGCCGGCATTTGGCCCAGCGGTCCACTGCATGGGAGTGCGTTCGCCGTCGCGGCCTTTTTCTTTAGGCCAACCTAACTTTCCGATGGGATCCTGCACATCTTCCTTTGATTTTGGATCGTTATTTTGCATGCCGATTTCTTCGCCGTAATACATGATCGCGGAACCGCGCAGGGTGAGGTACAGCGCGGCCATCATTTTGGCGATGTCGTCGTTGTGGGTGTCGTCGCCATAGCGAGTGTAGGAGCGGATGATGTCGTGATTGGTGATGACGTAAACCGGCCAGTGGCCTGCGGCGTTCACGGCAGCAATGTGTTTGCGATATTGATCCGCGGAGAGGCCCTTGAAGCCGGTCATCATCAAGTCCATGGGCATTTGCAACTCGTCGTTTTTGGAGCCGTAATAATCTTTCAGCTCGCCAACATCGCTGGTCCACGTTTCGCCGATGAGCACGGCGCCATATTCGTCGGCAGTGCTGCGCAGCTTGCGCATCACGTCGTGAACTTCGGGTAATTTTTTGTTGTAGGTTTCCTTCATGTTGTGACGCCCAAATTTATCGGTGCCCTCGAGGATCGGATTGTCGGTGAGCGCGGGATCTTCAAAGAGAGTGTCGACCGCGTCCAGGCGAAATCCGGCGACGCCGCGCTTGTACCAAAAACGAGTGACGTCGAGCATGGCTTTCTCGACAGCGGGATTGCGCCAGTTGAGATCTGGCTGCTCCGGATAAAAATAATGGTAGTAATACTGTTTGGTCTTGGGATCGAAGGTCCAGGCAGAGAGGCCGAAGGTGGAGAGCCAATTATTGGGAGGCTGGCCGGGGCCTTTACCGTCGCGCCAGATGTACCAATCACGCCTCGGATTATCGCGAGAGGAACGGGATTCTTTGAACCAGGGATGCTGATCGGAAGTGTGATTGACGACGAGATCGAGAATGAGACGGATGTTGCGCTGCTTGGCTTCCGCGGAGAGATGATCGAAATCCTGAAGCGTTCCGTACATCGGATCGATGGCGTCGTAATCGGAAACGTCGTAGCCGAAATCCACTTGAGGCGAAGGGAAGAAGGGAGTCATCCAGATGGCATCGACGCCGAGATCTTTGAGGTAATCGAGTTTTGAGGCGATTCCGTTTAGATCGCCTACGCCGTTGTTATTGCTGTCGGCAAAGCTGCGGGGATAAATTTCGTAGAAGACAGCGTGTTGCCACCACTGATGACCCTCGGTATCGACTGGCTTTTGCTGCGCGAAGGCGTTTTGTGTAGACAGGGAAAGTACGCATAAGATAACCGTGGCAAAGAATTTGTTGAACATACACCGGCCTCCACGCTTTGGCGAATGATAGACCTGAGTGGATCTTTTCTCAAACGAATTGCAAACTGATCGATTTTTACTTCTGTACGGCAACTCCTGTGCCTTCTTTCAGCGTATTGATGAAGTCGATTCGTGGTGGATCGAAACGTTCAGTGAGCCCGCTTGGCCAGCGGACTACTACGGAATCAATTTTGGTGAGTGTGCCAAGTCCGAAGTGCACGCGCATATCGTTGTTGGAAATAAAACTGGAGCCACTGCGAACTTCGTCGACGAAGATGCGATTCGCGGCTTTCATGGTGATGCGGGCGCCGATTGCGTCGCGGCTGGAGGAATACGTCTTGCCGTTGGTTTGTGTCGTGGATGTGGGAGCGCCGATGGCGCGAAACGCGATCCAGTGATTGGCATTTTTCAAATCGTTGACGAGTAAAGAGGGAGGCGCATTCATATTGCTGATCACCGCTTCCAACTGGCCATTATTCCAGAGATCACCAACCGCCAAGCCGCGCGCAGAACTGACCGCAGTGATTCCTGAGCCGGAGTTCTGGGAAATATCGGAAAAGGTGCCGTTGCCATTGTTGCGATAGAGAAGTTTTGGCTCGCGGAAATTGCTGCCGAGGTGCTGGGAGTCGACTTCGGGGTAGACGTGGCCGTTGACGAGGAGTAGATCGGGCCAACCGTGATTGTCTACATCGACGAACATCACGCCCCAGCCGAGATATTGTGTATTCAGGCCCAGGCCAGCGGGGAATGTGACGTCGGCAAAAGTGCCGTCGCCATTGTTGCGGTAGAGAGTGGAAGTGTCGTCTGAGAAATTTGTTTTGAAGAGATCGAGTTTGCCATCGCCGTTATAGTCGCCGATCGTTGAGCCCATGCCGGCTTGCTCGCGGCCATCGTCATTGAAGGCAGCACCGGCGACTACCGCTACATCGGTGAAGGTGCCATCGTGATTGTTGTGATAGAGGATGCTGGCGGTGCTGTCGCAAGCTATGTAGATATCCGGCCAGCCGTCGTCATCGTAGTCGAACGTAGAAACGCTGAAGGCATAGTGACCGTTGGTCTGATCGATGTGAGCTTTCGTGGTGGCGTCTTCGAAAGTACCGGTGCCGAGGTTGTGGTAGAGGATATTTTGCGACCACGGCAGACCGCGCGGACCGCACATTACCGGGACACCTTTCCAGATGCATGAGGGACGTTCGCCGGGAGCAGGCGCGGTGGTGACGTCGAAATCCACATAGGTGGCGACCATTAAATCCAGCTTGCCATCGCGATCGTAATCGACGAAGGCGCATCCGGTGCTCCAGGCTTTTCCGCTGCCGGCGACTTTTGATTTTTCGCTGACGTCGGTGAAGGAGCCGTCGCCATTGTTGTGGTACAGGATATTTTTTCCGTAGTAGGTGACGTAGAGATCTTCGAAGCCGTCGTTATCGTAGTCGCCGACACACACGCCCTGTCCCCAACCGGTGTGCAGAAGGCCGGCTTTTTG
>Ga0209275_10000570_pt1 | contig 14513 bp, 11 predicted proteins | sample HubBroMetageREF2_FD_188344 | JGI IMG/M metagenome (GOLD analysis project Ga0209275, IMG submission 188344) | Reference soil microbial communities from the Hubbard Brook experimental Forest, New Hampshire, USA - Hubbard Brook CCASE Soil... | ecosystem: Environmental > Terrestrial > Soil >... | reverse complement strand
GAAATTTGAAGGCTCGGCGCTCAAACCCACTCGCATCGATATGTCATCCGATCCTACCTGTGCGAAAGCGCATCCTACGCCTGCCACAACTGAGGATATAGTGATTGGTGCGAATGGCGGCCTGGAAAACGTTGTCGTTTATGTCTCCGACGGTTTGGGAGATAAGACGTTCGAACCGCCGCAACAGCCTGCCGTGATCGAGCAGAAAGGCTGTCAATACAAACCGCACGTACTCGCGTTACAAACCAATCAGAAGCTCGATGTCGTCAACGATGACGCGACCACGCACAACATCCATCCCATGCCCAACAACAACCGGGAGTGGAACAAGACCCAGCCCCACGGAATGCCAGTGGAAGAAACCTTCCCGCGGGAGGAGATCGCTATTCCAGTCAAGTGCAATGTGCATCCGTGGATGCGGGGCTATATCGCGGTCCTCAAACATCCGTATTTTATGGTGACGGACAAAGACGGTAACTTCGATCTGAAAGGTCTTCCGCCCGGCACCTACACGATCAAGGCGTGGCAGGAAAAACTGGGCACCCAGAGCCAGAAGATTACGATCGGGGCGGGTGAAAGCAAAACTCTCGACTTCGTGTTCAAGTCTGGTTCGTAACGCTGTCTCATGCCTCGCGACGGGGGATGTGCAGGGAGCACACGCATCGCCGACAGATCGGGTTCGTAGCAACGTCGAGGTTAGCTCGGAACTTTAGCGCCTCGGGACCATTCACGATCTCGATCAATGTGTGATTGTGAATATTGCCGAGCGATGGATGGAAGAAGCAGGGGCGCACCTCACCCGATGCCTCGATTACGGTGGAGACCCAAGGGGCATTGCAGCGAGGTGCAACGTCCGGTGTTTGGCCAAGGTGGGCGCGGAAGTGGAGCACGATTCGGCGCAATTTGCGAGCTGATTCAGCTACAAACCCGGAGTCTAAGTCGAGGCTGTGTTCGCTGATGAGGCGCTCAATTTCTGCGTCCAGATCCTCGACTTCGTCGGCATTCAGCGCAACCCGGCTTTGGTGTTCGGGCATCCAGCCCTGAGGGCGGTTAAATGCGTCCGAGGTGAGGTCGACTGCGAGAAAAGAAATCGAGTTCAATTCGATTTCTTTCGCCGATTGAACCACCTCGCGAAGTGAGCGGTGATTTGCTTTCTGTATAGTGCAGCGCGCTCTCACCTGCATATCGGGCCGCACTTTTCGTAATGCCCCAACTCCGGCGGTTATTCGTTCAAAAGCGTGTGGCACACGTCGTATGTGGTCGTGAACCGCGGGCGGCCCATCCAGGGAAACTATGACATCGTCGATAGTCGCGGCGATGGATTCAGCGTGTGACTCCAACAACAGCCCAGCGGTAAGCATGGTAATGCGAATTCCCTCGGCACGAATCATTCGGGTCAAAGAACTCAACTGACCGTTCATCTGTGGCTCGCCGCCGCTAAACACGATCCAGCGCACACCCAATTGACGAAATGAAGCCAGTTGTTGATCGAGATCCGCCGGGGTGATTTCTCTGGGCTCACGAATACGCCAGATGTCACACATCACGCAACGGCAGTTGCACTGATTATGGGGAGAAATCACCACGACAGGCATGGCGCGGATCTGGTGCGCAGAGAGGTCAAGCGCATCAGCACCAGCCGATTCAGAAGAGACCGAGATGGATACGAGGCCATTCATCAGCGCTGCTGTTCAAACCGGCGGTTCTTCACGCCGAAATTCCAGCAAGATATGATCGGCGAACGTCCGAATGCCGGGGCAGTGCCCCAAGAATGAATCGGCTCGCACACTCAAACCGAATAAGTCTGGAAACCGATTCGCCCACATTTCGAGATAACTGGGTGGGACGAAAACGCCGATTCCTTTAACGGATTTGAGCTGAAATTCGGGAGCGAAAGTTTGTGCGAGTAATCGCACCGACGGGTAAAAGACGCGAACGCTCGCTCCCTCTACCAGTCGCGCCATCACGCCTTCGCGATGAAATCGCCGGAGCGCTTTGCCCGGTTTTCCCTGAGTGAGATACCAGGTGATTTCCCATAAACAGCATCGACCCATCCAACAGAGCAACGCCGTCGCGCCGGGCCTCAGCAGAATCGACAAGTCCTTAGCCAACTGCCGCAGATCCTGAACACAATTGAGTGCGCCGAAGTTCGAGAATGCTCCGTCGAAAAAGTCACTGTTTCGCAAGCTGGCGATGTCTTCGGCAGCTAACAAGTGAGGCTGCACTGATCCAAGCTTTTTGTTCTCTGCGATTCTGCGAGTCGCCACCACGATCATTTGAGGCGAGCTATCGCAGGCGAGCACTCTCACGCCACGCTCCGCCAAGAAACATGCATCCACACCCGTGCCGCAGCCAATTTCAAGAACGCGGTCGCCCGGGCGGAATGCCTTCCCAAGCTCTTGCCATACCGATGCGCGTTGAGCCCGACCGATCCGTGATGTGGTGAAGGTCTCATCGTAGCGCTCGGCAATCGCATCGAACGGCGCTACGTAAGCATCTGCTTGAGCGATTGCCACGGGCTAAGCCTCCACCTCGTGGGCAGTTGCAGTCAAACCGGCGCGGAAGTCAGAGACCTTGGATTGCAATTCCGCAATAGCCGACCCGTCAACACCAGGCCCGTTCCGCAGGCGTTCCAGTTCAACTTCGCTGCGAAGCAACTTATCGGCAAAACTGTAAAACTGACGGGAATGCCGATTGCGAATGCGAACCTCCCGATCTGAACCCACGTTCCATGCCTTAAGGTTTTCAACACGAGCTGCAACTTCGGTGAAGTAGGGAGTGCCCTTGATTGGATAAGCAACAGTCGTAAAGAAGATGTCGGGATCAGTTCTTTTCACATGCTCGATCGTCGCTTCGATATCGCCGAGTTCCTCGCCTTCATAGCCCCACATCAGGAACATTCCTGTCTTGATGCCGCGTGATTTACACATGGCCACGGCCGTCCGCACTTCTTCAGCGCTGACGCCCCGTTCCATGGCATCCAGGATGCGCTGCGAACCGCTCTCGGAGCCGATCCACACCCGAAAGCAACCAATTTCGGCAAGGGTGTCGACAACCTGAGGAGTTAACCGGTCGGCGCGTGAAATACACTCGAAAGGCAACTTGAGTCCTCGCCGCTTAAGTTCCACGGCATATTGAAAAAACCACCCGTGGTGAATGGTGAAAACGTCATCAGCCATCCACGCCATTTCGGGTTGGTATCGATCAATCAACCACTCGAGTTCGTCGGCTACCGATGCCGGCTTTCTGCGTCGGTGCGTCTTGCCAAATACTTCGTGGCTGCACCAGCGGCAATGGTAAGGGCAGCCTCGAGCGGTGATAAGCGACACCGAGCCCATCCCATGGTGCTCACGCCAGACCGCCAGGTACCGCGTCAGATCGATCGCTTCGCGTGCGGGCCAAGGCTGAGCATCGATGTCTCGGATTTGATCTCGCGGAGATGTGCGGACTACCGTGCCGTCCGAGCTTCGGAAAGCAATGCCGTTCACTTTTCGAAGCGCCTCCGGGGAATGTGAGGACAAAACTGGTATCAGTTCTTCCAGCGTGAGCTCTCCCTCGCCGATCACGATGACGTCTGCCCCAGCTTCAATGTATTCATCTATGTATGCACTCGGCTCTGGTCCTCCGACAACCGTCTTCCATCCGGCATCTTTTGCGACGCGCAGAATCTCAACGACGTTAGGGCGCGTCATGAGATTTGCGTAGATGCCGAGCACGGACGGCGGACCCTGCTGAAGCAGATCAAACAACTGCTGGCGCGACGAGAATGTCGAATCGAATACCTCAACGTTCAGGCCTTTGCTTCGGAGATGCGCGCAAATGTACAGGATCCCCAGTGGAGGGTACGGCTTCATGATTTGAAGCTCTTTGGGATCCTCGTAAAGGAAATAACCGTGGGTAAGGAGTATGTCCATGTTGCAGCTTGGGTTCAGATGACGAATCTAGTCGTCGCCGCACGTCATGCCAGGTCCAGCCTGCAAATGCACGAGGCCCGGCCTTGCAAAACTTGGCAGAACGGTGGATCGAGCGTTGCGACATGATTTCTCAAGTTGTACGACTTGCTTCCACAATTCGTCTGGGCTATCTCCCGCATCGCGATTCTCCCTGGTAACATGCGCGCTGTTCAATTTCCAGGAGTCAACTTGCGCGTGCAAAGCATCGTGCAAAGCGCGATAGAACTCGTCGGTGTACGCGCCCTGGAACATCATTGAAAGATCCTCGCTATCCGACCAATTGGTCTTGTCGCCCAGTTGTGCTTTCACTCGGTCGAAAAACTTCGTTCCAGGAAGAGGGTAAGAAACCGAAACTCCTATATCGTCGGGACGAGTGTCTCGCACCAGTGTCGCGGTGCTTTGAATGTCCTCCCAGGTCTCGCCTTGGTATCCAAACTGGAGAAAATAGCACGCCCGGATGCCCTCATTCTGCAGGTTCTCTCGTGCCTTCGCAATCTGCTCGACTCGAGTTCCTTTATCCATCGCATCCAGAATCTTCTGCGATCCCGACTCGACTCCCAGCCAAACTTCCGCGCAACCCGCCCGGCGCAAAGCGCGGACGGTATCAATAGTCATTAAGTCGACGCGGGACTGCATTTTGAATGGCACGGCAGCGTGCAATTTCTCGACTTCCACGGCAAGTTCACGGACCCACCGTGCTCGCAGACCGAAGATGTCATCCGCGAACCACAAGTGTTCAGCGCCGAAATCGTATTTCAATCGCCGCATTTCTTCGGCAACGCTCCACGCCGACCGGAGAGCGAATGAGTCGCCATAAATGGGTTTCGCGCACCAATTGCATCGGTAGGGGCAACCGCGGCTGGCAACAATGTTCATGGAAAAATAGCCGTGAGAAGTCTTCCATGCAGCGCGATATTGATCGGCATCAATCAGATCGCGCGCAGGGAATGACAGGAGATCGAGATCGCGCGTGAGCGGGCGACGCGCCGTCCTCACCAAGCGTTCGGTTTCGTCATCCAGATACGCGAGCCCGGGTATTAGCGCGATTCCCCGATCATCTCCTTTCAAGAGATGCTGAACCGTTTCCAATAACGTCCATTCCGCTTCGCCTAGCAGCACACAACGGAAGCCCTTCCGCAGATAGTCAAGAGCATGGTCGGATGCGTCAGAGCCATTGACCACGACCGTTGCTCCAGCCTGCTGCGAGACTTCAAGAATGTGATATGCGACTTCCCGCATGCGGGTCAGGCACATCTTCGTAAGAAAGTTAAAGTTGTCCTCGTAAACCACGACGACCCGAGGCCGATGTTGATTAAGGGCTGCTTCAAATCCGTTTTCAGGATCGTTGAGCATGGTGTCGAACAACGCGACTGAGACGCCCACGCTTCGAAGCAGAGCCGCAGCGTACAAGGTTCCCAGCGGAGGATAAGGGTGCATTTTCCGCGTCTGCTTGCGGTCGTAATAAAGATGATAGGAATGGGTCAGCAGAACGTCAGCCACGCTACTTGCCCCTCATTTGTGCAAGAGTAATGGTCAAATTTAGGACGATATGGCGAAGCACTTGTCAGCAGATTGTCAAAATTGTGTCACTTCTTCTTACATCGAGCGATAAGAGCTGAAGACTAGGAGCAGGTCAGAGGGATTTTGCAGAATGTTGACAAATTAGAGACAAATCAGCTGCAGTCGATTGGTACGTTGTCTCCTTAGCTTGCAAAGTCGACACTTGGCAGATGATCGTCTTCTATAACCCAAAAGCGACGAAGCCTCGTAATCGGCGCTTGCCACTATCGATATTGGCGATCGCTGCAGTTCTCGAAGGCAAAGAAGAATACGCCATTGTCGATGGCAACATCGATCCCCACCCTACCGAATCTCTGATTGCACTGATCGCAGAGCGTCCGGTTGAACTTCTGGCGGTTACAGTCATGCCCGGACCGCAGACGGTCGGCGCGGTCGCAAGTTGCCGCGAGGTTCGGGCGCGCTTCCCCCACCTGCCGATCGTCTGGGGAGGCTACTTCCCCACGAACTACACGGCTGCGACACTCAACGCGGGCTACGTGGATTATGCCGTCCGCGGTCAGGGAGAGCAGACTTTCCTCGACCTGCTGGAAGGAATTCGAGGCCACCGCGATCTGAAGAGTATTAACGGCCTCTCGTACAAGGACGCGGACGGAACTCCTCGTCACAATCCTGAACGCCCGATGAGAAGTCTCGATGATTTTCCCTGGTACCCTTATCGCAAGCTCCCTGTAGAAAGATACCTCCTGCCTACGTTTCTAGGCCGGCGCACCGCGGTGCACCATGCCAGCATCGGATGTCCTTATCGATGCAATTTCTGCGGCGTGGTTAACTTTTCCGGCAGCCGCGAAAAAATGGAATCGCCTTCTCGGACTGAAGGCATCCTGCGGCACCTCGTCCAGAACTACGGCGTCGACGCCATCCAGTTTTACGACAACAATTTTTTCTTGCGCGAAGACCACACTCGTGAGCTCGCGGATCGGATGGCCCCGCTCAAGATCCGATGGTGGTGCGAAGGACGGGCAGACATCATGATGAAGTATTCGGATGCCACGTTCGAAGCCATTCGCCGCGCCGGCTGCACCATGATTTTCTTCGGCGCCGAATCGGGATCAAACGAAAATCTAAAGGAGATGAACAAAGATCTATGCGCCGAAGACACGTTGGCGCTGGCCTCGCGCATTCGCCGCTTTGACATCATTCCTGAGTTCTCCATCATCTTCGGAAACCCGAAAGATCCCGAGGGCGACACACGCGATTGCATCAAGTTCATTCGACAACTGAAGCGGCTGAACCCCGATTCGGAAATCATAGTGGAGCACTACACTCCGGTTCCACAGCGGGCTCGAATGTACGGAGGTATCGAGGACAAATTTCAATTTCCCACCACTCCCGATGAGTGGGCAACCGACTCTTGGCAAAGGTTTGCTACTCAAAAGGATCCCCAAACCCCCTGGCTCCGGCCTCGTACCAAGCAGTTAATCGACAACTTTGAACTGGTAGTGTCCTCCAGATGGCCGACGGTTCAGGACATTCGATTGCCGCACTGGGGACGCCTTGTGCTGAAAGCCTTGAGCAGTTGGCGATACCGATTGGGCGTCTATGCCGCGCCCCTGGAGCTGAAATGGACGCAGCAGTTCATCGACTTGCGAAAGCCGAAAGCAGAGAGTTTGTGAATCAAGCCTCCATTACGGCAGTATCTCCCGGAATCCGATCATCGAAACAAGATGCAGGTCTTTCGGTTGCTCCAGTTTGTGTTTCCGTCGAGGAAGGGTACGAACGCTGGGCAGCAACCTACGATGATGCTCCCAATCCGTTACTGCATCTCGAAGAACGCAAGCTCACAGCGCTTCTTCCCGACTTGGGTGGCAAATGTGCCCTTGATCTCGCGTGCGGTACTGGGAGGTGGCTGGAGAAGCTTTCGGGTATGGGCAGGGGGCTCCAATTCGGAGTTGATTTTTCGGCTGCGATGCTTCGGGTCGCAGGGAAAAAGTCTGCACTTCATGGCCGAGTCGCGAGAGCCGACTGCCTGAGCCTCCCGTTTCAAGCTTCCGTTTTCGACCTGGTCGTCTGTTCATTCGCTCTCGGCCATATCACTGACTTGGGGCAGGCGTTGAGCGAGTTAGCTCGAGTGACGAAGGCTGGAGCGGATGTTGTCGTCAGTGATCTCCATCCGGAGGCATATGAGCGAGGATGGCGAACCGGTTTCCGTGATTCGCGCAATGTCATCCGAATTGAGACGACGTCTCGCTCGGCGGAGGAGATTGCCCGAGCCTTTTATTCCGCCGGATTCGAGTGCCTTACGCACGTCCCGCTATGCCTCGGGGAACCGGAGAAGCCGATCTTTGCCCGGGCGGGAAAAGGTCATTTGTTCGGGCCAGCCTGCCAAGTGCCCGCTATCCTGGTCTGTCACTTTCGACGTACCACACAGACCATGTCGCGAAGCGGGTCGTGAGATCTCTGGTCGTGGTCGAAAGACCCGAACGTTTTAGCGCGGAGTGCCGTTTTTTCAACATTCGCTTGAAGAATTTGCCGAGGTGGGGTTGTGAAGCGAACCGTTGCTCAAGCTGTCATTGATTTCCTCAGTTTTTCGGGAAAAACAAATGCTCACATCGGCGAACTGACGGGATTTAACGACCGTGAATGGAGACAGGCTGTCTCATGGCTGCACGATGCTGGCCTGGCCCTTTACCTATTACAAAGACTAAAGCAGGGAAATGTCACCGATATACTTCCGACCGCGACATTGTCTCGCCTCGAGGAGAACCTGGCCGCCAACCGGCGGCGCTTAGTCTACATGGGCCGTCAATTTGAGTTTCTCAACCAGAAATTCAATGCCGCCGGCGTGAGATACGCGGTCGTGAAGGGGTTTTCGTTGGTCCCTCAGTACTGTCCAGATGTGTCTCTACGCCACCAGGGCGACTTCGACTACCTGGTCGACCACCAATCGCTGCCAGTGGCGCAAACCGTGCTGGAGGAGGCTGGATACTTTCTAAGTAAACACAAAACGAATGAATTCGTATTCTTGATGCCATCAAAGGCGATTCCGCCGCCCGATGATGAACAGTACGAGGCCCATGCCCCTTTTGCGGTCGAATTGCGTGTTGCTTTCTGGGACAGTGATTTTCACGGCGTATTCTTGACGGAACCCAAGTTTTCTGTGGACAACACAAAAACTCAGAGATGGCAGGGATCGGCGTTTCCTGTGTTGCCCGAGGAAGACGCCTTTCTGCTCCAAATCATCCACGCTTTCAATCACGTCTTGACGGGCTGGGTTCGAATGTCGTGGCTGTACGAGATTGGATACTTTCTTAATCAGCGATCGACAGACGAATTGCTATGGCAACGGGTCGAGCAGCGTATCGGAGACAATGCTTTAGTGCGCGAGATTCTGATCGTAGTTACGGAGCTATCCGCGCACTTTTTCAGAGCACCCCTTCCGTCGACGTTCAATATTTGGGCCAAGGAGCTTGATCCCGCAGTTCGAATCTGGGTTCAAAACTACGCGCGGATGTGGGCGTTTGCAAAAAATCGAGTTGACCAAGTCGGCCTGTTCTCGGCCGCCAAAGTAGTGCTCTTCCTCCATCAGCAATATCTTCCTGATGCGGGCGCCCGGAGACGCCTAACGCGAATTCGACTACTGCCTTGGGAGCAGCTCTTTCGGAGAGCCGGATCGATAACAAGTAAATCGTCAGCAAGTTTAGGAGGACGCCGCCGTCAGCTCAAGCACGCACTCATCCGCTTCCTCTTCCACGTGACGGCAGGCCTTCGATACTTCTGGGAGGTGCCGCGTTGGCGGAGACTGAAAAAAGCCGGGGCACATCTATCTTCCCCAAACAAGCGTGAGTCACCGGCGGCAGATCTTCTGGGAGCTCAAAGTCCGGAATCGACTCTTCAGTCGTGAGCAGGACGAATTCGCCTTCACAGAAAACACAGTGGGAGAGGATACACAATCTGCCCGCGGCGACACGACATTAACAAACTTCCTGCATCCGATCGCTTAGCTTTTGGCCGGTGAGGAGCGATCTCCTCGTCGTTATATGCTCGACAGCGCGGGAGACCCAAAGTTCCCAAGGAAATGAATATCGGTTCTTGCTTATACGCCAGCGTACAGGCGCGCCGAGAGCGCGGCGAAAACCCTGCCGCAACCAGGCACTCCTCTTTGTCGCCTTGCGAATTTGGTTGTTGAGCAGGAAGTACTCGAGGCTGCGTCGCAGACGGCGTAATTCTTCCCCCTGCAACCACGGGAGCACATTAAATCCGAGAGCCAGAGTTTCCCACTCTTCCAACGACTGAGGCTCCTTCAAACCCATCTCCCTTAATTGCGGCCATATTGGAATCCCAGGATAAGGAGTAAAAATGTTGGGAGAAAAGCTAACATTCCAGAATTCCCTTGCGATATCGCTCATAATACGAAAAGTTTGTTGCCGATCCGCCTCGGTTTCGCCCGGGTATCCGAGAATGACGTTAAACGTAACGTGAATTCCTGCAAGTTCTGACTTGCGGGCGGTATCCACCATGTCTTCTATGCGCTCGTGTTTTTTGTTCATCAAAGCGAGCACATCTTTGGAGGCCGATTCCGTGCCAAAGCCCATGTGGTTGACGCCACTCTCAGCCAGCAACCGGACATCGTCTTCGCTCATTCTCGCGACGAAGTCGGTTGAAGCCTGAAAATCCCAGCGGAACTTGACACCGCTCGAGACGATCCCTCGAGCAATGGCAACCGCCCGCTTGATATCCACCAGAAAGTTGGAGTCCAGGAGCGCGACTTCTTCTATGCCGTAGCGCGGGACAAGCTCAGCCAAGTCGCTGACCACGCGGTCGGCGCGATACGCGTTGAAGCGCCGCTTGTAAAAGACCATGTCGGTGCAGTAATTGCAGGCGTAAGGACAACCAACGCTGCTGGCATACGCCAGTTGGCGGACGCCAGAAGCAGACGCATAGACATCCACATTCGCGAGATGGTATGCGGGTGCGGGCAGATCGTTGATGTTTGCCACTGGTCTTTCCGGTTCGTGATGAATCCCATCTTCGTCTTTGAACGACAGGCCCCGCACTCCGTGCAGGCCGAGACCATCGGCTAGCCGGAGCGCCAGTTCGACTAAGGTCAGCTCGCCCTGGCCTCGCACGACGGCGTCCACAAAATCCGGCTGTAGCGTTTGTTCTGGAACGAGCGTGGGGTGCCAGCCGCCAAGAATAACAGGCAGCTCCGGCCGATTCAGCCTGACCTTTTTCGCGATCCTGATCGCGGAACCGATCATTGGGCCGGTGAGGATCGAAATGCCCAGGCAGAGCGCGTCCGCGGTTTCGCGCAGGATCACATTTTCAAAGTCAGGGGAGGTCAGGTTATCCACAAGCTTGACTTCAAATCCAGCCTCAAGCAGAGGGGATGCCAGTGCCAGCAAGCACAGCGGTGCGCCCAGTGGGGGTCCGTCGTAGGGCGGATAGAACAGTACGACTTTCTTATTCCGAGGCATCTCGCTCGATTCAGCCGCGTTTGCGCTGGAATATCAAAACTAGGATCCAGGCGAATGACGTTTGTCATGTAATTGTCAAAAAGATGTCATTTGTTCGGAGCTCCCCGAGATCCAACGCAGCCACGCGAGAGTCACGGGGATTTTGCAGAATATTGACAATTTGGAGACAACCGCTGCGAGACCGATTGGTACCGTTTGGCTACTCCAAGATCTCGTCGAGATGAGATATCGAAAGGTACCAGCGTGAAATCCTCGAAAAAGATCGTGTTTTTTGTCGCTTCTTTTTCAAGCATCGAGGCGACGGCGCCCTTGGGCATTCTTGCCATCTCCACTCCCTTATTGAACGCAGGGTACGACGTTCGGATCATTGACTCGACCATTACTCCTGATTACAAGAAGCGGATCATGGAAGAGGTGAAAGATGCTCTTTGCCTGGGCATTTCCGTTGTGACCGGACCGATGATCCGCGAGACAGTGGACGTAGCCAAGGCGATCAAGAACTGGGATCCCGATTTCCCTGTAATTCTAGGAGGGTGGCACCCGTCCTTGCTGCCCGGCCAGACACTCGAGGCTGCCTACGTAGACATAATTGTTCGGGCGCAAGGCGAAGAGAGCATGCTTGAGATTGCCGACCATCTGCGTGACGATGCTCCGCTCGACGACATTCTGGGCATCGGGTTTAAACGCGATGGCAAGTTGCACCTTACCCCTGAACGTCCGTTGAAGACGCTCGATAAGATGCCCGCAAAAGCGTATCACCTGGCAGACTTCGACGCTTATGAGAAAGTTTGCGGCCGCCGCTGGACCATGTATGTGTCGAGTCTCGCTTGCCCCTTCAATTGTTTCTACTGCACCAATGCGGGAGTGTACGGACGCAAGTGGAATTCACTGCCGGTCGAGCAGGTCGTTGAAGAGACCATCGAACTGACCCGGCGTTATAGGCTCGAGCTGCTGTGGATGGCTGACGACAATTTTCTAGTCGACCTCGACCGGTCGCTCAAGATCGCCGAGGGGTTAATTCGTGCTGGAGGGAATTTCAAATGGAGTGTTCAAGCCACGACAAACCTCACCGCGCGTCTCAGTATCGACGAATTGACCCTCTTACGCCGCTCTGGGCTGCACCAAATCTGCCAAGGCATCGAGACCGCCTCGCCTACCGTAATGAAGGCGATGAATAAGGATTTTCAGATACTCGGGGACATCTATCAATCGACGGAGCGCTGCATAAAAGCTGGAGTGATCCCATCCTTCAACATCATTTTTGGTTATCCGGGTGAGGGACCAAAAGAACGAAGGGAGACTGTCAACTTTATGATGGACATCTGCCAAAAGTTTCCCGGCGCAGAATTCTGGACCAACATTTTCACGCCATATCCCGGCTCGCCGATCTTTCACCAGGCGGCAAAACTTGGCATCGAAGTTCCCCAGTCCTTTGAGGGGTGGGTCGACTACTTCCCGCGTTACACCGTTCTGCCTTGGCTCAAGGGCAAAGATCATCAGCGGGTTCAAACCATGCGGGACTATCTGCGTATCGCCTTTGATCGTGAGCCCATCGCGACTGCCGGCCATGGCCGCTTCGCGAAAGCGATTCAACATCTCACCGCCTATCCGGCTCGGGTGCGTTTGAACCACGACTTCTACAGCTTTCCGGTTGAACTGTGGATTAACCGACAACTGAAGAACATCGTGAAACTCCCGAAGCCGAGCGTGGACGCAAAAAGACTGCAGCCGGAAACCGCGCCGAGTTGCACTTGATCCGGACTCTGCTGAAATATCCCGGCCAGCTAAGGACGAAGAGGATAGACTGCGGTTTTCAAGTGCCCGCGCGGTCCCTTATTCAGTCAGGAGGATTACTATGTGCGCTATGAATGCGGCACGGACTGCCGCCGATCGCTTCGGAACGGTTGGCGAGTTGCTCTCATTCTTTTGGAGTAAGAAAAGATGGTGGCTCGTGCCGATGTTGGTCACCCTTTTCCTTCTGGGTGTTCTTATTGTTCTGGCACAGAGTTCGGCTATCGCGCCCTTCATCTACACGCTGTTCTAGGAGCAGTCCCATGTTGACACGTGCGCTGCAGGCTTGGAAGCGTTTAGTCCGCGCGATCGGAAACCTCCAGGCGCGAATCTTGTTGACCGTCTTCTACGCCATTATCGTTTTTCCGTTCGGTATGGTGGCCCGAGTGTTTTCAGATCCGTTGCGAATTAGACGCCGTCCAACGCAGTGGCTGGAGCGCGGTGACGAGACCCACGACCTACGGTGGGCCAAGAGGCAGTGATCTGTGTACATTCTCGGAGTCTCTTGCTATTACCATGATGCGGCGGCGGCATTGTTGCACGATGGTGTGCTCGTCGCGGCAGCAGAGGAAGAACGGTTTTCCCGGGTGAAGCACGACTACGGTTTTCCGAGAAACGCCATCCAGTTTTGCCTTGATCAGGCCGGCATTGAGGGAAGGGATCTGGACTATGTTGTCTTTTTTGAGAAGCCGTTTCGCAAGTTCGACCGTATTTTGATGACGGCCTTGCAGACTTATCCGCAGTCGTGGAAAGTCTTTCGCGAGTCCATGATCTCATGGATGACCGATAAGCTTTGGATGCGCACTACGCTACAAAGCGAACTGGGTGTGAGCAAAGAGAAAGTGCTTTTTTGTGAGCATCACCTCTCACACGCTGCCAGCGCCTATTTATGTTCGCCTTTCGACGAGGCTGCGATCCTCACCGTCGATGGAGTTGGAGAGTGGGTCACTGCCAGTTACGGCGTGGGTCGTGGTAATGACATCCGTTTGTTGAAGCAGATCGAGTTCCCGCACTCGATCGGACTACTGTACAGCGCCTTCACTGCGTTTCTAGGTTTCGAGATCAATGAAGGCGAATATAAAGTGATGGGCATGGCTCCCTACGGTGTGCCCCGCTATGTGGACAAAGTCTGGAAGCTAGTGCAGCAGAACACGGACGGCTCCTTCTCGCTCGACATGGACTCCTTCTGCTTCCACTATTCAACGGACCATACGTACAACCAGAAATTCGTAAAGCTCTTCGGCGAGCCCAGACCGAGCAATCTACAATTCTTCACTGCGGAGACAGGTTTCCCTAAGTACTTCGGTTCGCCACCGGGAAATTATAGCGAGCTGTGCAAGTTGAACCAGCATTACGCCGATGTTGCGGCCAGCATTCAACAAGTCACTGAGGAACTGCTGCTGGGCATGGCAAATAACTTATATCGCGAGACTGGGATCAAACGGCTTTGCATCGCTGGCGGCGTTGGTCTAAATAGCGTGGCCAACGCTCGGATCCTGAAGGAAACTCCTTTTGAACAGTTGTTCGTCCAGCCCGCAGCGGGGGATAGCGGAGGCGCTTTAGGGGCCGCTTTATGGGCATACAACTGCTTGTTCGGAAAACCTCGTAACTTCACCATGCAGCACGCTTATTGGGGCCGTTCCGACTCCGATTCCGAGATCAGCGATTTTCTTCGGCAGAACGGCATTCCTTTTCGGTGTTTCGAAAATGACGACGAGTTGCTCGACGGTGTAGTCGAGCGCATTATCCAGGGAAAAGTTATAGGCTGGTCGCA
>Ga0209275_10000568_pt1 | contig 14545 bp, 14 predicted proteins | sample HubBroMetageREF2_FD_188344 | JGI IMG/M metagenome (GOLD analysis project Ga0209275, IMG submission 188344) | Reference soil microbial communities from the Hubbard Brook experimental Forest, New Hampshire, USA - Hubbard Brook CCASE Soil... | ecosystem: Environmental > Terrestrial > Soil >... | reverse complement strand
CTCCAGGCGGTCCTCTTCCCGGTGTGCTGGAATTCCCCAAGCTTTTACAATGCTCCTGAGGGGTTCAACTGCAAAATCCGTGGTCTCCGAAAGCCGCATATATAAAGGATACGGCGAGGAAAGGAGTGTATTCTCCTTGTGTTCGCCCCCTATGTATTTCATTGATTTTAGGAAGCTATAGAACTAGCTAAATTCGCACTTCCAACCAAAGTGGGCCCGCGTAGGGCAGACCGATTTTGGGAAGTTGGGGAGCGAAAATGAAGACAGAAATTCATGCTTGAACTTTAAAGGGAAGATCGCGGAGAGGTTTGAAACGGCGTTGGGGCTCCCGACAACTATTCAACTGCCCGCTCGAATCCAGTTCGTGAGTTCATCCCAACTGACAACCTTTCCTTGCGAAAACTTAATCATTGCACGGCTGTTTTGGGTCGCTCCCGTATAGTAAGGTCCGCAACCAAGTCGGATTCCGACGTTTCATAACCCTTTATAACCTGGCCCGGTTTTGTGCAAAGCCGGGCTCTTTTCTTGTCACATGGTGAACGGATTTCCTTGTCACATCTGACGGCGTAAAATGCCGATCAGGCAGAGATATTTGAGAATTTGCACAAGAGCGCTGTGCGACAATTTCGAGGCCGATAAGTGAGGACCGGGGAATGAGTAAAGCACGACGAGAACTTGAATATTCAGCCCCACCCTCCGTCGTCGAAGAGGAACGCGCTTGCGAGAGGGTTGCACCCGAATACCAGCGCGTCGAATCGCAACTGGAATAAGATTCGCGTTGCGCCTCAACTCGGGAGGTATAAATCATGATGGCGCTTGCTTTGGTAACGCTTTATCGAAAGGATGACAGCACGTCTCGCGAATATAGAGAAGTAATTTTATATCAGGACGGCGGGCATTATGAGGTTTGGGAAGCCATCGGATTTATCGAATCCCCCGAGACTAGGACGCGAGGCCGGATACAAATCGGTTTCGAAATCGAGATGAAAGATTTTTTCCAATCCAGGGTGGTGGATTTGCAGGCCGAAGGATTCACCAAAATAGAAGCAACCTAAGAGTCCAAGCGTAGTCTGATATCATTTCTCCAACGCCCATCAACGGAGAATCAAAGAATGGATATCGCTCGCCGCATTCGGGAACTTCGTGAAGACAAGGAAATGTCGCAGGGAGACATCGAACACAAAACAGGCTTGCTTCGGTGCTACATCTCGCGGGTGGAAAATGGTCACACCATACCCGCCATTGAGACCTTGGAGAAGATAGCGCGTTCCTTGGAGGTTCCACTGTACGTTTTGTTGTACGAAGGCAAGGACGCTCCCAAAGAAGTTACGGAAGACGGTGTGAACGATTGGGCTTCCATTGGACGCGGTGCTCGTCAGTTTAGGAAGTTCCGGCAGGCGATTGCGGCTATGTCGGCAGATGATCGCAAAACGTTGATGTTTATGGCGGAGAAGATTGCGAGAGGCAGGAAGAAGAAATTGGCATCCGGGAGGGCAACCTAGTGATTCAAATTCGAGGGCTAGTTAAAATCGGCCACGAGGAACCGCAGTTCTACCAAATGTCTTATCTCGACACCGAGTTGGTTTCGGGGGCATATACAAACACGACAAAGGACGGCAGCGAAGATCAGTTGCGGTTCTTTATGCAGGAGTCTGGCGTAGCAAAAGACGAAATCAACCAATTATTCGCAAACGTGAATCGCGCACGATAGGTAGTAACCTTGCTTCGGCAAGTCGCGTTCTACTTGGCCTTTCTTTTTCTTGTTCCCGATTGCATCTGGGCAATCGTAGACCACGTTCAGTTGGTTGTGGGCAACCTCGGGCCGTGGATTCAACAGGCACTGGCCGAAGCTGGTTAGTATTTCATCCGGGTTGGCAGACCGTGTCCTTTGTCGTAAGCCCGGAAAAACCGAAGCCGACGCCGCCGAATCGAGATCCGGATTTCCAGCAAGGTGCGACTCGAACCAGACAATTAATCGACGCAGCCATCAACCAAAAGAGGTTACATCTCGAAGACCCTGATCGGTACGCCAAGAGAGTGTCTCAGGGATGGACCCGCGTTCAATGGACTGGGTCCAAAAACCATTGGGACTCGGCAGCAGAGTTTTGATAAGCGCTTCGCGTGTGCCATATTCCTGAGAGCTCGGGGCCAGTAGAGTCTGCCGTTGCTCTGAATGCGAAAGAGATCGGGTGGCGACGCTCCGGTGCGGAGTAGCTTCTCACCGTTTGGTCTAGCCCGCGATGAAAGTTATAAATCAAACGAAACAGTTGCGTGAATTTGCAGAACTCTCGCGCACTCGGCTCACAAACAGTTTCCGAATGAGACTGTAGGCGATTACGCAAATCCAAGACAACGCGGGACACGTGCAGGAGGGATTCGGTTCAGATGAAAGTTCGACCTGCGAACGTGAGCGCTGGGTGAGCATCCTCCGCGGACAGCAGGTTAATCGCCTGTTTGGAATCCGCGTGGCAAAATACCCGTCCACAAAAACCTCAGCACGCCTCCGGGCGCGTCTGGCGCTTGTATTCCCTCGTGCAAATGACTCATTCTCGTTCCCATCCACACCCGTCGCGAGCAGATAATCCCGGAATCGTTTTGCACCCAACCTGCTGCTCTGCGCTATTTGCGTACCGGCGCCAACCGCGGCAGCACCGCGCCATTCACCGACACCGATCCATCTGCATTGTGCGCTGCATTATGGCATGTCAACGTGCACGTATTTGTCGCCCGGTTATAGGAAATCGGCGCAGTGGCATTCTGTCCCACCACGCTGATGTCAAAATTAACCAGCCTCTCGCCGGTAACGCTTCCGCTACTTGCGCCCATGCCATGAGCCGTGTGACACGCTGAACAGGAGAATCCGTCCTGCGATATATGCCGGCTATGTTGCGTCCAACTGCCATTCGTCAGAATATTGTTCAAGTCATGGCACTTCGCGCACATCGCGTACGGCCCCTGGGGACTCCTATCCGGATTAGGATATGTATTCGTCACGGTTCCACCCGGCGTGGCGGCTTGGCTGAACTGATAATTGCGTTCCAAAATGTGCGAATAGATGGACCCGTGCGGCCCGTTCGGCCCCGCTCCGCCAAACTCCCGGTTATCGTCACTATTGTGGCAATCGGTACAGAAAATGCGCATCCCCACCAAGCGCGCCGACTGCGTCCCATTTTCATTCAACATATTTGTCAGCAAGCTTGGCTGCGGCAACGGACTCGTCCGGTCATGTACCACTGGATGGCTCGACGTCGCATTCGGGCTGAATTGCGGCACCAAATTCAGCGGGTCGCCCACAAAGACCAAGCGCGTTGGGGAGTATCCATACTTGATCAGCACTTGCTTGCCTACGCTGGACCCATGGCAGCGCAAACAATTTTCGTATTGATTCGCCGCTGGCGTCAGCACCGTCACACCGTCCAATCCGCTTACGCCGGTGACGCCATTCTGTGGTGGCCGCAGTGCCGGTGGCACCGAGAATATCGCCAGCGGATTCGACGCATGCGCGCTGTGGCAATCCACACAGGTCGAATGACGGTTATTATTCAGCACGGCCGCTTCCGCCGCGTCGTGTCCATTCGTGCCAGCCGGAAACGGATGACCGATTTTCGCGAATTCTCCATACGTATTCGGGGCCGCCGGCGAAATGTTGCTTCCGCCTCCGTGGCAGGTGATGCAATCCTGTGTACTCGCATCCACTCCCGGCGCGGCCGGAGTCGCCGGCCGCAGCAACCGTGCCGACGTTGCTCGGTTGTTATGCTCCAAGTGGCACGACGTGCAGGCATTCGTCGCCACCGTCAGATACGACCCCACATGCGCGCTGTTCACCACCTGATTCGTGGCCACGGCATGAATGCTGCCGGTCCAGCCGCTCAACGGATTCGCCACGCCCGTGGTCACGCGATTCGGGTCATGGCAGGCCAGGCACATCTGTCCATTCGAACTGTCGCGGACCAGAAAATTCTGCGCCACCGTATCAATTCCCTGCACGTGCGGGCTATGACAGCTGGTGCATTCAATATTTCCGTCAATTAGTTTCACCGCTTGCAATGGATCCGCGGTGGTGCCGGACGCCGCCAACGATGCCACCTGATCCGGCGCATCCTTTAGCGGGAGAACCAGGCTGAACGGATGCGATCCGCCCAGATTCGTCCCCAGCACATCCGAAGTATTCATGGCTCCGTTTACAGTGAGCTTGCCGTATGCCGCCGTCTGCCCCACCGCCACCGTTCCGTCGTGGCAACTCAGGCACAAGCTCGTCGACTTGCCCAGCACCGGCTGGGCGCTTCCTTGCTGCTTATACGTCGTGCTGGTATACGGCGTGTACGTCTGACTCGATAGCGTCTGATTCCACAGCGGCGTGTTCCCGCCGACTCCGCTGTGCGGCGCGTGGCAAAATACGCAACCCAGGCTGCCTTGCGAGGTCACCGGCGATCCGCTCGCTGCGGACATGTTGTGCATGCCCAAGGTGTCCGCCTGGATCGGCGGTGGCGTCTGCGCATGCACCAGCATCGTTACCAGCAGCACCGCCAAACCCAGTAGCACCGGAATCCACAGCGCAGGCTTCACTGTGGCTTCCCCTCGGCACGAGCTCCCGCCGCTTGCCCGACTCCAACTCCGCCCGCAACGCCAGCGGCCACTCCCGGCTTCACGCCGTAGTAGTGATACACCTGCACGCGCCGGTTGAAGGTGTCCACCACATAAATGCGATCCTGGTTGTCAATGTGCAATCCCGCCGGCAACTGAAACGTTCCCGGCGTCGTGCCCATCTGTCCGAAGTAATACAGCAATTGCCCTTCGCGATTGAACACCTGCACCACGCTCCACATCCCGTCCACCACATACAAATGTCCCTCCGAATCGAAGCCCACCCCTTTCGGCCGGAACATCGCCCCCACGTCATCGCCGATCTTCCCGATCGCGTACTGAAACTCCCCATCCTTAGTCAGCACCTGCACACGGAAATTCATGGTGTCCACCACCGCCATGTTGTCTCTATCCAGCCGCAGCTCCGTCGGGTAATTAAATTCGCCATTCCCCGTTCCCGGCTTGCCGATCTTCTTCAGCACGCTGCCGTTCATATCCATCACGAAAATCTGATTCCGCAACGTGTCGGTCACGTAAATCCGCTGCGCCGCCGAATCCACAGCAATCCCCGTTGGCCGTTTGAAGTAGCCCTCGCCGTACTTCAGGCTGCCAATGGCGCGTTGGTATTTTCCATTCGCGCCAAACACGAAAATCTTCCCGGATTCCGAATCCGTCACATAAATATTGTCTTGCGCGTCCACCGTCACACATTGCGGCGACACCAGCGGATCCTTTCCCGTATCGAGACGCGACAAAAATTTGTACTTCTGCTTTTCGAAATCGAAAATGTGCACGCCGTGCGCGCCCGGATCGCTGACGATGATGCGACCTTTCGAATCCGTGGTGATACTGTACGGCCGCACCAGCTCGTGGAAGTCCGGCTCGCCGATCACCACGTCCACTACCTTGGTCCAAAATCCCCGCTTCGGCTTCACCTCGTGCTCGTTGCTGAACATGCGCTCGAAGCTCAGCTTGCGCCCGCCGTCCATCAATACATCCGGCACCACCATCGGCGTAGCCTCTTTCTTCTTATCCTTCGCCCCCCATGCCGGGCTCACCAGCACCAGTCCCGCCAACATCCCCAGAGTCGCACACCCAGCCCCCAGCCTCCCGCAAAGCCGCGATCCACCGCTCCGCGTTAGAAGAAGTTGAAGTATCGCGTCACCCCAATAAAGTACGAATACTGGCTCCCCGACGGCGTACCCGCCGAACTAATCGCCTGTGTGAATTTCGTATATCCGCCCAACACGGTGATTTTCCTAAGGCGGTATTGCACCTGTCCGTAGAAAATGTCGGTCTTGTTATTCGAGAGGATCGTGCTGCTCAGCGTGTCACTCGTGGCGTGCGAATAATTTCCGGAAATGTAAAGCCGGGGAATCGGTGTTACGGTAATTCCACCACCATAGCTTTCGCCGTCGTACACAATCAGTCCTTGGGGCGGCAATCCGGGCGTCGGCCCGATCGGCTGAATCCCCGTGCTGGTCAACAACGCCTGCCCACTCGATTTAATGTAATTCGCTGTCAAATCGAGCCGGCGCAGCGCCAGGCTCGAGGAAAGTCCATTGCTCTTGTTCACGGCGCTCGCTTGCTGGGTGAACCCGCTGTGATTTCCTGTGTACACGATCGTCCACTGCCTCCCTCTTCCGAGCCGCCGCCCCAGCCTCGCGCTGTAGTTGTAATAGGAAGTCGCGTACGTCACCAATTCCGACTGCACATTCTGTGCATAACTCAAGTTCGCCGAGGCCTCCCAATACCCGAAGTGGCGGTAAGCGTTCAAGTTCCCGATGAATCCCAGTGAATTATTCTCAAACTTGTTGGTACTCTCGATGATCGTTGCGGCCACGGTAAACGTATCCAGGATTCGCTTGTTGTATCCCACCGTCCCCGTAAAGTAGCTTCCGGTATAGGTGTTCCCGAAGTACGTCTGGTCGTAATACGTCATCTGCGCCTGCCCGTAGAGATTTCTGGTAATGGAATAGGTGCCTCCCGCGCTCAGCAGGTCGGAGTTCGAATTTGTGTCAAGTTGTATCAGCGGCACGCCACCGCCGTTGTTGGCAATGTTCTGATACAGGAATCCGTTCAGATTGCTGGTATAGCTCTGGTTCACAAAAAGTGTGAGCTTCTGTGTCGGATGAAAGCTGGCGTTCATCGTTTCCGTGTTGGTATCGTAGTTGGTGTTGCCGATCTCATTCGCGAGCGAGTAACCGGAGGCCCCGGAATACGTCGAATGGTTGAATGTGATCGCGATCGAACCGTTCCAGGCTAATCTATGAATTCCATTGATTCCATAGCTATCCCCGCTGGAATTTGAGAAGTTGTCCCCCAGTTGACCGCCCAGGAACATCGGAAACTTCGTACGAATGTTCAGATGATCGTATTGCGCATTCAAGCGCCATCCTGCCACCTGATAGGTCGATCTCAGATTGAGCAAATGCCTGTTGGAACTGGTCTCCTCGTTGGTGCCGTATACATTTCCGGTTCCATCCCCCTGCGAGTAGTTCACGGAGAAGGTCGGCCAATCCGGTAGCAACACACTCCACCCGATCCCGAATCCGTATCCCGTGCCTACCGTCGTAAAATTCGGACTTCCGATCAGCCCGAAATTCCCGGTGCTGTTGTAGCTATAGCTGTAGTTCACATTTCCCGGAAAACGGGTGCCGGTGAAAAAATTCGCGGACGCTGTCACGCCGCTGGCGTCCGTCAGTGACTGGAAGTTGGAATCCGCCTTCGACTGGTTGTAATACGGCGTGACGGTAAAATTTATGAAATTTGGGTTGTAATACGAGCCGCTAAGTGTTCCCTCCCCGCCGTAGTTCAAACTGTGATTCGACGGAATTTGGTTGCCGTAACTATCCTGGTATCCTACCGTCGCCAATCCATTGAGGTTCATCTTCAGATCGTCGCCCACCTGCACTTGTGCCCGAGCCCCTTGCGCCAACACCAGGAACAATAAGCAACTCGCGTATCGAACGATCCGCCGCACGACTCCCGACCTTTCGCTTGCTCACCACCCATCGCGAGATGGGATCAGCCGAACTCTGTGACTGCACAACCATTGCCAAGTGCCCCATATCACGCAAGTCCGCTAACTCCTTTGCATCCCCTCACTTTCGCCGCGCATTTTCCGGCATCTCTCTTGGTTCGAACGCTTCTCTGCGACATCTCACCCACTCGAAGTGCTGAATCCCTCACCGGTAGCACAGACACTGCTGTCTCTGGTCTTGGCGTCTCGAAGCTCCCGCTTTCATCATTTCGGCACGCGAAAAAGTGAGCGTGATCGCGAACGAACGTGAGGGATCTCCGTTCGATCCAAGTTCCAATTGGATTTTGTCTTTTTCTTGAGTTCCCGGCAGATTTAGTCCGGCCCCCCGGCAAGTTGCAGTTCTTGCCAATGGCTCCTGAACGGGGAGGGTTTCCACTTTCATTGCTGGCGCTCTATAGCACTTCCACCTTCGCATTCGCCCGCAGCCGTTTATCCAGACCCGCGCGCAATTCTTCGTACTTGTTCTTCTGAAGTTCGGTGCGCAGTTCGCCCTGTACTTCTGCAAAGCTCTTTTTCCCAGCTGTCGTGTGGGCATTCAACCGGATGATCGTGTACGCTTGCTCGATCTGGATCAGGCCGCTCACTTGCCCGGCGTTCATCGTCGCAAACGCTTTCACTACTTGCGGCGGCAACTGGTCCTTCTCCACCGTCTTGTGCTCTCCCATATTTACGCGGAAATCATCTTCGGAGATCTTCTCGGCCAACAGTCCAAACTCCTCGGCGGTTTTGGTCGTTTGCGCCTGTTTCCAGGCCTCGCTGGCTCGTTTTAATCCTTCCGCCTTCTGTGCCTCCGAAGGATGTTGCGGGGGAAGGATCGAAATGGACTGGAATGTATACGACTCCGGAACCTGGAATCGCGCAGGATTCTTGTCGTAGTACACCCTCACGTCGGCCAGCGTCATCGCCGACCTGTTCTGCACGTCGCTCTTCAGCACTTGCTCGATCAGCAGCGACCTCGTGACCTTCTCCCGTACCGCCTGCTCGGACCCGCCCATCTCCACTTTCAGGTACTGTCGATACTCCTCGGGCGAGCCAAACTGCTTTTTGAATTCCGTCTCCGCCTTCTTTATTTCGAGCGGCGCCACCGTAAGCTTTCGCCGCACTGCATCCTGGAACACCAGTTCCTCAAAAATGATCATCTGCAACGCGCCTTGCCGTATCGACGCTTCTTGCTCTTTTGGAAATCCTCCATGCTGGCCGGCATACGGAAAAATCTGCATCATTTCGCGCAATAGATCCCGGTCCGTCAACACGGCCCCGTTCACCCGAGCTACCGGTCTATCGCCGATTTGCAAGGCCGAGGTGGGAGGTGTTGCTGCCTTCGTTGCTCCGGTCGGAGCGTGGGATGATACTTGCGCGCTTGCACTCGCAGCGGCTACCAATAGTAGAGCGAAACCTACCAGAGACTTCATAAAACCCTCCTGCTTGCGTTCTCGGAAAAAAAAGGGAGAGAGTGTCCTCTCTCCCTTTGTGATTCAGCTATCTCACTGGAATACGGTCGTGATGGTGTTGGTGTTGTTGGCTTCGTTCGATTCACCGAAGTGGCACTGCCGGCAGAACTGCGTTGACGACGGCGCATTGGTGTTGGCTACGGTGTTGATGTTCGGGTTATAGGGGCCGTTCACGAAGAAGAACGTTGCATAGTATTTTCCGCCGCCATCGCCTGCGATCGGGCTGCTCGCGCTGGAAGTGTATACGGTCATGACGTGCTGATTGTGACAGGTGGTGCACAGAACGTAGGGCTTGCCGCCGGCGGTTGTGCCATACGGGTTGCTCCACTTGCCGGGTGCAAGGGCTGGCCATCCATAATTGGTTACGAACTGGGCATAGGGCGAACCGGCGGTAACGCTAAACGCTGTGCCGGACCAGACCAAGCCAGGCTGCGTTGTCGAGATATTGGCGAGCTGTCCTACCGGGTGATCGTTGGTGTAGTTGCCGGCCGTCGTTCCATCGTTACCGAGCAACGTCGGGATCGGCTTGGCGCCGTAGGACGTGTTTGTCAACAATCCAATTCGCTGCTCATACGATTGGTTGACCATCATATTCTGAGGAGTCAGGTTGCCGTCGTGGCAGCTCAGGCACAACAGAATGCCGCCGACTTCTTGCGAACCTGAAGTAATGCTGGCCGGCAGAACTTCTGTGTATCTCCCGGCATCACCAAACGCAACCGTCTGGCCGTACAACGGACTGGCATCTTGACCCCACAACGCGTAACTGCCGGCATCCGCCGCGCCGCCGTGGCCCGATCCAAAGGACCCGCTATGCGGTGCGTGGCAGCCCGCGCAGCCGCGGCCGTTGTTGTTGTGTGCGCCGAGGACATCGACCGTGGACGACCAGTTCTGTCCCATCGCCAATCCAGCGCTGGCGAGAAGGAAAAGTCCTGCTAAAATCGCTTTCTTCATATTCGTTAAAACCTCCCATTGGTATTTCTATGCTTTCTCTAAAGTTCAAACCCGTTTGACAGAGCCCTGGAGCGGCCCCGGCATGTGATGTCCTAACGTGCACCCCACATGCCGAATCGACACACGATCCCTCTTTTCCTACCCGCACGTTCTTCTTCTTTTCTTTCTTGCACTTACAATCTCCTTGGCAACTCTCTCACGCAACACGGTCCCGCCCCGAGTCATGGCTTTGCGTCATATCACGCAATTTGTGATGCCAAATCACACATTCCAATGTCTTGAAATTAAATGTGTTAGCCGTCACACCGGCCCTGTTTAGGCAACCGCTGGCGCACTTCGCTTTGTCTCCACGTCATCGGCACCCTCTGCGGGGGCGCGTCCGTACGCTGGTATCCGAATCACACCTTCAGACTGACGTCATTGATACAGGAGGCTACTGCTCGTAGCGGATGGAATCCTCTGCGACATTCGATTGTTGGTTTCGACTTCCGCTCCTACGGCTTCGCCGGAGCGCTCGTCTCGGGAGCCGCAACCGGTGCGGCCGCCAAAGGCGTCGGTGCTGGGCTGGAGGTTCCCGGGCCGCCGGCGCTCGCTTTGGCTCGTTCCTCTGCCCGCTTCTGCCGCAGCATGTCTGCTTCGGAATCTGTCACGTACTGAAATTGCTGCGCCCTGCCGGGGAAAATTTCCGTGGTGAACACGCGATTCCGGTTGTCAATCGTGATCCCCACCAACCCCTGGAATTGCCCCGGCAATAGCCCATGTCCACCAAACGAGAGCAGCAATTGACCCTCTTTATTGAAGACCTGCACGCGATCCTGCATTCCGTCGGCCACCCAAATGTGGCCATCGCTGTCGATGGCCACGCCCTTCGGCCTCGAAAAATACCCCGGTCCATCCCCGGCCTTCCCGAAGGTGCTCACGAACTGCCCATCCGCGTCAAAAATTTCGATCCGGTTGTTATACGTATCGGCCACGTACAGATTGCCTTCCCCATCCACGGCCACGCCCGCAGGCTTCGAAAAATCCCCCGGTGTCGTCAGTTCGTGCTTGTGTCCCGTAGTTCCCATCTTACGAATCGGTTTCAATGTGTCCGCGTCATACACCAGGACTTGGTCCAACTCGACATCCGCGACATACAGCAACCGGTTCCGTCTATCCACTGCCAGCCCTCCCGGATCTGCCATTCCCTCGGTAATGACATCTTCCGCCTTGTGGTCTTTATTGAACACCAGCACGTGTCGCAACCCGGGATCGGATACGAAGAGCCGGTCGCTATCGTCCATGGCCAGTCCGATAATCCGGTTGAAATGGGCGTGAACACCGTTTTTTATAAAATCTACGTCTTTCTTCTCGTCTGTCGTGAAAATAAAGATCGCTCCCACTTTCTGGTCCGCTACATACAATCTGCCCTGCGAATCCACCGCAACTCCGTACGGTTGCACCAGTTCAAACGGCCTTGAAAAAACTTCTTCATCGGACTGGGTCCCTGCGAGCCGGTCCATCCAGGCCGATTTCTTCTGTTTGTTGCCTTGCATGTTTCGCGCGGCTTTATCCGATGAATACCACGTTTTAAACTTGATCCGGGCAATCGCCGGCGGATTCGGCCACACGATATTCGAATAATCAATCGCCTTGACCTTTGCCTCGACATCCGCCTTCGCATCCGCTTTCTTCTTCTTCTTATCCGCCTGCAATCCAGCCGGCCAGGCCAGTCCGAGCCCGGCCAGAATCGCCAGCGCCAGCATTCTGCGCCCCAGCCTCATCCCGTTTTCGTCGATTCCACGCATGGCCCTGTCTCCCAATCCCAGTTCGCGTCCCAGTTGCTTCATCACCGCTTGGTCAAATCCTTATGGCACGTCGCGCAAAACGCCGTGCCATTCTGCTGATCATTCACGAGCAAGTCCGCACGCAGTGAGGAATGCGGCTGATGGCACGTCAAACAATTCATCTTCTGCATCACCTTGGTCACGTCCTTCGGATCCACCACATCGGACACCGGATGCCCATTCACCGGGTGGCCCTTCCCGTATTTCAGCGGCAGCACCACCACCTTATTCTTCTTGTAGTAGTCCTCGGGCAGCCGCACCGTACCGCCAAATATCTTCACCACGCCCGCGGCCTGATCTTCCACCGGTACGGCATCCGGCCCATGACATTCCAAGCACAGCGCATTGCCCGACGCCCGCAGCAATTTGTCGTGATCCCCGCCATGCGCCTCATGGCATGTCCCACAAGCCTGCCCAAACGCCGGCTGGTGATGCACGGGCTTCTTCCCCAGGTCCGCGATGTCCGTGTGGCATCCCAGACAAATCTCCACGCCATTCGTCCTTGGCAAGCCGGGGAATGTGCTGGCATGCGGATTGTGGCAATCCGTGCAATCGGCCGCCGCACCCGGATGTTGCACCTTGGCGGTCTCGATCAGCTTGGCCTGCGCGTCGTGGCACATCACGCAGAGATCCTTCACGTGGGCCTGCGTCAGCACCACTTTCCCGTCTTTCGGCGGCGCATGACACACTTCGCACTGCTTGTCCGCGAATGGGGGATGGGTGAACTTCGCCAGCAGCTTAGGCGCCGCGGATTGATGCGGATCGTGGCACTGCACGCAATTCGCTGTAGCAAACGGCTGGTTCTGATGCGCCTTCTGCAGCCCTTCGTCTTTCGGCTCGTGACAATCGACGCACAGCGCTGGCGGCGCCTTAGTCAAATGAAAATCAAACTCGATCTTTCCCACTTCGCCCGTTTTGTGCGTGACGTGACACGTCTCGCATCCCATATCGAGCGCCACGTGGCGGCTGCCCTTGGGCGGCGTGTTCAAGCCAATCGTGTGGCACGAGAGGCAAAGATTCTCTTTCTCGCCGCCGGAGCTGGCTTTAATCAGCTGAAATTTGTTCTCGCTCTGATGAGGATCGTGACACTTCAGACAGTCTCGCTTGGCGGGATTGTGGACTGTGCCTTTGATGTCGGCAGGATTCTTGTCCGCATGGCAGGTAAAGCACAGCGCCGACGCCGTCGTGGTGACCAGCTTGACGCGCGTCACATCCTTAGTAACACGCACTTCGTGGCAGCTGGTGCAGCCCGCGGCGACGGCCGTGTGTACGTTTTTTCCTTTGGTTTTATCTGCGTGACATTCGAGGCATTTCGCGGAGTCGGCATTCTTTTCCAGCGGCACCGGATGAATGTCCGCATACGCCGAGACAACCGCCACAAACAACAGCACCGCCAGACAGTTCAGCGCCTGCTTTACGTAGTTCACGCATTGTTCTACGGCAGGGCGCATCCCCAGTCCCCCTTTGTAATTGCTGCGGCATAGGTGCTGTGGAGGCTTTGCTCGAATACGTTCCTTTTGTGGCTTTGCGTACTGCCTTCGCCTGCCAACACCAGCGCGGCTCCCAGAGCCACCGCCAGGGCCAGTAGTCCTACCATGTAAGCCATCCGGTGGGAGCGATTTATTGTATTCACCGTCATGCGTAGTGCCCCGCTTTGGGCAGACCTGTCCTGCTTCCATCTCGTGGAGATCGTTTCGGTGACTTCTTCAGCTTTTTTTCTGAAGAGCCATTGGGCCTATCGGTTGCTCATTCACAGCACATGCTACCCGAGCCAACCTGATCATAACGGCGCTGACCCCTTGGTCCTAAAATCACTGTTCTTCATTGCATCTGCGGTGCCGAACCGGCCCATTCCTGGCCCCCAGCACTTAACCATGTTTATCTCTTCGATTTACGGGAGGAATCGCTTGCCTGAAGGAGTGTTCTTGGTCCGACGACGCCTTTCCTCAATGCGTGATTTACCCCAATTGTGATGAGAAATCACACAGCGAAAGCTGTGAAAAATAAACGTGTTCCGAGTAGCAAAGGGAAGCAAAGCAAACTTCTTTTCGGTTATGTATCACTCCATTATTTCTTTACTTGACCTTCGAGGCGTGAGGCGTCCTTTCGTCAGCGCCAACCAAAACGAAATGACGTGCGGCACCGACTAGGTATAGAATTCGCATCTACAGGGGTACTCCGCCATGCCTGCTATTCCAGCCGCTCAATATCTGCCGATGTCAACGCAGCATCAACATTACTCTCTCGAAAGCCAAGTCGAGACGATCGAAGCGTACGCGCGGTGTCGCGGCTTTTTCATCGTCCGAACCTACTCCGATGCAGGCCGGAGCGGCCTTCGATTGAAGGATCGACCGGAACTCCGGCGCCTGCTTACGGACGTAACCAGCGGCGAGGCCACGTTTACTTCGGTGTAGGCGTCTTCTGCCTCTCTCCTGGATTTTCTGCCTTTGTGGTGCGCTAGTCGGTGTCGTCTTGTGAATTTTCCGAGGTGAGTGTCTAATGTCGTCGGAGGATTTATGGACATTGTGGTGGCGTTGAAGCAGGAAGAAGCGAAGCTACAAAGACAGTTGAGAGGGATACAAGGAGCAATCGCCGCTCTGGATGATGCGCGTCACAGTCCTCATGCCGCACCGGCCGTCAGCCATAAAGGAGTCCGTAAGCGGACGATGTCTGCGGCGGCGAAAGCAAAT
>Ga0209275_10000566_pt1 | contig 14561 bp, 13 predicted proteins | sample HubBroMetageREF2_FD_188344 | JGI IMG/M metagenome (GOLD analysis project Ga0209275, IMG submission 188344) | Reference soil microbial communities from the Hubbard Brook experimental Forest, New Hampshire, USA - Hubbard Brook CCASE Soil... | ecosystem: Environmental > Terrestrial > Soil >... | reverse complement strand
GCCCAGCAGGAGAAGCTGATCGATGCGCTGCTCACCCTGGCCAGCAGCCAGCGCGGGATCGAGCGGTGGGAGCCGGTCGACATCGCGGCGATCACGCGCAGCGCGCTCGCCACCCGGGGCGAGGAGGCCGCGCGCCGGGGCATCCGCGTCGACGCCGAGGTCGGCCCGGCCGTTGCCCCGGGTGACCCCCGCCTGGTCGAGAGCATGGTGGCGAACCTGGCGGACAACGCCCTGCGGCACAACGTGGCCGGCGGCAGCGTGGAGATCAGCACGTCCATGACCGCCGGGTCGGCGAGCCTGTGGGTTGTGAACACCGGGCCGCTGATCCCGGCCGCGGAAGTTGACCGGCTGTTCCAGCCGTTCCAGCAGCTCGGCGCCGACCGGGTGAGCCGCAACGGCGGCGACGGCGACGGCGGGCACGGGCTCGGCCTGGCCATCGTCCGCGCGATCGCGATCGCGCACCAGGCCTCGCTCAGCGCGCGGGCCAGGCCCGGGGGAGGTCTGGAGATCAAGGTGGACTTCGACCGGGTGCTGGCCGGGTAGATTCCTGGCACCGGAAGGGGACGCTGTGGCGCAAGGCAGCAACCGTCTTACGCGCCCAACCTGGGCGCGGGCCCGGATAGCCATCCTGGAATGCACCGTCCTGGCCGTCGCGTGCATGATCACCTACTGGCTGACGACGAGCGTGCTCACCCGGGTGTACTCGATATCCCGGTCCGACGACCTGCTCGGCGGCCTGTGGGCGGTGGTCGCCACGATCTTCGTCTGCCGGGCCAGCTACCAGCAGAGCGCGGCCGCCGCCGTGTCACGGATGTCCGCCACGGCGGTGAGCTTTGTGCTCTGCCTGATCTACCTGATCTTCCTGCCGGTGTACGGCTGGGCCGTGGCGCTGCTGATCGGTCTCAGCGCACTGGTCGTCATGCTGATCGGCCGGCCCGGCGACGCCGTCACGGCGGCGATCACCACCGCTGTTGTCATGCTGGTGGCGGCCGTGACCCCGCGCGACGCCTGGGAGCAGCCGATACTCCGCTTCGTGGACACGCTCATCGGCGTGGCGATCGGCGTGGCGGCGGCCTGGATCGGCATCCGGCTGCTCCGCCCGCGCATCGAGTCCCGGTGAGCGTCCGACCGGCCGGTGCGACGCCGGGTCCGGCGTGCCCTACCCTTGTCAGGTGCGACGGGGCCCCGTCTGACGACGGATCAGATGCTCAATCGCCGCTATGCTTAGGTGGTCTCGCGGCACCTTCCTGCGAAACAGCAGGTAGACAACTCAACACCGGCGCTCGTAGCTCAACGGATAGAGCATCTGACTACGGATCAGAAGGTTGGGGGTTCGAGTCCCTCCGAGCGCGCCACCATAGCCGCGGGTAGACACCTTGATCACTCTGTGGCCCGCCCGTCCTCGTCGTCTGGCCTTGATTTGGCCTTACCGGCGTCGTTGGCCGCGTTGTCGAGGTGGTCCACGTAGCGGTCCACCCGGGGCAGCCACCTGCCGGATACCCTCGTAGCGTGACCAGCGGGCAGGGATCATCGTGGCGGCTGTCGCTTCCCGGCCAACTGCCCCTGGCAGTGATTCCTCTGATCGCGCTGAAGCTGTCCGGGATCATCGGCTGGTCCTGGTGGTGGGTTCTGGCGCCGCTGTGGGGCGGGGTTGTGATCTTCGTCGCCCTGATCAGTGGGCTCCTGCTCCTCCTGATCAGATCGCAACGACCTGAGACTTAGACCCGGCCTGCAGCCGAGCAGTTCGCATCGAGACGATCGATTGTCAACGGTTACTTGACGGTCAATCGATCAAGACGGCATACAGGTCTTCGAGCATCCTCTACTGCACGAGAAGCTTGCGCTCGTCTGCTCTTTCCTGACGAGGCCTTGCTGAGCCTCTCGGGTTACGGGGTGAACAGCTTCCAGTGCCCCTCGGAGACGACTTCGACGGTACCGCCGGTCACTTTGATGGCGGTCTGGTCGTCAATCGCGTACCCGGGCACCGGCACGCTGGCGGCCCATTTTTCCGCGCAGGCCATGGAATTTTCCGGCATGTTCTCGTGATCCAGGTGCGGAAACATCGAAAAATCGACTAGTCCCAGCGCTTTGTCGCCACCGGTGGGCGGCTTCCAGTGGGCGAAGCCCTCCCCGATGTTGGGGGCCAACACCATGCTCCCGCCGCTCACTCCCACGTAGACCGCCTCGCGCAGCGACGGCAAGAGGTCCGCCAGTCCGGACTGCCGCATCCAGTGGCACAGATACAGAGCATCGCCGCCTCCAACCAGCAGGGCGTCAGTCTCGTGGACCATGGGGACCCAGAGCTCTTCATCGATGCTGGGCAGCGCGGTGAGCTCGAGCACTCCCAAGGACTTCCAGCCCAATTCACACAAGGGGGTGCGGGCTTGTCCGGCGATGAACCGCCATGCCGCGCCAGGACCGCCCTGCGGGTGCCCGTACGACGCGGTGGGAATGCAGAGGGCGCTGCACTCGGCAATCGGTTTGCCCAGCAGGTCGACCAGCGCGTTGTGGATGCTCGTGTTCTTGATGCCAGCGGATGTGAGAAGAAGCTTCATCATGCCTTTCCTTGAGCGAGGGAACGTGGCCTTGCCACGGCCGCCGCGCCGCTGCGGCCGCGGCGTGCATCGGGACAGACGACGCGATCGTCCGGAAGTAATCGGTCCGCGTGCCACTGTCGAGCCAGAACCCGCTGGCCCGGAAAAGTACTCGCGGGCACTCGCAGCGCGCACAGGTCAGCTCATAGGCGGCTCGCCGCCCGAAAGGCGTTCGATGGCGAAGAGGATGTGAGTCCCGCCGTCGAGCATGCCCGGCTCCTGTGCCAGCTCTTCCTCCCAGTCCAAGAACCGTGGCCATACACCGGGATCAGCGGCCAGGCGGTCGAGCACCTCGGGATCTGCCAGGGAGATGGCGTTGGATGCGGAGGCTGCGAGAAGGCGGCATGGCTGGGCAGCGATCATCTCGGCCAGTTCCCGCCACCGGAACATCCGGCAGCAGTGGCCGCCTGCTTGGGTAGGCCGCGTGTCCCCGGTGTGCAGCAGGGTGTCCATAGCCTCGATCCCGAAGATTTTGATCTCTTCAGCCACACCGGGCAGGAACCAGCGGAAGCTCCCGATGGTCGACATCACGCTGCCGACCACTACACCGCCAGGCCGGGTTACCCGTATGCACTCGGCCAGGGCAGCGGGTGCCTGATCGAAGGCATAGGAAATGGGGCCGCCATAGACCACCACACCGTCGAAGGCCCCATCGGTGAAGGCCGACAGGTCCCGGACGTCCAGCAGCAGGCGATCTTCAACGTACTGTTCGCAGCCCGCGGCGAGCACCCTGTCCCGGTTGAGCTCTAGCTGAACCGCCGAGATATCCGACACGACGACGGATGCGTCCAAGGCAGCCAGTTCGACCGTAAAGCGGCCCGGCCCAGCACCGATCTCCAAGACCCGCGATCCAGGCCGGATGAACCGGGCGAGGAACCGGCGGTGGAGTTCCAGCGCCACGCGTGCGCTCGGCGACTGCACCAGGCGATCCCATTCGCCAGCGCCGAGCGTATCGAAGTAGTCCCGGACAGCTCTGACGTCGTCCTCGACGGGGTCGTTCGTCATCCCTGCATTGTGATTCGCCGACGTGCGCCCGGCACCTCATTAACCGCGAGACGGTGACCGCGGAGACTCCGGCCATGCGCGCCACTCCTGCAGCGCGCATGCCGTCCGGTAGCCCATAGGGTGGATGACTAACGATCCAATCGGAGGAGGCGACCCGCTCATGAGCGAGTCCTCAACGACGGGAGCTACATCCCTGCTGGCCGACGGGACGGCCGCGGGCAACTGGGTGCTCGACCCGGAAGGGTCGCACGCCGAATTCCGCGTTAAGCACTTCTGGGGCGCCATCACCGTGCGCGGCACATTGGACCGCATGAGCGGCGAGGCCACCATCGGCCCGGATGGCAGCGTAGCCGGACGGATCAGCTTCGACACTGAATCGGTCAACACCAAGAACAAGCAGCGCGACAAGCACCTGCGCTCGGCGGACTTCTTCCATGCTGAGAAGCATCCGCAGGCCGTCTTGACCATCACCTCCGCTCGCCCGGCGGGACCAGCCGACCTGGAGTGCCAGGGCACCTTCGAGGCGGCCGGGCACGCCAGGCCGGTGAGCTTCACCGCGCACATCGACGAGGCGACCGCACAGGCCGTCGTGCTCACCGCCGAACTCGAGGTCGACCGCACGGAGTTCGACATGACCTGGAGCCCGATGCGCATTGCGTCGATGGCGGCACACGGCACCGTGAGAGCGCGGTTCGTGCGCGCATGAACGCTGCGCCTGACGACAGGCGCGGGAGGCATCTCGAGCGTGAGCTGCCGTCGTGGAGTTCCCGTTCGGTGGCATCGTTCGTGCCCAGCAACCCGGTTCGGCTTCTGGTCCTGGCGCACGGGTATCCCTGGCCGGATGGTTCCAGGTCCGACGATGACCTGATCGGGTACGCGCAGGCGGCCGTGGAGCGCTGGGCAGCCTTCGCCGAAAGGCATCGCGCGATCGTCGTGGCGCCTGTTTTCGGCGGGCAGGAGTTCCCCCTCTACCGGGAAATGCTGGGCCGGAGCATCGATCCCGACGAGTTCGTGAACCTCCTGGCGGAGAAGGCGGGACGGGAACACATCCCGCGGTTTGCGGGCCGGTTCAGCCTGCACGGCCACTCCGCTGGCGCGCAGTTCGCGGCGCGCCATCTGGTCACCCATCCGCAGCGCCTCGACGACGTCATCCTCAGCGCGCCATCGGCCTTCCCGATGCCAGATCCCGGCATTGCCTGGCCAAACGGCATGGCCCCCGCGCGAAGGTCCGAGTTCAGCCCGCGGGCTGCGGGGTGGCTGTCTGCGGCAACCGAGGTCCGCGTGACGGTCCTGGTCGGATCGCGTGACACCGAACGGCGCCCGGCTGCGCCGGGGCAGCAGGGCGCTACCAGGATCGAACGGGCTACCGCGTGGGTCGAGAGCATGCGCCGCCACGCCCAAGGCGCGGGCAAGGCAGTCAGCGTCCGTCTCGTCGCCGCCGAAGGGCTGGACCACGACGAAGAAGCCATGGCGGCGCCCGCCCAGGAGGTACTGGCACAACGCTGGCGAGCCGCTGACCTGCAACGTTGACGCGGGGGTCGCACAACTTGCGACATTGTTTTGTGAGGGGTGGGTGACACCGGATATTCTGTTGGTGAAGGGGAGTAGTCCTTCGTCGGCTGGCCGACATACCGGCGCACACAAGCGCCCGGCCGCCGGGCCACATATGTGGTGGACGAGACCTTCGGCTGTTGAGCACATCCGGCCGGAGCCTCTCACCTGATTCCGGCCGGTTGACCGACCGGAGGAACCTCTTGCCGTACGTCGCAGTGATCGCGACCGCGTTCGTCCTCGCGTTCCTGGCCGAGCTCCCGGACAAGTCGATGTTCGCATCGCTGATCCTGAGCACCCGGTACCGGTCGTCCTGGGTGTGGGCCGGGGCGGCCGCCGCGTTCGCGGTCCACATGGCCATTGCCGTAACCGCCGGGCGGCTGCTTTCCCTTCTCCCGCACCGCACCGTCGACGCGGTGGTCGCGTGCCTGTTCCTGGCCGGATCGGGTTATCTGTGGGTGACCAGCTTCCGGCCCGAACACCGTGACGGCACCGACGAAGCCCGCCAGGGCGGCCGTGCCCCCTCGTTCTGGCGAGCTGCCGGAACGAGTTTCGGGGTGGTGTTCGTCGCCGAGTGGGGTGACATCACGCAGCTCACCACCGCAAACTTGGCCGCAAGGTACGATCCGTTCCTGGTGTTTGCCGGGGCGACACTCGGCTTGTGGACGGTCGCAGCCGTCGCGGTCAGCGTGGGCGCCAAGAGCCTGGAACTGATCCCGATGGCGTGGGTCAGCCGCATCACCGCCACGATCTTGCTTGGCCTGGGCATCTATACCGCCGTGGTGGCGATCCGCGGCTGACGCGCGGACCGGACAGCGCCGGGATAATGGCCGGATCCACGTCATCCGACCGGCTCGGCCCGCACACCGACATCACCAACGTCGAACTCGGCTACCGGCTGCGACGATCCACGTGGAACATGGGCTACGCCACGGAGGGGTCGCGCGCCGCTCACCGCTGGCGATGCCCGCGTCGGCCAGTAACCAGCCTGCATCGGCGCCGTAGCCCGCCCTGCCTGAATCAGCTGGCGTACTGCTCGGTCGCCTACCTTGGTAAACCGGTCAGGAATCGAGAAGCACCTGCTAGCTGGCGGTCGTCATACTCCTGAGTGCGATCCGGCCAGCCTGGCGGTGCCGAGGAGACCGCGAAGGCGGTCTCCCTGACAGATGGGGACAGATGAGCGGCCACGAGCTGATCCGCGTGCACGGCGCGCGCCAGAACAACCTGAAGGACGTCAGCGTCGAGATCCCGAAGCGCCGGCTGACGGTGTTCACCGGTGTCTCGGGCTCGGGCAAGAGCTCACTGGTGTTCGACACGATCGCCGCAGAGTCGCAGCGGCTGATCAACGAGACGTACAGCACCTTCGTGCAGGGCTTCATGCCGACGCTGGCCCGGCCCGACGTCGACGTCCTCGAGGGGCTGACCACGGCGATTATCGTTGACCAGCAGCGTATGGGCGGAGACGTCCGCTCGACGGTCGGCACTGCGACCGACGCCAATGCGATGCTGCGCATCCTGTTCAGCCGGCTCGGCAAGCCGCACATCGGCTCCCCCAAGGCCTTCTCGTTCAACGTCGCGTCGATCAGCGGAGCGGGTGCGGTCAAGTTCGAGCGCGCCGGCAAGACCGTGAAAGAGCGGCGCAGCTTCAGCATCATCGGCGGCATGTGCCCGCGCTGTGAAGGCCGGGGCGCCGTATCCGACCTCGACCTCACCCAGCTGTTCGACGACTCCAAGTCGCTGCGGGAGGGCGCGATCACCGTTCCCGGCTACAAGGGAGGCGGCTGGAACTCGCGGCTTTACATGGAGTCGGGCTTTTTCGACCCGGACAAGCCGATCCGCAAGTTCACCAAAAAAGAACTGCACGACTTCCTGCACCGCGAGCCGACCAGGATGAAGATCGCTGGCATCAACATGACCTACGAGGGGCTGATCCTCCGGATTCAGCGGTCGATGCTGGACAAGGACAAGGATGGGCTGCAGCCGCACCTCAGGGAGTTTGTGGACCGCGCGGTCACGTTCACGGCCTGCCCGGAGTGCGGCGGCACGAGGCTCAGCGAGGTTGCCCGGTCATCGCAAATCAAGGGCATCAACATCGCCGAGGCGTGCGCCATGCAGATCAGCGACCTGGCGGGATGGGTCGAGGGCCTCGACGAGCCGTCGGTGGCGCCGCTGCTCGGCGCGCTCAGGCACACCCTTGACTCGTTCGTGGAAATTGGCCTGGGGTACCTCAGCCTCGACCGTTCGTCGACCACGCTCTCGGGCGGTGAGGCGCAGCGCACCAAGATGATCCGGCAACTCGGTTCGTCGCTGACGGACGTCACCTACGTGTTTGACGAGCCGACCATCGGGATGCACCCGCACGACGTCCAGCGGATGAACGAGTTGCTGCTCCGGCTGCGCGACAAGGGCAACACGGTGCTCGTCGTGGAGCACAAGCCGGAGGCGATCGCGATCGCCGACCACGTCGTCGACCTCGGCCCGCGCGCCGGCGCCGACGGCGGCGACGTGATGTTCGAGGGCACCGTCGAAGGGCTGCGGGCCAGCGGCACGCTCACCGGCCGCCATCTTGACGACCGCGCCACGCTCAAGGAGAAGGTCCGGACGCCAGACGGCGCGCTGGAGATCCGCGGTGCGACAGAGCACAACCTGCAAAACGTCGACGTGGACGTGCCGCTGGGAGCGCTCGTCGTGGTCACCGGAGTCGCCGGCTCCGGCAAGAGCTCGCTGATGCAGGGCTCAATCGCCGGTCGCGAGGGTGTCGTGTCCATCGACCAGGGCGGCATCCGCGGCTCCCGGCGGAGCAACCCTGCCACGTACACCGGGCTGCTCGACCCGATCCGGAACGCGTTCGCGAAGGCCAATGGCGTGAAGCCGGCTCTGTTCAGCTCCAACTCCGAGGGCGCGTGCCCCAACTGCAACGGCGTCGGCGTCGTCTACACCGACCTGGGGATGATGGCGGGCGTCGCCACCACGTGCGAGGTGTGCGAAGGGAAGCGGTTCGACGCGTCGGTGCTCGACTACCACCTCGGCGGCCGTGACATCAGCGAGGTGCTCGCGATGTCGGTTACCGAGGCCGGAGAATTCTTCGGCGGCGGGGAGGCGCAGACCCCGGCCGCGCACGCCATCCTCGGCCGGCTAGCCGACGTCGGGCTCGGCTACCTAACCCTCGGCCAGCCGCTCACGACGCTGTCCGGCGGCGAGCGGCAGCGTCTCAAGCTGGCCACGCGCATGGCCGAGAAGGGCGGCGTCTATCTCCTCGACGAGCCGACCGCGGGCCTGCACCTCGCCGACGTCGAGCAGTTGCTCGGCCTGCTCGACCGGCTCGTCGACGCGGGCAAGTCGGTCATCGTCATCGAGCACCACCAGGCTGTCATGGCGCACGCCGACTGGATCATCGACCTCGGTCCCGGTGCCGGCCACGACGGTGGCCGGATCGTCTTCGAGGGCACTCCGGCCGAGCTGGTCGCCACGCGTTCCACCCTCACCGGCGAGCACCTCGCGGCCTACGTCGGCGCAGGGACACGTGGCAAGCGGTGAGTGGCGTCCGGGCCCCGGCGACATGTGGCCTGACCAGGAGGTCACGGCCTGGTGCGGGGTCGCGCGAAAGAGTTAGTCAGCTGGGCGGTCACATCGGGACCTTGATGCCCCGCTTCACCAGCCAGACGTTCGCCGGCCAGGAGGTGGCGAAGCCGATGATCATGCCGATCTGCATGAGGAGCCAGAAGGCGGCCCTGTCCGGCATCAGCTGGTGCGGCGCCGGGAACAGCACGAACGTCATCACCGCCATCCAGCCGAACAGGCCGACCTCGAAGGCGGTCAGCGATATCACGTCCGCCTTGGCCGCCGCCCGCAGCCCGTCCCTCACGCCCAGCCCGCGCATCGGGGCAATCGCGAAGTACTGGAACATGATGCCCAGGATCAGAGCGAGGATGTAGTCGCCGATGTATTCGGCCCACAGTGCGGTACCGGCGATCGTGAGCGCCAGAGCGAAGATCACGAACTCGGAGATCACGTCGCCGAGGACGCACCCGGAGCCGCAATGGCTCACCTCGGTGGCCATGCTGGCCCAGTACGGTTTGCCCTGTTCAGCCTGCTTGCCGGGCGGCGCCGGGTCACCCGTGCGATCTGCGCCGTCCCTGTCGGCCATGTCGTGACCGGCGTGCTGGCCGGTGTGCGCCTGCGTGCCGTCGCCGGCCGGAGCCATCGCCGGCCGGGGCACGGGTTCCCTGCTCACGGACGCTGCCGCCGCCGGAGGCCGCCGGGCGGCCCGGGCCCACCGCCAGTAGAACGCGAGCGCGAGCGGGCCGAAGTACAGGGCCGTGATCGGGTAGACCGCGTTCATCACGCCCATCGGCTGCCGGCGCCGGTTGACGGCGATGTCGTAGCCGATGACTCCCGCGCAGGCGAAGCAGATCGACAGATAGACCCACGCCACGGCCGTCAGCCAGGTTGGTGCCAAGCCCCACCCCCAGGGCTCGCCGGTGAGTCGCTACGCTCCGCAATGTGATGATCACTTTATCAATGGGCTGGAACGTGCCGCCGCGGGCGGGTGGCGCCGTCAGTGGCGCCGCCAGCACGTGGGTATCCCTGGCCGGCGCGGGCGCCAGGGCCGGTGGGGGCCGGGCCCGCAGCAACTCCTCTGCGGCCTCCCAGCTGGCGGTAAAGTGGTCTTTACCCCCCATCCAGTAGCCGTGGACCGTGGCAGTGTGATCAACCGTCTTGTCGACGTCCTTGGGCGCCATCGGCCGTCTTTAGCCCGGCTCAATTACCTCGCACGAATTGTGCGGTACACGGCATTCCGGCGCAGGACTCCCAATATTGTCCCCTCTGTGAACCTAATCAGGCTGACACGGACATCGCTGCGGTCGGCGGCCAGGAACATCCGTGGGGCCGGTAGGGCGAGGCAGGCCAGGGCAGCGGTCGCGGCCGGGGCAGGGCTGTGCGCGGTCGTCCTGGCGGTAGCGCTCGCGGTCGCCTTCTCCGCTGATCCGTCGCCGTCATCGTCATCGTCGAAGGCTGACCGCCCGGCCGCATCCATCGACGCGCCGGTAACTGGCGTGGTCAAGCACTGGGGGACGTTCTTTGGCGGCGCGAAAGGCGTGAACTACGACACGAGCACGGAGCCGGTCGCGGTGACCCTGCCCGGCCCGATAGCCCAGATCGCGACGTCGAACTCGACCGAGTACGCGCTGCTGACCAACGGCGCGCTCTACGCGTGGGGCCTGGGCGCTCAGGGCGAGTTCGGCGACGGCAAGCAGCTGAACTCGTTCACCCGGCCGGTGCGGGTGCTTTTTCCCAAAGGGGTGAAGATCGCTTCGATACCCATTGACGTCGAGCCGTTCGACAGCGCCATCGCGATCGACACTAAGGGAAACGCGTGGGGCTGGGGCCACAATGGCGGCGGTCAACTCTGCCAGGGCAACAGGAAGGCATACCTGAGGCCGGTCAGGCTCCCGTTCTCGCACGTGACCGCGTTGGCCGGGGCGAGCAATCACGACCTATACGACGCCAACGGCACCGTCTACGCGTGCGGGCAGAACCTGGCCGGCTCCCTGGGCGACGGCAGCATGCACAACAGCACCACGCCGGTGATTGTGGCCGGGCTCGACGGCAAGTCGGTCACCCAGCTGGTGACCTCGTTCGCCAACTCCGGGGCGCTGCTGTCCAACGGGCAGTACTACGACTGGGGTTACGACGCCAACGGCCAGCTTGGCGACGGCAAAGTCCGCAAGAATTCCGACGTCCCGGTGCCTGTGCACCTTCCCGAACCGGTTACGCAGATCGCACAGGGCGGCTCGATCTGGGGCAACGGCCAGACGCTGGCGATCCTCTCCGACGGCTCGATGTGGTCCTGGGGCGATGACGCGTACTACCAGCTCGGCAACGGCACGGTCGGGCATGCGGCCTCACCGGTACAGTTCTCCGCTCCCTCGGGCGTCACCTACCAGACCCTCGCCACCGGGTCGGCCACGTCGTACGCGGTTACCTCCACCGGTCAGGTCTACGCGTGGGGCGTCAGCTTCGCCGGCCAGGTCGGCAACGGGACGCATCACACGGCCAAGAACCCGGTGCTGATCGCCTCCGGGGCGACCGCGATCTCCGCCACGGCCAACAACGTGCTCATCGCCGTCTCGAAGAGCATGTGACGCCGGCTCAGCCGACCGGCGGCCGCTGCTGACGCTCCAGCGCGGCCAGCCGCAGCTCGAGCTGGTCGACGCGGTGCCGGAGGATCTCGAGCTGGGCCTCGTCGGCGAGCCGCCGCTCCGCGCTCCGGCGCAGCCGTGGTGAGGCCTCGGCGCGTGTGGCGACGACCGCGAGCGGAACCAGCCGCTGCGGTCCGTGTGGCCCGTCGACCAGCCGGGACGGGATCTGGCCGGTCCGGTACCAGCTGCGCAGGGCGGCGCGGGACGCGCCGGTTTCCGCCGCGGCCCGTTCGAGTGGCACCCAGTCCGAGTCCTCGAGCCGGGCGGCCAGCTCGAGCTCGAGCTCCCATTCGTCGAGCCGGTCCTCCCACTCCACGATCCCGCCTCCCCCGGCCGCGCCGCTCATGGCCGCCGCCCGCTCATGGCCGCCGCCCGCTCATGGCCGCCGCCCGCTCATGGATGTACCGATGGGTCTGTTCTATGCGGCGCATCGGTACATCGATGCCCGCACGTTGACGGCGTCGCCAGGCCAGCGAGGCCCGGATAGACGCCAGACCCTATTATTAGCATGGTATTGACGGGGTGTGAAGCGTGCCGCACGCTTGGTCTCATGTTTGAGAGATTCACGAACCGAGCCCGGCACACCGTCGTGCTTGCCCAAGAGGAAGCGCGGCAACTGCATCACAACTACATCGGCACCGAGCACGTCCTGCTCGGCCTGCTCGGCGAGCCCGAGGGGTATGCCGGCCGCATCCTGACTAGCTTCGGGATAACGCGCGACGGCGCGCGTAAAGAGGTCAGGGCCATGGTCGGCACCGGGACCGACGCACCGAGCGGGCATATCCCGTTCACGCCGCGGGCGAAGAAGACCCTCGAGCTCGCGCTGCGTGAGGCGCTCCAGCTGCACCACAACTACATCGGCACCGAGCACATTCTGCTGGGCCTGATCAGGGAGGGCGACGGCGTCGCCGCGCAGATCATGAAGCCGCACGCCGACCTCCTGGCGATCCGCATGGCCGTGCTCGACATGGTGCCCGCGGGGAGGTCCGACGCCGCTAGGGGCCGCCGCTGGCTGCTGCGGCGCCGTTCCGAGGGCGACCCGCTCGAGGCCGAGCATCCGGTCCCGGTCGGGGAGCTCGAAATGCGCACCACGCCGGCCGCCGACACCAGCCTCAGCGAGGCCGCCCGGCTGGCCGGGGCGCAGCCGGTCGGCTCGCATCACCTGCTGCTCGCCGCCCTGGCCGATGACAACACCGCGGCGGCCAAGGCCCTCGCGGCACTTGGCGTGAACCTGGAGCAGGCCAAGGAGGCGCTGCGCAGCGCGGATGTGATCGGCACCAGCGACGAGCAGCCCGAGGAAGCCGGGCGACGCCAGATGTTGATCCACGTGGCCGACGACAAGCTCACGATCGAGGCCAGCGACCCGGTGATCGTCCGGGCCGGCCTCGCCACGTTGCGGGCGGTCGGCGGCGCGGCGGACCCACCCGGGACCATCCGCGGCGACCTGCCGGTCAGTGCCAGCCTGAGCAACGTCTGGCAGGCGCTCGAAGACAGCCTCGGGGTGATCGAGCGGCGCGCGACGCTTCCGGCCGAATCTGCCCAGGGTGGCCCGGAAAAGCCAGGCGCCGAAGCCGTCTGAGAGCCGTAACGCCACGCCAGCCGGCCGGTCACCCGTGATCAGCCGGCTGGCTTGATGTTCTGGTTGATCCGGAACACGTTCCCCGGGTCGTAGCTGGCCTTTATGCGGGCCAGCCGGTCGTAGTTGCGGCCATAGGAAGCCCGCACCCGGTCGGTCCCCTCGTCCATCATGAAGTTCACGTAAGCGCCGCCTGCCGAGGTCGGGTGCAGCGCCTCCCAGTAGCGAACCGCCCAGTCCTTGATCTTGCCCGCGTTAGCCGGGTCCGGGTCGACCCCGACGATCACGCCGTTCCAGCCGGCGTCGCGGTAGGCGAACGCGGTCGACTCGGCGCCGACGCGGTGCACCGCACCGTCGATCGGATAGAGGTGCATTGTCGAGAACGGGGTGGGCAGCTCCTCGGCGAAGGTCTGGTGCACGGCGATGGCCTGATCGGAGATCTCGTTGAAGAAGTCGGCCCGCCAGTACCACTGCAGCCCAGGCGGATACAGCCCGTCGAAGATGCCCTGCAGGACCGGATAGGGCATCGGCATGATCGCGTCGAGCAGCGGCGAGCCGAACGCGCGGACCGGCGCGAGCACCTCGTCGGCCCGCTCCGGCGGGCCGGTGTAGCACCAGATGATCGCGCACGCCTTACGCAGCCAGAGCGCTTCCGGGAAGGGCGCGGCGGGCGGGACCGTCAGCACGGCGCACCAGCCGCTGAGCTCCTCGGGCAGGCTGGGCTGGATCTCGCGATACCAGCGCATGACCTCGGTGGTGTCGGCGACGTCGTAGAGCACGGGGCCGGCCACGACCGTGCCGACGTCGTGGCCGCGGAACTCGAACGAGGTCACCACGCCGAAGTTGCCGCCGCCGCCGCGCAGCGCCCAGAACAGGTCCGGGTGCTCGTCGGCGCTGGCGGTGACGAACGAGCCGTCGGCGAGCACGACGTCCGCGGACAGCAGGCTGTCGATCGTGAGCCCGAACCGCCGGGTCAGGTAGCCGGTCCCGCCGCCGAGCGTGAGACCGGCCACCCCGGTGGTGCCGAGGATGCCAGACGGGACGGCCAGGCCGAACGCGCCCGTGGCGTGGTCGACGTCGCCCCAGACGCAGCCGCCCTGAGCGATCACGGTCTTGGAGCCGGGGTCGACCCGAATCCCGCGCATCGCCGAAAGGTCGATGACCAGGGCGTCGTCCCACACTCCCAGGCCGCCGGCGTTGTGCCCGCCGCCGCGCACGGCGACCGTCAGGTCGTGATCGCCCGCGAACCGGACTGCCGTGATGACGTCGGCAACGTCGGCGCAGCGGGCTATCGCCGCCGGCCGCCGGTCGATCATGGCGTTGTAGACGGCCCGGGCCGCGTCGTAACCGTCGTCGCCGGGCTGGATCACCGGCCCGCGCATCGCCGTGGTGAGCGGCTCGAACGCGGCCGTCTGCGCCGTGGTGGTCATGGTTTCTCCCTGAGGTCGGCCGGTCCCCGATCGGCCGGCGGTGTCAGGGACGCTACGCAGCTAGGCGTTCGCCGACCGTTCGCCGACCGTCCGCGGCAGTTCTGCCAGGTCGGCGGCTGCGCGGCGGGCGAGCGCCACGGCACCCTGCTGCTCAGCCAGGGCGACCGCGCGTGCCAGGGCGCCTGCTGGCTCTGCCCCGCGG
>Ga0209275_10000560_pt1 | contig 14597 bp, 13 predicted proteins | sample HubBroMetageREF2_FD_188344 | JGI IMG/M metagenome (GOLD analysis project Ga0209275, IMG submission 188344) | Reference soil microbial communities from the Hubbard Brook experimental Forest, New Hampshire, USA - Hubbard Brook CCASE Soil... | ecosystem: Environmental > Terrestrial > Soil >... | reverse complement strand
TCAGCAAATCCAAAAAGCCGTCCCCGTTGAGGTCTGCCGCGGTAATGGAGACAGGCACATACCCGACAGGGTAGTTCACATAATTCTGGAAGGTACCGTTGCCATTCCCCAGAAGAACGGAGACGGCACCGTAATCCCCCTGGGTCGCGACAGCCAGATCCAAATTGCCATCATGGTTGAAATCACCCACAGTGACAGCCACCGGCGCAGTACCCGTGGCGTATTGAGTGCTGGTGGGAAACGTGCCAGTTCCGCTGTTCAGAAACACACTCACTCCCCCTCCGACAGCGACGGCCAAGTCCGGCTTCCCGTCTCCGTTGAAGTCGCCCACAGCTACCGCCGTTGGATTCCCTCCCGTCCCATAATCCACGTGCGGCTGAAAGGTGCCGTCTCCGTTGCCGAACAGCACTGACATGCTGCTGGCCCCACCATTCGCTACGACCAGGTCCAGCTTGCCGTCGCCGTTGAAGTCGCCCACAGCTACGGAATCGGGGGCATTCCCAACCGCATAATCGACATACGGCTGAAAAGTGCCGTCTCCGTTTCCCAAAAGAATGCTGATAACTCCGGGCGAGCTGTAACGGTTTGCCACAGCCAGGTCCAGTTTGCCGTCGCCGTTGAAGTCACCAACCGCGATTGCCCCAGCGCTTGTGACTGTTGAAACAAGGTATTGCGGCGGTTCGATGAATATTCCGGTTTGAGCAACCGCTGGAATTGTTGCAAGCAGGCAGACACCAACTACAAGGTAAAATCGGGCGCGCATGGGGCCTCCTTATCGAGCGAATTGCTACTGTAGGAGCGGAGTTTGGTGCCGGTGCATCCCCCTCAAGCGCACGCCAGCTCCAGTCAACACTGCGCCATGTTAACCCACAATGCCGAAGAAAGTTGCAGGAATTTCGGAACGGCTCAGTGAAGGGAACGACAGCTACATCGTAGTGAGAGGGGGATTACAGGTGGGCTTATGGAAATACGAAGGTCGCTCTCGCTCAACCAGATGAAGGGCGAGAGCGTCAGCGCTGTAAATTTCGGAGCGTCGACCGTCTTAGTTTGTAAGGAAAGAGACGGGATCGGTCATCGTACGGATACGGGTGACCAGGTCGAAGTACCGGCCAAACAAACGTAGAGAACTGCCGAGTTGGATTGTGCCGCGGCATTGATTCCGAGCGTGGTGTTGGCGCATCGGCCGGATGGCGTTCCGTTGAACGTTTGAATGGCAGCTGTAGCGGCTCCGCCGATTGTCACTCCCGCGCCGGACACGGGCTTGATGGCTAAATCCCCCTGACTATCAGATCCTACTGCCACCTGCTCCAGGGATCTGCTGCCCGCTGCGGTGAAATTGATAAATTGAGAATCACATGGCCCGGAGTTAAGCGCACAGCGGGGGTACAACTGCATCGCTTGCCCATCCGTCGCTTGTGGGTCAATCGTAATACCAGTCCCCCAGTGTTGTCCCTTTCCTCCTCCGGAGGCGATTTCTATGCCATTTGCGTTGGGGGGCATCACAGTACTGCTTCCGATTAGGTAAATACCTCTGAACTGCGCCGGTTTGCCGCTACCGCTCATGTCGATTTCCAACCCGGTCATGCCGTGCCCAGAAAGTGGATTTGATGGTGTGCTCGTATCTGTCACCACGACGTTCATCCCCCACACCCCCGTCCCGCTGGCGTTGGCTACGGCGTTTCCGAACAGCGCAACCCCATTACAATGATGCCACACATTCTTCGCTGCACAGGAATCGACGACGTAGCCAGCCAGTCCGGTGCCGTTCGTTACTGTGGCACCGCTTGGGATCGAAATTCCACCGGCTATCGCATCCATATTGGAACAACAGCCCAGGCTAGGCTTATACAATAGACTTGTCGGATTCACGCCATTAACGAGACTATGAACATTAGCGGTTACTTGCTGCGTATTATTGAATACACCCTCTGTCGACCAGATCACGGAATGCAGGTTAGGATCGTAACATTCAATGTTGTGAATCTTCTGATCGCTCGAAGGCAAACTACGTACCGAACTCGCCCCTGTTGGACATGAAGTTTGAGCGACAGACAAAAGCGGAATTGAAATCAACATAAAGAAAAGCAAGTAGAGTCTTTTCATTCTTCATTCCCCTCGTCTAAATTTTGAAAGTCTCTCCAATCCTACTCTTGACGTCTCGACGTGGCCCGCTGCGGCGTGCCCGCTTGTTCAGTAGGAGGTAAAACTCCGGATGGAATGGCGCTGCTTTGAACCGGCTCTAACAATTGTGAAAGAGAATAGGCATAGTAATTGGTGCTGCCCGCCTGTCGCCAACCCACTGCGCGCGTGGGATCGGGCGGTGTCTCATCCGAGACCGCCATCGAGGCTCCGCTGCGCACCAGTGCCATGAGCACGCGCCGCTGGTCCACCTCGCTCAGTCGCCAGAAATCCACATCCAAATCCGGCTCGGCCACGATATGCGCTCTCGCCAAGCGTGCCCACAAAACATTCTTCCGGTTCGACCAGCACACCGACCCGACTTTATCATTCGCATGAAGGCCCAGTTCCTGCAAGCCCATCGCCGCCTGCCACGAAACATTGGAAGCGTGCAGGCCGAGCTTCTGCAAACCTGCCGTCACCTGCCACAAAACATCACGGGGATGCGCACCTAGTTTCTGCAAACCCGTTGCCGGCTGCCCGGAAGCATTCGCCGCGATGCCGCTCTCCAGGCGGTCCCTCGCGCCCTGTGTAAGGCCGGCAGAACCTACAATGGCCCACAGCAACCCCACCACCACGACGCCCGTGGCCAGCCGTTCTCCCGGCACGTCGATAGCCGTGTATGCAGCCAGCAGCAGCACAACCACGAAGGCGCCTATCAGCCTGGTCTCCATATGCACCGCAGTGTAAAGCAGGATTCCAGCAATGCTCGCACTCCATGCCGGCCACGTGGCGGCGAGATTCTCGAGGATTCGAGCTTTGTCCTTATAGAGCAGGAAGCAGATCCCCCATCCCAGCAAGAAGCCTCCCCCCTGCCGCACCAAGCGGTTCAAAGTCCATTCGAGGTTGCTCCGCATCGCGCTTGCGAGCAGGCGCGGATCGAACCATACCCGTAGCCCTTCGTACCAATGAGAGGCGTCGTAATGGATGGGATAGGTGACCTCTGGAAAGTCGCCACCGAATTCATAGACCCGCGGCGAATCGAGCGAAATCCGCACCGGATGCTGCGGTTGCCCCGCCTGGACTGGCCCTCCTTGCCAATATCTAAATGCCACGCCGTTCACATACCAGGCGTAATTCAACCGGCCCGTGTCGCCAAATGTCAGATGTCCCGTGGCTCTCGAGACTCCGGCGATCAATGGCGCCGAAAGCAGGCCGAATACGCATGCCGTGATCAGCGCACGTCGCCACCGGAGCACTCTCCACGAAATCAAGAGCATCACCAACCCGAGCGGAAACATCACCGCCTTGCTGTAGTAGCCGGCGGCAAACGTCACGCCTAGAAGAATCGGCGTCACCGACGATGCGGTCTCCGCGTCGCGGGCACGCAGCAGAAGCCCCAGAGCGGCGTAAAAACACGCGGCGACCAGCATATCGGCGTTTACCGTCCAGACTCCGATCAGGATCAGAGAAGACCACAAGAACAGACCGTACGCGATCACGCGAACCGCCACCTCATCTTCGCGTCGCAACGCCAGCCATCCACGCAGGAAGTACTCTAAGCTCGCCACAGTCAGGACATAAATTCCGAAGTTGAGCAACTCGACTACCGGGTACTCCCAATTCGGGGAGGGTCGGAAGATCATGAAATCAAGGCCGATCAGCAACGCATACAACGGATTCCAATAACCATTGAGCGCAGTATGCCAGTCCCCGCGCAAGTAGGCATCGGCCATGTCAAGGTAGGGCACTCCATCGTTTCCCATGTAGAAGCGATTCGCCCATGCCTGGATCAGTCCCAACAGCAGTGCAATAGCCCAGAATGGAGTTGTAGAACTCCAGTTCCGCGGATCAACAAAACGCGACCAAGACTGTTTTGTGGGATTAGCCATTATGGAAAATTACTTACGCGGCAGCTCGCGTGCGCCAGGAATCCAGCCTTTCACCACGGTCGGCTAGCCTAGGAGCCATTCGAAAGGCAACGCCTGTCTAAGCTAAATAGCATGGGGGGAATCTCGTCAATACGAGGGGGAGCCAACTTCCAAAACAATGCGGTTGCTAGAGGCGCTCCCAACCACGAGGAGTTGTTTCGAACAGTCAAGAGGCTAGGTCGGGGTCAAGTAACGTTGCGCAAGTCAGCGGCACCGCTTCCTGCTGTGTGGTACCAAGGTCGTGTTGATGTGCATATCCAAAGCGCTCTAACAACTCTCCGGCGTGACGCTCAATGAGATCCACATGCGCCGGGGATAACCGTTGCTGCCATCCACCCACAGAACCAACGCGAACCTGACGTCCGGCTCCGTTTAAAGGCCTAGGATGATACTGATTCTCCTTCAAACGCATGCGCTCGAGATCGTTGTTTGCTACGGCGTTTCGAATTCTTTCGGGTTCGACCGAGAGACCAAGGAACTTGACGATGGTCGAGAGCACGCGCTCAGTATTACTACGCATCTCCTCGTACCTGACAATGAGAAGGTCCTCCTTATCGGCAATCGGCGCATCAATCCAACATCGCACGTGATTGCTCCAACTACCGAAGGAGTTAGTCTTTCCACGGACAAATGCGGCGACAAAATCGTCGAAGCTATTTAGCGGGAAGTGTTTGTCGCCCCTCTCAAATTCATAATTCGACACGACGACGTCTCGGGGATCACGTACGAAGTAGACGGCCTTTCGATATTCCTTGTGATACCGCTCGTGTGTCCTGAGCAGTCGCCCACCGTTCGGCAGTAGCGACGGAACCGGTCCGTGCAGAGGGCGCAGTCGAATAGTAGGAATGGTGGTCGCGACCCTCTCGAACCCTGCTTCATGGTTTGTCAGGATTTCGCAGAGGAGAAACCTTGCCCAAGTGTTGCCAGATCTGGGGTACGATGCGAGGAAGGCGTCGTTGGGACGAACCGCTTGGTGGCGCAGCCAGACAAGTGGAAAACGCAGCTTTGTTGTACGTCCACGATATCTAATAGCTTGGACAACATCTTGACAGTTCAATTTTCAGCCTCCAAGTGCTGAACGTCTGTAATACTCCACTGCGATTCCGAGCCGAACAATGTACAACGCTACGACGTGCAAGTTCCAGGTTTAGTTGGAAGTGACCGGCTGAATAGTGTGGGAAGCGTACGCCGCGATCGATTGGTTCCATCAGAAAGCAAGCACCGTTCCAACCGGGAGAATGAAAGGCTGAAGAAGTCCCTCACAACGTAAGCAGCTCCGGCCGCTTTGAGCTTGTCAGGAGACTGATTGCTGGCCACCCCGATGCAACTGAGGCCAGCTGCTCTAGCCGCTTGTATGCCGGACACAGCGTCTTCGACGGCTAAGGCGCACTCTGGCGTAACATTGAGCCGCTCGCAGGCCAAATAGTAAATGGACGGATCTGGCTTCCCGCGTGCGACATCGTCTCCTGTCACGATAACGCTGATCTCACTAACCAAACGCAAATGTTCGAGGGTGTGTCGAGTGCGACTCTCGCTGGCAGACGTGGCAACCGCCGTGGCGATTCCCGCGTTCCTCAGACTACGCACAAACTCTAGCACGCCCCGTACGGGCTTAACCTGGAGCGCTGTCTTTCGAAAGCACTCGTGCTTGCGATCGCCGTATTCCTTCACTTTGTCTTCGGACAGATCGCCCAGAAAATGGCGCAGAATCTCCTCACGCTTCCGGCCATCCAGAACAAAGTCGAGTTCGGGCTCCGAGACAACTCTTCCCAAGCTCCGTAGAAATAGGCGCCAAGCTTCCCGATGGGCCGGGTGACTGTCAACGATAACCCCATCCATATCGAAGATTACGGCTTCTAGCATTCTCTCTCCGCTTAAGTTAAAGGTGCTGCCTCTCGGGCGCGTGAACTCCGGGCCAGCTATTCTGCGCTGCCTGGTAGTTCTCCATCGTCCCGATATCGAGAAGATAATCGGTGATCGGATATGCCCGCATTCGGCCAACAAGTCGTGGCAAGACGTCAAATCCAAGGTCGACGGGAACTCGATCGGGAATTTTATCAAAGACTTCAGGCGTGGCAATCATCAATCCGGAAAATGCCCAGTTACTCGTGGGATTCGACGGTTTTTCCACGAAGTCGCGAACTACAAAATTGTTATCAAAGGAGACGACCCCGCATCGACTGGGATCCGTTGCCTGGTACAAACCGATAGTCGCAATCGACTGGCAGCCGGAGTGGAAAGTCACCATCTGGCCGAGATCGGCAGCGGTGAGCACGTCGGCGTAAAGAACCCAGAAACTTGACTCGCCAGCGACCCAGTTTCGATTAGCGGCCAAAGTGCCAGCCGAACCAAGCAAAGTCGCCTCTTCTGAGACATGAACAACAACCCCTGTTTCTTTGCCACAAAGAGCTTCCCTGACGACGTCGGCGTGCGCGTGCAAATTGATAAGCACTTCGTCAATACCCGCCCTGCGACATACCTCCAGCCAGATTTCAAGCATAGGCACCCCGCGGATCGGTACCAGGCACTTTGGAATTTTTTCCGTAAGGGGCCTGAGCCGGGTTCCGTGACCTGCGGCTAGGAGGAAAGCCTTCAAAGATATCCTCGCATTCGATATGACATTGGGAGGTCCCGCTTCTAACTAACGGCGGACGCCGGCACAAAAGTCCAACGCGAACCGCCGTGCTCGTCTGCGTCAATGAATGGGTCGTTAACAATTACCTGAGCTCCCTGCGAATCAAAGGCAAAAGCCATCTCGTTAACTCCGGTTGCGGCCATCCCTGTCCTCAGAGATTCCTGGTTCTCTGGATCGCAATACAACAGTAGGAACCCACCTCCACCCGCCCCAGTAATCTTGCCACCCAGAGCACCATGCTCACGAGCGACCCGATAGAGTTGGTCAATCCGGGAAGTCGAAATTTTGCTCGACACTAGTTTCTTTGCCTGCCAGGCTTCGTCTAGCATCGCGCCGAACGCGCTAAGTTCGCCGCTTTCCAGTGCCTCTCGCATACGACCCGCTAAGGTACGCACCTCATGTAGAGCATTCACTGCTGATCCCGAATGACCACTGGTCGACTTCTCCTGCTCCTCAAGGATCGTCCAGGAATTGTGAGCCGAGCCTGTAAAGTAAAGCAAGAGATTCGATTGAAGTTGACGCATGACTTCGACATCAAGCTCCAATGGTTCCACCTGTACGCCACCAGCTTTGTGAAATGTGATGAAGTTTAAACCACCAAAAGCGGCGGCGTATTCGTCCTGCTTTCCCACGTGCCGGCGCAACTGATTCCGCGCAATGTGGAAGGAACGTTCCGCGAGTTCATATTTTGAAAGAGGAATGTGCAGATAAGCGGTGAGAGCCTTGAGAATATTAACGCAGACGCTCGCAGAAGAACCCAACCCCGTTCCCGGAGGAATCTCCGAAGCCAAAAACATGTCCACCGAGAGGTCACGCCCAATGTCTTTTAGTACCGCGAGTGGAATCTCCAGCCCGCTGCCCTCAGTACTCTTTGAGGCAATATCTCGCCAAGTTTCGAAGATGCGCAGATCAGACGAAATCACTTGAATACGACCGTCGGTACGTTTTCCAAGGATCGTGTAGAAGTACTTATTGATTGCTGAGCTGAGAACAGCACCGTCGAACTGTTCGTAATATGCGGGCAGGTCGGTACCGCCACCTGCAAAGCTAATCCGCACTGGACTGCGAACGATGAGCATCTTGTAAGGTTTTCTCCAGAAAATGGGGTGCAACGCTCTCGAAAAAAACAGTTCGCACGCCGGGTTCCGGCGCCACAAGCCGCGGGTAATGGAACGACCTCGTGGTCAGAGTCCACAGTGTTTGTAGCAAGATTGCAATGTCCCCTATCGCGGAGGGATTCAAAATGTACTGCAGGTCAAAACGCGCTTTTTCTTCCGAAGAATTCTGGTCCCGCAGGCCCTGTACTTGCGCCAGGCCGGTCATCCCCGGCTTGATACTGAGCCGTCTTTGCTGCCATTCCGAGTAGCGACGCACTCGATCGGAAGATTCGGGGCGCGGTCCAACCAGGCTCATCTCACCCCGGAGGACATTCCAAAGCTGAGGCAATTCGGTGATACTCATGTTCTCCAGCACACGCTCGAAGCCGGTTGTAGCTTGGTGGCGTTCCAAATTGAGCCGAAGCATGGAGAATCCCTTGGCGTGTTGCCCGCAGCGCGTTTCCCAACGAAATGCTCTCCCCTTACTCCACCGCAGTCCGATGGCCGCAGGCAGCAGAATAGGCAGTGCGACGACGGACATTGCTGAAGCAAATACAATATCTACCAACCGCTTGAAACGGAAAAAGAAATCGGAAGCGAATACCTCTCGTAATTCCAAGACGGGAATGCCGTCGAGATCAAGAAGAGCGGGCCTGAAGAGATACAATTCGTACGGCTGTGGAACGAAACTGACGTTGATCCCTTGTTGCCTGCAGCTGGCGACCAAATTAAGTATCTCGGGCAAGGATGGCCCGGGAAGGGCCAAAATCAAGTCACTGATCTGGTGGGTTGCCAAAAGGTCCGTGACACCTAAGGTAGGCACCGTTGTAGCCTCATGGCAACTCAGATTCGCGTCATCCTCAGGACATAAAAACCCAACGACGTCGCACATCATTTCTGGGTGCCGCTTGATCTTAAGTGCCAACTCGCGAGCAATGCGGTTTGCACCAACAATCACCAATCTGCGGACCTTGCCAGCGCGGTAGCGTGCAAGGAGCAAGAGCCGACCAAAATAGCGAATGCCCACGAAACCACCGAAGAGAAGCACTCCGAAGTAGGTCAGAGCCAAGCGGGAAACGTACTCCCGAGCGAGATAGCCTCCCGAAAGAAGGATAGACATCAGGCAGAATGCCGCGAGAAAAAGACGGGCAAAGATCGCTGGGAAATGCCAACCGCCACGGAAGCAATCCAGCTTCATCCAGACGGAGAGGATAATCCAGACAACAATGGTTACCGCCAGAAAAGGCAGCAGCACATAGATTGAGCTTCGATCCGCTGCTTTCCAGAAAGCGCCATAGCGAAGAGCGGTAGCACCCAGCAACGCCACGACGGACCATGCCAAGTCCGCAAGTAGGATCCCGTGACTAACGCTGTTTGGTTTCATACTGGTCGACCTGCGCCGTAGTTCATCGCTCTCAATGTGTAGCAGCAGCCGCAGAGCGTTGAGAAAGCTTCCTCCTGACGACCGTAAAGATCGCGTGCGCCACACAAAGATGCAAGTCTTCGATAATCTGCATGTTATCGGAAGGAACAATCATACACTGGTCGCACAATTCCTTCATCTTACCGCCTTGATACCCGGTCAGGCCTACCGTGATCGCACCTGTGCTACGCGCTAGTGTCAGTGCCCGTAGCACATTGGGTGAGTTTCCGCTGCCGCTGATCGCGAATGCAATGTCATCCCGCTGAACGAAATTGGACAACTGCTCGGCGAAGATGTCCTCGTATTTCGAGTCGTTCGACCATGCGGTCATAAGTGGCACGTTATCGGTCAGCGCTAGGACTCGGAAACGCTTACCGGTCCCATTTGCCGTCCCTTTGCCCAGATCACAGGCAAAATGGGAAGCCAGGGCCGCACTTCCTCCGTTGCCGAACAAGTAGATCGTCCGACCTCTATCATGAGCACGGAGGAGAGTCTCAGCGATTTTGTCTATGGTTGTAAACGGGAGGTCTTCGATCGTCCTGGAGAGACAACCGAAATATGAGCTCGCACTAGGAATCTCTGTCATCTTGCCGACTCCCTCCAAGAAACTTTAAGTGGTACTTTCTTGCAAATTGAGGACTTGATTTCGAAAGGACTGAAGAACTTGCTTAAGTAACACTACTGAGGACCACGCCTGCATTTTTCATTTCGGAGTAAGCATCGTCGACTTGCTCTGGGATCCCACCTATGCTCTCGATCCAATGCAGGAAATCGTCCAGAATCACTGAGATGTCGCGGCGCGGACGCCAGCTCAATGACTGGAGCTTCTCGACGTTGGAAACACTGTGGCGGTTGTCGCCGCGGCGGTACTCGCCTGAGACGTGCAGATCAGCCGAACAACGGAGCGTGTGCATGACGGTTTTAGCATAGTCCAACACGGTAGTTGCCTTGCCGCTACCCACGTTCAGCGCCTGGAAGTTGGCACCGTCGTTTTCCAGTACGAGCATATTGGCATCCACGACATCTTGCACGTGAACGAAATCCCGTGTTTGCTTGCCATCTTCATAAATAACGAGAGGATGGCTGCGCAGGGCGCGACTGCAAAAGATACGGCACACTCCTGAGTAATGGTTATACAGGGATTGACGCGCTCCCTGTGTGACAGAATAGCGGAGCGCGACGGTGGGAATACCGTGCAACCAGCCCAGCCCTAGCGCCGTCTTTTCTTGGGCTAGCTTCGAAACCGCGTACTGGTTGTACGGGTTCGTATGTTCCTCCCCTAGGAGCAAGGATCTCGCGAGCTTCCCACATCGGGGACAGCTGACGTCCCACTCTCTCCGTGCAAGTTGTTGCTGGGAACGTGGCGAGGGAAGAAAGAAACCGTGCTCGGCACATTCATATTGTCCCTCACCATAGACCGCTTGCGAAGATGCAATGATGACCTTCCTGATTGGCAGTCGGTGCTGCACGATCAGTTCGTACATCAACGCTGTGCCAACAGCGTTCACTTCCAGGAATCGAGAAAAATCCGGCATATAGTCCTGGTAGGCAGCATGGTGAGAAACAACATCCACTCCCTCCAGGGCACACAAAAGAGCATTTCGATCTGTGACACTGCCTTCGATGAATTCGACGGTTGAGGGCACATAAGAAGGGCGCCCGTAGGGATGGACCTTGGGGTCAAGGTTATCAAGCACGCGAACCTGGAAGCCTTCTTGCAAAAAACGGTCAACAAGGTGCGAACCAATGAAACCCGCACCTCCCGTGACTAGGACCTTTTTCATGAGATGCCTATGTGGAACGATTGTCAGTCTGGGGTGCTACCGACCCGAACCGACAACCACCTCTCGAACCGTCTTCACTAGAATCTTTAAGTCGAGAAGAAGTGACCAGTTGCGAATGTACTCCAGATCAAGCGCAACCCACTCATCGAAATCGACTACATCGTTCCTGCCGCTGACCTGCCAGAGGCATGTAATTCCTGGTTTCACCTCAAGTTTCTGCTTCTGGTAATCCGTAAACTGTGCGTATTCCATAACCAGCGGCGGCCGAGGACCTACCAGGCTCATGTCGCCCTTTAGCACGCTATAGAGCTGTGGGAGCTCGTCGAGGCTGTACCGCCGCATCCACTTGCCTAACGGCGTCACCCTGGGATCGTGAGTAAGCTTGAAGACCGGACCGACCATCTCGTTCTGTTCAATCAACGTGCGCTTCAAATCGTCGGCGTTCATCGTCATCGAGCGAAACTTGTACCCAAGGAACGGGTGGCCCCCTTCGCCAACAACGCGCCACCGATAGAAGACGGGACCGGGCGAAGTCACCCTTACCAGCACACTTAAGATGAGGAGGAACGGTGATAGCAGGACCATCAGGACTGCTGAAACGACGACGTCAATTGCACGCTTACATACCAAGCGAGAACGGCTACGCCAACGAGGCGAGCGAATCAAAGGCTGAACAACCGTAGATTTTACTTCATCCAAACTATAAGTAGACATCCGAGCTTGCCGATCCGTCAGTATGCTGGTACGTTCCCCTTGCTTATGCCGAAACTACTTCTCTCGAACTCAGATATGCCTGCAAAGCGACATCGATGGGTTGCATCTGGTCTAGTCCGAGCGCCATAAGACGACGGTTTTCTAGAACTGAATATCGTGGGCGCGGTGCTACCGCCGGCATGTCACGCCAGGAAACCGGTGTGACTTCAACGTCCATCCCAGAATACTCAAAAATCTTCAATGCAAACTCGTACCAGGAATAGTCGCCGTGGTCACTCGCATGATAAGTACCGTAGTGCTCAGTGCGAATTAACGAAAGTACCTGTTTCGCCACGTGGCGAGCATTGGTCTGGGCCATTCGAAGATCGTTCACCACCCGAACACGCCTATTTTGACTGCCCAGCCGCAACATGGTCTCAACGAAGTTGCCTCGTTTAACGCGGCTTCCCACCAGCCCATACAACCCAGAGGTTCGAATTATGAAGTGGCGTGCCAAAACCGTCCGCAAAAGTTGCTCTCCCGCTACTTTGGAAACTCCGAACACACTAACTGGAGTGGTGGGGTCATCTTCCGAGTAAGCCCGCCCAAGCTCACCGTCAAAAACGTAATCAGAGCTGAAGTGGACAACCGCTGCATTTATCTCCTTCGCAGCAAGTCCAAGGTCACGAACTGCCGTTGCGTTCACGGCAAAACTGCGATCTGGGTGGCTCTCGCATTCGTCGACCGGATGATAGACAGAGCAGTTAAGGATCACGTCAGGTACATGTTCGGCGAGTTTCTCCCTAACTGCGGATGGTTCAGTGACATCTAAGTCCTTGCGGGCAAGAGGAATGACCGTGTCTTGGCTCTCCCGTAAAGCTTCCACGATATCCGAACCCAGCTGCCCGCCTGCGCCGATTATCATTACACGCATGGGACAGCGCTCCTCTGCTTCGAGAGTGCAGCCCTGAGCTCTTTGAGTTGGTTAGCGTTGAGATTCAGCACCGAGTCGGGATAAGCCAATTTCGTCCTGGCATCCTCTAGTAGATCGAGCCAGCGGATGTTGTGAAATGAAGGATCGGCGACATCCTGGAAAGCCCCGCCCTGTATCTTGTTGACGAGGTCTGCGACAGTCTCCTCCACGGTCACTTTAGGAGTGAAACCCAGCCGTGCGACAATTTTCTGTCCCGACGCTTGGCAACTCCGGAGGTTGCGGTAATTGTAATCGGGTTCGACTTCACAATTGACGCCGATTTCTCCGAGTTTCTTTTGCACTCGCAGTGCAAGTTCAGAAATACGAAAATTCCCATTCGTTACATTGAAGATCTCGCCCCGGACCTTATCAGCGGGTGCCTCCAGCATCAGCCTGTAAGCTGCCGCCGCGTCTTGTATGCTGAGTAAGGGCCGCCACATTTCCCCGCCATTATGAAGCACGAGACGTCCGACCTGCAAAGCGTTAAGAACAAAAGCGTTTACAACAAGATCAAAGCGCATCCTGGGGGAGTATCCATAAATGGATCCCTTCCGGATGACGACCGGGGTGAAATCGTCGTCCGTCATCGCCAGGATTTCCTTCTCCGCTTCGCGTTTCGAGATGGAGTAGACGCGAAACGGCTGGACCGGAGACTCCTCGGTGTGCACGATGTCCTTCTCGGGATGGCCGGCTCCGACATCATAAATGGAGCCCGATGAAGCTTGAACAAATCGGCCGACCTTCTTTTGTTTGGCAAGTCTCGCAAGCTCGACCGCGGCCTGAAAATTAATTTCATGGTTGGCCTCGGGGCGATATTCGGCCGCTGGCTCTGTCGAAAGACCGGCCAAATTGATTATGGCGGAAACCCCATCGAGCAACTCTGGAGGAACGAAACGAATATCGCCCTCGATGACCTCAATGCCTTTGCGGACTTCGTCAAGGCCGGCGTCTCCGTAGAACATGATATCGAAAACTCGAACCCGATAACCAGCATCGAGAAGAACTGGGACCAATTGACAGCCGACGTAGCCGGCCCCGCCAGTCACCAGCACCAAAGGCTGCGGCCTAGTACTCTTCATTATTCTTTTCCTCTCCTTAAAGTATTCGTCAAGGGTATTCGATCCGACCAAACTCTTGTAATGTGCATGGAGGATGGAGTTCTTAATTCGTTAGTAGCGAAACCGGTCCGACTCCGGAGATTTCGACCATTGGGCTAAGGACATCGCAGTTCGATCGCGATCCGAGATCTGGGGATCAGAAATCGGCCACTCGATAGCAATCTCCGGGTCATCAAACCTAATCGCGACATCGGTGCTCTTATTGTAAAAGTTCGTTACCTTGTACTGGATCTCCGCCCAGTCCGAGAGTACACAGAAGCCTCGAGCAAAGCTGGCCGGAGCCCACATTTGCTTCTTGTTCTCGGCAGAAAGTTCGGTTCCCCACCATCTTCCAAACGTCGGAGAACCCTTGCGGAGATCGACGGCGACCAGAAAGGCTTGTCCGTAGGTGACTCGCATAAGCTTACCCATCGGGGGCTCGTATTGGAAGTGCAATCCGCGCAGCACGCCGTGTTTGGAGCGGGAGTGGTTGTCTTGAACAAAGTCGTTGGAAAGGCCCAAAGCTTTGTACTGATCCGCCCGGTAGGTCTCCATGAAGAAGCCACGTTCGTCTTCAAAGACTTCGGGCGCAACTATGACAATTTCACCAAGATGGGTTGATTCTTTCTTGACTTGCATCAGCGGGACTTAACTCCATTCAAGGTTTGGTCGAACTGAACAGATCCTGTATCGTCGATGCCGGCGGTCAAAGGGGTGAGCGTAGGGTCTTCCCCGGATGCGAGCCTTAGAAAAAATTCTTCATACTGGTCGGTGATCTTTTCCCAATCATACTTTTCACGGATTCGACCTTGTGCGCGTTCGCGGTAAGCAGTGGCAACCTCAGCG
>Ga0209275_10000558_pt1 | contig 14617 bp, 10 predicted proteins | sample HubBroMetageREF2_FD_188344 | JGI IMG/M metagenome (GOLD analysis project Ga0209275, IMG submission 188344) | Reference soil microbial communities from the Hubbard Brook experimental Forest, New Hampshire, USA - Hubbard Brook CCASE Soil... | ecosystem: Environmental > Terrestrial > Soil >... | reverse complement strand
CACTTCAGGATGCTGGCGCCCAACCGTTTTCAACAAGGTTGATCGCGCTGCAACCAACATCGGCTCGCCTTCGGCAGCATTGTCCTCTGTGATCAGCAGCCAGCCCAAACTCGCTTTGGTGCGAGCGGCGCGCCAATCATCGGGTCCTGCCGAGCCCAAATCGATATCCAAGGCGGCGCGCAATTCCGCTTCCGCTTCCGTCCATCGTCCGCGGCGCAACAGCACTTCGCCCAACAGCTGCCGCGTCGCGGCTACGTACAGATGGCGAGGGGGTAGCGAGTTATCGTATATCTTCAGCACTTGGCGCGCGGTGCTCTCGGCGGCATCCAAATTGCCGCTGTCGAGATACAGCTTGGCCAGGGCGTCCATGAAGTAGCCGACCTGGTAATGATCGGGACCCAGGCGATCGGAAGTTATTCGCAACGCATCCTTGGTCATTTTCATGGCGCGGACCGGATCGCCCTCGCGCTCGTACACCGTGCCGAGATTGGCTTCAATACCTGCCACGCGCTGATTATCAAGACCAAAATCGTCGCGCTCGATTTGCAGCGATTCATTCAGCATTTGCTCTGCCTCAGCATACTTGCCTTGCTGCATGAGCATGTAACCTAAATTCGACATCGCGACGGCGTAGTCAGGATGATTGCGGCCGACGGTCGCGCCCAGCAAATTCATCGAATCGCGTACCAGTTGCTCGGCGTTGACGAAATTGCCCGACCATTGTGCGGCGCCGGATAGAGCGCCCAGTGTCGAGGCGATCCCCAGGCGCTGATCGCCGGGAACGCTCCGATAGAGGGAGAGCGCTTCGTTGAATAATGTCTTGGCGAGTTCCGGATCGCTTTTCGCATTGAGCGAGAAGTATCCGTACTGATACAAAATGTCGGCCGTCTCGACCGAAGGCGATGCATTGCCGCTGCGCGAAAGCGCCACGGCCTCTTTTATGTTGGCCTCGGCGCCGGCCAGACGGCCGCCATCGGTTTGGGCTTGCGCCAAATTGGCCAGTGCCGCTGCCAGCCTGCCGTTGTCCACGGGCCGCTCGTCGCGGCGAATCCTCACCGCTTGCTCGAACAACGTGATGGCGCGATCGTTCAAGCCTTGTCGCCGGTAGGCAAGACCGATGCTTTCGAGCAGCTGAGCGCGTACCTCAGGCTGTAGATTCAAGTTGCCTTTGATTTTTTCCGCGCCCTGGTCCAGCAAATCTTTGGCGGTCGGGACATTGCCCTGAGCATTGAACGGGTCGGCTTGCGAAAAGACATCGACCATGAAGGCCGACACCTGCTGCGCCCGATCGCGCTCGAGGGCGGTCGCATCGCGCGCCATTAAAATGCGGTGGTTTTCCCACAGGGTCACCCCTGCGATCAGGGCCAGGCCGACGAATACCGCTGCCGTGGCCACCGCGGCCAGTAAATTCCGACGCAGAAATTTGGCGGTGTTGTAGCGCCAGTCGCCGTGGCGGGCACGCACCGGTTGGCCGAGCAGGTGCCGCCGCAAATCGTCGGCCAGCGCCTCGACCGAAGAATAGCGCCGGTCCGGCTCTTTGCGCATGGCCATGCCCACGATGGCATCCAAATCACCGCTCAAGCGCGCGCGCAGGCGTTGCGGAGAGAGTCCGCGGCGGTCCGAAATACGGCTGCGGTCGGCGTCGGTTTCGCCTTTGAGCTTGGCCACCACGACTTGACTCGGACGGGCCGGGTCATCCATGCAGATGGCGCGTTCCAGCTGCAACTGGCTATAGCTCAAGAGGCGGTAGGGGGAGCGGCCGGTCAGCAATTGATATAACAGGACGCCGAGCGCGTAGATGTCCGTGGCAGTGGTGATCGGTCTGCCTAAAACCTGTTCCGGCGCCGCGTTCTCGGGTGTGAGTATTCTCTCCTGCAGGCGCGTGACGGGCAGCGTGTGCGACAAATTTTCGGGCGCGAGCAGCTTTGCAATGCCGAAATCGAGCAGCTTCGGATTTCCTTCATCGGTGACGAAGATATTCGATGCCTTGATGTCCCGATGCACGACCAGATTGCGGTGCGCATAGTGAACCGCGGCGCAAACCGAGATAAACAGCTCGAGGCGTTCGCGTATGAACAGGGTGCGGCCGTCGCAGTAGCTATCGATGGATTCGCCATCGACATACTCCATGACCAAGTACGGCGTGCCGTCCTCGAGGTCGCCGCTGTCGATGAGGCGCGCGATCGAGCCGTGGTCGAGCGTCGCCAGAATGTGACGTTCGCTGTGCAATCGGCTGCGCAGGCGCGGATGCACCGTGGCGTGCTGCAGCACCTTGATCGCGACCACTTGGGTGTATTGTGAATCGTCGCGCTCGCCACGGTACACGACGCTCATGCCGCCATGGCCCAGAATCGACACGACCCGATAGGGACCGACGCGCGTACCGAGCAGCCGGTCGCGATGATCTTCCAGCAGAGACTCGGCCGCCGCGCCCACCGCGTGCAGAAGCGGATCTTCCTTGCTGCTATCCCGCGCTAACAGGGACTGGACCGATACCCGAAGGTCGGCATCCTCGCCGCAGCACTTGTCCAACTGCGCGCTGCGCTCGGCGCCGTCCATATCGGCCACTTGCTCGAATACCGATTTGATCTGATGCCAGCGCGCACGCGGAATCATGATCGGTGGGCGCCAATTTCGTTGAGCAGCCAGGCCTTTGCGAGCCGAATGTCGCGGTGCACCGTGGCGGCGGAGGCGCCCACCGCGGTCGCAATCTCGTCATAGGTCATCCCGCCGAAATAATGCAATTCGATGACCTGAGCCAGGCGCGGCTCGAGTTGCAGCAAACCCTCCAAGGCTTCATCCAGCGCGACCACATCGACGTCGATCGGCAGCGATATTTCCGAGAGGTTGATGCCGGTGTGGTCGCGCACGCCGCCGTCGCGTTTAACCCGCGAGCGCGACTTGGCATGATCCACCAGCACGCGCCGCATGAGCCGCGATGCGAGGGCGAAAAAATGTTGGCGATCTTGCAGGTCCACGTTGGCCTGCACCAAACGAAGGAACGCTTCGTGCACCACCGCAGTCGCTTGCAGCGTATGACTGCCTCGTTCGGCGCGCATGTAGCCACGCGCCAAGCGACGCAATTCGTCGTACACCAGCGGGGTCAAACGCTCCAACGCCTGTGGGTGACCGGTGCGCCATTCGGTCAGCAGCTGGGTGAAATTGGCTGGGACTTCCATCGTCATTTATCCACACCCATAGACGATTTTTGGGGTCTCCCACCGTTTAGGGCTTTCCCCTAAGCATACATTGTTATGCAATGTGAGGGGAATTGCGTGCGAATGTCGCTTAACCCTATAGGCCACGCGTGCCATGGGGTCGCGGTCCTTTAACAACTTTACACCGGAGCAATCAATATGAAGGTCAGTCTAGCCGCTTTGAACACCGCTTGCGCAGTCACCAGTTCCGCTTTCGATATCCCGCCGATTCTTCCGCCGCATGCGCCTGTCGTCTAAGGACTGAGACATGCATCGTAGAAGGATTACGGTCGCCGTCGCGGCTGTTTTTGCGATCGGCGCTGCATTTGCGGCGCAACCCACCTCGCTGCGAGCGGATTGGGGCCAAGGGATGGTACAGCGGTCGCCGTGGATACCGGGCTCGGCCAGCCCGATGTCCGCACATGAGCCGTATGGCTCGCCGTTAGCTCCGCCACGATAGGGGTAAAACGGGAACACGGGGCGGGGCTTCCAAGAGCCTCGCCCCGGTCGCGTGCGCTAGACTTGAGCGCATCGACCCAATGGAGCGCCCCGTGCCCGGAATTGTTGTCATTGCGCATCGCGGCGCGAGCGGTGAGCGGCCCGAGCACACGCTCGAGTCGTACCGCCTAGCGATCGAGGAGGGCGCGGACTACATCGAGCCGGATCTCGTCATGACCCGTGACGGGGTGCTCATCGCGCGGCACGAGAATGAAATCGGCGGTACCACCGACGTCGAGCAGCACCCGGCCTTTGCCGCCCGCCGCCGCACGCAGTTAATCGATGGCGAATCCTTTACCGGGTGGTTCACGGAAGATTTTACCCTCTCGGAAATCAAGACGCTTCGCGCGCGCGAACGACTCGGTGAATTGAGGCCGCAAAATCGGCAATTTGACGGGCGATTTACCGTGCCCACTTTTGATGAAATCATGCAGCTGGTCGTGGGCGCGAATCGGCGCGCGGGGCGCAATCGACCCATCGGGGTGTATCCGGAAACCAAGCATCCGGCGCATTTCGCCGCCATCGGCCTGCCGCAGGAATTATCGCTCCTCGACACCCTGCAGCGTTATCAATACGCCAAGCCCGGCTCGCCCGTGTTCATCCAATCATTTGATCCCGGAAATTTACAGCAATTGCGCAGCATGACGCGCTTGCCGCTGGTGCAATTGCTGGAGCATGAAATCGGCGACCTTGAGCGCATCGCGCAGCATGCCGATACAATCGGCATCGCCAAGGCGCTGGCCACGCCGCAGGCAGTCGCGGCGGCGCACGCCGCCAATCTGCGGGTGCACGTCTGGACATTCCGCGCCGAAAACGAATTTCTGCCGCAGGATTTGCAGGTCGGCGGCGACCCTGCGGCCCACGGGCGCCTCGAGGACGAGATTCGACGTTACCTGGAACGGGGCATCGACGGGTTTTTCGTGGATTTTCCCGCGATCGGCGTTCAGGTCCGGGATGCCTATATTTCAGCGCTCCAGCCGCTGCACCAGCCGGCGGCGGCCACGAGTTTGCCGGCAAATAAGTTGCAGGGACGGTAGGCGGCACCGCTCGCGCCCTGCAGCAGCAGGCAGTTGTCGCAACTCGAGCCTTTCACATAGGTCGGATATTTCTTCGCGTCGACTTGAGCGGCGTCCTCAACATAGCCCACCGCGACCGCGCTTGGGTCTTTGACACTGAGGTGCGGCAACTCCGCGGCGCTGGACTTGGCGCTGCGGAGGATGGAGACGGCGGCGGCCGCGGCGACCAAATTCTGCACGAGTGCTCTGCGGCTCACTGCGCCGTGGCTCGGTGTGGAGCGGACCATACGTACCCTTCCTGATAGGCTGATTTTTTGGAAACCCCGTGCCCAGCATAACGCTATTGCTCGAAGTAGCGCGAGTCGCCGCGCAATCGCCTGCGCCCTGGCGCCGATGGCGCTCTGTTGGTGGCGCCTCCAAGTCCGCGCGCCTCAGAAATAGACCGAGACGAAAACCTGAAAGACGTTGGCGTTGAAGTTGTACAAGGGTTCGGTGCCCGGCGCGTACTGCGGGACGCCGTAATACTTGATGTTGCGAAAATCCAGGTAGTTGAAGCGAATTCGGCTCACATCGACCGTCACGGTGCCGCGCTTGAACATCTTCCAGCCGTCAGGCAAGAACGCGTAAGTAACCTTGGCTCCGACGGTCGTGTTGTCGAGCGCCGCGAGATTTTGATCGCGCGCCACAAAATTTTGCGAGTCGGCATAGGGAAATAAATCGCTGTAGAAACTCGCCGCACTCTGCTTGTAATAGCGCACCCGCCCTTCGAATATCCAGCGATTGCGGATTGGATGGGTGTAATCCAGCTCATAAGTATTGCCGACCACTCCCCAGGTGTCGGTGTAATAGCGATACAAGGCGGTCACCGCGGCCCGGTAGGGCAGATAATATTTGCCTTGCACCTGCACCGCGGTGCTGGTGTGGGTGTCCGGATACACCTGGTTGCCCAGGCTGTAGCCCTTGGGATTGGTCGGGTCGAGATATCGAATCGAACGATACGGATTCGCCAGGTAACCTGCGTCGGTGATGACTTGAAGATTGACGCCCGCGATAAAATTTTTGGTGAGGATTTGCGACACGCCGCCGCTGTACGCGCGGGTAAGGGCGTGGCCTATCCAGGCAACATTGGGATCGTTGGCGGTGCCGTTGTTCTCGCCGACCGTGTTGTGCGTGTCCGCGAATCCGAGCGTGACGGTGGTCAGGTCGCCGAACATGTCTTGGCTCAACGAAAAGCTCGCGGTGTCCGAGATGTAGTCGCGTTCCACGCTCGAGGTATATGAGGCCGTATAGGTGGTCTTATCGCGCAAGTACTCAATCGTGCCGCTTTTTTGCTTGCGTTCATCCTTGATCTGGCTGGCCTGGCTCAATACATCGATTGACGCGCCGCTGACCTTGTCGATGAAATAGTTGGCCTCGACCGCAAAGTTCTCGGTGATCTTGGCGCGCGCGGTGGCCGAATAGCCGGTGATGTCCATGCCGCCGCCGCTGTATTTGCTGTAGAAAACGTCGGCGCGATCGTCAGGGAGCACATCCGCGCTCGTGCTGCGCACCAGCAGCAGAGCAGCGATCACTGCTGCGCGAGCGAAGATGTGATTTTGCGTCATGCGAACCGATGCTTCATGCGTCTGCGTCAATTGCAGCCGCAGCCGCCGCCCGCGCCGCCGGTTGCGCCGCGCGAACCTTCTCTGGATTCCCGAATATGATCGAGATAGGCGGCCGAAATGGCGTCGCGGTCCCAGGCCATGATGGGGTCGGCCAGGCGATCGCGCTCGTAGGGCTTCACCCAGGGCTGGATGCTGCAGCCGCTCGACAGCAACACCGTGCCCAACACCATTCCCGACAGCAGAATCTGAGCGCGGCCCATGGATTACTCCCGGATGAGCTGACGAATTCGATCTTGGTAGTCGTTTTCGTCGCCGGGCTTGTAGCCGCGGTGGATGTAGCGAATCTGGCCCTTGCGGTCGATGATGACCGAGCTCGGCATTTCATCGACGTGATAAGCCTTGCTCACTTGATTGGCCGGATCCAAGAGCACGGGGAAACTGACCGGCTTGCGCTCCAGCAGCTGTTTGACCGGCGGCGCTTCCTTGTCGACGTTGACGCCGATCAGCGTGAACCCGGCCGGCTTGTACTTCTTGTACATCTGGTCGAGCAGGGGCATTTCCTGTTGACAGGGTCCGCACCAGGTCGCCCAGAAATTGACCATGACCACCTGGCCCTTATAGGCGCTCAGGCCGCTCGGCTGGCCGGCCAGCGTGGTCAGCGTAAATGAAGGCGCGGGACCGGAAGCATCGCCGCCGGCGGCAAACGCAGTGGAGGCGACGACAATTGCCGCCATCGCACAGCGTTTCAAGAAAACTTTAGTACTAAGCATGGATTCATACTCCTGATCAGTAAAAAACGGTTAAGCCGAGGGTGGCTTCGATGTTGTCGACATTCTTGGTGCGGCCGGTCAAGCTGGTCTCAAAGATGTGGTCTCTTACATCGAGATGCAGGGCCAGCCAGTCGGTTATCAAGAGCCGCTCACCCACTCCAAAGTTCAGTGCAAATTGATCCTTGTCCGCGAACTTCACGTCGCCCATGCCGACTGTCACATAAAGGGCCGAATTGAACGCGCGCCCGCGCCCGAGAAAAATCTCGCCGGGAAGTACGTTGTAGCCTACGTCCAGGTCGTAATACGTGAATTGCCTCCCAGAGTTGCTGACAACCGTAATATCCGGGAAAACATCTTCGAGGCTGGTCGTGCCGGCCTTGGATCGCGCCAAAAAACCTTCCAGGAAAATATCCTCGGACACGTGGTACGCGGCGCGCACGCCGTAGATCGGATTGGTGCCGAAATCTTGAATGCTCAAAGCGCCGTAATAGCCGCCGATTTCAAAGTCCTTGGCCTTGATGTGGGGCGTTTTGACGACGCGGCGCGTGACCTGAGGCTCGACGATGGACGGTTCGCCCTGCGGCTCCTCGGCCACGACCTCGGGGGGCGCCTTGTTGCCACGGTGGAACCAGCTACAGCCGGACAACAGCGCGACGGCTAGAAGAATACAGCTAAGCCGAATTTCCATTCTTCTAAATCCTCATACACATTCAGGTCGTTGAAGACGACGTAATGGCGCCAGTCGACGCGCCACAAAAATCGCCGCGTGATGAATCCGCGCGCACCCAATGAAACGTAAGCCATTTCGTTGCTCCTCTGCAGCGGAGCGGGTGGCACTTTGTCCTGGATATACTGATAAGCAGTACCGATTCCGGCAGTCGGCGAAAACCACTTCCATTCGGGAATGAACGTATGCCGCATGCCGATCGACGCGATGTAGCGGTTGTCGAGCGTGCCGAAGGCTTGCTGAACCGCGAGCTCGACGTCGAGGCTCGTGGTCAGCGAGAAATCCGCATAGGTTGTGACGAGATTCTCGCGGTTGTACACGCCGTAGCCGGCGCCCAGTTCCCAGCGATGCGAAGCGAATTCGGGATAGGGCGGTATCGGCGCCGGCTCGCCGGACTCCAGCAGCGTGCGTGCCAGGTCCGCGCGGCGCACCCAGCCTTCATTGCCGTGCGGCGCACGCACCTTGAACCAGTCGGTGCGGCTGTAGAGCACGGTGAGCACTTCGTCGCGCCCAATGACATACACCACCGGAAAGCCCCGGCCCGGCCCGGAGTGCATTTCCAAGTACGGGTCCGTGACGACCAGCACGAGATTCTTTGCCGCCGCATTTGCCAGTCCTAGATGTAACGCCTGCACCAACAGCACCAGCGCGAGCAGACGACGCATCAGGTCAGTTCGCTACGGGCGCAACAAACGGATCGTTGTAAAACTGCGCGCCGATATCCAACCATTCGGCGATCAAGCGCAACTCCGCGGGGGACAAGTAACCGGTGTGATCGAGTACAGGGTCATGAAAACTACCGTCAAACATCCTAAAAAACGTTGTTGAACCCGCAGCGCTGCCGGCGCTCATCGGCGGCGCCAATGAGACGGGCACCATGATGGTCGTCGGCAAACCAGTCACCGGGTCCGGAGGTCCGGGCGCCGGCACCAGCAGGTCTTGCAGCACGCCCATATTAAGCGTCTGTGCATTATGTGCAAACAGAAGTTGCTCATATGAGGTGACGACGGTGGTATCGACACTGGAAGCGGAGCCGGTCAAGTCGAGCTGACCCTGCGGCACTTGCACCATCGCCATTGCATTGACCGGGTCATGACACACCGAACAGACGGTCGGGGTCATCGGCACGCCGTTCACCGTGTTGGTGCGGCTCGCATCGTTCCACACCGACTGGATGTACGGCAGCCGCATCGCGATGTCCGCGGCGCTCGCGTAGTGGAGCGTGACGCGGCATTGCGCGGTCCAGGTCACGCAATTCGGATTGGTCGCCGCAGTGACCGGCGAAGCCGACGTCAGGTCTGCATAGGCATAAGTAAAGGGCGCGTCCGGCTGCGGCGGCGTGGTACCGACCGTCCAAATGCCGTCGTAAATCACATCCGAGTTCAAGATTTGCGAACACGGCGTCGTATTGCCGGTCGGAGTCGTGCCGTTGGCGGTACAGGTGCTCAAGGCGAGCGTCTGCGCCATGGTCGCACCGGCGTTGGTCAGGGCAAGCGCCGGATTGGTATTCGGGAACGGTGAGCCGGTGGTCGGCGCGCCCGGATTCACCGGATTGGTCAATCCGGCTCGACCATGCGAGGTCATGTTGGCCGTGGTGTGACAACCGTTGCAGGTTTTGGTCTCTCCCGGCAGCAGCTGCAGCCAGCTGGTGTGCTGCGCGGTGACGCGCTTGGCGTTCACATCGACGATATCGATTGTGAAGGGCACGTTGGCGGGAACTTGAACCTGAACCGAGCCGTCCGGTTGAATGGGCGCATAGCCCAAGATCTCGCGCATCCCCATGCCGGCCGGTCCAAACGCCGAATTATTGATCTTGCGCACCGTCTTGCCGGGAATCTCCACGGCCTTTTCGATTCTGATGAACCGATAGGGACGGGTATAAAAAGTCGGGTTGGCCGGATTGGACACCCCAGCAATGTTCGGCGTCGCGGTATCGACGCCATCGACGTCGTACACGCTACTTATATCGAGCAATCCGACGCCCGCGGTAGCCATGGTCGCGGCCTGGCCGGGCGCCGGAGCCGCATCCACCAAGATCGACGGCGGCGGTGTTCTGGGCTGCAAAATGATGGGCTCGAGGACCATCGTGCCCACATCGGCGCTCAACAAGGGTCCCAATGTGCCCGCATTCAAATCATAGACCCACAGGGTGTACTGCGGGGGTGCCAGCGTCACGTTGGCGCCGGCAGTATTCGATGAGGTGCAAAGGTTGGTGGCGTTGGGCGTGACCGTGGTGTCGAGCACCAGGCAGGGCGACCAGCTCACCAACATGCGATTGGTGCCGTCATAAAGTGGATACACCGAGGCGAAGCGTCCCCCCATCGACGGCATGTTCGCATCCGTGGTCACACCCAAATTCGTCGCGCTGGTCTGCGCGGTGCCCGCGGCACCACCCGGCGCGGCCGGCTGATGGATTTCAACGAAGCCCTGGGCATTGATCTGAACGATGTCGCCGCCCAATTGCGTGCCCAAGAAGGGACGCACGATGGCCACCAGATTGCCGTTGGGCAGCTGGCGCGCATTCAGGAATTGAATGACGTTGTTGTTGGTTCCGGCAATATTGGCGCCGGTGGCATGGCTGTTGGCACCATAGTAGAGCTCGACGCCGGTGCCGTCGGGGTTGCCGTGATACAGACTGATCTGGTCGCCGTTGGTGCCTTCCCAACGTGAAAAGACCACCTGGCCGTTGCTCAAAACAGACGATCCGAAATCGTGATTGGTGTTGAAACTGATCTGGTGCGCGTCGGTGCCGTCGCCGTTCATCACATGCAGCAAGAAAATCGATTGCGATCGATCGTCGGTTTGCGCTGCGTACTGCGGGCGGCCTTCGTCGAGCAGGATGGACTGGGTGGCGAGCTGCCGGGTCGAGGCGAAGATGATTCGGCCGTCCGGCAAATAGTGCGCGCCCACGTCGTGACCGGCGGTAATGCTGTCATTGGTCAGCTGTGTGACCGCTTGCGTGGCGGCGTTGTACGTATAAATGTGCCAGTTCGGCTGCGTGACATCGGTATTTTGCTTTTTCGGATTCAGCGGCAAACGCAACGAAAATACAATGGTGGTTCCGTCGGGCGACACGTCGAGATCGCGCACGGCGCCCGTGCCCTTGGTGATCGAGCCGGTGACGTTGACTTCGGCGCCCCCCGCGCTGGCCTGACTGCGGATGTACAGGTCGCTACCCGTAATAGAGGTGATGAGATCGCGAACGTCGATGTCCTTGGTGATGACCGGAGCCTTGATGTAGGCCAGGGGGAAATTCGTGACCCCGGGGGTCAGCGTCTGTCCGCCGGCAACGCCCGGGGCGTGACCGGTCGTGGCGCTTTCGCATCCCAGCACGAAGAGCAAGGGCAACGCGATTGCCGCAAGCTTCAATAAACCGTGACGCTGTTCACGCGGTGTGAAAGTGATCATATATGGCTACCTGTACTCGTGGTTTCGGTCGGCGATCTACCAGCACGCGTGCAAGCGGCGTCATTGAACTTAATCGGCGTCATACGCACATCTTCGTGCGATGTTCATACGCATACTGTTAACGCACTCACAGAAGAACTTTTCCATATCCGTTTCTCTGTGCACGCCGCGCTAGACCGTGCGGAAATCGAGGTCAGGATATAGGTCTGGTATTGCCCCTCGGTACTGTCGCGAAACGCCGACGTCGTTCAGATGAGACATTACTTGAGGTACAGGTTGCTGCGTATATTCGCAACCCAAGTCGAACCCACAACTCACGCGAGTGGATGTGCATATGAAGAACGGGATGGAGAAACCAATGACGCAGATTGCGCGCAGTACTAATGCGATGCCAAATCTTGTTGCGCGTGCAGTTCGCGCGACCTTGTGCGCCGGCGCCCTGGCGCTGGTTGGCGCAAACGCCCTGGCAGCCAACCCCAGCGCCGACCAGGCGACGCGTATATACAACCGAATCGCCGGCATACCGCCGACGTCCGCGCAGCTTGCGCAAATGACCGCGACCGACCCGGTCAGCGCAGCGCTCATTGCCACCAATGATCCGCAGTTCTACAACAGCACCATCCGCAATCTAGCGGCGCCGTGGACCAACCGCGATCAATCGGTGTTCGTGCCGCTCAACGACTATACGGCGACCGTGATCGGCATGGTGAAGGACAATGTGCCCTTCAACACCCTGCTCAGCGCCGACCTGGTTTACACCGGCGACGGCAAGTCGGGAGAGCCGGCTTACTCGGCTTCCAATAACGCGATGTACGATGCGCTCGACGCCAACAATGTCGACCTGAGCGTGCACTTGGTATCCAACACGCAGTCGTCGCTCGAGGGCATCCCGGCGACGGCGACGGCCGGCGTGCTGACCACGCGCGGTGCCGCAAGCGCCTTCTTCATCAACGGCACCAACCGGGCGATGTTCCGCTTCACGATGCTGAATCATCTCTGCAATGACATGCAGCTGGTGATGGACATCACCCGCCCGCCGGATCGCATTCGCCAGGACGTGACCCGCAGCCCGGGCGGCGTGAGCACGCTGTTTTTGACCAACTGCATAGGCTGTCACAGCGGCATGGATCCGATGGCGCAGGCGTTTGCCTACTACAACTTCAGCGCCACCGACCCGACCATGACGGACACGACCGGTCAGATCGTCTACACCGCCGGTCAAGTGCAGCCGAAGTACTCGATCAACAACACCAATTTCCCGCAAGGCTTCGTCACGATGGATGACAGCTGGAACAACCGCTGGCGCGCGGGACCGAACTACATACTGGGATGGAGCGCAACTCTGCCGGGCAGCGGCAACGGCGCCAAGTCTCTGGGCCAGGAATTGGAGAGCAGTGCGGCTTTCGCCAACTGCCAGGTCACGCGGGTGTTCAAGGATGTGTGCTTGCGCGCTCCGAACACATCGCAGGACTTCACCCAGATCAATTCGATGATCTCTTCGTTCCAGGCGCACAACTATTCGCTGCGGCAAGTCTTCGCTGAAGGCGCCGCCTACTGCATGGGGAATTGAGCATGAACGTTACACGCATCACCGGCTTGGCAGCGCTCGCGGCGTCGATTGCCCTTAGCGCATGCGGCGGCGCGGGCGCGCCGACCACGACCAACCCAGCTCCATCGCAGTCCGTCACTGCGGACGCCTACACCGGACCGCCGGCGGCCACGGCCGACGTCACCGCGTTCCAAATCAACTTTTGGAACAACGTGCGCACGCAAAACCGTTGCGGTCAATGCCATAACTCGACCACACCGGCGCAGATGCCGAACTTTGCGCGCAGCGACGATGTGAACCTCGCTTACGCGCAAGCCAATACGGTCGTCAATCTGGCCACCCCGTCCACCTCGATGATCGTCACCAAGGTGTCGGGCGGCCATAACTGCTGGCTCGCCGACCCCGGTGCCTGCGGTCAGATTTTGACCACCTGGATCACCAACTGGGCCAACGCCTCGGGCGCCACGTCGGCGACCACGGTGCAGCTGCAAGCGCCGCCGTCTCAAACCGTCGGCCAGAGCTTGAATTTCCCGGCGTCCTACGTCGAGTATCAACAAACGATTTACACGCTCACCAGCAAGTACTGCGTGCGCTGCCACGCAACGACCGCGGACCCGTCGGTGGAACAGTCGCCGTACTTCGCGGATCCCTCACTCCTGGTTGCCTACCCGGCCGCGATCCCGAAGATCGACTTCACGGGCTGCGCAGGCAGCGGCGGCAACAATGGCGGCACCTGCGGCACGAACTCGCGCTTCTATCAGCGCCTGTTCACCGACAACCATAACTGCTGGGACAATTGCGCCTCCGATGCCGCGCAAATGTTGGCGCAGATCCAGGCATTCGCCGCCACCATTACGCCGGCGAACATCGATCCGGCCTTGGTTGTGAGCAAGGCCTTGACCCTGACCCAGGGCACGATCGCGAGCGGCGCGAGCCGCTACGACGCCGATACCATCGCCAAGTACGAGTTCCAATCGGTCGTGAACAACACGACCTTCGATACCAGCGGTATCGATCCGTCCGCGGACCTGACCATTTCGGGCAACGTCACGCTGGCCGGCGGCTGGGGTATCAATGTCGGTGCCGGCGGCAAGGCACAGGCGACGACCCAGTCGAGCCAAAAGATCTACAACATGATTCAGGCTACCGGCGAGTTCTCGGTTGAAGCCTGGGTGGCGCCCGCGTTGGTCGCCGTCAACAACTCTTACATGGTCAGTTACTCGGGTGGCGACACCACGCGTAATTTCACCCTGGGTCAGACCAACCAGGACTATGACTTCATGCTGCGCAACTCCAACACCGCGCTGACCGGGCTGCCGCAGTTGCAGACACCGGACGCGGCGATGGCACTGCAGGCCTCCTTGCAGCACGTCGTGCTCACCTACGATGCCGTGAACGGTCGTCAGATCTACGTCAACGGCGCATTGGTCCCGGTCCCGGACCCGCAGAAAGGCGGCACGATCGCAACTTGGGACAGCACCTTCGCGCTGGTCCTCGGCAACGAAGTGTCGGGCGACCGATCCTGGCAGGGCCTCATCAAGTTCGTCGCCATCCACAGCCGCTCGATGACGGCGGCGCAGGTGCTGCAAAACTTCAACGCCGGTGTGGGCGAGCGCTACTACCTGCTGTTCGACGTGTCGACCGTGACCGGCGTATCGCAGGCTTACATCATGATGACGGTCAGCCAATACGACAGCTACAGCTACCTGTTCTATCAGCCCACCTTCATCTCGCTGGACTCGACCGTTACCGCGAGCTCCTTGCCCAGCATTCCGGTGCAGGGTATGCGCATCGGAATCAACGGTACCGTGCCGCAGGTCGGCCAGGCCTACATCCCGCTGAATACCA
>Ga0209275_10000555_pt1 | contig 14641 bp, 9 predicted proteins | sample HubBroMetageREF2_FD_188344 | JGI IMG/M metagenome (GOLD analysis project Ga0209275, IMG submission 188344) | Reference soil microbial communities from the Hubbard Brook experimental Forest, New Hampshire, USA - Hubbard Brook CCASE Soil... | ecosystem: Environmental > Terrestrial > Soil >... | reverse complement strand
AACGGCCGGCACCCGCCTGTTCAACCGCACACAAGCCACAGTCAAACACCGTCATGCGACGTGGAGCGCGGTCTCCATTGGCGGATGACATCGTCGCGAATATTCTTTGCTCGTGCGATTCTTGCGGCCTTTGCGAGCTTGCCAGGCGCACCTGGGAGGCGTTCGAGCATGTCGCACCCGAGTTGCAGACCCCTGCGTGATGGGCTCGCCCGATAGGAGGCTGTGGCGTTGTTCGAAGATTTAGCAGTTCATCCGCGAATTGTGGTTACTGGCCCGCAGAGATCCGGAACGCGGATAGCAGCGAAGATGATTGCGGAAGACACCGGCCACGCTTTCGTCGACGAACGCGCATTTGGTATATACGACGAACAGCGCTGGCGTGACCTGCTCCAAGTCGAAAAAGTTGTCGTACAGTCGCCATCCATGTTCAAGCAAGTCGTAGATAATCCCCCGCCTGACATTTTCGTTGTTCTGATGCGGCGTGACCTTACGAAGATCCACGCAAGCCAGCGCCGCATTGGCTGGGACAAGCATCCACTTGGCAACACCATTGAACTGAGCAGGTTTGGGCTAGCCAGTGGCGATTCAGCCGCGACCAAGTACGATTATTGGGCTTCTCATGAAAAGGAAGCACCGTTCCTGGAGCTGGAATACGAGTCGCTGCGCCAGCATCCGCTATTCATTCCCGATGATAAACGTCGGAACTTCGGGGCGGTTCAAACAAAACTATGATTGTACTCGGCCTGAGCGGCAACTTGCTGCCTGAAGAGTCAAACTTGGTGCCGTACGGATACGTCCATGACTCCGCCGCCTGCCTGATAAGTGATGGCGTGCCCTTGGCAGCCATCGAAGAAGAGAGATTTAACCGGATCAAAAAGACAGACAAGTTTCCGATTAATGCCATTCAGGCTTGTCTGGATATAGCGGGCCTCTCGCCGTCCAAGATCGACGCCGTTGGCTATAACTATCAGGAAGGCGCCGTAAACTACCTGCTGAATAAACTGTATATAGAAAATAGCCAGCCGATACGCTCAGCCCGGCAGCTGATGATGGACCGCCTCAACGATAATTTCGGTCTGGACTTGCCGCACGACCGCTTGCTGTATGCGCAGCACCACGTCACGCACGCCGCATCATGCTTCACCCGATCCGGGATGGACGAAGCTCTCGTGATAGTCATGGACGGCGCGGGTGAACAGCACTCCACGACAGTGTTCCGGGGCAGATATGGTCGGCTGGAAAGCCTTGCTGCTTACAATATTGGGAAATCACTCGGGCTCTTTTATCTCGAGGCGATTTCCCTGCTCGGCTACGGGCTCGGTGACGAGTACAAGGTTATGGGCCTTGCTCCGTATGGGGACCCGGAGGTATATCGCGGCATCTTCGACCGCATGTACAGACTTGCCGGCCGGGGCGACTATACGCTCGGCCATCCCGTGCAAGACTTCCTTGACCACGGATTCGCACCCCGGCTGAAAGGGCAGGAATTTAGCCAGGAGCACATTGATTTTGCTGCGGGCCTTCAGCGTACACTTGACAATATCGCGATGCACGTACTGACATACTGGGCGCAAAACTCTGGGCTGGCGAACCTGTGTTTCGTTGGTGGTGTAGCACATAACAGCAGCCTCAACGGCTTGATACTTCGGTCAGAACTGTTCCGGGAAGTTTTCATTCATCCCGCTTCGCACGACGCGGGCACGGCTGAGGGCGCTGCACTCGCCGCCGCCCATCAGCTGGGCGCGCTCCCGCTGCGCCAGTCGCGGCTCCGCAGCGCCAGCCTGGGGCCCGGCCTCGGCACCGCCGCCGAGATTGAGAAAGAGCTCGCTTGCTGGAACGAGTTCATTGAATATGAACGGCCCGACGACATTGTGGAATCGGCCGCGGAACTGCTGGCGGACGGCTCCGTCCTTGGCTGGGTGCATGGCCGGTCCGAGTACGGACCCAGGGCGCTAGGGAACCGCAGCATTCTTGCTGACGCGCGCCCGAGCGGTAATAAGCAGAAGATTAATTCGATGGTTAAAAAGAGGGAAAGCTACCGGCCATTCGCGCCGGTGGTGATCCCGGAGGCCGCGGAAGCGTACTTCGATCTTCCTAAAACCCGCGCGAACTACGACTTCATGTCATTCGTGGTCAATGTGCGTGAGGACCGCAGAGCGGAGCTCGGCGCGGTCACCCACGTCGATGGGAGCGCCCGCCTGCAAGTTATTGACCCCACCGCAAACCAGCGGTTCTATCGGCTCGTCCGGCGGTTTGGTGAGCTTACGGGCGTACCGGTGTTGCTGAATACCTCATTCAACAACAACGCGGAGCCGATCGTGCAGAGCGTGCATGACGCGTTGACCTGCTTCCTCACTACCGAGCTCGACGTCCTGGTGATCGAGGATTTCCTCGCCCGTCGGCGTCAGGACCATTCACTGGCGTTCGGCAGCCTGATCGTCAGATTCCGGCCATTCACCCGGCTCGCCAAACGCAACAGAATGACACCGGCCGGAACACAGGAGGTCGTATACGAAATATATTTGGATTATCCGAAGGGGCCGCACACTGCGATATCGGCTGCCTCCTTTGCGTTGCTGGAGGCCGCGGACGAAGTGCGATGCCTGGACTCGCTCGCAGAACCAACGGGTGGCCTAAACGCCGAGGTCAGGCGCGAGCTTTACAGCTTGTGGCAGGAAAGATTCTTCACGCTCCGGCCGACGGGACGTCCGTAGCGGCACTAGGCCCCTGGATGCGGACTGCATTTCGGCTGAAGGCCAGGACGGTGCGGGTGGACGGCCACGATACCGTTCGACCAGCGTGATTCAGCAGTTGAACGACGAACCATCGTGCATTGATTTTCTTACTTCCTGCATGTGACAGTGTTGTGGGCGAATTCTGGGAATTTGGCAGGCTGTGCAGGATCGAGGAGCAGATTATGGGTGACGAGGCGATCTTTCTTCGGCCCGACACGATTGTCGAGCCGCTGGTGGACAGGTTCTATGCGTGGCTGCACATGGTGGCGCCGGTGCAGGCGGCGATGAACCTGGCGTTCGCGCATGTCCCGTTGCTCGAGTCGTATCTGCAGTCCCCGATGGTCCATATCAACGCCAGCCATAACCCGGCGCTGCGGGGCGGGTTCTTCGTCGGGATCGAGGAAGACAAAAGCGGCGAGGTCGCGGATCTGGTCGCCGCGATCAAGCGGGACCGGGCCGAGATGCTGGCCTTCGCCGCGGCCGTGGCCGAGGCCGAGGACCTGGTGCGGGCCACCGCGACCGGTTTCGACTTGACCGGGCTCTACCCCAAACTCCCGGCCGCGCTGTCGGGGCTGGTGGAGATCGCCTACGACACCAGCAACCAGCCCGCCATCCGGTTCATCGAGCCATTGGTCTACCACAGCAGCATCTACACCGAGGACCGCCAGTCGGTCCAGCTGTCCCGCGAAACCGGGATCGAGCGCCCGTTCGTGCTGAGCACACCACGGCTGAGCTCACCAGACGCCCTCGACCTGCCCATCCCCTTCAACCACCCCGGCCTGGCAGAACTGTTCGGCTCCCGCATCCACCCCACCACCATGACCCGGCTGCGCGACCAGCTCGGCCTGGACGAGGGCCAGGCAGCCGCGCTGCGGCCGCTGCTGGCCACCGAACCCGGCCTTGCGGCCGACCGCCACATCGACGCCGGCGCCCGGATCCGCTACTTCAACCACGCCTGCCTGGTCCTGCAGACCCCTCAGGCATCCATCATCACCGACCCATGGGTCAGCGCCGACACCACCGCCACCGGCCGTTACACCTACCGCGACCTGCCCGACCACCTCGACCTCGCCCTGATCACCCACGGCCACCAAGACCATGTCGTCCCCGAAACCCTGCTCGCTCTGCGCGGCCGCATCGGCACGATCGTGGTCCCCCGCTCCTCACGCGGCAACACCGCCGACCCCTCCCTCGCCCTGTACCTGACCCACCTGGGCCTGCCCGTCACCGAAGTCGACGACTTCGACGAAGTGCCCTTCCCCGGCGGCACCGTCACCGCCACCCCCTTCCTCGGCGAACACGCCGACCTCGACATCCGCGCCAAATCCACCTACTGCGCCCGCTTCGCCGGACGCAACATCTTCATCGGCGGCGACTCCTCCGGCATCGACCCCGGCCTGTACCGCCACATGCGCAGCCACCTCGGCCCCGTCGACATGGCCTTCCTCGGCATGGAATGCGCCGGCGCACCCCTGACCTGGCTCTACCAGGGACTGTTCACCAAACCCGTCACCAAGAAAATGAGCGACTCACGCACCCTGTCCGGCTCCAACGCCGAACAAGCCGCCGGCATCATGACCGAACTGAACGCCGCCGAAGCCTACGTCTACGCCATGGGCGAAGAAAGCTGGCTCGGCCACGTCATGGCCACCACCTACAACGAAGACTCCTACCAGCTCAAGCAAGTCGCCGAATTCATGACCTGGTGCGCCGACCACGGCGTCAAATCAGACCACCTCCTCGGCCAGCACGAATGGCGCTGGTAATCCAGGACGGTCGGCGCATGGATGAACAAGCGGATGTCATCGTCGCGGGTGGCGGCCCGGGCGGATCCACGCTGGCAACGCTCGTCGCGATGGCCGGACACCACGTCGTCCTGCTGGAAAAAGAAAAGTTCCCGCGCTACCAGATCGGCGAGTCGCTGCTGCCATCCACGGTCCACGGGATCTGCCGCCTCACCGGCGTCGCCGACGAGCTCGCCAAGGCCGGGTTCACCAAGAAACGCGGCGGAACCTTCCGGTGGGGGGCCAATCCCGAGCCGTGGACGTTCGCGTTCTCGATATCACCGAAAATGACCGGCGAGACGTCCTACGCCTATCAGGTCGAGCGGAGCAGGTTCGACCAGATCCTGCTCGACCACGCACGCCACACCGGCGTGGACGTCCGCGAGCAGCACACCGTCACCGGCGTCATCGACGACAGCGACCGGGTCCGCGGCGTGACCTACACAGACACCGACGGCAACGAAGGCACCATCCACGCGAAGTACGTGGTAGACGCCTCTGGCAACAAGAGCCGCATCCACCAGCACACCGGAGCGACAAGGAAATACTCGGAGTTCTTCCGCAGCCTGGCCCTCTTCGGCTACTTCGAAGGCGGCAAGCGCCTCCCAGAACCAAACTCCGGCAACATCTTGTCCTGCGCCTTCGACAGCGGCTGGTTCTGGTACATACCGCTGTCCCCCACGCTGACCAGCGTCGGCGCCGTCGTCCGCCGCGAACTCGCCAGCAAGATCCAGGGCGACCCCGAGGAAGCCCTCACCGCCCTCATCGCCGAATGCCCGACCATCGCCGACTACCTCCGCGACGCCAAACGCGTCACCGAAGGCCAGTACGGGCAGCTCCGGACACGCAAGGACTACTCCTACGCGAACACAAAATTCTGGCGGCCAGGCATGGCACTCGTCGGCGACGCCGCATGCTTCGTCGACCCCGTATTCTCCTCCGGCGTCCACCTCGCCACCTACGGCGCCCTGCTCGCCGCACGCTCCATCAACACCGTCCTCGCACAAGCAGCCAGCGAAGACGCCGCGTTCCATGAATTCGAGCGGCGATACCACCGCGAGTACGGGGTGTTCTACGAGTTCCTCGTGTCCTTTTACGACGTGCACGAAGACGAAGACTCGTACTTCTGGTCCGCCAGGAAGGTAACCGACAGCGCCAGCTCTGATCTCGAGTCATTCGTCAGTCTGGTCGGAGGCGTCTCCTCCGGCGAGACAGCCCTTACCGACCGTTACAAAATCCAGTCAAGCGAGTTCGCCGGCGCAGTAGACCAGCTCATCGCGAACAAAGAGCAGAGCATGGTACCGCTGATGAAATCGTCAATCGTCAAGCATGCCATGCAAGAGGGTGCCAAGGAGCAAGCCCGGGTGCTGCTCGGGCAGGACATCGAGCCGGAAATCCCGCTCTTCGAGGGCGGCTTGGTGTCATCGGCAGATGGCCTGAGCTGGTCACTTCCCGGCTGAGTTCATTCCGAGCCCAGCCCATCACGCTCTACGGCCTCGTAGCCGGGCTGACTACTTCTTGGCTGCTGGCGCTTTCTTCTTCTTCGCCGCAGATCCGTTGCCAGTGGCACCGTTCTGAGCCTGCTTAGCGGCGGCGGCGTCCTCCTCCATCTGCTTGATCAGGCTATTAGGACGCATGTCGGTCCAGTTCTTCTCGATGAAGTCTAGGCACTCCTGGCGCCCGTCTTCCCCGAAAATTACTTCCCAGCCGTCGGGAACGTCCGCGAAGACAGGCCATAGCGAATGCTGGCCTTCATCATTGATGAGGACGAGATATTTGGCGTCTTCGTCTTCGAACGGATTCGTCGCCAATGCACGTTCCTTTCGCAGCATCTACCGACACAGTCAGGATTGTTACACGAATCGTATCTGGTCCCGGCGAGTCCGGCACAACAGGTGTTCGACCGGCGCGCCACCGCAGTTGAACAGTGCCTTATGGCCGGCCTACCCTCAGTTTTTGTCGAGAAATTCGATGATTGCCGAGTTGACCTCGTCCGGGCGCTCCAGATAGCCGACGTGGCCGCAGCGGCGGATCTCCACGTAGTCACAGTCCGGTATGGCTTCGGCTACCTCTGCGACTAGGTGTGGCGGACACATAAGGTCATCGGAGAAGGCGATGGCCCGGCATGGCACCGGGACTGTCCTCAGCATGTCCCTGCGGTCGCTGAGGAGGTCGATCCCAGCCTGTCCATTAGCCGCTGCCCTGCGCCCCGCAGACATCTCGTAGACATCCAGCCACATCGGGACGACGGCATCGTCGTTCAGCGTGGCCGGTGAGAACATCTGGAGCACCGACATCGACGCGTCATAACCGGCGGGCAGTTGAATGCCTTCCCGCGCCAGAGCGCCATCACCGCGTGATAGCGCTCTGCGGAACGCGTCAGATCGGGACCGAGTGGCCATCAGCACGCAGCACCTGACGAGATCCGGTCTGACGGTGGCTAGCGTGGCGGCGACGAACCCACCCAGCGAGGTCGCGACGATCCGGCACGGCGCGATACCTAGTGCCTCGATCAGCCCGGTGGTGTCGGCCACCAAGTCGTCGAGCGAATAGTCTCCCGGCGGCACGTCCGACGGCGGCACGCCTCTGTTGTCGAACGTGATTGCCTCGTACCCGGCCTGGGTCAGCGCGGGCACCTGATTCATCCGCCACACATTTCCGCCGGCCGCCTGGCCCATGATCATCAGCACCGGCTCGCCGCTTCCCGCGCGCTCGTATGACAGACGGATACCGTTGGTTGATACGTAAGGCATGCAGTGACCGCTTCCAGTAGCTACACGACCATCGCGATATCGCCAATGACATCAGTTATTATCGCGTTCATTTTTCACCTAATCCTGAGCAGTTCGGCGATCCCGCTCGTCCACCTGACCATAAGGTCATGATCTTCTGGACATCAAGGTCAAGGGCCCCGTCCTGCTCCCAGCATCGCCTCTGCGGCCGGCGCTGATGGCGCCGGTGTTGCTGGTGGTTCGAGGCGTCCCGGGCTCAACGTGCGGTGGACCTGGGGCGGCCCCGGCACCGGCCGGCCCCAGTAATCTGCTCGGCTTCAGCAGGCGGCCGCTGCATGATTAGCATGTACAAAGACCGGCCATCCTCTGAGTTGTCTGGGAGCGCCGAACGATGCAGGTAGAATCGCGGACGCCGTATGGAGCCGACCGTACGCTCGAGGCGATCCTGTCGAGTACGTCCTCCGATTCACACATGTGGAATCTGATTTTCATTCAGCTCGTGCTCGAAGAGCACGGGTATCACGTGACTAACCTCGGCGCGTGCGTACCCGTGGAAGCCCTGGTGGACCGCTGCGCCGCGCTACCCCCGACGGTGGTCGTCCTCAGTACTGTCAACGGTCACGGTCATCTCGACGGTGCCCTGGCCGTAAACCGATTGCGCCAAATTCCCTCTCTTGCCACCACACCCATCGTCATCGGTGGCAAACTTGGCATTCAGGCTTCCAGCCTCGACCACGTACAGCATCTGCGCGCGGCCGGTTTCGACGCTGTGTTCGGTGATACGGCGTCCGACCTGAGCGAGTTCAGCGCTTTCCTGCGCCGCGTTGCCGCCGATTCATTTGCCGGCGCACCTTCGTGCGACGTCGCTGTCGCCAGAACACCGCTCGAGATAGCGCGGGCCGCTGCGGCGAGGGGAGCCGGGCTCGCGTGACCTCGCCGGTACCGTTCGGTGAGGTCATCACCAGAGCGGCGGCACGCGGGCGGCTGATCGTCCAGCCCCGGATGGGGATGGGTGACCCGGTAGACATGCGAGCGGGGCTGCTGGCAGTGAAGGCCGCGAAGGCAAGCACCGTCGGGACAATTACGGTAGACAGCTACACGCGCTGCAACGACGATGAGGCGGTTCGCCGAGCCATAGCCGGGGACGGTCAGCTCAACGGCTATCCAATTGTTGCTCGTACCAGCGATGTGACGTCCGCGATCGTGAAAGAACTGCGGGACGCGTCGTTTGTGATTCAGGTGCGCCATGGCTCTGCGGATCCGCAGCGGATCTTTGAGGCATTAGTTGCCGCGGGTCTGGACGCCACTGAAGGTGGCCCAATCTCGTACTGCCTGCCGTATAGCCAGCTCCCTCTCGCGGACTCGGTGAAGAACTGGGCGGTGTGTTGTAAGACCTTCGGCCGCCTTCGTGACAAAGGATACGAGCCGCATCTAGAGACGTTTGGCGGCTGTATGCTCGGCCAGCTGTGCCCACCTAGTCTGCTGGTGGCTATCAGCGTGCTCGAGGCGCTTTTCTTCTGCCAGCAGGGGCTGCGCAGCGTCTCATTGAGCTACGCGCAGCAAGCCAACACCGCACAGGACCTTGAAGCGATCGCTGCGCTGCGCGCTATAGCGGCCGAGCTGCTGCCCAACGTCGATTGGCACGTAGTGGTGTACGCGTATATGGGTGTCTACCCAAGGACCGTGTCTGGTGCGATGGGATTGCTCGGTGAGGCGGCGCGGCTCGCCGTCAGGTCCGGTGCGGCACGGCTCATCGTGAAGACCGCGGTGGAGGCGTACCGTATCCCGACGGTTGCCGAGAACATCACCGCGCTGGAGTACGCGTCCGCGGCGGCCGGGCAGGTACGTCGTGCCGGCCCGGCCGAGCCTGCCTCAGACACCGGCATCCTGACAGAGGCCCGCACACTGGTCGACGCGGTCCTCGAACTCGGGCCGCAGTTGGACCGCACGCTAACGGCCGCGGTTGGGCGCGGTTTGCTCGACATTCCATACTGCCTGCATCCAGATAACCGCGGCCGGACCCGATCGTATCTGGACCGGGATGGGCGACTCTATTGGTCCGACACTGGAGCGCTGCCGCTGGCACGTCGGACCGCGGTGGCGGCTCCGGACCGCAACAGCTCCGCCGATCTCCAGCGCATGCTGAACTACGTGGCCCGCAAGTACGACTCAATCCAGAACGCCGCCCCCGGCCAGATCAACGATCACGAAAGAAATCAATGATCAGGGAATTGACCTCGTCTGGCTGCTCCAGATAGCCATAATGGCCGCAGCCGGCGACCTCTGCATACTTACAGGCAGGAATGTGCTCGGCTAGCTCGCGGTTGAAAGACGGCGGAGCCACCACATCGTCCTGGAACCCTATTACCAGGCACGGCGAGGTAATCTTCCGGTACTCTTCCAACCGGTTTTCGATTATATCCAGGCCATGCTGAGCGTAACCGATGGAGGTGTCCTTGGACGAGATCTTGAACACTTCCAGCCAGTCCCTGATCAATCGCTCATTTTCCTGGGTTCGCGGAGATAGATATTGCGTTGCGTGCACCCAAGCCGCGTATTTGGGCGGCAGCGTGATGCCGCATTCCCGCAACTCGGCCACGGCTTCGCTCTTGGCCACGCGCAGGAGGTCAGTCCGGCCCCGTGTAGCCATCATGACTGCTCGTGTGACCAGGTCAGGTCGTGTCAGCATCAGCTCTTGGAGGATTATCCCGCCTAGCGAGAATCCCACGACACGGCAGGGACCTATGCCGAGTCGCTCGATCAGCCCGGCCGTGTCCGCCACCATATCGTTGAGCGTAAATCCTGCCGTCCCCGCATCGGTCGGCGGTACTCCCCGATTATCGAAGGTGATCACGCGGTATCCCTCAGCCGTCAGTGCCGGGACCTGATACGTCCGCCACAATCCGCCTCTGGCCCCAGATCCCATGATCAGCAGAACCGGCTCACCGGAACCGTACTCATCGAAATGGATACGGATTCCGCCGACCACTGCAATCGGCATTACTCGCCCTTTCGGGTCATGTTGTCTTGCAGATCGGCCTTGTTTACTTGGTTGACGGTCTCACCGGAAAGCAACGCCGAGATTATCTGCCCTATTTCAGGAATGTGTTCCGCTCCTACCATGTCCCCATGCTCAGAGTCGATGTTATAGATTTCGGTGCGGCCGCCGACGTAAGGAATCCACGCCTCTGACCTGGGCCGACCCATAGTACGCGAAAGAGCGGCACTGAAGAAGTGAAGATCACCGTGGAGGGGTGCTGGGATAAAGTTCCCGGCCAGTCGGTGACCGTTGATCGCGACATCGGCCACGGCAGACAGCCGTTCCGCGCTAAGGTAGCCGGCCGGGCCGTTTCCGTGAGCAGATGGTTCTGTCGCATTGTCAGCCAGCAGGTCTGCAGGCAACTGGCTGACGTCATAGCCAGTAGCCTCAGCAATCGCCTTGATTATCGCCGATCTGGCCGGGGTGCCCCGGCGCCGCGCCTTTTCAGCAGGATAAGAATCGAGCAGAACCAGCAGCGAGACCTCTTCGCCGCGGCTCTGTAGCTGCGTCGCCATGGCGTAAGCCACCAGGCCGCCAAGCGACCAACCGAGGAGCCGATAGGGGCCAGCAGGCTGAACCTCGCGGATGCACTGCAGATAGTCGGTGGCCATCTCTTCAATGCTCTGCGGCAACTTATCCGGCTCGATGAGCCCACGCGCCTGCAAGCCGTAAATCGGATAATCATCTGGCAGCTGCCGGGCGAGTTGGGCGTAGCACCAGCTAATTCCGGCCACTGGGTGAATGCAGAATAGCGGATGCTGATCCCCGTGCCGCCTGATTGGCAGGAGGATCCTGAACTCGTCATCCACGGCCTCGCGCATGTCGATGGCCCGAGCTATGCCGACCGGGGTTGGCGCTCTGAAGAGCACCTGAATCGCGATCTCAGCGTCGAACGCTGCGCGGGCCCGGGCCACCAGCTGCATCCCAAGCAGCGAATCCCCGCCCAGGTCGAAGAAGTTGTCGTCGGCAGCGGCGTAGTCAATGCCCAGTACTTCGGTGAAGAGGCGGCAGAGTACTTGTTCGGTATGGGTTTGCGGGCTGCGGCCCCCGGGCGCTCCGATAAACTGCGGGGCCGGCAGCGCGCCAGTGTCCAGCTTCCCGTTCACCGTCACCGGCAGCCCATCCAGCACCACAATCGCCGCCGGGACCATGTACTCCGGCAACCGCCCCGCCACATACTCCCGCAGCCCCTCCACGGCATCCCCGCCGCCAACGCCGACGCCAGCGGCCGGCACGATGTAGCCGGTCAGCTGCCGGCGGCCGGGAGTGTCCTCGCGCGCGATCACCACCGCCTGCCCCACACCCGGGTGAGCGGCCAGCACCGCGGCGACCTCACCCGGCTCCACCCAGAACCCGCGGACCTTCACCTGCCCATCAGCACGCCCCGCGAACACCAGCTGCCCGTCCACCCAGCGAGCCAGATCCCCCGTCCGGTACATCCGCGCCCCCGCCACCCCAAACGGGCACGCCACAAACCGCCCCCCGGTCAGCCCCGGCTGGCCCAGATACCCCCGCGCCAGCTGCGCACCCGCCACATACAACTCCCCCGTCACCCCCTCCGGCACCAGCCCCAGCCCGCCATCGAGCACGAACATCTGAGTGTTGGCGAACGGACGGCCGAACGGCACAAGGGGGCCGGGGATCTCCTGGCCGGGACGGATCACGTAATGCGCACAGCCAACCGTCAGCTCGGTAGGACCGTAGTGGTTGACAACGGACACACCCGGGTGGCGTTCCAGCCAGCCGGCGGCCCGCTGAGCCGGAAGCGCCTCGGCGCCCGTCATCAGCCGCCCGGCCGGGGCACAGTACGGCGGCAAAGCGTCCAGGATCGCCAGATGACTCGGTGTCATCTTCAAAAAAGTCAGCGGCCCGGCCAGCACAGCGGGCAAATCCGCGTCCAGCCCCCCGATCACCACCGTGCCGCCACAGGCCAGCGCGCCATACAGCACCGTCACGCCCGCGTCGAAGGACGGCGGCGTGTGCAGCAAGCTGGTCCCGGCCAGCTCCGGATAGGCCGCGATGCACCAGGTCACGTAGTTAACCAGGCCGCCATGGGTGACCATCGTTCCCTTGGGCGTCCCGGTAGACCCAGAGGTATACATCACATACGCCGCCCCGCCCGGCCGCACCCGCACCGGCGAAAAGCCGCCCGCCCCTTCCGCTGCCGTAGTCGTGCCCGGGGCGTCCAGGATGACCTGCACCGGGCCGGCGGCACCGGCCCGCTGAACCCCGGCAGTGGCGGCGGTAGCGGCGGTGCACACCAGCACCGCCGCCTGAGCGTCGGTGAGCATGAAGCCGATCCGCTCCGGGAGGTATCCCGGGTCCAGCGGCAGATACGCCGCCCCGGCCCACAACACCCCCAGCACCGCGGTGACCATCCCCGCTGAGCGTGGCATCATGACCGCGACCACCGTCTCGGGCCCGGCACCGGCCTGGGCCAGCTGCGATCCCAGCCGGGCCGCCGAGGCTGCCAGGAACCGGTAGGACACCACCGCATCCCCATCCACAACCGCCACCGCATCCGGCACCCGCCGCGCCTGCGCGGCGAACAGCCCGGTCACCGTGTCGTCCGGGACCGGGCCGGCGGTCTGGTTGCGGGCCGCCAGCTCCGCCCGCTCAGCATCGGTCAGCAATGCCACCTGATGCACCCGCAGCCCCGGGTCGGCGGCCACCTGCTCAAGCACCCGCACCAGCCGCCCCGCCACCAGCCCCGCCGCATCCGCGCTGAACAAGTCGCTGCGGTAAGACAACCGTAGCCGCGGCCTGATTCCAGGCATCACGGTCAGGGTCAGCGGGTAATGGGCGGCGCTGTAGCCTCCGGCACCAGTGACCCGTACCGGGTCCTGGCCAGGAGCCGGTACGGCCAAGCCCACAGGGTCAAGGGGGTAGTTCTGGTAAATGACCAGGGTGTCGAAGACCGCGCCGGGACCGGCTGCCCGCTGGATCTGCGCCAGGCCCAGATAGTGATAAGCCAGCAGCGCCGACTGCTGTTCTTGCAGCCGGGCCCACATCTGCTCTGTTGTCAGCTGCGGGTCCAGCCGGACCCGCACCGGGACGGTGTTGATGAACAGCCCCAGCATGGTCTCCACCCCGGGCAGCTCCGGCGGCCGCCCCGCCACCACCGCCCCGAACACCACATCATCGCGCCCGCTCAGCCGCCCGGCCACCATCCCCCAGGCGGCCTGCAGCACCGTGTTCACCGTCACCGCCCGGCCACGGGCTTGCTGTCCGAGCGCGGCCGTCAGCTCGCCCGGCAGCTCGGTGACCAGGTTCTGCGGCTGGACCGTCAGCTGGGCCCGGTTGGTGCCGGGGGCCAGCAGCGTCGGCTCTTCCAGCCCGGCCAGTGCCTGCGCCCAGGCGGCGGCTGCTGCGCTGGTATCCTGGCGGGCCAGCCAGGCCAGGTACTCCCGGTACGGCGTCACCCGCGGCAGCGCCGCGTCTGCCCCGGCCCGGTACAACGCCAGCAGCTCCCGCCCCAGCACCGGCATCGACCAGCCATCGGTCAGCAGGTGATGGCTGGTGATTACCAGCCGCCACCGGTCGGTGCCCAGCCGCGTCAGCACAAACCGCAGCGACGGTGGTACCGCCAGGTCAAACCGCTGCTCGCGGTCGCGGAGCGCCAGCGCTTCCGCCGCCGCCTGCGGGTCTGGCTGGCCGGACAGGTCGATCTCCCGCCACGGCAGCACCACCGCAGCCGGGATCACCTGCACCGCCTGACCCGACCCCAGCATGCAGAACCCGGCCCGCAGGTTCACATGCCGCTCCAGCAGTGCCTGCCCCGCCGCCCGCAGCCGGGCCGCATCCACCGGGCCTTTCAGGTCAAAGAAATGCTGCACCATATACACGTCCGGGGCTGCCGCATCGTAGAGCACATGGAACAGCAGCCCCTCCTGCAGCGGCGGCAGCGGCCAGACCTCGGCCAGCCCGCCCGGGGTCGCGGCCTCCAGTTCCTCGATCTGGTCCTGATCTAGGCTGACCAGGGGCAGGTCCGAAGGGGTCAGGCCGCCGGCCCTGGGCTGGGCGGCGTGCGCGGCCAGCCCGGCCAGCGCCGCAGCCCACAGCCGGGCCAGCTCGGCTGCCTCCGCCTCATCCAGCACCTGCCGGGCCCAGGCCAGGCTCAGCTGCAGCTGCGGCCCGCCCGGCAGATCACGCACCAGCCCCGACACCTCCAGCACATGCCCGGCCGGCATGTCCGGGTCGGCGCTGCCACCCAGCGTCCGCCCGGCCGGACGCCACACCGCCGGTTCCTGGCCCGCGCCGCCCTCATCAAGACCGGCGGCGGTGAACCGGCCCAGGTAGTTGAACCCGATCTGCGGGGCCGGGTACCGGGCCAGCACAGGGGCGGCCTGC
>Ga0209275_10000554_pt1 | contig 14651 bp, 10 predicted proteins | sample HubBroMetageREF2_FD_188344 | JGI IMG/M metagenome (GOLD analysis project Ga0209275, IMG submission 188344) | Reference soil microbial communities from the Hubbard Brook experimental Forest, New Hampshire, USA - Hubbard Brook CCASE Soil... | ecosystem: Environmental > Terrestrial > Soil >... | reverse complement strand
CTCTAGAACGTGTCAAAGAACGATTATGGTTTTACTCTTCCTATTCTGGGAGTCAACGAAAAACGCAAAAGTGTATCTGCTTTGAATGCAGCCGAGTGCAGCCGCTCCACAAGCCAGTGACCGGATTTAGTGCAAGCGGGCGACGCCAGCCCTCACGGCGATCCGCTTCCAGTTCGTTGTTGCCGCGCACAGAGCATCGCAACTTCATGTTGCGGGAAGCACTCATCAGAATTCCGTAATGTGGAAAATCTGGCAGAATCCTTGTGGAGAGCCGAGTCCAGCGATTCCAGAAAGTGTGCGCAAGAAAAAAGCCGCCAGCAGTGAGACGCCGGCGGCTTAAGTTCGAAGTCACAGATTCACTTCTGCTTCTGAGGTGGAATCAGGCGCGACGGAGGAATGGGAACGTGGCCTTCGTCGTCGTAGTAGAACTTCATTTCGTGATCCGACTTGGCGTTCGGCACCGGTTTCTCGCCCTTCGAACTGAACCGCTGCTCGTTGGCAGAGGCCAGCAACGGCTCCTTGGTGGTGTACATCGCTTCGTTCAGGACCGCGCCCGACGGGGCTTTGGCCACAGCAAATATGCCGCGTGGCTGATCATTGGTGTAGGTAACCCCGATGTAGTCCGCGACCATATACCCCGCGTCGGAGACTGGCAGCCAGGTCAACTTCATGGGTCCGGCCAGTTGTTTTCCCGCTGTCCAGGTCTTGCCGCCGTTGGTAGAGGTGGTGAAGCCCACTTCCAGTTGGCACGAATTACCGCAGGCCGAGACGGGATAATAGTAATAGACGATCGTAAGGTGAGCGGTGCTGCCGGAGGTCGCAGGGTCCACTCCGATTCCCCCGATAAAGTGGTCCACCGTGCTCTTAGTGGAGTCGATCGGAATACGGCTTACGGCACTCCATTTCTTGCCATCCGTGGAGGTGCTCATCACAATGTCGTTCGAGCTGCAACCGCTGCGAAAACGGCAATCCCACCAGATCACGTATGCTTTTCCGGCTGCATCAATTCCAGCGGAGGGCAGATCGGCGAAGCTGCGGAAGTTGCCATCTTCCCCATGGTTGTCGACGTTCGAAATGACCACGGTAGAAGTCCAGGTCTTGCCACCGTCCGTGGAACGAAAAGCGTCGATGCCGCCGCCTGAGAACGGCACAATGACTGTGCCGTTGGGCTGAACCACGGGCTCGCCGCCGAGTCCGCCGGCATGATCGGCCGAGGGTATTCCAGGGCTCCAGGTCAATCCGCCATCGTGCGACGTGCTCATCAGGACGTCACCGCTGCCGTAGGCCTGATCCCATTCCGTGTAGCAGTTTCCGTAGTACGGACTCGTGGGTGTGTTGTCGCACGTGGTCCAATTTTTGTCGTCCTCGTGGGTCTTATCAATGATGATCGGTTTGCCCCAGTGGATACCATCTGCAGAACGGCTCACGGCGACGTCTCCAATCAGGCCCGAGTTTTCCTGGCCCGCGAGCGGGAGGGTCGAGATCAACCATTGCTTGTGTTTGGCGTCATAGGCAACAGAAGGGTCCGCTGCCCACCCATAGGGTCCGTTCTTGTAGTTGTCCGTCAGCCCGGGCAGGATGCCGTACGTCCACGTCTTACCACCGTCGGTGGAGGTGGACCACCCCACGTCCGCGCTGCCCCATCCGATGGATCCGGGCACGCGGGCGACGTGGAAAGTCCCCACGATCGTATTCCCCCAGGAGAAGAAGTCGGGCTCGACTTCGGTCTTGTGCACACTGTCAGAATTGTGGAGTGTGTCGCTGCTGATTTTTACGAGAGTGAATTGCGCGTGTGCGGGCATTACCAGGACCACGCAAATCATTGACGCTAGCATCACAGTAAAAAAAGCCGCCGCATGTCGATTCATGAAATTTTCCTCGTGGGTTGAGATTCAGCGTGCGCGGAATCGTTGCGAACTCGCGGCCGCCGACACCAGGTGCCGGCGGCCGTATTGGAAATCACGGTCATCGGTGTTTCAAAGGTCGTCCCTGCTTTGAAGGCGCGATGGGATACTCTCCATCATCATCGTAGTACTTCCAAATGTATGTCCCTTTGGCATTGGGCACGGGCTTTTCGCCTTTCGAGCTGAATCGAGGTTCGTCAGCCGCGACCAAAAGAGGAGCCTTGGTTGTGTACATGGCTTCGTTAAGCAGACCGCCCGAGGGCGCCTTAGCCACGGCAAATACTCCAAACGGATTTCCGTTCGCATATGCGACTGCGAGGTAATCGGCCACCATCAGTCCGTTTTGCGATTGGGGTAGCCAGCTCAACTGCATTGGTCCGGCCAGATGCTGTCCTTTCGTCCAGGTCTTGCCGCCATTCTCCGAAATCGTAAACCCTACTTCCAGCTTGCAGGAGTTGTTGCAACTGGCAACGGGATAGTAGTAGTAGGTCACGGCGAGGTGTGCGGTGTTGCCCGAAGTGCTCCGGTCAACGCCGATCCCAGGGATGAAATGGTCCACTGTGCTGGTAATCGGATCGATCGGGATGCGGGCAATCTTGGTCCACGTCGTGCCATTGGTGGAGGTGCTCAGGACGAGGTCGTCGGTGCTGCAGCCAGAACGAAAGCTGCAATCCGGCCACACGATATAGATTTTTCCCTTGCCATCAATTTGTGCCGAGGGCATACCGAAGCCGTCGCGCAGTCCCCCATCTTCCCCGCGGAAGTTCTGGTTGCCGATGACCGAAGTGCTGGTCCAACTCTTGCCACCGTCGGTCGAACGGAAAGCAATCATGGTACCCAGGGTGGAGATCGGCACCACGACTGTGCCGTTCGGCAGTACTAGCGGTTGACCGCCGATGCCAAAGGCCTGATCCCCCGTATTCTTCGCCGGTCCCCAAGTCAATCCGCCATCGCTGGAAGTGCTCATGAAGATGAGATCGCCTAGCCCGGGTTCGTCCCATTCGGTGTAGCAATTGCCATAGTGGGGACTGGTTGGAGTGTTGTCACAGGTAATCCAGTTCTTGTCGTCCGAGCCGCTCTGGTCCACAATGACCGGCTTGCCCCAGTGGATTCCGTCAGTCGAGCGACTGGTAGCCACGGCTTCTCCTTGATTGTTGGTGAGTGGAAGAGTGGAAATCAGCCACACGCCGTGTTTTGCGTCGTAGGCAACAGCAGCATCGCTTGCCGCGGTGAAGCTCCCACCTTTGTAGTTATCCGTCAGGCCGGGCAGATAGCCGCTGGTCCAAGTTTTGCCTGCGTCCGTGGAAGTGGCAAACCCAACGTCAGCGCCACCGCCGCCGGAAATGCGTGCGACTTGAAAACCGCTCACGATGGTAGAGCCCCAAGCGAAGGTATCTGGCTCGACTTCAGTGTGATGTTGCGCGTCGGAGTCGTGGAAGGTATCCGTGCTGAGCTTTACGAGATTGGTTTGCGCATGTGCCGGAATGACTGTTGCCACTGCGATTGAAAACGCCAACATAGATGTAAAGAAAGGAGACATGGTCCTTCCACTTTTAGGCCTGGGGAACGTTCGTTTCATTCGGATTATCCTTGTACGCTGGAGTTTTACCCGCAGGGACCGCCGCGGTTTGAATGGGGGCGCATTCGAGGACGCAACGAGACGCGGTAGTAGTGACGCTCGGCGAAGATACACCGCCTCTCCTGCGCTGTCAATGTGAAGGTTATTTCACATTGACAGCAGGAAAGGTATGCACCTCACCGATGGAATCATCAACAAAACACCGCCGGCATGTTGTGCCGGCGGTGTAAGAGGCCCGAGCTATTTCTGCAAACGCCCACCCGAAGGAGGAGTTGCTCTTTCCTCACCCTGGGACTTGGGGAATGGCCGGTCCGCATGGACGCCAGGTATGCGCTTCTCGCCGCGTGAACTGAAGCGCGGCTCGTCCGCCGAGGCCTCGAGCGGCTGCTTGGTGGTGTAGGCGGCTTCATTGAACAGGCCGCCAGAAGGCGCTTTGGCAACCATGAAGACTCCGAAGGCTTTGCCATCGAGGTAAGAAGATGACAGATAATCGGCCAGCATCGGTCCGTTCTGCGAGGCGGGCAACCAACTTATCTTCATCGGCCCTACCCCCAGATCCTTTCCCGCTGTCCAAGTCCTGCCTCCGTCCGTAGAAGTGGTAAAGCCGACGTGGATCTCGCAGGTAGAATCGCCGCAGTCAGCCTGGGGATAGTAGTAGTAAGTTGTCGTGAGATGGGCAGTTTTGCCGGAGGTGGCACGATCCACAGCCAGCCCAGGAATAAAGTGGTCCACCGTGCTGTTGAGCTTGTCGATCGGAATGCGCGCTGGGGTGGTCCACTTCGTTCCGTTAGTCGAAGTGCTCATCACCAGATCATTCGTGCTGCAACCTGTGCGGAAGCTGCAATCCGACCACACCACGTAAAGCTTCCCCGATTTATCGATGCCAGTGGAGGGGAAAGGCAGGCCGACACTCCGCAAACTACTGCTCCCTTGAAAGGTATTGACGTTGGCGATGGTGAAGCTCGTACCCCAGCTTGCGCCGCCGTCGGTCGAGGTAAATGCCTGCATATTAAATCCCAGGAAGGGCACCACCACCTGGCCGTCCGGTTGTACCAAGGGTTCGGCACCGGAGCCGCCAGCTTGGTCCGTGGTCGTCTTGGCCGATCCCCAAGTGAGTCCGCCGTCGGTGGAAGTGCTCATGAAGATGGTTCCACTGTCCCATTCGGAATAACAGTTGCCATAGAACCGGCTCTTGGCGTTGTTGTCGCATGTGATCCAGTTCTTGTCGTCTCCTCCGCTGCTATCCACCATGATTGGGTTGCCCCAGTGGAGGCCGTCCTTAGAGCGGCTGACGGCGACATTCACTCCCGAGTTTCCGATCGGAAGACTGGAAATCAACCACACTCCGTGTTTCGCGTCGTACACCACCGACGCATCGCTCGCGGCCGAATTGCTTCCGCCTTTGTAGTTGACCGTGAGCCCTGGGAGATAACCGAAGGTCCAGGTTTTGCCACCATCGGTGGAAGTGCTAAATCCCAGATCGGCGCCACCGCCATTGGCAACGCGAGCCACTTGAAAAGCCGCAACCATCGTTGAGCCCCAGGAGTACGTATCGGGTTCAACTTCGGTTTTGTGCTGGCTGTCAGAGTTATGGAAGCTGTCGGTGCTGATCTTGACCAGGGAGAATTGCGCCTGAAGCGGTGCAGCCATGGCGAGAGAAATCGCAAACACCAGGGCAGCGAAGAAGACAAACCCATTTTTGCGACTGTGGAGCACAACGGCGGTTCGATTCATCGGATTGTCCTTATTGAGATTAGGAGTGTAATATTCGCGGCTCAGTTGTGACGCCAAATGGGGAGTACATTTCTCGGCAGCAACGAGGCGCAGTAGTGGTTCAGTCGTCGGGCGAACATACATCGAGCGCTCGCTCACTGTCAATGTGCATGATTTTTCATCTTGCGGCTTGCTCAGTCGGGTAATAAAACGGGCCTGATCGACACTCCGAAGACCCCTTTCACCGCCTGAAAGCCGCGTCAGACGCGGGATGCAAAATCCTTTATTCTTGACAGGCGAGTGCCCTTAGGGCACATTTACCTGTAACTTGGCGGACCGAGCCGACTTCCCGACCTCCCCGGGCTGGGAAGGACCGTTTTGAGTGACGCCAACTCCCGGGAGACCATATGAAACTTGTTGCTGCGATTCTCACGCTGCTGATTTCAGTCGGTACAACCGTTGCGTACGCCCAGGCTCCGCCAGATCACCACCACGGCGTGCAGAACGTGGTCGTAATCTTTCAGGAAAATCGCTCGCCCGACAATTTGTTTGGCAGCAATCCAAACTTCCTGCCAGGTGTGGACATCGCCACGAGCGGGATGAATTCGCAGGGTCAGACAATCCCGCTGACGGCCGTGCCGCTGGCGAACGACTATGATCTGAGTCACGCCCATTCCGCGTTCGTGGCCATGTACGCCAACGGAAACATGACCGGAGCCGACAAGATTGGGGTGACTTGCCAAAAGGGCGTAACGGATTGTCCGCCCGCCAATCCTCAGTTCAAATATGTCGACAATTCGACCGGGATCCTGAATCCTTACTTTCAATTAGCGCAACAGTATACCTTCGGCGATCGCATGTTCCAAACTAACCAGGGGCCCAGCTTTCCGGCGCATCAATTCATCATTTCGGGAACTTCCGCGCCCAGCCCAGGCAGCGATTTGTTCGCTTCAGAGAATCCGGTGGGGGTCACGAATGCGAATAACAATACTGGGTGTACTGCTCCGGCTGGCGAATATGTGAAGCTGATTGATCCGAGCGGCAGCGAGACCCAGAAGGCGTACCCCTGCTACGATCATCAAACCCTAGCCGACCTGCTCGACAATGCGGGAGTCAGTTGGCGATACTACGCCCCATCGGCAGGCTCCATCTGGACAGGGCCGAATGCCATTCAGCATCTGCGTTTCGGCTCGGATTGGGACAGTGACGTTGTTCTGAAGCCGGCGCAGGTCTTGACGGACATCGCCAATGGCCATCTCGCCAACGTTAGCTGGGTGATTCCAACCGGACAGGAATCAGATCATCCCTTGGGCAATCAGGGTCTCGGACCGTCCTGGGTTGCGTCGATCGTCAATGCCATCGGCCAGAGCCAATATTGGGACAACACCGTCATCATCATCACCTGGGATGATTGGGGAGGGTGGTATGACCACGTTCCCCCGACCATCATCAACTCGTACGAATACGGTTTCCGCGTACCTCTGATCGTCGTGTCCCCCTTTGCGCGGCAGGGTTATGTCTCTCATGTCACGCACGATTTCGGCAGCATTCTGCATTTCATCGAAGGGGTTTATCGTTTGCCTTCGCTAGGATACGCCGATGCTTTAGCTGACGATCTATCCGATTGTTTCGACTTTCACAGACACAATGCTTTTCATAAGATTGCGGCACCGCACGACGCTAAATTTTTCGTGAACGACAAGAGCAAACCTGAAGACCCAGACAACGATTGACCGGGGCCGATAAGGCCAATCGGTTTCGGACTTGACTGCGAAGCGCACGAAGGCATATCAGCCCTGCTAGGATATGCCTCGTGCCTCCGCTGCTCGATGTCCGGCGTCTTACTGTCCAGTTCCCAACCCAGGGTTTGGCTTCGGCGCAGTCCTTGCTTGCAGTTCGTGACCTCAGTCTGACCATTGCTCCTGGCGAAGTTCTGGGCCTGGTTGGTGAATCCGGCTCGGGGAAATCCGTCACTTCGCTTGCCGTGATGCGTTTGCTCCCTTCACAGGCGCGAGTCGAGGGAGAAATCCTGTTTACGAACGGGAACGGCTCAGCTCATGATGTGTTGCGTCTTCCCGATGAAGAAATGCGAAACCTGCGCGGATCGCAGGTAGCAATGATTTTTCAAGAGCCCATGACTGCTCTGAATCCAGTCATGCGGGTCGGCGAGCAGATCGCCGAGGCGGTCGCCGTGCACGCACAGATGACAAAAAGGGCGGCCTGGGAGCGGGCGGTTGCGGCCATGGAAGATGTTGCGATTCCGAGCCCGGCTCTCCGTGCCCGCGATTATCCGTACCAGCTTTCCGGGGGCATGCGGCAGCGCATAATGATTGCGATGGCCATTGTGAATCGTCCTGCGTTGCTGATTGCCGATGAACCCACAACGGCTCTGGATGTCACGGTGCAGGCACAGATTCTCAAACTGCTCGCCGAACTGCGGGCCAGGTTCGGCCTGGCCATGCTATTCATCTCGCATGATCTCGCCGTGGTGTCACAAGTAGCTGATCGCATCGCGGTGATGTACGCGGGCAATCTTGTGGAACTGGGATCGAAGCTCGAAATTTTCCATGCAGCGGCGCATCCCTACACGCGCGGACTTCTAAATGCCGTACCTACGTTGAAAACGGATCGTACGCGTCCTCTTCAAACTATCGAAGGGACGGTGCCGCCCATGCAGGCGGTTATTTCCGGATGTCCGTTTGAGCCTCGCTGTGACTCTCGCGTAGCGGAGTGCGCGCACAGTCTGCCACCGCTGGTTGAGGTGTCTCCAGGTCACTGGGCGCGGTGCCCGGTGGTCAATCCATAAGAAACAGCGCGCGTGCTTTGCTGTTGTAGGTCTATAATCGCCATTCTGCCCGGTGAACAGTGCGCGTACTTCTGTTAAGCGACATTCATAGCAATCTCGAAGCTCTAGAGGCGTGCCTCGCGACCGCACCGCCTTACGACCTGGTGGTCAATCTGGGTGACATTGTTGGCTACGGAGCCAGTCCGAACGAAGTCATTGAGCGTTCGCGCACATTGGGAAAGATCTTCGTCCGCGGCAATCACGACAAAGCTGTGTGCGGACTGATCGACATCAAGGATTTCAATCCCGTGGCTGCCTTGGCTTCGTCATGGACGCACGATCAGCTTACCGGAGAAAATCTGGAGTGGCTCCGTTCCTTGCCGCAGGGGCCGATTGCGGTTGAAGGACTCCCCGATGCTCAATTTGTGCACGGATCGCCCGCCGATGAGGATGAATATGTAGTGACCGTGGGCGATGCGGTGGAACCGCTGATGGTGGCTCCGACCATGGTGACCTTCTTCGGGCACACCCATTTGCAGGGAAGCTTTATGTTGAACGGCGATCACATCAACTCCATACATCCCGCCTACAAGACGGTCGGACAAATCGAAAGGTCGGAATTCCCGCTCAAGAACAATCAGCCCTATCTGGTGAATCCCGGTTCCGTGGGACAGCCGCGCGATGGCGACTGGCGGGCGGGATTCGCCATTTACGACTCTGACGCCCGCATCGTTGCTTTCTACCGCGTGCCCTACAATCTGAAGAAGGCGCAGGATCGTATTCTGGCCGCCGACCTACCGCCGCGTTTAGCTACCCGGCTGGCCGCAGGAAGATGAACCCGAAGAACGCCGATGGAGGCCGGGCGTCTCGCCAGGCAGGTCGGACGAGAACCCGTGCTCCAATTCAGCCAACCCATGACCTATTTCGAGGGAAGTTGAAATGAAGACAAACCGTGAGAAGTCGATAAGGATCGTATTTCGGGTAGGTCTGGTAGTGGGTTGCCTGGCCGTCGTTGTTGGTGTACGCGCGCAAACCAGCAGCCCTGCCGTCCGAGACTTCAATCAGGTGGCCATTTCACCGGATGGAAATCGTGTTGCCTGGGTGCAATCGTCAGAGACTGGATCCGCTATTTATGTTCAGGACCTCAAATCTCCCGGCGCCAAGCCAAAACGTATCTCCGCGGTCAGCGATGTTCACGCTGCAAGTGAGGACACCATCGCCTGGTCGCCCGACAGCAAGCACCTGGCTTTTCTTTCCGATGTTGAAGGTGAAGGGCAATCTAATTTTTATGTAGCGAACGTGGAAGGTGGCGGCGCGCGCAAGCTGACCAGCCTTAAGGGGTACCTGGCCGATCCCGCGTGGTCTCCCGACCAAAAGACGCTGGTGTTCTTGTTTACGGAGAATGCGCCGCGGGTAGCTGGCCCATTGATGCCCATGGTACCCGAGACCGGAGTCATCGATCAGAAGATTTACGAACAGCGGCTGACCCTGGTGGACGTTGGCTCGGGCAAAGTACACCAGCTCTCGCCGCCAGACATGTACGTTTACCAGTACGATTGGTCTCCGGACGGCAAGAGTTTCGCTGCGATTGCGGCGCACGGCGCGGGCGATTCCAATTGGTATGTCGCCGAACTCTATGCGCTTAGCGCAGAAAACGGAGAGCTCAAGCCGGTTTACAAACCTTCTTTGCAGATCGCTGTTCCGCGCTGGTCTCCTGATGGCAAGACCATCGCTTTCATTGGTGGGCTCATGAGCGATGAGGGGTCGATCGGTGGCGACATTTTTACCGTGTCCGCAACCGGAGGGGATGCTCGCAACGTAACTCCTGCAATTGCTGCTTCGCCGTCGTGGCTCTATTGGGAATCGCCGAACAGAATTCTGTTTACCGAAAACGTCGATGGTCAGGACGGTATTTCCAGGGTCGATCTACCCAGCGGAAAAGTTTCGGTAGCGTGGACTGGACCGGAAGTCATCTCTACGGAGGCTGAGGGTGGACCTACGGTTTCTCTCACGGCAGATCGCCAGTCTTCCGCAGTGATTTGGAATTCGTCCACGCACCCCCCAGAAATCTGGGCTGGTCCGATCGGAGAATGGAAGCAAATCACTCGCGTAAATGATGGTATCCGTCCAGCCTGGGGTCCACTGAAAAGCCTCCATTGGTCAAATGGCGATATGAAGGTTCAAGGGTGGCTCATGTATCCGACCGACTACGACCCTAACAAGCGCTACCCAATGGTTGTGGTCGTGCACGGCGGCCCGGCTGGGGAGGCGCACGTTGGATGGCCTGAGGTGTTCTTCAACACCTACGACCTATCCGCCCACGGATATTTCGTTCTCTTTCCGAATCCTCGCGGCAGCTTCGGGCAAGGAGAAAAGTTTACCGCCGCGAACGTCAAGGATTTTGGCTACGGCGATTTCCAGGATATTTTGAAGGGCGTCGACGAGGTCGTAAAAACGCTGCCGGTCGACAACAATCGCATCGGCATCACGGGCTGGAGTTACGGAGGCTATATGACCATGTGGGCTGTGACCCAGACCAACCGGTTTCGTGCAGCGGTGGCCGGTGCCGGACTGGCGAACTGGCAAAGCTACTACGGTCAAAACGATATTGATGAATGGATGCCCCCCTATTTCGGCGCGACCGTTTACGATGATCCCGCGATCTACGCAAAGAGCGCGCCCATTACATTCATAAAAAATGTGAAGACGCCCACTCTCGTGCTGGTTGGCCAGTACGATGGGGAATGCCCAATGCCGCAATCCCGCGAGTTCTGGTGGGCGCTGAAAACCTTAGGCGTGGAAACGCAGCTGGTCATCTATCCGGGCGAAGGACACGAGTTCCTCCAAGCCGAACACCGCCGCGATGTCCTAGATCGCCTGACGGGATGGTTCGACCACTATTTGAAATAAAAGTGGAGGACGGGCGTCCCCGCCCGTCCATGCAGCGCGTAGCGCGGCGAAGCTAACTGCCGGAGTGTAAACTTTCGCAATGCCCTCAAATTTCTCGCCTCGCGCTACCAAGGAATTGTTCAGCACGCACGAAAACCCGCCCGCGCACCACCTCGTTGCTTTCAGCGACGGGGGCGCTCGCGGCAATCCCGGACCTTCCGGATACGGCGTCGTCATTCAAGATGAAACCGGGCGAAAAGTTTCCGCGCTGAGTGAATATCTCGGCCATCAAACCAACAATTTTGCGGAGTATCAGGGCCTGATTGCCGCGCTGGAGTATGCCGTAGGCAACGGCCACAAGGCGCTCAAGGTGATCAGCGACTCAGAGTTGCTGGTACGGCAAATCAAAGGCATCTACAAAGTGAAGAATGCTGCTCTGCAAGACCTCCACGGACGCGCCAAGGAATTGATCGCACAACTCGATTGGTTTTCCATCGGCCACGTTCTCCGCGGACACAACGAGGAAGCCGACCGCCTAGCCAACGCCGCCATGGATAAAGGTATGGGTCGTGTGGCGCGAGCGCAGATTCCTGTGCCTGCAAATGTTGCTGAAATGCGACAAGAGTTCGACGGAATCGTTCGCGAGGGAAAAATCGAATTACTCGACGGCAAACTCCCTGAAGGAACCAAGGTCCAAGTACGAGTGAAGAAGTAAGCATCACAATCCAGATTCGATGGGAGAGGGGGGCGTCCTCCACGTACAAAAATCCTATTCGTCAACCACCGGGTTTCTCAGAAACCCCACGCCTTCGACGCTGACATCGATCACATCTCCCGCGACCACTGGTCCGACGCCACTGGGAGTGCCGGTCGCGATCAAGTCGCCGGGAACAAGCGTCATCGCTTGCGTGATGTAGCGAATGACGACACCGAGTGAAAAAATGAAATCCCGGGTATTGCCCTGCTGTCGGACCACTCCGTTCACTCGCGTCTCAACCCCAACTCCGGACCACGGATTAATCTCGTCCGTCACCACTGGGCCGACTGGGCAAAAGGTGTCGAAGCCCTTGGCTCGAGTCCATTGACCGTCTTTGTTTTGCAAATCGCGCGCCGTCACATCGTTGAGGCAGGTATAGCCGAGAATGTAAAGACGCGCGTCCTCGTCCGGGCCCAGCTTGTAGCATTTCCTGCCAATCACAACGGCGAGTTCGCCTTCGAAGTCGACACGCTGCGAAAGTTTCGGCCGGCGGATTTCCGAACCGGGCGCAAGGAGCGAGGACGGAGGTTTGAAGAAGAGCAACGGCTCACTCGGTACCGCATTGCCCAACTCGGCAGCGTGCTCGCGATAGTTGCGGCCCACACACACAATCTTCGACGGGCGCACCGGAGCAAGCAACTTCGTCTCGGCCAAAGAAAGCGGGTCCATGCGCTTGGAGGGCAGATCCTCGATGTCGCCGTCGGATTCCTCCGGCCGCTTCAGCAGCAATCTCGTGATCTGCTCGACCCCCGCGACCGTCTCGACCAAGCCGTAATGAGATTGTCCGTTAAGTTGGAACCCGCAATATTTCATAAAACCAGCCTTTAGTACTAGGCATTTAGCGATTGGCAGAGTCGTAGGACCAAATGCTGAATGCCAATTGCTAACTGCTGCCTTATGGTACAGCTTCGCTCGCCTCCTGTGACCGCGCACTTTCGTTCCCACGTACATCGACGGCTGAAACGGAATAGAAGTATGTCCTTCCGGACGCAACGTTCATGTCGCGAAACGCCGGCATCTTCACCAGCGCTGCATTGATTTTCACTGGCTCAGCGCCTGCTTCATGGCGGAAGACGTTGTAACCCGCAAGGTCCGCATCGGTATCCGGAGCCCAGATTAAGTCAATGAACGGTTGCTGACCTACGCCCGAAAATACTGCCTGCAGGCCAGTGGGTACGCCGGGTGGAAACACATCGTGAACGAATATTCTGACCGCCGGCGTGTCATCGCCTTCAAACTGGGTTTCGGGTTTTCCCTGTTCGTGGATCACAGTGACCACGGTCGCACGATATAAGTAGGCTTGCTCCCATTCGAAGCTATGATCCACAAGCTCAGTGGCAGATGATGCGTCCAGCGGCACTTCTCCCACGACCGTGTCCGTATCTCCGTTTTCCGGGCGACGATACACACGATAAATCTGTCGCAACCCCCGGGTCTCGGTCGCCAGTGGAATCCTGTTCCAGCTCAAGATCACACCTTCCGCAGTGACTTGAGCTCGGAAGTCGGAAGGCGGGGGCAAAGCCGGCACCGCAGGAACTGGCACGACATTCGATACTCCAGCGCTCCGGCCTTTGCTGCTCAACACCGAAACTGCATAAAAAATCCGCGCACCGGCATTCCCGACCAAGAGTGTTTGCGGAAGACGATCTGTGTAGCTCGCTTGCATAGTCGCGCTAGTCTTCGCGGACTTAGTTTGCCGAGGGCCTGTCCCGGGAAGAGGCGGCGCTGGAACCTCTCCCACGGGATTCGCGCACTCACTCATAGCGGCATCCAGACTTCTGCAAATCAGAGTCGGGCCTGGGTGCCGCACCGCGAGCCGCTCCGTAGTTTCGGTGGGCACAGTCCAATCAAGGTAAACGCTGTCGCCCTTACGTACTGCCCGAAGATCAGCGACCGGTTGGGAAAGATCCAACGATGGAGGCTTGGGGATGCCGGGAACGCCGCAGCCTACAAGGGCAGCGGTGCCAGACAGCAATAACATGAGCTTCGCAATAGATTGCCTCATCGGCAGAAGAACAAGATTACCAGAAGGGCAAAACCTTGGAGATGGATTGCTAACCCTACAGAATGTAGCGTGACAGATCCTGGTCCTTTACGATGTCTGCCAGCATGTGGCGCACATAATCAGCGTCAACTTTAAAATGTTCGCCTTTTTTATCCGGGGCGTCGAAGCTGATCTCATCCAGCACGCGTTCCATAATGGTATGCAGGCGGCGCGCCCCGATGTTCTCCGTGCCTTCGTTGACGCGGAAGGCGAAGCGTGCAATCTCTTCCAGCGCATCCTTGGTGAATTCCAGCTTCACGCTCTCGGTTTCGAGTAGCGCGGTGTATTGCTTTACCAGAGAAGACTTTGGTTCAGTCAGAATCCGGATGAAGTCATCCATGGTAAGCGACTGTAATTCGACCCTAATGGGGAACCTGCCCTGTAGTTCCGGGATCAAATCGCTCGGTTTAGAAACGTGGAACGCTCCCGCTGCCACAAACAGAATGTGGTCAGTACGAACCATGCCGTAGCGGGTATTCACCGTGGTTCCTTCCACGATGGGCAAGATGTCGCGCTGCACGCCTTCGCGCGAAACGTCAGGTCCGTGGCCGCTTTCCCGTCCTGCAATCTTGTCGATCTCGTCGAGGAAGATGATGCCCGAATCCTCTACGCGATCGATGGCTGTGCGCGTCACCTGATCCATGTCGATCAACCGTTGCTCTTCCTCCTGGATCAAATACTCAAACGCCTCGTTGACCTTCATCTTCCGCTTTTTCGTGCGCTGGCCGAAAATGTTGGGCAACATGTCCTTGATGTTGACGTCCATCTCCTCGACGCCCTGATTGGAGATGATTTCAAAAGATGGGAACGCTCGCTCACGCACATCGATTTCGACTGTACGCTCATCCAGTTTGCCTTCGCGCAATTGCTGGCGAAGCTTCTCGCGGGTCCGGCTCTGCGATTCGCCAGATGAAGATGAAGTCGTTCCTTCGAGGATGAAGCCAGCCTGTACAGGCTCTGGAGGCCGAACCGGAGCGGGC
>Ga0209275_10000553_pt1 | contig 14671 bp, 8 predicted proteins | sample HubBroMetageREF2_FD_188344 | JGI IMG/M metagenome (GOLD analysis project Ga0209275, IMG submission 188344) | Reference soil microbial communities from the Hubbard Brook experimental Forest, New Hampshire, USA - Hubbard Brook CCASE Soil... | ecosystem: Environmental > Terrestrial > Soil >... | reverse complement strand
AGAGCGGATCTGCGACGAGATTGCCGGCTGGGTGCGGAAGCGCCTCTCCGCGGCACGGGAGAAGGAGTTGAGCCGCGCAACTTCGAGAAAAGTTTCGAGCTGGTCGAAGTCCATAGCAGCAGTTTTTGGATTGCTCGGGGCGCGGGGAGATTGTAGCAGGATTGTCCGGCGCACTATTTGTCATCCCGGGCGAGGCGAGGGATGTGGGTTCTGCATGGCCCGGCGAAACCCAGATTCCTCGTCGCTTTCGCTTCTCGGAATGAAAAGGGAGGTAGCTGTAGAGACGTAGCTAGCTACGTCTCTACCGTGACCCTTACTGCTTTAGTAGTTTCTCGATCGCTGAAGTCACTTCCATGGAATCCGGGGTGACGGCGGGTTCAAAGCGCTGCACCACATTGCCGTTGCGGTCGACCAGAAACTTGGTGAAGTTCCACTTGATGTCTCCAGTGTGCGACGGGTCGGCGTCTTTCGTGAGGTATTGATAGAGTGGCGCCTGATCCGATCCCTTGACCGAAATCTTGGAGTACAGAGGAAAAGTTACGCTGTACTTCCGCGAGCAGAAAGTCTTGATCTCTTCGTTGGTTCCGGGCTCCTGCTGTCCGAAGTTGTTGGCCGGAAAGCCAAGGATGACGAAGCCCTGATCCTTATATTTGTTGTAAATGGCTTCGAGCGCAGTGTATTGGGGCGTGAAACCGCACTGGCTGGCTACGTTGACCATCAGGATTACTTTTCCTTTGAAGTCGGCCAGGGGCATGGGTTTGCCGTCGATGCTGTTTAGCGTGAAATTATAGAGGTTGGAGGCGGCGAAGGTTGATGTAGCCATAAGAATCACCAGTCCTATAAGAAAATGCTTGCGTAGGTTTCCATTGCGCACAACGGTCATTTCTCTTTTTCTCCTTTGGCGCTGCCGATCATTGCCGACAAGATTGCTGCCAGCATACGCGACGGAAGTCGTGGCTCGCAACCGGGACACCGGTAGGATAGGAGCGGCTGCGGTGTGTTCGTATTCGGACACTTCCTTCCCATGAATGAACAGAGCTACTTCATTGAACACGGCTTGGTTTGGTGGTAAGCATATGGAGACACGTAACTTACACAGCCCTCACAGTGGCTGTGCGCGTGCCATTCTTTACGGCAAATGGATATTGCTCGCCCATCGGTTGCGGGTCAACGTCGACGCCGGCAGATCATGTATGCCGCGGTCGGAATCGTGCTCGTCGCGCTCGTGACCATGGGGCTGTCGCGGCTGAAGCCCGCCGCTCCGACGGTTGAGCGGTCTACGGTCTGGGTGGATACGGTCAAACGCGGCTCGGTGTTGCGGCAGGTGCGCGGTTTGGGAACACTGGTCCCAATGGAAGGTTCGATCCAGTTCCTTCCAGCCGTGACCGAGGGGCGCGTGGATAAAATCCTCGAACTTCCTGGGGCTCAAGTAAAAGCCGACACGATACTGCTCGAGATGAGCAATCCGCAATTGACGCAGGAGGCGCTGGATGCGCAGTGGAAACTGAAGGCCGCCGAAGCCGACTACAAGAACCTGGAAGTCGCGCTCGCCAGCCAAGTGTTGGCGCAAAAGTCGTTGTCGGCGCAGGCACAGTCGGAGTACAGCCAAGCCAAGATGCAGGCCGACATCGATTCTGAATTGGCCAAGCTCGGTGTGATCTCGCAACTGAGCATGAAAGTCTCCAACCAGAAAGCCGAGCAACTGGGGACCCAGAACGACATCGAGAAACAAAGGCTGGTCAATAGCAGCGAAGTACTCAAGGCGCAACTTCAGGCCAAACAGGCCGAAGTAGAAGAATTTCGCGCACTGGCACAGTTGAAGCAGAGCCAACTTGACCATCTGCGAGTGCGCGCTGGAATTGAGGGAGTCCTGCAAGAGCAGACGCTGAAGATTGGACAATTCGTGACGCCGGGTACGACGCTCGCAAAGGTGGTCCAGCCGCAGCGGCTCAAGGCGGAGTTGAAGATTGCAGAGACCCAGGCCAAAGATATTCAGATCGGACAGCCAGCCTCCGTCGATACGCACAACGGAGTAATTCCTGGTCACGTTGTGCGTATTGATCCGTCTGTAGTGAATGGGACGGTGACGGTGGACGTGACCCTGGATGCCAAACTTCCGCAGGGAGCGCGACCGGATCTCAGCGTCGATGGGACGATCGATTTGGAGAAGATGGAAAACGTTTTGTACGTTGGACGCCCGGCTTTCGGGCAGGAACAAAGTACGGTGGGCATGTTTAAGCTGGAACCGGACGGAAATAACGCCGTTCGTGCGCAAGTGAAGCTGGGCCGCAGTTCGGTGAATACGGTGGAGATTCTGCAAGGGCTGAAGGAAGGCGATCAGGTCGTTCTTTCCGATATGTCGCGGTGGGATTCTTATGATCGGGTTCGTCTGGAATAGGGTTAATCGCCAAAAAAGAGAGAGGAACTTCGATGGCCGACGCGGGAACAATCATTTCCATGGAAAACATCACCAAGGTTTTCTTCACCGATGAGGTGGAAACGCATGCGCTGTCCGGGATCCACATGGAGATTCGCAAGGGAGAATATGTGGCGATTGCAGGGCCGTCAGGTTCCGGCAAATCGACGCTGCTGGCGTTGATCGGACTGCTTGATTCGCCGACTGACGGAACTTATGTGCTGAACGGTCACGCCGCCGCGAATCTCAACATCAGTGAGCGTTCGCGCATCCGCAATCGCGAGATCGGATTCATCTTTCAGAGTTTCAACCTCATCGGCGATTTGACGGTCTACGAAAACGTCGAACTGCCGCTCACTTATCGCGGCATGGCTGCGAACGAACGGAAAGAGCGAGTGCACAATGCCCTGGAGCGCGTGGGAATGAACCACAGGACCAAGCATTATCCGTCGCAGCTTTCCGGCGGCCAGCAGCAGCGCGTGGCGGTGGCCCGCGCGTTGGCTGGTTCGCCCGCAATCCTGCTAGCAGACGAGCCCACCGGGAATCTCGATTCTCGCAATGCCGAAGCTGTGATGGACTTGTTGCGCGATTTGCATCGCGAAGGCGCGACCATCTGCATGGTCACCCACGACCCGCGCTTCTCGCGGCACGCGGAGCGCACCATCCACATGTTTGACGGGCGCGTGGTCGAGGAGAGCGTCGAGGTCAATTAGTGGACGCTGCGGTAAAAGTAGGCCTGGGAATCGATGGAAAGTTTTTTTCAAGATGTGCGCTACGGTCTCCGGATGTTGGGGAAGAATCCCGGCTTCACTGCTGTGGCTTTGATTACCCTCGCACTGGGTTTAGGCGCAAACATCTCGGTCTTCACGTTGGTGAATGCACTCTTGCTGCGTCCTCCATCGGGAGTGCAGAGGCCCGAGTCTCTGGTGGATATATATGCGTACACTGCGCGACAGCACGAACACGAGTACGGTACTTTCTCATATCCGGATTATCTGTACTTCCGCGAACACAACACTGTGTTTTCCGGGCTGGCGTCTGAGTACCCTTACTCGCAAGTTAGTCTGGTTGCCAACGGCAACTCAAGGGATATCAACGGCAGCGTTGTTTCCGACAATTACTTTTCGCTGTTAGGACTCCAGCCATCGCTTGGGCGATTCTTCCTCCCGGAAGAGCAGGTCGTGCCAGATCGAGACGCGGTCGCGATACTCGGCTACGACCTATGGCGACGAGAGTTTGCGTCTGATCCCGAAATCGTTGGCAAGCGCGTAAAGCTGAACGGAGCCGTGTTCACGGTCGTGGGCGTAGGGCCGCGCGAGTTTGTCAGTCTCAATACTGGCGGGCAGGCGGTTGACGTCTGGATGCCGGCGATGATGTTCTCGGTTGGATTTCGCTCCTGCAACGGATTGCAACGAGACTGTCATCCGGTCCGCATGATTGGACGCCTGAAACCAGGCCAGACCATCAGCGGAGCGGAAGCCGGAATGAACGGATTGACCAGCCAGTTGGCAGTGCAGTATCCGGATACGGATCGGAATCTGGCAGTGGCTATGGCTCCGCTGGCTGGCGTAAGGGTGATGCACCGTGCCGAGACTGAGCGCATCGCCAAAGTTTTGGGTGCTGCTGTCATTGTGGTGTTGCTGATCGTTTCGGCCAACCTGACCGGTCTGCTGCTGGCTCGCAACCATGCCAGAAAAAAGGAAATTGCAGTTCGCCTCGCCATAGGTGCCAGCCCCGGCCGCCTGGTTCGCCAGTTGCTCTTCGAAACGTTGCCACTTTCAATGCTTGGGTGTGCGCTCGGATTTGTGGTTGCGCTGTGGGCTCGGGGAATCTTCATCAGCTATTTCGGTTTAGCTGGCGAGGCACGACGCGCCTACTTCGAAATTCCCTTCGACTCCACAGTCATGGTATACAGCTCCGGCCTCGCAGTGATCACAACTCTGCTCTTTGGAATGGCTCCGGCACTGCAGGCGGGAAACTTTGAGTTGATTCCCGCGCTAAAAGACCAGGGAGCGACCTCGAGCCCCCGTCACACCTGGATGCGTCGCACACTGGTAGTCGCGCAGGTAGCTATGGCTCTGGTGTTAACGATCAGTGCGGGATTGTTGGTGCGCAGCGCGAACCGGATCTACGCTGGAGCAGGCTTCGATCCGAGCAACGTTCTCATGTTCCGGCTCAGACCGGGGTTGGTTCGCTACAGCCCTCAAAAAGCAATTGCCTTCCAGCGGCGTGTCATCGAAAAGCTGGAAACCTTACCGGGCGTCGAGTCCGCTAGCCCCAGTGTTTATCTACCTTTGCCCGGATGGGGAGGCCGCGTCGCCGTCTCGTTGCCGGGAAGTTCACCAGTGGACGCACAGAATCCTTTTCGCATCCACTTTGACGAAGTCGGACCGCACTATTTCGGAGCGTTGCGGATCCCTTTGATCGAGGGACGCGTCTTCAACGGAGGTGACCGGGCCAATACTGCGCCGGTCGCGGTCGTAAACCAAACATTGGCCAAACACTTGTGGCCCGACCAAGATCCATTGGGACACAGAATGATGATTGACGACCGCGCGTACCGAGTTGTCGGCGTCAGCCAAGATACGCAATATCACGCACGGAATGAGAAGTCGCCGTCCTTCGTGTATCTCAACTATTGGCAAGATCCAGACTGGGTGGCGGCTCCGGCTGACGCGCGCATTGTTGTGCGGGTGAAAGGCGATCCGGAACAGATGCTGCCAGTCATTCGCCGGGCCATCCAGGATGTTGATCCCGACGTCCCGATCAGCGAGGATCGCCCGCTTACCGAATGGTTGCGCTACCAATTCACGCCGGTCCTGGTGGCACGCAATGTGATTACTTACTCAGGAGTGCTGGCGCTGCTTCTGGGTGCGATCGGTGTCTATGCGCTGCTGGCGCATGTCGTCGGACAGCGCACGCGCGAAATTGGAATTCGTAAGGCTCTGGGTGCTAAAAATTTCGATGTGCTCGGGTTGGTTCTCAGGGACGGCATGCTTCTCGCATTGGTTGGCATCGCGCTCGGCGTTGCGACATCCGTTGCCGTCGGTCCGGTTCTCGCAGCTTATCTCTATGGCGTTGGCACAGCAGACCCGTTGACTATCACCGCAACCGTCATTGTTATAAGCCGCCGTGCTCTGCTCGCCAGTTACATGCCAGCACGACGAGCAACGAAGGTCGATCCGATGGTGGCGTTGCGACATGAGTAGCGAGAGCGACATCCGACTGACGACATCTCGTGAGGAGAAGAAATGATTCAGCTTCGCAATATCGAGCGTACCTACAAGACCGGCGCCGGGGTTACGTATGTTCTGCGCCGCATCAACCTTGATATTCGAGAAGGTGAGTTCATCACGATTATGGGGCCTTCGGGGTCGGGGAAGTCTACACTGATGAGCATCATCGGCATGCTCGATGACAGTTGGGCAGGTGAGTATTTTCTTCTTGAGCATGCAGTACACCAGCTTGACCGGAAGAAGCGTTCGGAGCTGAACCGGAAATATATCGGATTCGTTTTCCAAAGCTACCATCTGCTGGACAACCTTACGGTGTACGAAAACCTGGATGTTCCGCTTTCTTACCGCAACGTCCCCCGCTCGCACCGCGCCAGCATGGTTGCCGAGAGTCTGGATCGATTTCAAATCGTGGGCAAGAAAGATTTGTTTCCCAATCAGCTTTCGGGCGGACAGCAACAGTTGGTGGGAGTAGCGCGAGCGGTGGTGGGGAATCCAAAGCTGATCCTCGCGGACGAGCCCACCGGCAACCTGCATTCCAGCCAGGCAAAGGAAATTATGGAGTTGTTTAAGAAGCTGAATGACCAGGGAACGACCATTATTCAGGTGACGCACTCCGAGGCCAACGCCGCATACAGCGACCGGACGATCCAACTGCTTGACGGCTGGATTGTCAAAGACCCCGCGAATCCGGAAACGAACCCAGCAGTGGCCGTGACGAGATAACAAATGGAAACCTTGCTACAAGACATTCGATACGGCTGCCGGATGCTGGCGAAGAGCCCCGGCTTTACCGCCGTTGCGGTCCTCACCTTGGCCCTGGGCATCGGCGCGAACACAGCAATCTTTAGCGTGGTGGATGCCGTGGTTCTCCGGGCGTTGCCAGTGCGCGATCCGCAGCAGTTGGTCTACGTTCATCTGCTGCATGCCGATGGACGCGATGCGGACGGTTTTCCGGTTCCTCTTTTCCAGGAATTGCAACGGCAAAACGATGCGGTGGCCGGCTTGATCGGTTTCGACGGATCCCTTTTCAACGCGAGTATTGAGGGCAAGCCGGAGTTGATTCAAGGACATTTTGTTTCTGGCAATTTCTATTCAGTCCTCGGTGTGTCCGCCAAAGTCGGGCGCACACTTTCCTTGGACGATGACCGACTTAGCGGCCAGCCGCCTTCAGCGGTGATCAGCTACGACTACTGGAAGCGTCGATTCAGCCTCGACCCAGGCGTTGTAGGCAAAACGATTTACCTCGACCGGATTCCTTTCACGATCGTTGGGGTTACGCCCCGCGGCTTTCTCGGCGTGCCACCCGAGCAGTCGAGTATGATCTCGATCCCGATGGCGATGCATTCGCGGCTGGCTTTGAAGGATCACACGACCCTCGATGTCGCGGCGCGACTCCAGCCGGGGGTTGCAGAATCACAGGCCGCCGGACGCTTGACCGATTTGGTGCGGCAGATCGCCGAGCAGGAGGTCTCCTCCTCGCCATCCGAAGACCGCCAGGATCTCCTGACGCAACGCGTCGATCTTATTCCCGCTGGGCGAGGCGGTATCCGCGAGTTTTCGCCACAGTTGCGCATCCTGATGGCTGTCGTGGGGGTGCTGCTGCTCATTGCATGTGTGAACATCGCTAATCTTCTGCTGGCGCGTTCGACGGTCAGGCAATACGAGATTGCAACTCGACTGGCTCTGGGGGCGAGCCGAAGCCGCGTCATTCGTCAGATGCTGACGGAAAGTCTGATGCTGGCAGGCTGCGGCGGGGCGTTGGGTTTTCTTCTGTCAATCTGGGCAACCGATCTACTGCCGACTCTGCTTTCTTACGACGAGATTCCGGTCAACTTGAATCTTCGGATCCTTGTGTTCACCGCACTGGCCACGGTTGCGGCAGGAGTTCTCTTTGGCGCCTTACCGGCTCTGCGCGGCACGAGACTGGAGTTGATCTCAACCCTGAAACATAGTGCCGGACGGACCGGAGGCCCCCGTCGCAGCCGCTTGGCGCGTGCCTTGGTCGTGGCCCAGGTTTCGCTTTCGTTTGCACTTCTGATGTCAGCCGGCCTGTTTGTGCGGACCCTGTTGAAGTTGAACTCCGTGGATCCGGGCTTCAGGCGCGAGCGGATCTTGCTGGCAACAATGTATCCGACCATCCTCGGCTACCAGGGTGAAAAAGAATTGAATCTGTATCAGGCAGTGTTGGAGCAGGCTCGGACGATTCCGGGGGTGGAAGCCGTGAGCCTTTCCCGTTTCCACGTGCTTCAGGGTTACTGGAGCAGAAGCATTGTCTTGCCGGCTCAGGCAGACCAAAAGCCTCAAAGTACTGAGGTTTCGTGCAATGCTGTCGCCGCTGAATTCTTTCGAACACTGGGCGTTCCGCTGTTGCTTGGCCGTGATTTCAACGGCGCGGAAACCACGAGTTCGGCCAGAGTTGCGATTGTCAGCGAATCGTTTGCCCGCAAGCTTTTCGCAGGCGCGAACCCAATCGGCCAGACGTTTAGCTTCAAAGACCAGAGTGGCTCGGTTACTGTCATCGGCGTAGTTAAAGACGTCCGCAACCGAAGCCTGCGAGGAAGTGACGCGGAGCATCCCGCGCTGGCCAGTTATGTTCCAATGGCGCAAGCGCCGCCCGAGATCCTTGGGCAAGTCACGCTTGAAGTCCGCGCGACCGGGGATCCGGCTGCGCTTACAGATGCGCTTCGGCAGCGCATCCGGGCTGTGGATAAAGATCTAACCTTCCGCAAGGTTTACACGCAATCCTGGTTGATGGATGAATCGCTCAGCGACGAAAGAGCGCTGGCAGCGCTGACCAGCGGTTTTGGACTGGTCGCGGTGCTGCTCGCCGGCATCGGACTCTTCGGCGTGACTGCCTATTCGGTGGCTCAAAGAACCAAAGAGATCGGCGTCCGCATGGCCCTGGGCGCACAGCGGGCGAACATACTGGGGCTGGTGATGCGAGAGGCGATGATTCTGGTGATCATAGGCTTGGGCATGGGCGCAGTCGGAGCGGTCATGGCGGCGCGTCTCATCGAAACACAATTGTTCAATGTTGCTCCCAGCGACCCGGTAACGATTGGTGCAGCTTTGTTATTAATGACTACGGTTGCTGGCATAGCGAGCATTGTGCCCGCGCGGCGAGCCTCGGCGGTCGACCCGATGGTTGCGCTGCGATATGAATGAGGTCAAAGGTGGAAACGTTGCGGCAGGACATTCGATACGGCTCGCGCATGTTGGCCAGAAATCCGGGGTTCACCGCGATTGCAGTGCTGACCTTGGCTATCGGCATTGGGGCGAGCACTGCGATATTCAGCGTGGTGGATACGGTCCTTCTGCGGCCGCTGCCTTATCGCGATCCTGAGAAGCTTGTGCTCGTCTCGGAAACTTTGCCCGGAATGTCGACGGACGAAATTGGAGTCTCGGCAGGGGAGTATCAGGATTATCGGGACCGCAATCGTTCCTTCTCGCAGGTTGCGGCGTATGAGAGTGCGGGCTTCAATCTTACGGGCACTGGTCAGCCTTTACGCGTGAACGCTGCGGCTTTGTCGGCCTCGGCACTTCCGTTGCTCGGAGTCTCGCCAGAGTTGGGGCGCGGCTTTACAACGGAAGAAGATCGGTACGGTTCGGGTAGCGTTGTCGTTCTCTCGCACGCGCTCTGGGAACACCAATACAGCCACGATCCCAACATTCTGGGGCAGACAGTAAAGCTGGATGAAAAACCGTTCACGGTAATCGGAGTGATGCCGGCCTCGTTCCGATTTCCATTCGACGGAGCGCCGCTTTCCGAGATGGCGGATTTGTGGGTGCCACTCGCGTTCGAGCCAGACCTCCTCAGCCCCGAGAATCGCACCAGAGAGTTTGGCGTTGGCCTGATCGGGCGCCTTAAGCCGGGCGTCAGCAAAGAGCAGGCGCAGAAGGATGTGGAGAATGTTGCGACGGGATTCATGCAGCAGTATGGCTATTCGGGGACCGTGCGCGTGGTGCCCAAAGCCCATGCTTTTGCGGGGCGCACGGTGGAAAAAGCCCGGCCGCTTGTCATTCTGCTGATCCTGGCGGTTGCATGCGTGTTGATTATTGCGTGCGCCAATGTTGCTAATCTGCTACTGGCTCGCGCCAGCCATCGCAGCCGGGAAATGGCGGTGAGGAGCGCCATTGGCGCCAACCCGGCGCGCATTGTGCGGCAATGCCTGGTGGAAAGCGTGTTGCTGTCCGTCTGCGGGGCAAGCGCCGGCATCATCGTGTCGGCAGCATCGATTGCGGGGCTCCGACGGTTCGGGCCAGCGGACGTTCCCCGTTTGCATGACGTAATGCTGCATCCCAATGTCCTGCTGTTCACGCTGGGACTTTCCGTCGTGACCGCACTTCTGTTCGGCTTCGTGCCTGCGTGGCGGCTCGCGCATGTGACGCCGCAAGCGTGTTTGAAGGAATCGGCTCAGGCTGGTCCGGCAAGAGGTACGCAGAAGCTGCAGAACTCGGTGGCAACGGTTGAGATTGCCGCAGCCATGGTCCTGCTCATCGCTGGCGGATTGCTGCTGCGGAGCTTCGTGAGATTGCTGGACTCGCCGTTTGGATTCGATCCGAAGGGAGTATTTGTCGTGCGAACCCTGTTCGACCATGCCCGCTACCCGGATCCAATGAAGCGACAGGCTGCACAGAAAGAGTTACTCGATCGTCTTTCGCATTTGCCGGGAGTGACCGCCGTCGCGACGGCGAGTCATCTTCCTCTGAGCGACGCGAGGCAGATCGGTTTTCGCCTGGAGCATGCCCCCACAGATGACTATCACTGGGCCGAGAACTCTTTGGTCAGCCCCGGCTACTTTCGTTCAATGGGAATCTCGTTGCTCGAAGGCAGGGATTTCACCGAGCAAGATCGGCCCGACACTCCGAACGTGGCGATTATCAGCGAGAAATTGGCAAGGGAGTATTTTCCCGGCCGGAGCGCGGTCGGACAGCGATTCCAGTGGGGTGATCGAGCCTTCTTCACGATCACCGGTGTCGCCGCAGACGTTCATATTTCGGCGCTGGATGCCGACCCGCCTCCGATGATCTACACGTCGATGTTTCAGGTAGAAAGCGGCGCCAGTGGGCGCACGGCGTTTGTGTTGCGAAGCACAGACCAGGACGAGGGACTGTTCGAGGAAGTACAACGGCAGGTCTGGGCGGTCGACAAAGATCTGCCAATCTACAACACCACCACACTCGGAAAGCTGGTTTCAGAGTCCCTGGCACAGCGTCGTTTCACGGTATTGCTGTTGGGCAGCTTTGCAGTCGTCGCCATGCTTCTGGCAGCCATTGGCCTCTTTGGAGTGATCTCTTATTTGGTTGCGGAGCGGACGCGGGAATTCGGAGTGCGCATGGCGTTGGGCGCGGACCGGACCAGCATCTATTGGCAAGTGCTGAAACGCGCAGCTCTTCTGGCGGCTGGAGGTTGTGGAATCGGTTTGTTGTTGTCTGTGTTTGCGTCGCGACTGCTTCAGGCCAGCCTTTACCAGGTCAGCCGTTTCGATTGGCCGACACTTGTCCTTGTACCGTTCCTGCTGCTGAGCGTTGCGCTGTTCGCCGCTTACTGGCCGGCCCGGCGAGCGACCAGGGTCGATCCGATGGTGGCGTTGCGATATGAGTGAAGATTTGAATTAAGGATGGGAGAGTCATGAACGGACTGGGCACGATTCATAGACAACAGAGCAGGATATGGATTCTTCTTAAAGTAGTGCTTTCGCTCGGGTTTTTTCTGGTCGGGCTTGAGACCATGGCGCAGAATCTGATCGACTATTCAAAACCTGCATCGCATTTTCCTTACTTCGTTGGGCCTTACGTTGCACATGAGGTGCCCCCGCCTTCGTTCGGGAATACCCCACGGGTTGAGTCCCTACTGAAGAATGGCAAACTGAGGCTTTCACTGAGCGACGCGGTCACATTGGCACTGGAAAACAATCTCGATTTGGCAATTGCTCGTTTCAATCTTTCGATTGCTGACACCGATATTATGCGCGCCAAGTCTGGAGAGACCGTTCGCGGCGTAGCCACGGGCCTGGTGCAGGGAACACCGGGAGGCGGCATTGGCGGCTTTGGCACCGGCGCTCCCGGGGCCGGAGCAGGTGGAACGTCAGGAGGCGCAGGGGGCGCGGGCTCAGGCGCTTTGGGTCTGGTACAGTCGACTTTAGGTACCGGTGCGCCGATCGATTCTTACGATCCCATCATCGTGGGAGGTATGAACATCGATCACGCTACGTTTCCGCAGTCGAGCACTATCCTGTACGGCGTACAGTCCCTGCAGCAAAATACCGGGCTCGCCGATTTCAGCTATCAGCAAGGCTTTGCCACGGGCACCCTAATGACGGTTGGGTTTAACAACGACCGCATCACCACCAACAGTCTCTTTAGTATTCTTTCTCCGCAAGTCGACAGCAGCTTCCGTTTTACATTGCGGCAGCACTTGCTCTCCGGATTTGGCTTCGGCCCCAACTTGCGCTACATCCACATTGCCCGCAATAACCGCGAGATTTCCGATGTGGCGTTCCGCGGTCAAGTCATCGCTACGGTTTCACAAATCCAAAATATCTACTGGGATCTGGTCAATGCGTATGAAGACGTTAAGGTCAAAGAGCGCTCGCTCGAACTGGCGGAGAAGACGCTTTCCGACGACCGGGAACAAGTGAAGATTGGCGCCATCGCACCCATGGAAGTAATGAAAGCTGAGAGCGAAGAAGCAGCCCGGAGTCAGGATTTGCTGCTTTCGCAAAACGGCCTGCAATTGCAGGAATTGTTGATCAAGAATGCAATCACGCGAGACCTGAGCGATCCGGTTCTGGCCTCGGCGTCGGTGGTTCCCACGGACACCATGAGCATTCCCGAGAGAGAGCCAGTTACGCCCATGCAGGATCTGATTAGCGACGCGCAGGCCCACCGGCCGGAGCTGGCGGAGGCGCGGATGGATCTGACCAACCGCGAAATCACGCGCAAAGCGACTGCCAATGCCATGAAACCGGTCGTCGATCTGGTCGCATGGTACGGGACTTATGGATTAGCGGGCCTGGAGAATCTGGGTTACAACGGTCCCACGGTCGGTCCGATTCCTCCCACGGGGCTTCCTGATGCGCTTTCGGCCTTAGTCAAGAATAATTCTCCTGACTATTCTGTCGGAATAAACATAAACATCCCTCTACGTAACCGCGGAGCGCAGGCTGACCAGATCCGCTCCCAGCTGGAATATCGACAGGCCCAGCTGCATCTGCAGCAGCTACAGAACCAGATCGGGATCGAAGTGAGGAACGCGCAATTTGCCTTGTTGCAAAATCGGTCGCGAGTCGAATCCGCTCGCAAGGCTCGCGACTTGGCGCAGCAAACTTTCGATGTTGAGCAGAAGAAGAAGGCCCTCGGTGCTTCCACCAGCAACCTGGTGCTGCAGGCGAACCGCGATCTGGCGCAGGCTGAATCGAATTTTGTGGAAGCCATGTCCACCTATGAAAAATCGATTGTGGAGCTGGATCGCGCCACGGGTTTGACGTTGGCACACGCCGGCATCGAGATCGAAGAGGCGGTGCGTGGCGAAGTGCAACAGACCCCGCATTTCGCCGGAGTCGCTCCCAGGAAGGATGCTGCACTTGACGAGTCACGGCCGCAAAACGACTAAGCTTTTTGGAGACCGAGAGTTGAAATCCGGCCTGCCCACTCAGGATTGAGATGATATGACCACGACGGCGTTATCCTCTATGAGTATGCTTTCCAGTCCCAGTTCCGGCGCACGGCTGCTAATTGCAGATGATCAGCGAGACGTTCTTGAGGCTTTGCGTCTGCTGCTGAAGCCGGAGGGCTTCACTATCGAAGCAGTAACCTCGCCCACAGGCGTGCTGGACGCGCTCGAATCGCGGGAGTTCGATGCCGTGCTGATCGATCTGAATTACACCCGCGATACCACATCTGGTCAGGAAGGTCTCGATCTGCTTTCGCGAATCCAGGCAAGTGACAGCACGTTACCGGTGATCGTCATGACGGCATGGGGAAGCGTGGATGTTGCGGTTGAGGCGATGCGGCGGGGTGCGCGCGACTTCATCCAGAAGCCGTGGGAGAATGCGCGCCTGCTCTCAGTATTGCGTACTCAGGTTGAGTTGAGCGGCGCATTACGGCGTGGCCAGCGGCTCGAAGCGGAGAACCGCTTGTTGCGGGCCGAAGGACTCCCCAAGTTCATCGCCAACTCAGAGGCGATGCAACCGGTGTTACGACTGATCACGAACGTCGGTCCGTCCGATGCCAACGTTCTGATTACGGGAGAACACGGCAGCGGAAAAGAAGTAGTGGCTCGGACCTTGCATGCACTTTCCAGCCGGGCCTCTCGTCCTCTGGTTGCGGTGAACACCGGCGGCCTGCCGGAGGGAATTTTTGAAAGCGAGTTGTTCGGCCACGTAAAGGGAGCTTTCACAGATGCCAGGACGGACCGGATCGGCCGCTTTGAATTGGCTCACGGCGGCACGCTTTTTCTGGACGAGATTGCAAACGTTCCACTTTCCCAGCAGGCAAAGCTGTTGCGGGTGCTCGAGAGCGGAGAGATGGAACGAGTAGGTTCTTCGCAAACGCGCCGCGTGGATGTGCGAATTATTTCTGCGACCAATGCCAACCTTAACGCAGAAGTGGACGCGGGGCGCTTTCGACAAGACCTTCTTTTCCGCCTGAACACGGTCGAGGTTCATGTTCCGCCGTTGCGGGAGCGTCGGCAAGACATCTCGCAGCTTGCCATGTATTTCCTCAGTCGCTACGCTGAACGCTATCGTAAACCGGCTAAAACGCTGGATCCGTCTGCCATGCAGGCGATGTTGGAGTATTCTTGGCCTGGAAACGTGCGTGAACTGGACCACGCGATTGAGCGCGCAGTGTTGCTTTCAAGCGGAGACGTAGTGCGAATCAGCGACTTGAGCCTGAGGAGTCCGCGCGAAAACACGCAGCGGATGGAGGATCTCAGCCTTGAAGAGGTGGAGTCCCTGTTGATCCGCAAAGCCATCGACCGCTATGGTGGAAACATCAGTCAGGCAGCTGACGCGCT
>Ga0209275_10000551_pt1 | contig 14695 bp, 9 predicted proteins | sample HubBroMetageREF2_FD_188344 | JGI IMG/M metagenome (GOLD analysis project Ga0209275, IMG submission 188344) | Reference soil microbial communities from the Hubbard Brook experimental Forest, New Hampshire, USA - Hubbard Brook CCASE Soil... | ecosystem: Environmental > Terrestrial > Soil >... | reverse complement strand
AGGCGAAAGTTCGCGTCATTGTCGGGATCTATGGTTGCGCTTCCCAGAGAAGCGCCCGCGAACAGTCCCTTGGATCGCCCGTAGGTCAGGATGTCGGCATCAGTGGCACCGGCCGCGGTAGCGCCAGGTCCCGCCGCTGCGGTCGCGTCAGCGCCCATCTTGGTTTTGCCATTCAATACCTGGTTCACGACCTTCCGATCCATGAGCAGGAGGACGAAATCACTGGACGTGCCTCCTATCTGCAGACCGACGCTGGCCCCACCCACCGAAAACATCGCGGGCGCGGACCACTTGCCCTCGAAGTTCTGGCCGGTACGGCAAAGCAACGGACCGCGGCCACCGCTTCCGCCAATACCAACGCCGAACTTCTTCACGCCGGGCAGAATCATCACGCAATCCGCCTTTGCCAGTGCGTCCGGCGAGATGTTCTTGTCGTTGAGCATATCGTTCAACACGATGTTGGCTTGCTGAAGCGTGTCCTCGTCTTTCTGCTTGTCGGCAGCGAGCGCAGGGAGAATCAGCAGGACCATCATTATGGAAGTGAGGAAGCAAGGTAAAGCTTTCCTGGCGATCCGCTCACCTGTTGTTTCAGAAGCAGTTCGTAGCATGGGATCCTTTCCTTTCTCGTTATGACGTTGCCCGCGCGGCCGATCCTCTCAATGCGCGACCACACTGCAGCGATTTTGGCAAGATATGCGAAGGTTACCAGCACGGGAACTATAAAAACTTCTAGTCCTCCGACCGGGTGACTCCGCCACGACCCCGAAAGTATACCTATTTTCGAGCCACAAAGCGGCATGATTTCCGCCGCTACGTCTCCGCCCCGCCAAATTCCCTTTTCTGTATCCACCACTGCCGCTAAACTAAATACCTATGAATAATCCACAACAACCTAATATCCGGCTGGTGAACGCTCCCGACTATCGCGAGACCTACGCCAACAGCGTGCAAGTGCGGGTAAACGTTTGGGATTTCTTTTTGGTTTTCGGGACCTTGCAACAGCAGACCGAAACTCAAGTCGAGGTTAAGAACTTTCAGGGCATCTATCTCAGCCCGCAGCAGGCCAAAGCGCTGATGTCAATTTTGCAGCAGAACGTTTCCGGCTACGAGAGCACGTTTGGCGAAATCAAGCTCGATCCCCGAATGGCAACTGCGGGCCCGGTACACTAGACTGCTCCGGTGGCCGGAGAGATGACCGGAGAGATCGATCGGCGGCGCAGGTATCCGACAGCACTGTTATTTGCGCTGTTCTTCGTCGTCCTGTTCGCACTGCACACTCCTCTACTGCGTCTCCCCTATTTCTGGGACGAGGCCGGATACTACGTGCCAGCAGCTCGCGATCTTCTGCTGCACGGTGAATTGATCCCGCATTCTACTCCCTCGAACGCGCACCCACCGCTGGTCATGGCCTATCTTGCTCTGGCGTGGAAGCTTCTGGGATATTCCCCCGTGGTCACGCGCACTGCCATGTTGGGGATTGCCACATTCTCTCTGCTTGGCGTCTTTCGACTCGCACAACGGGTTGCGAACACCGAAGTCGCCGTAGCCTCCGCCATCTGCATCGCCTTATACCCGGTTTTCTTTGCCCAAAGCTCCCTCGCTCACCTGGATCTGGCGGCGGCTGGATTGACCTTCTGGGCTTTGCTCGCGTACGTCGAGGACCGGCGATGGACCGTAGCCCTGTGGTTCTCCCTCGCAGTGCTTGCAAAAGAAACCGCGATCCTAGCTCCCCTGGCTTTGTTCGCCCGGGAGTTGGTCGTCGCTCTACTTGTCGTCCCGAGCGAAGGTGTCATCCCGAGCGAAGCGAGGGATCTCGGTTCTTCCAGTATCCAGCGAAAACCCAGATTCCTCGTCGCATCCGCTCCTCGGATTGACAACGCGATGAGTTGGTCAGGGGTCTGTGGCCAACTCCTTATCCCCCTCATCCCGCTCGCGCTCTGGTACGCCTTCCATTTCGCGCGCACCGGATTCGTTTTCGGCAACCCGGAATTCTTCCGCTACAACGTTCAAACCACAGTGCAGCCGCTCCGTGTGCTGCTCGCACTCGGTCTGCGCTTATGGCAAGTCGTCGGATATCTCAACCTTTCCTTCCTTACCTTGGCCGGCTTGCTAGCCATGTGGCTTCCCGCGCTCCGCGACCACGGCGAAGAACGCAAGAGGATCTCGCTGGACGTACAGTTCTCCTTCCTCGCGATCATTGCCGCTTACGTGATCGCGATGGCCGTGGTGGGCGGAGCCGTGCTGGCACGCTATATGCTGCCGGTGGTTCCACTCGTGATCATCCTTTGGGTTTCCACGCTCCGCCGAAGAGTGCGCCTATGGCGTGTCGTAATTGTGATTGTGGCGTTGGCATTCGTGGCCGCTCTGTTCGTCAATCCGCCTTATGGATTTTCAATCGAAGACAATCTTGCTTATCGTGATTACATTTTGCTGCACCAGCAAGCCGAGGACTACGTAGAGGCGCGTTACCCCATGGCCCGGGTGTTGACGGCGTGGCCGGCAAGTGACGAACTCACTCACCCCTACCTCGGCTATGTGACCCGCCCGATGCGCGTTTTTCGCATTGAAGATTTCACCGTCGAGCAACTGATGGCAGCCTCCGAAATGCGCTCAAATTTCGATGTAGCGTTGGTTTTCTCCACCAAGTACGAGCCCCCGCATTCCTGGTTCGAGCGCTGGCACCAATGGCAGCTATGGAAAGAGCAATTCTTCGGCTACCATCGCGACGTCCCCCCAGCCGCGGCAGCCCAGATTGTAGGAGGACAACTCGTCTACAACGACAATCGCAACGGCCAATGGGTCGGCGTGATCGAGCTGAACCAGATACAGGAAGCACAGGCAATTCCGACCCCAACGAACAACTCTCATTAGCGCCCCCGTACACTGTCATCAGTACCCTCGATACATTGTCATCCCGAGCTGAGCGTGATCGTGCGAATCACGCGCAGTCGAGGGACCTGCTTTCTGCCGGCGCGGGTCGAGAGTCACGCAAAGCAGACACCGCCTGATGGCCTTATAATGTAATGCGAAATGCAAGCCCCGCAACGGGGCCTGGGAGTAATCCGAAGAACAGCTGCCGGGGGTCGGCTCGTTCTTCACACTTCGTATGAGCACGTACGTTCATTCGCGCCTCAAAATCTTCTTAACCCTGCTGCTTTTTGCAACCGCAACGCACGCCCATGCACAGAGCACGCAACCGGAAGAAAAGCCCGCCGACAGCATTCGCGGTATCGTAATCAACAGCGTGACTCGTGAACCGATCGGGCGAGCCCTCGTCTACTCCCCGGACAATCGCTTCGCCACCATGACCAATAGCGAGGGGCGTTTCGAATTCACACTCGCTCAACCCGAAGAGGGCAACGAAAATAAATCTGTCCCTGCCAACTCTACGACCATGACGCAATGTGTTGGTGGTTCTTGCACGACATACTCTTCTAATGCAGGACAATCTCGCCCAAGCCAGCTGATGGCTCGAAAACCGGGATTTCTCAACGATCCGAATGGAATCCAGAATCTGTCTCAGGAGCCAGCCGCCAAGGAGACTACGATCTCGCTCACACCCGAAGCGCTTGTCGTTGGCCGGGTCGTTCTCCCCAGCTCCGAGCCTTCCGACCAAATCCAACTCGAGATCTATCGACGCCAGGTGCAGGACGGCCGCGCCCATTGGATCCACGCTGGTTCGGTTTCGACCAGGTCAAATGGTGAGTTTCGCTTTGCTGAACTCTCCGCGGGCAGTTATAGATTGCTCACGCGCGAAGAGCTGGATCGTGACCCTCTGACCTTCGACCCACTCGGACAGCTCTACGGATACCCTCCCGTCTACTTCCCGAACGCAACCGATTTTGCAGGCGCGCAAACCATTCAGTTGACCGCCGGCCAGATTTTTCAGGCGGATATTTCCCTGGTCAAACATGCGTATTACCCAATCAAAGTGGCTGTCGCCAATGCGGGTGAGAATGTTCGCGGCGTCGGAATCGTCGTATCCGCCCAGGGCCACCGGGGCCCCGGGTTCGCCCTCGGCTACAACAGCCGTGACCAGATGATTGAAGGCCTGCTGCCCGACGGAAATTTTACCCTGGAAGCGGCGAGCTTTGGAACCAATGCCGCGTCGGGACAGCTGAACATCAGCGTCAAGGGCGCTGCGGTTGAAGGGCCCCGCATGACTCTGGTGCCGAATGGGGTAATCAGTGTGAATGTTCAGGAAGAATTTACATCCAGCGAAAATACAAGCTCGGAGCGCGTAGTCATTCACAGGGGAGGACCTAGGCGCGACGTGTATGTGCGGATGGAGTCGGCCGATGATTTCGGTCAGGAAAGAGGTGCCGGCCTGCGAAACCCTTCCGGGCCTGCGGACGACCCGCTCGTAATCGAAGGCGTTCAGCCCGGCCGCTACTGGGTGAGAGTCGATGCTTCCCGCGGATTCGTCGCGTCGGTCACCTCTGGCACGACAGACCTGCAGCATCACCTGCTCGTCGTCGGCCCCGGAGGATCGAGTGCTCCCATCGAAATAACTCTGCGCGACAGCACCGCCGAACTCGACGGAACCGTTGAAGGCATTCCTACAGCCAGCGCATCCTCCAGCGCATCTCCCACCGCATCACCAGGTACGGCGGTTGTCAGGTTCGGCTCTGCGCGCTTCGAGGCACCCGATGGGTCCTTCGGACATGTCTACTGCGTTCCGCTCCCCGATAGTAGCGGAGAGTTCAAAGACATAGGTGTGGCCCCGGACGGAAAGTTTGGTCCGCGGGAACTGTCGCCGGGCACTTATCGCGTGCTTGCTTTCGATCATCGTGAGGAGTTGGAATACCGCGATCCCGAAGCAATGCGCGCCTATGATGCGAAAGGATTGCTGGTCCGTTTAGTCGCTGGTCAGAAAGAACACTTGCAGTTGCCGTTGATCGTGAATAGCGAGTAACCATGTCATTTCCAGGATCATCATTTCGAAGTCCGTCATTTCGAAGAGGGTCGTTTCGAAGAGTGATTCTCGCATTCGGGATAGTATTGTCCCACTCCCTGGCGATCTTCGCGGCACAGAGTTCAACCGCGCCGCCCAGCCAATCGTCGGACGCAACATTTCGCATCGCGGGAACCATCGTGAACGCAATCGGCGGAAACCCACTTGCCCGCGCTCGTGTCACCATCGTGGACGCTAAGAATCGGCAGAAAGCGCAATGGGTGATTACTTCGGACGACGGTCGTTTCGATTTCAAGCATGTCAGCTCCGGAAAATATTCGTTGCAAGGTGCGAAGCGCGGTTTCATTCCAGCTTTCTACGACGAGCACGAGGGCTTCTCAACCGCAATCGTGACCGGCGCCGGTCTTGATACCGAACACCTCGTGCTGCGTCTGGACCCGCCTGCCATGCTCTCCGGCAAGATCCTCGACGAACTGGGAGAGCCAGTTCGCCAAGCCACGGTTTCTCTTTACCGTGAAGATCGCCAAGTCGGCGTGGGCCGCATCATCAAATTTCGCGTCTCTATGACGGACGATCAAGGCGCCTACGAATTCTCGCAGCTCGACGCTGGCTCCTATTTCGTTTCCGCAACCGCAAAGCCCTGGTACGCGTTGCATACTGTGTCCTCTCGCCAACCGGGGTCGGAAAGTCTCCCTGCCGCCGTCGATCAGTCTCTCGACGTCGCGTATGCCATCACGTATTACGGAGATGTCACGGAACCCGACGACGCTACTCCCATCCCCGTCCGTGGCGGCGATCATTTGCAGGCCGACATTCATCTGAATCCGGTTCCAGCCCTTCATTTGCTCTTTCATGTTCCCGAGAACGGCCCCAACGGATTCACCATGCCAATGCTTCAGAAGCCGTCGTTCGATGGGATGGAGGTGATTCAAAGCGACGGCATGTCACAAGTTTCTCCTGGCGTGTTCGAGATGACTGGCGTCGCGCCCGGACGGTACTCCGTTCGTACGCCCGAGGCCGGCAGCGAAGCCAACGACGTTGACGTCACCACCAACGGGCAGGAACTGGACATGTCGACCGCCCAACACGCCAGTACACTGAAAGCCACGATACAAGTGCTGGGAGAAGCGACTCTGCCCCCGCAGATTGAGATCGCACTTCGCAACAGCAAAATGAGAATCGTGGCCTGGCAAGAGATGGACGCAAAAGGAGAAGTCCAGTTCCAGGATCTCGCTCCCGGCAAATATGACGTGCTGGCAGGGAGCCGGCCGAAGGCTTATTCCGTCGCGCAAATGTCATCCGAGAGCGGAGTCATCCCGGGACATACCTTGAATATCACCGCCGGTGCATCGATGGCAATCACACTCTCTCTGGTCGGAGGCACGGTAAACGTCGAAGGTTTTGCCAGGCGCGCCGGAAAAGCTACCTCCGGAGCAATGGTGGTGCTCGTACCCAAAAATTCTGAATCCAATCGCGAACTGTTTCGCCGGGATCAGAGCGATCAGGATGGAAGCTTCCTCCTGCGCAGCGTGATTCCCGGCTCTTACACCATCGTCGCTATCGAAAACGGCTGGGATCTCGATTGGTCCCGTCCCGGCGTAATCGAACACTACGCCCAGCACGGACAAACCATAACCGTATCCGACCGCACCCAAACCACCATGCACCTGACAGAGCAAGTCGAAGTTCAACCCCGATAACCCCCAACATCATGCCATCCTGAGCTTTTGACCAACGTCATCCTGAGCGCAGTAGCTGATTCGCAAAGCGAATCAGCTACGGAGTCGAAGGATCCCTACGACACCCTAATTACGCATCAAGGCATTCTCCCAGCGAGCCCGCTGTAGAGTCTTGTCGTCCTGAGGCAGCGGAGACCTTCGCGAGCCACGATCTCCCAACGAAGGATCCCCACACTCCCACAAACTAACTTTCCCCACTCACGCCCCCTCAAAATTTGGTACCATGGACACCCTGCGCTTCCGCTCCCAGCGCTGTATTCACTGTTTGTAACTTTCAGGAAAGGTGAACTATCTTGCCAAAGAAATTTCTTCTTGCGGTAGTCATACTTCTGCTCGCTGTGCCCACTATATCGCTGGCACAGACATTGCAGAACCTCGTGAACCAGCCCCCGGATGGCGCCGGCATCGGTTTCCTACTGACCGATGGTACGGTGATCTTCCAGGGCAACGGTGAATCCGACTGGGTCAAGCTCACTCCGGACAAGTTCGGTAGCTACGTCCATGGAACCTGGAAGCAAATTGCCAGTCTTCCCGCTGGCTATGTGCCCGATGCCTTCGCCTCCGCCGTGCTGGCCGACGGGCGCGTAATCATCGAAGGCGGCGAATACAACAACGGAGTATTCGCATTCACCAACCTGGGCGCGGTCTACGATCCCGTGAAAGATACCTGGACCAAACAGAAGCCGCCCAACGGCTGGGGCTTTATCGGAGATTCCCCGTCGGCCGTCCTCCCCAATGGCAAATTTCTGTTAGGCAGCAAATTCGACAAGCGCGTCGCCGAACTCGATCCCGCCACGCTCACCTGGAAAGAGCTCAGTGATACCGGCAAGAACGACCGCAATGCCGAAGAAGGCTGGACCCTGATGCCCGATGGCTCAGTGCTCACCTACGATGTGACCAAAGCCCCGCACTCCGAAAGGTACATCGAGTCCGAACAAAAATGGGTCAGCGCCGGAAGCACAATCGTAGATCTCCACTCCCCCACCGACATCCACGGCTGCATCCCCTACGGCCAGCACTCTTGCTATTATCCTCCTGGGGAGGTGGGGCCTGGGATATTGCGGCCGGATGGGACCGTTTTCGCTACTGGTTCGTATTCGAATGGTGGTAGTGGGCCGGGGCACACTGCCATCTATCATCCGTCCATTAACAAGTGGACTGTGGGGCCGGACTTTCCTAACGGTGACAATGCGGGTGATTCGCTTGCAGTGCTGCTCCCCAATGGAGATGTACTGGTCGAGGGCGACTCCGGAACTATGTATGATTTCGACGGAACGCATCTGACCCCGGATGCGGCCGGAGGCGGCTCCCCCATCCTGATGCTGCCTAGCGGGCAGGCGCTCGTCGAATCCTTTAACGTTGAGGTCTACAATCCTACGGGGAAATATCAGGCGGCGTGGGCCCCGAAGGTCACTACTTATCCGCACAGCGTTAACCGCGGTTCCACTTACAAGATTTCCGGCAAGCAGTTCAATGGCTTGTCGCAAGCGGCTGCATTTGGCGACGAGTTCGAGACTGCGACGAACTATCCCCTGGTACGGATCACAAACACTGCCTCCGGTCATGTTTTCTATGCGAAGACGCATGACCACAGTACGATGGGCGTGGCCACGGGCAACACCATCGTTTCGACCAACTTTGACGTTCCCGCCGACATGGACACCGGCGCAAGTACGCTGGAAGTCGTGGCCAACGGGATCCCATCAAAGAAGGTCAGCCTCACGGTGAACTGAAATCGATCGGGTACTGTTGACGTTGTTCAGCAGTGCAACTTGCTGGGTGGCCCATCCTAACGTCGTGCTTTTCGACGTTAGGGTGGGAGAGTTTGGAACTCAGCCAAGCCAGGCCAATTCTTTACCACCGAGACACAGAGGCACAGAGAAACCGCCAAAAGCCGGTAGTGCCGAAAAGTTGTCAAGCCCCCTGAAGCACCCAATTCCCGCCAACTCCCTCATTCGACGGCAGAAATAAATCTCAAAATTTGGCGGGTTTACCCCCTCGGATTTGCTAGTCTAGAAGTAGAGATCAAATAAGGCGCAAGCTTTCCGGCTTGCGCCTTTTCTTTTGCACGACTTCTCTAAGGACGTTTTTCCGGACCAATGCGCAAATCCAGGCTCGCTCCACGCGGACGCATTCGAGCGTCCGAGGAGAGGTCTGTCCCGGTGGTTCCGCGGCAATGCGGACATGCGCCCGGCCTCAAAGGCGAGCTTGGCGAAGTGGCTTTTATGCATAAGGCGGTAAGCCTTGGCTTCGCCCTGGCGCTGCCCTATGGACACATCCATCGTTACGATTTCATCGTGGAGAGTGGGACGAAACTGTGGCGTGTGCAGGTGAAAACTACTACGGTCAAGCAGAGGGGGATGTATGCCGTGACTATCTGCCGTCACACGAACCGTGAGAGGCATGGTTACACCGAATCGGAGATTGATTTTGTCGCGGTTTACATCGTCCCGGAGGACACCTGGTATATTCTGCCAGTGCGCGAGGTGGTGGGACATCAGTGTCTTCGGTTTCGTCCCAAGGGATATGGGCGCGGGGACATTCACGAGCGCTACCGGGAAGCCTGGCATCTGCTGCGTCAGCCGGATGGCCTCGTGTTCTGATGAGGTCCGGCGCGAACTGAACAGGGACTTTACAGCGCCTTTTTGCTCGGGGAGTTGGCAAGGGCCCGGGTCTCGAAATCTGATCGCCCTGGTTTGACGGTCGTCAAACCCTTTCTTTTGAGCGGTCCCATTGGCCACAAGGTCGGTCTTTTGGCTACGTTTGGCTCAGATTGATTAACGGAATGAGTAGCAAACGCTGGGCCAACGGTCCCAGTCTAGGGTCGGTGAGATCAGGCGTCAGTGCAGATTCGGGGTTAGAGAGAGGAGACGAGTTAGTTCCCCACCACCCCCACGCCTCGGAACCGGGGAACATGGGCTTTTCAGGCAGGGACCGGGACAAAAACCATTTGGTTGTGAAGTGTGATGATGGCCCTGGTTACGTCAATAGAGGAGAAGCCCTACCGACATCGAATCCTGCGATGGTAAAGATCGCATTCGCTAGTACTCCAAGAATGCATACGCTGTGATATTGCTAATCATCGGGCTACTTTGCTCTCCTGTATTGGTGGACGTGGCCTCTTGGCCGTCGGTCTCATATGCGTAAAGGATGTGCCTCCCAAGCTGCAGGGGTATTTGGATCTTGCCCTTGAACTGACCAGAACCCACATTGGTCGCCGCGATCCACGGCCCTTGCCACGTATCAACTTGGAAGAGAAGGTTGTCGACATTCGCGAAAGGATCTATTGCTGTAAATCTAAATGTTGGGGTCAGGTTATTTGTTCGCCCCCCCGACAGGGGTTTAATCTTTGGCCGCGCCGCGGTTCGACTTACCTGCTGCTCGGTGATAACCGTGACGTTATTACTGGAAGGGTTGACTACGTAAGCCTTTTCCGCGACCGGGTTTACAACTACGCTAAGCGGAGCGAAGGCATTGAAATCGGTGATCGTAGTTGCTGTATTCGTGATCCCATCGATAGCCGTGACGTTCGATGTCAGTTGGTTTGCGACGTAGATCTTGTTTGTCACGGTGTTTATTGCAACAGAAGCTGGCGACCCAGCGTTTGGACCGGTTAGCGTAACCGTTTTGTTGGTATCACCCCGGATTTCTGTGATGTTGTTGCTGCCTGAATTCGGGACGTAGATTTTGTTGGTTGTCGGGTTTATCGCAACGTTGACCGGCCCCACGGCATTCGGATCGGTAACGGTGGTGGTTGTGGAGGTAGCACCGTCCAGAACGGTCACATTGTTGCTAAGCTGATTTGCCAGGTAAATCTTGTTAGTAGCCGAGTTGACGGCCAAGGCGACTGGACCAAGCGCATTGGAATCTGCAATTGTAGTGATGTTGTTAGTTGCCCCGTCGACCACTGTGATGTTGTTGCTGGAATAATTCCCAACATAAATCTTGTTAGTCACGGAGTTTACCGCTACCGATTGAGCGTTGCTAGCATTGGGATCGGTAAGGTTGGTTGTGGCGTTGGTGGCACCGTCAATCACTGTGATGCTGCTCTGATTCACGACATAAATCTTGTCGGTCACCTCGTTTACCGCCACAGCAAATGGTCCTCCGTGAACGAGTGGGTCGGACACCGTTGTAATGGCATTGGTGCTTCCGTCAATAACCGTTACATTCTCGCTTTGGAAATTTGCTACGTAAATCCTATTGGTCATCGAGTTTACCGCGACGGCTTGAGGTTCAACGGCGTTGGGGTCGGACACTGTAATGGTGGTGTTAGTACCTCCGTTGATTACCGTGACATTGTTGCTGTGATGATTTGCAACGTAGAGTTTGTCGGTCACCGGATTCACTGCTATTGCCTGGGGTTGGCTTGCATTGGGATCAGTGACGGTGGTGTGTGTATTGGTGGCTCCGTCGATCTCCGTGACGTTCCCGCTTAAGATATTCGTCACGTAAACCTTGTTGGTGATCGGGTTCAACGCTACGGCCGTAGGATCGATCGCGTGAGGATCAGTAAGAGTTCTTACCCTGTTAGAGGCTCCGTCGATCACCGTGATATTGTTACTACCGTTCATGACATATATTCTGTCGTTCGCTGAATTGACTGCCAAAGATACAGGGTGGCTGGCGTTCGGGTCGGTAACTGTGGTAGTCGTATTGGTGGCTCCGTTGATTATCGTAATGTTTCCGTAGCCGACACTAGCTCCCCCATTTGCTACATATATTCGGTTAGTGACCGGGTTGACCGCAATGGCACGCGGGATTCGGGCATTGGGGTCCTTAATGGTGACGATGTTGTCAGTGGCCCCGTCGATAATTGTTACATTGTCGCTGTCGTTGTTGGCCACGTAGATCTTGTTGGTTATGGGATCTACCGCTACCGCAATCGGGCCGCTTCCGTTCGGATCGGTAATGGTAGTAGTGACGTTTGAGGTCCCGTCGATAACCGTAACGTTATTGCTGTTGATATTGGCTACGTAGATCTTATTGGTCACAGGGTTCACCGCTATAGCGACAGGTTCACTGGCGTTGGAATCTGTCACTGTAGTGACATTATTTGTGACGCCGTCAATTACCGTAATATTACTGGTTTCGATGTTGGCAACGTAAACTTTGTTTGTGATTGGGTTTAGCGCTATAGCCCACGGTTCGGCGCCGTTGGGGTTATTGACGGTCGTTGTGCGGTTCGTAGCTCCGTCTATCACCGTAATACTGCCGAGAAAATCGGCGGCGTAAATCTTATTAGTCAAGGGATTTGCGGCCATAACAACGGGGAACCCCGCGCCTGGGTCAGCAACGGTGGCAGTCTTGTTTGTCGCTCCGTTGATGACTGTGTAGTTATTGCTGTCGTGATTGGCGACGTAGATCCTGTTTGTTATTGGGTTAACCACTGCAGCGACGGGCCTGTTACCCACTCGTATCGTGTCCGTTACCGTCTGCGCGTGCATCTCGCCTCTTGCGACGAACAGTACGAGAAGCACCACCAGCCTCGTCCGAACCGAGAACTGCATATTTACAACCTCCGTTGTAGAAGCTTTCCTTGACAGCCGACGGGAAGCGGGCCGCACCACCGTTTAGAGCCTCCGAATCGTGCCGCGCGCGGGGGGAGCCGGTAAAGAATAAACGCGACGCCGATTCTAATACGACTTGAAGATTAGTCAAGCTGCAAGATTTTGCGCGCTGCCCTGGACGGGTGGCCCATCCTGACGTCGTGCTCTTCGACGTTAGGGTGGGGACTTCGACCTTCCTTTGTTCCGCCCTGTGCTCTTGTCCGCTACAGCCGTTCCTTCCAGTATCCGGGGCGCCGGTGTCCGTGAGCGAATGCCAGGATTTGTATGCCCGAATCCTTCTCCCGGTACGTGACCGCGAAAGGGAATCGCTGCAAGATGAATCTGCGGGTATCGTGCTCTCCGGTCGGCCAACGCCTTGGTGACTCGATCACCAGAGCGATGGCGTGATCCACTGCAGCGACAAATTCTTGAGCGGCAGGCTCACTTCGCTCCAGGTACCACTCCACGGCAGACTTCAGTTCGGCAAGCGCGGCGGGATGAATCTCAATTCGTCTACCGGCCATTGAGGATGGCTGAGATTTGCTGGCGCGCTTCCGCCCAAGCCACAGGCTTTACCTTGCCTGAATCCAATTCCTGCATGCGGCGGGCAATCTCTCTCTGCCATTCTGCTTCTGCGTCTTCGTCCACGGTTTCATCCAGACTCTCAAGGAGTGAACCGGCTAAAGCCGCGCGCGCTGCAGGCGGCAGGGCCAGCGCCTTTTTCAACAGTTCCGAGATCTCTTCACTCATAGTCGCATTGTACCTCTCAAGGCGCATGCGGAAGGGGAAGGTTTACGCGAACGGGAAACTGCCGGGTCTCGAAAGACTCGAACTGGCGGCGGGCCCCCGACCTTAGAGACTCGGTCAACAGCGGCGGACAAGAGTGCCCGCCCTACACACCTATTCCAACCGAGCCCATTCGCCGCGAAGCAGCAGATTCCTCGCTGCGCTCGGAATGACAAAGGGGTAATGACAAAGAGAGAGGTGCCCCCACTCATTGAATCGGCTGATTGTCCGCGCGGAAAGTAGTGTCGGTCAAGCCTACACGCGTGAGCAGGTTCTGGAAGCGGGGGTCAGAGCGGAGATTGTCGATGCGTAAATCAGCCTTAAGGTCCTCAGTCATGCCCAGGGATCTCTCCTGGTAAGCTTTTTCCAGGAACTCGAACGCTCTGTCCTTGTCGCCAAGACTCGCGAACATGGTTGCCATCAGATACGGCGAAACCTGGGCGTTTTTCGATTTTCGCTCGAAGTCACGAAAAATCTTCTCCGCTTCAGCTTTCTTGCCAATCACCGCAAAAGCGTGCGCTAGTGAAGCGGTGGAACCGGGATCACCAGCCGACAATTCGACCGCTTGCTGATACTCAGAGATTGCTTCCGGTAGCTTTCCTGTGCCCTCATAGCCGACACCGAGAGTGTAGTGGTGTAACCAATCCTTCGGGTCCAAAAGCAGGCCTCTCCTGCTCGCTTCAATCAGGTCAGGGTAATCCCGGAGCTCATAGTAGGTCGCTGATTCGGTATGCGCCGCACTGAAACCATAGTCCAATTGGTCGATCTTTGTGATCTCGGCCAGAGCTTCGGCTCGTCGGCCGATTAAGGCAAGAAACGTGGCGCGGTCTTCATGCGCGCAACTGTAGCTCGGTGCGAGAGCGATGGCACGGTTGAACTCTCGATCGGCAGTTTCCCAATCCCAGTTAAATTCGGAACTCAGCAGTCCAAGCGTGTCGTGGGCTTCGCCGATGCTGTCGTCCAGTGCAAGTGCTTTGGCTAACGCGTCCTTGGCTGACCGGTAGGCCTGATCCTTTTGCAAAGCTCCCGCAAACGCCATGTAGACGTAAGTGTCCGCCAGTCCCGCGTAAGCGAGAGCGAAACCGGGATCTTTCTGGATCGACTCTTCGAAATAGGCTTGAGCCTTCTTGAGCGAATCAGGCTTGGTGAACTCATTGACAAAGTAAAGACGCCCTCTGAGATAGGCATCGTATGCTCCCGGATTCACGGTGTGGGCCTGAGCCGGTTGCATGGGAGTGAGTTGTGCGCGAACTTGCTGCGCTATGGCGTCCGCCACATCAGCTTGCAGCCTCAGCATATCGCCGACATCGCGGTCGTACGTCTCTGCCCAGAGGTGCCGATCCGTGGGTGCCTGGAGGAGTTGGGCGGTGACACGCACCCGTTGGCCCGAACGAATGACCGATCCTTCAACGATCGCGTCGACGTTCAATTCTTGTGCAATTTCCGGTAGAGCCTTCTTTGTGCCTTTGTAACGCATCACCGAAGTTCTTGAGGTCACGCGCAGGGCACCAACCTTGGCAAGCTCGGTGATCAACTGATCCGTCATGCCGTCGGCGAAGTATTCTTGTGACGCATCCGCTGAAAGATTCTGCATCGGCAGAACCGCAATGGAGCGGATGGGGACGACTGTGCCTTTAGCGTAAGAGTGCTGCCACGCCGCCCAGCCGGCGAATCCGATTGCACCACAGATGATTATCGTGAGGACT
>Ga0209275_10000550_pt1 | contig 14695 bp, 18 predicted proteins | sample HubBroMetageREF2_FD_188344 | JGI IMG/M metagenome (GOLD analysis project Ga0209275, IMG submission 188344) | Reference soil microbial communities from the Hubbard Brook experimental Forest, New Hampshire, USA - Hubbard Brook CCASE Soil... | ecosystem: Environmental > Terrestrial > Soil >... | reverse complement strand
AGAACCTTAATCTGCGTGGGCCGATAGCGTCCCGCTAGCTCGATACGCTCGGCGCGGCTCTGTATGTGCGCTTCGTCCGTGCGCGTGCCGCAGCCTTCACAAACGGGCATCCCATTTCCTCCGATTCAACGTGGACTAGGTGGGAAAGGATGGCACGGAGATCGAAAACGAGCAATACCGTAACAACTCGACCAGTCTTCGTTGTAACGGTCGTTACGTCGCAATCAATTGACGGTGCTGCACGACGATGGTGCCTGAGGTGTAGCGTGCCGGTCTTGCGTGACAGCGTTGCGCGACAGCGTCGCGTGAAGGTGTTGCCTGACGGCGTAGCGCGGTCAATTGGCCGTGCGCAGGCGCGCCTGCGGCGGCAAATTCAAAATAGTCGATTCCGGCAGCCCATGCGCGCGCACGTCACGATGCCGCGCCAGAAAATGTTTCTGCGCCCGCCGTCCCCATCCGCGCACAAAATAATAATTCAACGTGCCGCCAATCCCCGAACTCAGCAGTGGAATCAGCCGGCCTGACCATTTTTCCGCAACTTCCGCGCCCACCCGTACCGCGATGCGATCAATGATTCGCGGCACAATTTTTTCCATCGCCTGCTTCTCTACGAATTCGCGCCCTAAATCCAAACCAGCAGCACTGGCCGCCGCCACCCAAAGTTCCGTGACTTCTTCCTCGGTCTTATATTCGAAGCCGTAAATCAGGCTCAGCTTCTGCAACATGCGAATGGTGATAGCCGAAAGAATCCCCGCGTCCGGCAAAATCGTCAGCATCCCGCCCAGGCCAAGTCCCGCCCCTTCGAACGCCGCCGCACGCATCGCAGATTTCACCACACGCGCCGCGTGCTGGTTCACCACTTTTTCTTCGACGTGGAACATATCCGACCAGGTATGAATCGGCAAGTGGTGCGCCCTGCGGAATTGCTGCAAATATTTCTGCGGGTCCACCTGCACGCCGTTGTAAGCGCGCCGAAATCCCGCCCGAATGGACGCCTGAAAAACATTGGAAACCAAATTGGATTTCGCTCGTCGAGGCATAGGGTTTAGATGCGCCGAAGCCGCCAGCCGATTACCGGTCTGTCAAGCCACGCGCTGCGAGCAGGATAGCAGGATTCCCCGCTCCGGTGAGGGTTGTTCCTAACCCCGCAACAACTTCGACCCACTAACAAACGCGCTCCGACGTTCGTAAAATCTAAGCAACCGCTCCGCCTCCTTGCTGATCCCAATCCGCACGCTAACTCCGATGCGCCCCACTGGCCGCACAGCCGCGCCCAGCCACAACACGCTATCGCCCATCAAATCCACTCCATCCAGCCGCCGATCCACCCCAAACGCTTCCGCCAAACGTCCCGGCCCCCGCGCCAGATCCAGCACACGATCGGTGCCGCGATTGCGCTCCATTTGCGCGATGCCCTCCAGCGGCTCAATCGCACGCAGCAAAACCCCCTCGCCAATTCCCTGCCGCTGCGCCGAAAGATTCAACATGAAATGATTCCCGTAACAAAAATAAACATAAGCATGCCCGCGCTCCAGAAACAGCGGCCGATTCCGCTCCGTCATCCCGCGAAACGTATGCGACGCCGCATCGCCAGTAACGTAAGCCTCGGTCTCGACGATCCTTCCCACCAACCGCCCACGCGGCAAATCGTGCACCAGCGTTTTGCCAATCAAAAATCGCGCCAGTTTCACGGTCTGCACCGGCAGCTCGTCGCGCACCAACCGCCGAATCTTCAATCGCTCGCTCCCCATCGTTACACCAATTTCTATCACACGAAAATTTGCGGACCTAGTGCCGCGACGCACAAATCCCCCCGCGCCGCCCTGCACGAAAACACACGCCTCCCACACGCCTCCCACACGCCTCCCCGCGATTGACTTGCCGCCCCCGCCAGCCTAAGATTCCCGCGTTCAGGCCGCATCGCTCGCGGCCCCACCACTCCTGGGAGGAGCACCGTGGAAGATTGGCAGTATGCGCAGGCAGACCGCACCGAAGAATTAGCGCAACATCATCATTTCTCGATGACCAAGCATCAAGACGGCAAGGACATCCCCTTCGGCATCACCGTGAAGGAATACGCCGTCGCGCCCAAAGGCCAGCATCTGCGCTTCTTCGCTCAAGCCGATCGCCCCGTCAATCAAGGCGCCGCCGGTTTCGTCCCCTCCGGCTGGGGCGATTCCGTCCTGAAAGCGCTGGCCGATTGCATGCGCCTAATCCGCCAATTTCCTTGTGAAGAGTAATTCGCGCCGCCCGCCGGCCAGGAGCTAGCTCACATGGTTCTGAAGAAAAAACAAATCAAGCCCGGCATCTGGGTTCTGGAATTGAGCGGCCGCGTGCAAATGGGCCCCGACTGCAAACGCATCGATCAGGAAGTCGAAGACCACATCAAGAACCAGGAAAATCACATCATCCTGGACATGGCCGCAGTCGACCACATTGACAGCGCCGTGATCGGCCAAATCGTGAAGTCCTTCTCGCGCCTAGCGAAAACCGGCGGCACCCTCCGCCTCGCCGCCTGCAGCCCCATGGTCCAAGGCGTCCTCACCATGACCCAAGTCCATCGCGTAATTTCCATGTATCCCACCGCGCTAGAAGCCTCCGAAGGTCTTCCGCCAGCCGCAAAATAACCAGACAGCGCTCGCGCCCGCCGCCCATCTTTTCAGCGAATTTTCCGCACTCACCTCCGCAACCGCGCAACACTCCCAAGCTCAAGAATTGCCAGTGGAACTACGCCCTTCCCACCGCCGAATAACCAGCTGCAAACACAGGCTTTAGCGGTCAGCCGAGCGCCCTCCCCCGACACCCGCTAACCGTCAGTAAGCACCCAGTAGTACCGCCGGCCTATTGGCCAATTTTCGCCCGCCACCTACATTCATTGCAGCAACGTAACGCGCCAATCGCATCTCGGAGGTTGTTCATGGCCACGGCAGTTCATGCTCCGCACACCGCAGCCCACGCTCCAACCAGGAAATCGGCTGCGCGCGAAACGCGGCGCCGCGAGCGCCTGAAGATGTCCCTGCCGGTGGAAGTCCGCCCCTTCGACGCCCGCTTCATGGACATCGCCGACGTAGGCGAAGTCACCGACTTTACCCGCGACGGTCTCTTATTTCGCCACCTGCATGCCCACTATTTCGTAGGCATGCGCTTGCTAGTCACATTTCCATTCGGCAAAAAGATTTCAGCCCACAAAAAGTTTCTAGGCACCATCGTTCGCATGGAAGAGCGTCAAGACGCCGCCATGGGCATCGCCGTCCGTTTCCTGTTGTAACTATCACACCTGCAGCAGGAAGTCGGGGGCTGCCAAAAGGAAGAAATAATGCACAACTCGCAGAATCGCAAACTCTCGCACGAAGTCGGCAAATCCGTCGACGTTCTCGAAACCGAACGCCGCGGCACCGCTCGCCACATGTTCACCGCCGCCGCCGAAGTCGTCGAACTAAAATCCGGCGCCCGCTTCTCCACGCGCACCACCGACCTCGGCCCCGGCGGCTGCTTCGTCGATACCGTCTGTCCCTTCCCCACAGGCTCGAAAGTCCGCGTCACGCTGCAAAAAGCCAAGACCACCTTCCAGACCGGCGGCACCGTCGTCTACTCGCAGATGGGCCTCGGGATGGGAATTTCCTTCGAAGATCAAGACGAAGCCCGTCGGACCGCCCTCGCCGAATGGCTCGCAGAAATCACTGGCGACGTCCAGATGATCCCCGAGCTAGTCCGCATGGCCATGCCTCCAGGCAGCCATCGCGGCCCCGAATGGACCGCCCTGGTTCGCATGATCCACCTGATGATCGGCAAAGGCCTCCTCACCGAGGCCGAAGGCACCTCCGTCCTCCACGACCCGGTACTTTAACTCGCACCAAAGCGCAATCCTTGGGAACGCCAAGCCGCAAAGCGGATTGGCGTTTTCCATTTCCACCGCTAAACAGACTTCCCGCCCCACCCCAAAAATCCCGTAAAACTTCGCCATAAAACCCGCAAAATCACCGTTCCCCGCTCACCCGCAACATTCTTACAAAATCGCCAAAAGCATGTCGCAATTTCCTATACCGAGAATAATTTGCATTGTCCTTCCCATATCGAACATCGTTACAGCTCCATAAACCCTATGTTTTCAATCAATGACCCCCTGATTCCCTTGGCTGCCGTCGTGCATCCAACTCTGGGGGTATATTATGGGAGAGCGCCGAAAAGCAAGACGCTACGAGGTTTACCTGCCCGTACAGGTCTGTATGTCCAAGCACCGCCCACTGGAATTCCACACCGGGCAGTTGCGAGACGTCTCCCGTACCGGCATTTTCTTCCATTCTGATGTTGCTATCGATTCCGGCACCGGCTTGGAACTTACATTCTCACTTCCCGCAGAGCGCGAGCGTGGCACGTCCGTCCTGGTCCGTGCCAGCGCCCGGACCCTGCGCAGCACGCAGATCCCCGGTGAAGTCACCCCGGTCTTCGGCGTAGCAGTGGCAATCGACCGCATCGACTTCGTCCGCCCGGTAGTTTCCAGCGCAGCATAAGTCGGCCAAATCAAGGGAGCGCCCCTCGGTGCTCCCAGCAGTTCCCTCCCGCAGCCCTCTTTCGTAAGCCCGTCTGCCGTCCTAAACAATCGAATTGTCATCCCGCAGGCGCCTTTTGCCGGAGGGATCTGCTTTTAACCGGTGCCCGCGCTCGACCCGGAAGGGCGGGGCTTCAGCCCCGCCGCAGATCCGCGTAAAAGACGGGCTTTAGCCCCTGAAGCCGCGGGTCTCGATCGCCGCCGTGCGTTCTTGAAATAGGTTGTAGTGTTTCTAACTGCCGCATCACCCCTCCCATGTTTCCCACTGGATTCCCCACCCCACCCGACTACAATCAAACCGCCGGCCTTCATCCCGCGCCCCAATGCCAACCAAACCCAATCCGCACGACGTCCCCGAGCTCGAGTCCAAAATCCTCCGCGCTCTCTGCAGCAACCCGTCCCCTCCCACAGACAATACAGCCGCGCGTGCCACCATCCTAGCGAAGCTGCGCCCGCACCGCTGGCAAGATCCCGAACATCAAGTAGTCTTCGAAGCCCTCACCGCGTTGCCAGGCCGCCAACCCTCAGCCCTCCAAGAACAACTCCCAGCCCAAGCCACCCGCATGGGCTTCCCCGACGTAAACTGGCAAAAGTATTTCGCCGCACCCGCCGCCGACTCCGTGCTCGAAACTCTAGCAGCAGAATTACTCGCCATATCGCGCAAACCAAACCTCTGAAGCGTTCGCAGCCGATTGAGCAGTGCAACCCGCCAAAGACGACGCGATTCCGCGCATCTCGTCCAACGTTAGCGACGCGCCTCCATCGGACACGAGCGAGGCTTTCAAACGCGTCAAAAGTTCGTCGTGTGGTCTTGAGGCCGGATCATTCAGTATTTTCTTTGGAGTCTCCCACTTGCCTGCAAGCGCATGTGTCAGGCGGTCGCCAACCGAGACGTTCTGAACGCTGGTCACGACGGCCCCCTCCTCCATGTGCTCAGGACTGGCTGCAAGCTGTACTTGGCCGATTTTCAACATGCCATCAAGGTTGTAATCAACGAACGTTAAAACAGAAAGATAATTGTTCGCCGGGAGAGGCTTATTTGCTGCTGCGCGCAAGTCCGAGATCGCTGTTATGTGTCGACTCACGAGCATTGCTAGCGCTGATAATTTAAATTCCAAGGGCTGGCGCGGGTTCCGCTTTAGCTGCTCAGACAGGTCGTTCACAATGGCACTGACGCTAGGGGAAAACTCCGGGAACAACCCCGGCACGGACACGAAACCGGCAATCGCGCGAATAGTCTTGTCGTCCAGTTGGAGAAGTTTCTGGCCAGAGGTACCTCAGGATGGGGCACGGGAACTGGGTCGGATTCGTCGGAAAGCATACTCTCTGTGAGGATCACAGCGCCGTTCTTGTTTGCAAGGACCACGTTCAGCGTGCCACCAAACACGGCGGTATTATTCAGCTCCTGCGCATTTGCCGGCAGGCTGGCTGATGCGCTGAGTACGATCACGAGAGCCGAGACTAGGATCGGCCTTGAGATCTTCATCTGCATGACCTCGATATTCGACGTAACCTAGAACCAGCTTATGAATTAGACAAAGGCTTTTGGCGAAGTGTGCGCAGCGCGCGGCAAACTATTCGAAACTCGCGCGCTGCGGGGCGCGCGGGGCTCGTTAACGCGGGTGCAAGGGCCGCCCGGGAAGGCGGCCCTTAGCCTGGCTGACTGTTGCAAACAGGTTTGCGTTACTTAGCGATAATCACGCCGAACAGTCCAGCGAAATTATTGTCGGGGCCAGCGGCGAAGAAGAGCTGATCGGTGCCGCCGTTGGAGCCCGTACCGTCACCAAACTGAATGGCCCAGAGCTGGTCTATGTGGATCACGTCGCCATTGACGTCCCTCAAGGTGCCAACGACTTGGCCGGTGACGGCATTGAAGGCATTGATGGTGCCGCTGTTGGTATTGTTCGAAACGAGTAAGGTGTTGCTGAATTCTCCGAAATTCTTGGGAGCGACGGCGAAACCCCAAGGTTGATTCAACGGCGAGCCGTGAGCGAGCTGCTTCAGGAGGTTGCCATCTTCGTCGAAGATGTCAATAAAACCACCTGCAGCGCCCGAGGACGCGGCGAACGAGACATAAACCAGACCGCCGAAGTCCTGAATGCCGAAGGCCGAGAAGCCGGCCGGGAGAGTGGTATCGGTAACGGATTTTACGAGTTTGAAGGTGGCGTTGTAGATGTCAATTTTGTTGTTGGCGTTGTCCGCGGCAAGGAGAACATTTCCGGAGGTCTTGGAGGAGATGGCCAGACCGGTGTAGGACGCGCCCGGCGTGGTGACGGCAATCATGGCGGCGTTGGGATTTACGGAAGGCGCCCAACCACTGATAGTGCCGTCCAGAGTGGCGAACAGGAAGACAGCCGGAGCTCCCTTAATCTTGAAGTCTGACGATCCGTTGAACACTGTGCCGGTGGGCGAACCGGGACCATCCTCGCCTTTCGTAGGAATGAATACGTCAAGGGCCACTTTGGTTCCATGGTTATCGTAGAGTGTTGACCAGCCAGAGCCTGCGTCGGCTACCCACCAAGGACTGCCCGGGCCGTGAGAGAGGCCCCAGGCGTTCACCAGGAGCGGATCCGTCGTTTTCGCGGTTTTTTCCTGATTGGAGACCAAGTTGATGACTTGATATTGCGCGCCAACAAGGCCGGGAACGACCAGCTGTGCGACGGCGAGGCACGTAGAGAGAGCGATGGTGCGGATTTGCATGCGAGATTCTCCTTTGTAGCGGGCCAGTAGGCGATGCTCGACATCGGCTGGGAGGAAATGCTGACCTGCCCGGCGCGAATACTGGCATTCGGTGAGGGGAGGATTGCAACAAGTAAGTCACGTTTTTGTAAACTTTTTGTGAAGAGACGGTGCGAACAGAGTGTGTGCACTTGCAGAATCGGAGGAGCAGCGACCTCCGGTCGTCAACTTTGTGATGGCTTCCGCGGGTCGTGCGGGAGGAATAGATGGGGCCGGCTCCGGGGGAAACGAAGCAAATTGCCCCTTTTCATTGGGCGCGGCGAAGGGCGCGGAAGGCGTGGAAATGAGGCAGAAAGGCTAGGTCGAATGCCAGTGAAGGTTAACGACGCCGAGCAGTTTTCAAATTCAGCGCCGGAAAGAGTCCAATCACCAAGAGCACGATCACGAATATTTATTATGGTCAGATTTACGCTCCTAAATATTGGAGGCGCAAACGTTCTTCGTGGTGCTTGTCACCGAACGAGCGTATTTTCAATCAAATAGCCCGCGCTTTGTCATGGTTGATGGCGCGGAGAAGTGGCAGAAGATTGCAAAGTTTACGAATCCATTCCCGGATTGCAACTGTCAGAAGTGACAGGTCGTGCAATGGAAGTCGGCTACAAACATTTAACAATTCGGGTGTTGCCTGAAATATGTGCTTGCGGGACTATGCGGCTGCGGAGAGGCTGGCGCCAGGCGGGAGAACTTAATACAATTTTAAGGGCTGGGTCCCGCTCGCGCCCCCTCTCCCGTTCGCAACTCCCTCCGACGCACGCATTGGGTTCTTGAGCCCCGACGCCCGGCGCGCATCCGCCGATTTTCACTCCACGATGATCCGGTCTGCCCATTCTACAAGCGAGACAAATATCGTCGGATTTCCAAATTTTGCTCCCCATTGATTCAAGTCTGTTTCCGTGACCCCACGCGCCCGGGAGCAGGCACCGCAAGCAAAGATCGGAATGTGTTTTGCCACGACCTTGTCGAGTATTTCGCTCAGCGGCGGCCAGCCGACTGGCACAATCGCGTTCACCATGGACTTTCGCATCAGAGAAGTCGCCTCCGCGAGCAGGAAAATTTGTACCTCGTGACCCGCTTCCGCGAGCACCAGCCCGTGCGCGAACGGAAAAGCCGCCCTTGTTGGGTCATCCGCACCCCACGCGCCCTTCATCATAATTTTGAGAGATTTTTTTGACTCTTCAGCCTTCACACCCAATGCCAGAAAAGGCAAACCCACCAACTGAGCCAGGAACGTGCGTCGCGCCATATTGTTTATCTCCATGAATTGGGATTCCCGTCGGGGACGATTGCCGCAAGTCTACACCTGTTCTCATTGCGGATCGGGCGACAATCGTCGGCTGTGCGGCTGGCACACCCCGCCACACCACCCAAACGAAAGTCTCTAAATTACCGGGTGCCGGCCCCTTCGGTTTTCGAAGGGGCCGGGTTTAGACCCAGCGCCTCTAAAGCCGCCCCATCGAACTCTTAGAGCAGGGCCGCCTCGCCCAGAGGGCATGCCATCGGCGTACTCGAAGGGACCTTTCGCGGCGCCTTTCCCGCCTGTTTTCGAGTTGCTCGCACCCCCTTGCTTGCACTGAGCGAAGCGAATGTGCCCAGAGAGTCTGCCAGTGGCAGGCTGGAACGGACCTGGCCCGATCCGGCCCCGCGAGGCCCCACGACTCAGTTCACACTTGAATTACCGTAACTACTGTGCTATCATCAGTCGTGCGCTAATTTCATCACGACAAGGGGAATACATGCTCAGCGCTGCTCGCGCTTCAGTACCCCACGCGACAGCCCCACCCTCCCCAAATCAATCGCTAGTTTTTGTCGTCTCTTACAAGATTGCTCGGCGATTCCTTACCCTCGAAAAACGGATCGCCGCGTTCTAACCGCAACAGACCGTTTTGAGAAAATTGCCTCTCGTGGCACATGCAATCTTGTGCACTTCGGTTGCCGGTTGGAGTCGCGCCACATGGTTCGACGCAAGTCAAATTCCCACGGGAAAGATTATCTGTGCTACCCGCACACTTGGATTTACTTCGCGGGCGCCGCAAATCCAAAAGCATGCGACTGAAACTCAAATGAAGCAGGCAGGTGCTCGGCGAAATAATCCCAATCATGCCCGCCGGGGTAAAGGTGAAACTCGTGAGGAATGCCGCGCGCCGTCAGCAACTGGTCAAACTGCGCGTTGCCCTTATAGAAGCCAAACTCATCGTCGTTGCCGCAATCAAAATAAATCTGCAATCCCGCAGGCTTCGGCCCGTCCTTCACAATCGTAAACGGGCTTTCGCGCTGCCAGAACGCCGCATTCACCGGCGAACCGAACGCCTTGCCCAACACCTCCGCGACGGCCACAGCCTGGTCGGGCGATATCTTGATGTTCGGTAGCGTTTCGATCAGCGCCGGACCGTGCGCGCTCACCGCCACGAACAGATCCGGATACTTCAACGCCCATGGAAACGCCCGTGATGCCGCGCGACTTCCGCTCCGCCCGCACGCGGTAGTGGCTCTCAATGTACGGCAGAAATTCGCGCACGAAGAAATCCTCATAGCGCACTTTGCCGTCGCGCGAATTAATGAAGAAGCTGCGCCCAGCGTCCGGCGCGACAATCAGAAATTCCCCGATCCGTTTCGAATCGCGCAAATCCTGAATCATGTTCATGCCGCCGGAATTCAGCAGCAGTTGCTCGTTCCCTCCCAGCCCATGCAGAAAATAGAGCGCGGGATAATCGCTCGCCTTGTTGGCGTCGTAGTCGGATGGAAGAATCACGCAATACGGAACAGGATGCCCCAGGATCTGGCTCGGCGCCGAGCGGCACTCTGCCCTTCCCGGCGCGGCATCAGCCGGCGCAGCGCAAATCGCTGCGCAAACCATCATCATCGCAGCGGCTGCGGCGAAACCCAGCGCCCGCAGGCGCGCACTATTCATACCGCAGCGCCTCGACGGGATTCAAACGCGCCGCTCGCGACGCCGGATACATTCCCGCCGCCAAACTCACGAAAAATGAAACCCCAATCGCCAGCGCCACCATCCACCAGTGGATTGACGATATGTCAATCGCCGGCAGCTCCTGCCGCTTCAAGTACGCATTGGTCCCAATCGTCAGCGCCCGCCCAATCAGCCATCCCATCGCCACTCCCAGCACTCCTCCCAGCAATCCCATCGCCCCGGCCTCGACAAAAAACAACCGCCGCACATCGCGATCCGCCGCCCCCAACGCCTTCAAAACTCCAATCTCGCGCCGCCGCTCCAGAATCGCCATCACCAAAGTATTCACTATGCCCAGCGACGCCACCGTCAGCGCCAAACTTCCAAAAATCAGCAGCAAAGAATCAAACACCGTGAAAAACAACATCATGTTCTTCGTAGCATCCAAAATCGAAAACGTCCCGAATCCCATTCCCTTGATCGTATCCTCAACGCCCTGAACAGCTTTCGGCGAATTAACCCGCACAGTCAAAGTTTCATAAGTCGGCTTTCCACTATTTCCGCGCAGCATTTCCCGCATATCAGTAGGCTGCGCAATCCGCAGATTCTGCGCAATCTGCAAAGGGATCAGCAATCGCCCCCGCCCAAATCCCCCGAACCCAGTAGCCGGCTCCGTTTCCACCACCCCAATAATCCGCAACCTCAATTCCCGCGGAACCAGCGAGAATCCACCGGATGCTGGAGCGTCATCCGCATCGGAATGATTCGCATAAGGTTTGGCCACCGCGCGCTCGAACGGAGCATCTTCCGCCGGCAGCGCTTGCTTCTCCGCATAACGCAGCACCAAATCCTTGCCGATCAGCGAATCGGTTTGCTTCGAAAGATCCCGCGCAAATTCAATCTGCAGAATCGCTTCCTTCGCCTCCGGCCCGGAGAAGAACGAGCCCTTCATCTCGTCGAAAGCCCCGTCGCGCCGCGCCGACGCCGGAATCCCCGCCACAGTCGTCATGTACGGTTTGTCCTCGAACTGCACCTCCGTTGGAAAGCGCACCTCCGGGTACACCTCGACCACATTCTTGACCTCAGCCAATTGCTTCCGCGCTTCCTCATCCAGCTTTCGCGCCGGCTGCGTGCTCGAGCGTTCCGCCAGCGGACGCGGAGGCCCGCCAAACGCCCGCATATTCGCCTGGGTAGTCACGAAAACCGCATCGAACAATCCAGAACGCGATAACCGCGTGCTAGCCAGTTCCTGCAAACCGACGCCCAGCGAAAGCATCGCCACCAGCGAAGCCACCCCTACCGCAATGCCCAGCGTCGTCAACGAATTGCGGAGCACCGCCTCCCGCAGATTGCGCGCCGCCAGCTCCGTCAGGTCACGCAATTTCATCGCTGGCCCCCTCGGTCACGAGTTTCCCATCGCGCATTGTGATAATCCGGTGCGCATAACGCGCCGCGCGCACTTTATCGTGCGTAACCATCACAATGGTCATCTGCAAATTGCGATTTATTTCTTGTAACAGACGCATGATCGCATCGCCAGTAACGCTATCCAGGTTTCCCGTAGGCTCGTCCGCGAGCAAAATCGTCGGCCGGTTCACCAGCGCCCGCGCCAAAGCCGCCCGCTGCTGTTCCCCACCGGAAAGCTCACTAGGACGATGCGAGAGCCGCGCCGCCAAACTCACGCGCTCCACAGCCTCTCGCACGCGCGCCGGCCGCTCCGCGCGCTCCACCTCCGCCAGCCGCAAAGGCAGCTCCACATTCTCCTCCAGCGTCATCCGCGGCAATAGATTGAACGCCTGAAACACCATCCCCACCGTATGGCTACGATGATGCGCCAGTTGCTGCGAACTCATATCCGCGAGATTTTGTTCGTGCGCGTAAATTGCGCCAGAGGTGGGCCGGTCAAGCCCCGCAAGCAGATTCAGCAGCGTGGATTTGCCCGACCCCGAGCTGCCCAGCAGCGCCACAAATTCCCCGGTGCGCACCGCAATTGAAACGTCGTCCACCGCATGCACCAGCGCCTCGCCCATCGCGTACTGGCGTGAGACGCGCTCGGTGCGCACAGCAAATCCATTGGAAGTGCCAGTCATTTCACCCACACTATTATTACGCACGCTCGCTGCCATTCGTTACACACGAAGAAAAGCTGCCGGCCAGGCTGAAGACCATTCGATGCACGGGATTACAGGTTCAGATCAGAATATTTAGATGCGGCCGCATCCCGGGCGTGTTGGTAAAGTTTCCGCGGAGTCTTGCCATGAGGATTCGCCCAACACCCCGGAATGGCCGTGGCGCATTTCGGGCACTTCCCTTCGCGCAACTGGTTCTGCTGCACGTCGTGCCACGAACGCTTCACCAGCAAAGTCCGACACGAGGGACAAGAAGTATGCGCCCCATCGCTGTGAATATTTCCTTCGTACACGTAACGCAGTCCCATCTCCAGGGCGATACGCCGTGCCGAGTGCAAGGTTTCCGGAGGCGTGCGCGGCTTATCCTGCAATTTGAAATCGGGATGAAACGCCGTGAAATGCAACGGTACGTTCGGTCCCAAATTGTCCAAAATCCAGCCGCACAACTCGCGCGTTTCCTCGTGAGCATCATTCAATGTGGGAATCATCAGGTTCGTGATCTCAAACCACACATTCGTTTCATTTTTCAGCCAGAGCAACGCATCCAACACCGGTTGCAAATGCGTCAGCGTAATCTTGCCGTAGAATTTCTCGGTGAATGCCTTCAGATCAATGTTCGCCGCGTCAATGTGGTCGTAGATATCGTGGAACGCGTCGTAGGTGATGTATCCGTTCGAGACCATCACCGTATTCAGCCCTGCTTCTTTCGCGGCACGGCAGATATCAATCACATACTCGCCCCAAATCGTCGGCTCGTTGTAGGTGAACGCTATCGAATCGCAGTGATTGCGAATCGCCAGCAGCACTACATCTTCCGGCGGCACGTAGGACGAGCCCACCTGGTCCGCGCGGGATTTCGAGATGTCCCAATTCTGGCAGAAGAAGCAGCCCATGTTGCAACCGGCCGTCCCCATGGAAAACACGCGCGTGCCGGGAAGAAAATGGTTTAGCGGTTTCTTCTCGATGGGATCAATCTGCATCGCCGCTGGATGCGCGTAGCCTAGGCTGTAAAGTTTTCCGCCCTCGTTCGCGCGAATGTAGCAGAACCCCGCCTGGCCCTCGCCGATGTGGCAATGCCGCGGACAAAGATAGCAATGTACTTTGCCGCCGGCCTCCGCCTCCCACCAGCGCGCTTCGTGCAATTCCGCGGATTTTTGCAATATTTTCAGGTCCTGCATGGCGCGTGCTCGACAAGCTCATTATACGCCCGAACCGCAACGCTCGAATTCATGGCCGTCGTTCTCGACACCGCAGCGTGCGACCACAGTTGCCAGTTCCCGACGCCGCGTTATATCGTGGCTGCATGTTATTTCGTGCAGTTCTTCTCCCGAAGCGAGCCGCCCGCTGACGATGAAACTGATTCGGCCATTGGCGTATTCTTTCGCCGCAGCCTGCCTGCTGCTCGCTCCGATCGTGCGCGCGCAATCTTCTGAAGGCGGCGCCGGAAGAATGCACGAGTACAAGGACGACGTCACTCTCTCCACCGGACAAATCCGCGCCGGCGATGTCTGCGTGAATTTCATCCCGGTCTTGCAATCGCTAGGCTTCTTCAATGGGCTGGAAAGAATCGACACGCCGCAAGGCTCCGAATTCCGCAGAAATTCGTACCCGGTGGATTTCTTTCCGGATTACCTGACGATCGAAATCAATATCCGCATCGAGGTATGCGACGCTAACATCTACACCCCGGCCAAAACTCCGGACATCATCAGGGGGATGCAATTTCGCGTGCAATGGAAGCGCGGCCTATATCTGCGCCCTGTCGCCAATGTGACTATCGAGCGCAAGCCGCTGCAGATGGAAGAAGGCGACAATCGGATGCTCTACGTAATCAAACTGCGCGACCACAGTGTGCCGTTAAGCGACCACTTGATCCTTTCCGTAATCTCCGCCAGCGGTAAAATAATGTCGCGCATGTCTGCACGGTTATAAGCGTTTCGCCAACCCTACGACCGCTGCTCGCGCCGCCGGTCGGCCACCCACTCCAAGAACCGCTCCATCCGCGCGCGCTCGCGCCACATCAAGCTAAAGAATTTTCCAGCATCGAGCTCGGCTGCGTCCTGGCCAAAGAAAGTCTCTAGCCGCCATTGCAGGTACGGCGAGGCCCACGGACGCAGCCGGTACCCGCGGGCAATAATCCAGTAATACCGAAGAGCGTTCAACATGGCATCGCGGGTGCTAGAATTGCGGCGTGAATAGTCAGGCTCCTCAAAGCGCGGAAGACCATTACTACGCGGGCATAGACTTTTTTGGTGAAGGAAAACTCCCGGAAGCGATCGCGGAATACACGCGCGCCCTGGAACTCGATCCTAAATTTAGCGACGCGCTGCATGGCCTGGCGCAAGCCTATCACGCCCAGCAGGATTTTGA
>Ga0209275_10000546_pt1 | contig 14725 bp, 10 predicted proteins | sample HubBroMetageREF2_FD_188344 | JGI IMG/M metagenome (GOLD analysis project Ga0209275, IMG submission 188344) | Reference soil microbial communities from the Hubbard Brook experimental Forest, New Hampshire, USA - Hubbard Brook CCASE Soil... | ecosystem: Environmental > Terrestrial > Soil >... | reverse complement strand
CGGGGAGTGCAGCCAACCTACACCGACCCGATTAACCCTGCGTTTAACAATTCGAGCATTCAGCCTCAGGACGAAGGCCAGTTGAATTACACGCACATCTTCTCACCGACAGTGGTGAACAACTTCATCTTCTCCGATATATACTACACGGCGGTTTTCGGCAATTTGAGCCCGTCGTCGGCGCTGGGCCTATTTCCGGGTAACCTTGAATTCCTGGTGGATGGTGCGTTGACTCCACTTGGCACCGGATCTGGCAATCCCAACGGATTCGCCGCAGGTCTCCAATTTCCGCAAGGCCGCCATGTGGAGCAGTGGCAGTTGGTCGACGACTTGTCGGTGACGCGCGGAAATCACAATTTCAAGATGGGTGTGAACTTCCGGAGAGACGACGTCACGGACTTTACCGCGGGCGAAAACACTCTGTATCCTGAGGTTGACGTCACCTTGTTTGGTTTTGCGAATGATCAAGTCGCTCCTGCAGGCTGTAACTCCAACCCACCAACTAATAGTCAGGCTGGCTGCGGCAGCGTACTTTACAACTTTGCCTCCCAGATCAAACAACCCATCGCCTACTATAGCGTCGGCTTCTACTTCCAGGACCAGTATCGTGTCAACTCCAAGCTAATGTTGACGATGACGCTGAGGGCCGACCGCAACTCAGGTGGCACGTGCCAGTCCAGTTGCGCGAGCCTGCCCGTTACGCCGTTTAACGACTTGCCGCACGGAGCGACGATTCCATACGATGAATCGTTCATAACCGGCAACAAGACGATCGTTCCGGGTATCGAAAAGGTCGTCTTCGAGCCAAGGTTCGGCCTCGCCTGGAGCCCAATCGGTCAGAATACCGTCATTCGCGCGGGCGTGGGCCTCTTCACCGACCTTTACCCCGGACAACTCTTGAGCCTATTTGATACGAATTTCCCGCAGGTAAACTTGTTCAACGTGCCGACGGGAAGCGTGGCGTTCGACTTGGCACCGCCGGCATCCACTGCATTTCCGGGCAGCGGCGTGAATCTGGTGACGCAGTGCAATGGCGCCTTTTTGTCGAATTACAATAGCGGCGGAAGTTTGACCACTGGCGGTTCTAGCGGCGGTGGCTACGCTGGCGCAGCGCAACCGTTTGGAGGTTGCCTCAATGCGCAGGGCGCCCTTTCCGTTCCAAACCTCAATGACGTCAGCCGCAACTTCCAGAATCCGAAGTACGTTGAGTGGAATCTTGAAATTCAGCATACCTTCGGAGCACGCACCGTCGTCTCGGCCAATTACGTTGGCAACCATGGGTATGACGAGATAGTTTTGAATCCCACCTTGAACGGTTTTGGTTTTGGCAGCCTTCCGGCAACCGCTCCAGACCCGCGTGTCGGCCGCGTGGACGATCTGTATAGCGGGGCAGTATCGAACTATAACGGCGTTACGTTCTCCATCCAGGAAAACCAGTGGCATGGATTGTCCGGCCGCGTCAACTATACGTACTCTCATGCGCTTGACGAGCTCTCGAACGTGCCAGAAGAGCCCTTCAGCGTCATTACCAGCATCCTTACGCAGGTCAATCCTTTCAATCTGCACTCGCAATATGCCTCAGGAGATAATGATGCTCGGCACCTGGTATCGGGCAGCTACGTTTACCAACTGCCGTTCAAGAGCGAGCAGCACTTGTTGAATGCAGCCATCGGTGGCTGGACGATTTCCGGCACAATGTTCTACCGGAGCGGATTCCCCTTCAGCATCATCGATGGCGGAGCGACTGCCAGCCTGGTGGGCAACAACCTGGGAGGTACAAGTTCATTTGGTGCAACTATACTTGCGCAGCCGCTTCCGACCTTCACTCAGAGGAACTTCAGCAACGGGCGAGCCTGTGTGCTGACTGCGTGCTTCTCGTCCGCGGACTTTGCCACCAGCACGGACTTTATGGGTGATGTCGGCCGTAACGCGTTTCGTGGTCCAGGCTTCCTGGGAGGCGACTTGAGCGTAAAGAAGAATTTTGCAGTCACCGAACGTATGACGTTCCAGATTGGTTTGAGTGCCTACAACTGGTTCAATCATGCAAATTATGGGGCGCCCTTTCCGAACACTAACGCGCCTTTCTTTGGCCAGGTAGCCTTCATGCAGTTCACGCCGACGTCGCCTTACGGAGCGTTTGCGGCCGCTGCAACGGATCAGAGAATTGCCCAAATCACGGGCAAGTTCATCTTCTGACCAGGCCGTCCCCACTTCAGAAAAGGCGGCTCTTCGCGAGCCGCCTTTTTTTCGGACGTCCGAGTTTGGGCGAGAGCCGCTGCTTCCTTTTCTCAGGTTTCAACTAAAGGTGGGGCATCCTCCCAGCCTCTCTTCTACTCGGAGAGATCTCCGGTTAGCGCGTTACCAGGACTTACTGCTTACGCCCGAAAGTCTCGCCGAAGAAATCCCCGGATTTCCAGGTCGGCCGCTGCGGATCCTGCGCGATATCATAGCCAACCAGAAAATCAACCTGCATGAACTCGACGGCGGCGTCGAAATCGAGCGGTTGGTTCATATCGTCAGAAGGAGAATGGTAACGTGTGGCGATCCAATCATCATTGAATTTCTTGGCATTGAAGGTGGGATCTCTGGCTTCCTCTCCTTCGGTGATGAAAACCGAAGGCACGCCCTGGCGCACAAACGAATATTGGTCCGCGCGAACAAAATAGTTCTGCGCGGGCTCGGGATCAGGACTCACCTTTAAATCAAGAAGCGCCGCGTCGCGATGTACTACGGCGTCGAGACTGCTGTCCGGCGCACCGAGCGCGACAATATCCTTAAAGGTATAGAACACGCTCGCTCCATCCATATTTATATCCGCCACGATGCTATGGATCGGTACCGTCGGAAAATGCGCGAAGTAGTCCGAGCCAAGCAATCCTTTTTCTTCTCCGGTGACGGCGAGGAACAGAATGGACCGCGCGGCTGGGTGCGGGATGGACTTGTATGCTTTGGCGATTACCAGCATTGCCGCAACACCGGAAGCGTCGTCGGCAGCTCCGTTGTAAATGGAATCTCCATTAATGGGCTTCCCAATTCCCAAATGATCAACGTGCGCAGTATAGACAACGTATTCCTGGCTCAGTTTCGGGTCCGAGCCGGGAAGCACAGCAATCACGTTCGGGCTCGTGATCGCCTCGTGGTGGCTGACTACCCGCATGCTCGCGGTGACCGGCAACGGAAACCCCTGCGGCTTTGATGCGTCCGCGTCCTGCTGAACTTCCTCCCATGATTTGGATGCATGTTGAAAAAGTCTTCCCGAGGCCGGCTCAGAAAGGACGGCGGCTACCTTGATCTGCGGGAAAGAATCGCTCGGAATGCCATCAGGTCCCAGCCAGCGCATGGACGGGAAGCCAGCGCCGATGACTACGCGCGGCCAAGGCAGGCTCTTTTCGTCTCTCGCCGTCCCGAGCACTAACACGCCGACTACGCCTTGCTCCTGGGCGGTGCGCAACTTCTCGCGAGTGGCGCTCAAGTGCGCTCGTAGCTCCGAGGGAAGTGAGGGCGGCGCCCCGAATAGCGCGGCAACGATCTTGCCTTTCACATCCAGTCCTGCGTAGTCGTCATATTTGCCATCGGGCGTCCGCACGCCGTAGCCGACAAACACGACGGGGGCTTCAATCGAGACGTCGGGGCTTACCGCACTTCCGTGCATGACGAAGTCGTCGCCCCATTTGAGTTGTGATGCGGAACCGTTCTCGGTGATGGTGACGGCGCATTTGTCCGGTTCAACGGCAATTTCTCGCAAGGGAACCCGCTGGAAAAATGTGCCGTCAGTTCCGGCAGGTTTCAGCCGCATGGACTGAAACTGCGCAGCGACGTACCGCGCGGCAATTTCATGACCGCGCTCGCCCGTGCCACGCCCTTCCAGCAGGTCATCAGCCAGGAATGCCATGTGGGCGCGAAATGGCTCCTTCTGAAGGTCTTGCATGGCGGCTTTCGCATCGAGAGGAATCTGCGAAATAGCCTGCCGAAACGACAGCCAGCTTGCCGTAAGCAAAATAGGGAGTACAAGGAAGCGGCGCATAGGGCCTCCAGAATTGCGCGATGAACGCACAGAGCAACAGGACCGCCGATTGGGGCCGGTGGTTCGCGCATCGTACGCCTCTTGTGCCCTGGAAACAACGGATTCGCGGCGTACTCCGCTACAGCTGCATCCACTGACGGTCTGGAACTCGCACCAGACTTTCAATTGGCTGATTCGTGCTAACCTGCGAAAATGCAAATCAGCGGTGAAAATGTGAAATCTTCGCTTCGCAAAATCTTGGCTGACTCCCACGTCTCTGCCGTAGCTGTCGCGGTGCTTCTCTTTTGGTCGCTTGATTCCGCATTCAGGGCGCTATTGGGCCCGCTTTTCCGTGCTGTCAGCTTTTTGTTCACAGCCGTGGCCATCCTTGATATTCCCTACTTTTCTCGCACACTCACTATCGCCGACCGCTTCACATTCATCATTACATTTGCATATCTTTTCAATGCTCTCGTCTATCTAACCGCCGCCGGGCTCTTGTCCCGCTGGGTTTATGGTCTGGGGCCACTGCGCAGCTTGACCATATACCGCACCAAACTCGTGAGCAGTAACCATGTTTGAAAGGTTGAGGCAGGCTCTGGTGGAGAGCTACGTTGGTGCTGTCGCTCTGGGGTACCTGTTCGCCGAAGCCATTCTGCACTTCGTGAATATCTTCGCTTCGCCCGTTGCTGGGTGGGTTTCTAGAAAGCAATATGGGGGATTCGTCTCCGGCGCGACAGCCCCAACCGGCTTCTCGCCGCAAGACGCGCTGCCGGAACTAGTCAGATTCTTTTTGCTGTTGCTGGTCTGGTATGTTTTGATGCGCTGGCTCTACTTCAAACCCCTCAACAAGGAGATATCTGAGCCAGCGCCAAATCCAGAACAGGCTGGATAAATACGGAAAAACTACTGAGCGCCCCGCGAGCTAGGGCTAAGTCCTGCGTAGTCGCACAACCGGAAAAGTCAAATAGCTTGAAATCCACATAGACGGTAAGGGCGCCCTTTTATAATGCGTTAATCAGGAGTTGCGCTTCGCGCCTCATCGCGGGCGGGTGTCGCTCCCCGCAATTAGCCGTGCGTCGGCCACGAACTACGCTCGCGTGCTTAAATCCCGCAGGCGCCGCAGGCGCGCTGATTTGCTAGATCGCCAAATGAACAGCGAGAAGGCAGCGAAGATGACAACCAGCGCACCCAGGATCAGCGATCGAAAGAGCGTTCGTGTTTGGTTCGCGTGGGGAGCCGTTGTAGGCAATGAGGATAACGAGACGGAGGGTCTGGTCGGTGGTGTCGCAAGGACGACCGCAGCTGGCGTCCGTGTCTGAGACTGGAGGGAAGGAAGCGTGCCGTTGCCCGAAAGGTCAAAGGCCGGACCCTCTCCTGCCTTTAATCCGTTGATCGCCCGCACCTGATAGCGACTGTTGCCAGTGGCCAGAGTCTCAAAAGCACTTGAGCGCGACGAGAACTTCATGGTCGGCGGGATCATTACCGCGAATTGCTGCATTGGATACTGATGGCGCGTAGGGAATGAGGCGTGGCCTTCATAGGGGAGATCGTAGTTGAAAGCAAACTTGGTCGCTCCAGGCCGCAGTGGGAAACTGACGGCATAGTGACCGGGCTCCGCTGGTACTGCCGAAGCAGAGATCATAACGCCGAGATTGCCCGAGCTTGCGGCCAGGACAGAACTGATTTTAGCGTGGGCCGGCAAATACACTTCGAACGTGCGAGCGCCGTTGCGCGTGACCGGCGGGTTGGACTGGTTCCAGATCTCGTACATGTCGGACGCGTGAAGGAGACTGCCGTTTGTGCCGGTGCGAAGAATTTCGATACTGCCGGTGACGCCCCGCACCTGAGTCGTGCTGTTAAAGACAGAGATCGAAACCGATCCGCCAGCGCGAGCCCGCTGATCGTAGGACACGCCGTCATGTACCACCCGTACTAAATATTGTTTTTCCGGATACCGCACTGGAACTTTGAATGATCCCTGCTCGTCAACTTTCGCGTGCGACTCTTCCTGCATTCCTCGATCCAGCCGAATCAAAATGACCTCATCGCCGGACGCCGGCCGGCCGCTCGTCTGATTGCGGGCATAGCCAGAAATCTCATCCCCTCCCGCAACCAGAACCGACGAACAAAACAGAACACCAAGGATTATGAGAATTCCCTTGGCATGAAATGTCGCAGGATGGATCACTCGCTTACCCCAGAGGCTTCAGGCGCTAGAACGCGCGGAGGTCGCCCGAACATGATCCCGGTTTCTACCTCGACGGGCTGGCCATCGCGCAAATAGGGATGGAACCGCCAACGTGCGAGCGCGTCTGAAATCACTTTCGCCTGAGACGGAAAAGCACTGAGAAAATGGATGTGCTTAACCCTGCCTTCTTTATCGATTACGATGCGAACCGGAACCGGGTTGAATGTGCGCTCCGTAAATATCGGGTCATCCCTTTCGATCAGGTTATCGCCGCTTGCGTAGTCCTTGATACAGGTTGGGACGTTTCCTCCTCCAGTTCCCGACGTTAGACCGGCTTCCTTGGGCAGCGTCATCGCGCTCATTTGTTGAATCAGACTTTCGATAAGCGCACTGTCGCTACTCGTGAATATGAACTGGACTGTATGGCAGCGGATTTCGGTGGCTAAAACTTGCCAGTGTAGATTGGCCACGGGGGAAACGTAATCAAAACGGACGAATGAATGGTTTGCAATTTGGACCTGAGTTGGCGCTTGTTCGACTGCGTAATCCTCGCTTAAATGATCTTTGCTGAAATTTATCAACTCCATGGCCGTAGCTGCCGGGACGCGGTTGAAAAACATATCCTGCGCAGCGATCAAAATTGTGACGCGGCTCGAACCTGTGGAAGTCTCGGAGGGGCGAATTTGCGCGAGGACGTAATAGCCACTGTCCGACGGAGGCGGTCCGGCGTACTTTTGTTCCCAAGCAGCGGTAAACGGATAGGTCAGGCCAAAATAATCGTTCGTATAAGAATTCCCTACAACTCGCCCACCTTCGGGGACGGGGGTGGTCGAATCGCTGGCACTGGACCAAGCTCCCTTTACGAGGATTACTCCTGTAGGCAGCTTTTTGCCTTGTGTATTTTGCGAGAAATCGCCTCCATTTTGAGGCAGGGCGCGAGCAGGTGCGAGAAACAATGTCGATAATGCAACAATCGCCACGATTTGGAGTCGCGCAACGCGTATGAGACTCACTCGATTGGGCCTCCGGCCCGGCTAATTGCGTTAACCAGCAAGCACTGGGCTGTTGGCGGGAACCCACGACGCGGCTTCTCCGGGCGATGAAAGTTGCATCGTGCCCGGCGAAGCCTGCGGTATCAAAACTATAGGGAGCGCAGGAAGTCCAATAAGTCCTGCTTCTGTGTCGTTGAGAGCGAGCTGAAATTTTCCTCCGCCTGCGTGGCCTCAGAGCCGTTGCTGGCGTGATCTTGGATGGCAGTCAGTAAATTGGTTGTGCGACCGTCATGCAAGAAGAATATTCGTTGTCCCACTCCCCAAAGTGGGGCTGTGCGGAATTGGTCGCCACCCGCGCCGCCCTGCGACACGTTGTCCGCCAAACCTGTTCCCATGTGGTGGATTTCAATGTCGGAGAACGCGCCAACTGGTGCCTTGGCCAGCGAGGAGGTGATGTTCGAAGCCTGAGTGGAGTTGATCGTTGGAGTATGGCAGGTGGCGCATCCGATGGACGAGAACAATGCTTTACCGGTCGAGATCGCGGAGGCGCCGCCCGGTGTGGTGCTCGAGGGTGTCGGAGGGGCTAGCAGACGCATGAACTCCGCGAAGAGTACGATATCGGAGGGAACCTGAGCATTCTGCGCGGCCGGGTCCGAATTCGACGCCACCGTGAAATTGGTTGCGTCTTCCGGATATCCGGTGCCCGAGAGGTTGAGGCAAGAAGAAGGAAGGCCGGTCCCCGTCTGATCCTCGCCTGGCAATGGGCGATCTTGCGTAAAGAGTTCGTTGGTGATGCCCATTTCTACGTTGTAAGCTTCGCCGGCGAATAGCAACAGCGACTTGTTCTGTGCCTTCCAGCCAAAGCGGGAAATTGTGCCGTCATTGCCGTTGTGGTTGAAGGTGCCGCTAATGCCAAAATTATTCCCCACTTCGGCCAACTGGACGGCGATCAGCGTCGAGTCGTCAAGGTTCTCCAATAGACCGGCGCCAAACGTTGGGGTGGGAATGCGGAATATAATATTGTTTTCCGCCTGAGCGGTAGCGAAGCTTGGTTGCGGCAAACTGCAACTCCCCGCGTCAGACCTGCCGGAAACTGTAAATATATCTTCCACGCCGCCGTTCGGCGCATTCGTGTTGACCGAGCCATTTGAATTGAAGAAAAACGGGAAGCGCGCTTCTCGCGTAGGTCCATTCACGGTCAGGAACGATGGAACGGTATTGTCCGACCCACTAGCGATGCCGTTGGCGATCACCTCGAATTCAGGATTGGTGGCGGGTCCTGAGCCTCCAATGGTCGGTTGCGAATGGCATCCCGAACAGGAATTGAAGTTGAAGCGAGGTCCTAGACCGTTGTTGGTACCGTTTGAGACGACTTCAACTTCCTGGAAGCGCCCAAGACCGTTCTGAAAAAATTCTAAGGAGCCGCTGGGAGTATCTGCGACGACCGAAGATAACGGGAGGGGGTTGGTAGCGGTCGCACCCGACTGTCCGTTGATCGGCCCGGATCGGACTCCTGGATCGGTCTGTGCAACTCCGATGGACGGAAACAGTAAGATCGCTGCGAGAAGCCACGCCGGTCTGACTATTTTCATTTTGTGATCTCCTTCGTCGTCCGCAATACAATTTACAGGCCCTGGCAAGGCTCCGCTCAGAGCTTTGTAAATGCCCGGTTCAACTATTTGTTAGTGCATTCGTTCCGGATATAGGCACACTGAACTGTAAGCCGTGAACGACCACAATTGGTCGAAGCAAGCATGACCGATCACTTGTGCGTTAACGGTAGAGACAATAACCATGTCTCGTACGGTGAGCGGTGTATAACATCGCGTTCGGCGAAGCTGCAAGCGAAAAGAGTTAGCATTTTCAGCTGTTCTGCTCCGTGAAAACTGGCAGGGGCCAAGCTCTTTTACTATCCAAATCTTTAAAGCAATCGACTTGCGCGGCGTGGAGCGCCAGAATTTTGGCATGGAATCTTCACGAGAACGCTCATGCGACGATCATATGAGCATGCCTTTTACACAGGAAGTTCTCGAACACATACGGATTTGCGATTCCTGCCGCTCCCTCTTTCATGCTGTCGCAATTGAACTGGATCGCCTTTTATTCGAACGTGAACATCGCAACTAGGATTCAGCGCGAAACAATACTTTTTCACGAACAGTGATCGGTCGTCACAACGATGGCCATCAGCGGCGTCCGTGCCACGCCTTTTCGCACAAACGACGACGTGGAAGAGGCAATCAAAAGAGGACTCAATAGTGAATATGGTCCCGCCTCTTGTCCGACTTGAAGTGCGGAAGCAGGCTGCATCCTGATTTCACTTGGACGTATAGTCGCGTAACCGGAAATCATTTGTACGATTGATGCGTTTATCAGGACCTTGGAATTTTTGCCTGTTTCGCAGAATCAGACGACAAAGGGGCAGGAGCGAAAACTACTTGGTACAATGCTGGTTCAAGAATTCAAAAACGTCTTCGGCCCAGACGTTGGCTCCAAAGTAGCCAAAGCTGTGGCCGGCCTGAGGGGAGTCGCCGTAGGAAGGATAAATCTTCAGTTTGTATGTCTTGCCCACCACGCTTATCTCAGCTGAGAGTTTCTTGCTCGGCGACAGGTCAAAATCGTTCGCAGCCTGAAAGAAAAAGATTGGCGCTTTTGCATTTCGCACTGCGCGAGTTATGAGGGACTGTAACTCGGGAGCTTGTGCCCAACTCTGCGCTCCACCCGCTGAATCGATACCCGCACAATATCCTCCTCGTTCCACTCCCAGCACCGTTTCAATGCCACCGAACGAGTTTCCCGCCACTGCGATGCGGTTCGGTTGAATGAAACTCTGTTTTCGCAACCATGCTAGGGCTGCTAACTGATCTTCCAGCTGGTCCGTCTGCAATAATCGCACCATCGTTGCGGCCGCTGCGGTGACGCCACCGGTGTTCTCAGCAGCCGCGATCTGATCGCCAATATACGGACCTGCCGAGGCACTTAATGCTTGCCCTCGCCGATAAGGTCCAAAGAATGCCCAGCCATGGCTCGCGAAGACCGGACCCAGCGCGGCAAATGCTCGCTCGCTCATCATGCCAGGCGCGCTCCCGTGATTATAAATAATTGCAGGAATGGGGCCGGTTCCTTCCGGTCTGTATAGGACTCCGTGCAAAGTGATCTCTCCGCTAGGAAATGTGACGGTTTCTGCCGCAGACAAAACTAAGGGCAGGAGCAGCAGTGCGAAGAGCGCGGGGGAATAAGCTTTGGTGATGTGGATTGTTCCCGAACACCCCGTCACTTACGTCGCGCGTTTGAAGCAAGCCAAGTCGCAGCATGCGAGGGTTGCGCCGAGTAGCTTGCGAAAGCCAATGCGTATACGCTCGGTGTTGCCCGCGAGTGCATTTCGGCCGCGGCCGCGCGGATGCGTTCAGCCGAATCTCATCGGAGTCGTCACGGACGAAGCGCAACACAAAGGCGCTATTCCTCGCGCAGCGCTTGCATCGGATCAACGCTGGCCGCTCGCAGCGCGGGGACATAGCAAGCCAGCAAAGCCGAGACCAGCAGTATGGCCGCAACCGCACTAAATGCCGTGAGATCGATTACCCCCACATCGTAGAACAGGCTGTGCATCGCACGACCCACAAAATAGGCGCCGAAGAGGCCGAGCAGAAGTCCCAGAGATGCCAGGAGCATGCCCTCCGTCATGATAAGCGCGAGCACTTGCCTTTGACCGGCGCCGAGGGCCATGCGCAAGCCGATCTCATGCGTTCGCTGCGCAACGGCAAACGACATCACGCCATAAATGCCCAGCGCTGCGAGCAGCAGCGCGACTCCCGCGAAGGTTCCAAACAGAAAGGCGCCAAAGCGGTCTGCGGCCATGGATTCGTCCTTGATCTGATCCATCGTCTTGACTTCGGCGAGAGGCAGATTCGGATTCATGGACAAGACGATGTCCGAAATACTTTTCGTGAACGTCGCTGGGTCCCTGGATGCGCGGACGGCGACGCCCGCCGTCGGCCAGGGGCTCTGCCAGAAGGGCACGTCAATCTCGGGAAAGCCCTCTCCTTTCGGACCACCATTGTGGACATTGTGGTAGACGCCTACGATTTGCCATTCGATCGGAGGACCCAGCTTGGTGACGCCGGGAATCAATTGTTCGACGAGGATGCGCTGGGTCAACGGATCGACGCCGGCGAAATAGCGTTTCACGAATGTTTCGTTCACGACTGCCACAGGAACACCGCCAGCCAAATCCTGATCCGTGAACTCTCGGCCCTGGTTCAAGCGGATTGCGAATGTACGGAAATAATCTGGCGTGACCATATTGAATCCGGCGCCGGGGCGCTTGGAAGGGTCATCGACCGTTTTCCCGACAATTTGGAAAGGCATGCCAAAGCCAGCGCCGCGAAGCGGCATGCCTGTGGAGACGGACGCTGCCGAAACGCCCGGTAGAGCCTCGATTCTGTCGAGAAGTTGGCGATAGAAAGAATTAATCTGTTCTGCGCTCGTGAGTTGGTTCTGTGGAACGGGGAGATAGAAAGTCAGCAGATGTTCGGTACGAAAACCGAGATCCACGTGCTCGACGTTCCACAAACTGTGAATCGCCATTCCGCCGCCTGCGAGCAAGCTGAGCGCCAGCGCGAACTCGGCAACAACGAGAATGCGGCGCACGCCGTGCCGACCGCCGCCGAGTGAGGTGCGGCCGCCCTCCTTCAGCACGTCGTTCAGATTCAGCCGCGACGACTGCCACGCCGGAGCGCAACCGAATAGCACACCCGCCACCACACTAACCGCCACAGTGAACAGGAGCACAGGCGGGTTCAGCCGGACATCCGCTTCGTACGGCAGAGTGAAAGGCGGCATCATCATTAGAATTATTTTCAGCAACACCCAGGCCAGCGCGGTGCCTGCAATTCCTCCGATGCCGGCTAAAACGAGGCTCTCGGCCAGGAACTGGCGAAATAGCTGCCAGCGACTGGCACCAACAGAAGCGCGCACCGCTACTTCCTTCCGGCGCTTGGTCGCTCGCGCGAGCAGTAAGTTCGCCACATTGGCGCAGGCGATGAGCAGCACAAATCCCACCGACCCCAGCAGAAGCCACAGAGCGCGGATCACCTCACGGTCCAAGAAGTCGTTCTTAAGAGGTTCGACGCTGGCTCCCCAGCCTTTATCCGATTTCGGGTAAACGTCTGCGATGTGGCGCGTGACGGCGTCCATGTCCGTATTTGCCTGCTCGATGGTAACTCCCGGCTTCAGGCGTCCCATGACAAGCAGCCAATGAAAATCGTGATTGATTTGCTCGGGTTTGAAGGCCAGCGGCACCGAGAGCTTGTCTCGCCCGCGGTCGGAGACGCCGGGATTGTTAACGCCGACAATCGTGTAGGGCTCGCCGTTCATCGAGACTGTCCGGCCGACAATCGTGCGGTCCCCGCCGAAACGATCCATCCATAATCGATAGGTGAGGATGGCCACATGGTCCTTGCCAACGTCGCCTTCCTCTGGCAGGAAATCACGTCCCAATAACAGCGGCTGTCCCATCATCGCGGCAAAACCTGGCGTAACCATGGCCGCTTGCAATCGTTCCGGCCGGCTTGCCGTCCCGAGGTTTAGACTCTCTTCGCTCCACGCTCCCAAGCCCTGAAAAACATTGCTCGCTCGCTTCCAATCCAAGTAGTCGCCAGCGGCAACGACATTCCGATTGCCTTGGATTTTCGACCACACCATCACGAGTTGCTTGGGATGGGGATAAGGCATGGGTGCAAGCAGAGTGGCGTAGACGATGCTATAAATCGCGGTGTTCGCGCCAATTCCTAGTGCAAGCGCAAGCACAGCGACCGAGGTAAATCCCGGATTCCTCGTGAGCAGCCGCAAACTGAAGCGAACGTCACGCCAAAAGTTGTGCATGACAGACTCCTGGAGCGCCTCGAGCAGGAGCTATTTCGAACAGCCCAACGCAACGCTGCGCGTCACGGCGCCCCTGAACATGGAACGCCAGCGCGTGAGGAAATGTTCCGTCACGCGGTGAACCGTTACAGCTTGTAACACATGACGCTCGAATTTCCAACAGCAATCGCATCGGCTTTCGGGGTCCACGACATGGCACCGCTGACAACCGCAGGCCAACTCCCGCACGCGTAATCGGCAACTTGAATCCACACGATTGGGCGTTAATCAGGATTTGGCGATTTGGGCGCTTTTTCCGGCGACCGTGTAGGGGCGTGTTTTCCGAAGCGACGGTGCAATTGTTCACCGAAGCGACGCGAGAATAGCAAATGAGAAGCAAGAAAGAGTCAGCCCGAGGCAAACGCACACGTATACAACTGTCCGTTTTGGACTCTGAGGGTAAGTCTGCTTGTGCAGGCGAATCACCTCGAAAATTCGAGACTTGACCGTCGTTTTGCTAATTTGGTCGCCCGGAAGCCTTTTCCGATTAACTTCCTCCAAAATCAGGAAGAAAAGAAAACAGGCCAACACATAAAGCATGAGGGCAACGCCAAAAATTGCCAGTGCGATTACTGGAAGCATTATCGGCGTCCTCACTCCGCTAATGTAAATACTGCGGCAATTCACTTCTCCTGTACCCGCGTTAATCACGCGGTTGCGGCCAACTGAGAAGTTTTTCGGTCTGGTCCGATCGATTTTTTCCAACGAATGTCAGCTCTACGGGCAAAAAACGTTGCGCAAATAGAGCCCGTAATATAGGCCCAGATGGCTGCATAGTAGGGATGGCTGTGTCGCTTGACCGCCAAATATTGTTCCAGCACCTGAATCGGTAACAGACCGCCCCCGATCGAAATCAGAACAGAGAACTGGTAAAGACGAATCGCAATTCTGTTGTCCCGATAGGTACGCAAAAGTAGCATGGACCAACCGATGAGGGCTGCCGACGCACAGCCGAGTAGAAATCCCGCGAGGATTACAATTAACGTGACCGTCATCGGCCGCTCCTAAGAACATGTGAACTCAGTGCCATTCGACCGCAGAAGCTGGTGTCCGTTAACAGGAGCATGGTACAGGTGTGATGGCAAAGTTAAGCCGGTGAGATTCGCGGCGGGACCTGCAAAGCGCACTCGAATCAGATCGCGTTCTCGGACATATACCGGGCTAGTACCCCATCCGATCAGCCTGCGGATGTATCGAATAGGATTGAACGCTTTTTAGTTTGAAGTAAGAGGGACTTGAGGATTATTATTTCCGGGTTCTTGCCCTTCGCCCACGAACGCCGAAGTCACGTCTCGGAGGGAAATCCATGAGTTCTCCCGAAAATTTCATTGAGCATATCCCTTGGACGCCAACCGAAAAGAAAGTCGCACGGAAAGCATTCGATCAGGCTTTTGAAAGGCAGTGCGCGTCCATCAAAGCCGAAGCAGCGAAGATGATCGCAAATGCTGCGGCTCCGTCCGACATTTGGAGAGTCCATGATTATCTCTCTCAGTGTAGGCGAACCGTAGATGCGATCTATGATTACAGATATTCGGTACTTCTCAACGTATTCGCGAGAGTGCTTTCCGACGGATGGCTAGTTGAAGCCGACTTGGCTGGGCTAGCAGAAGACAAGAT
>Ga0209275_10000545_pt1 | contig 14768 bp, 11 predicted proteins | sample HubBroMetageREF2_FD_188344 | JGI IMG/M metagenome (GOLD analysis project Ga0209275, IMG submission 188344) | Reference soil microbial communities from the Hubbard Brook experimental Forest, New Hampshire, USA - Hubbard Brook CCASE Soil... | ecosystem: Environmental > Terrestrial > Soil >... | reverse complement strand
AAAAAATTAGGGTGTAAGCTGCTGTGCCCCAGGTAGGCCCGTAATGCAGGTACAGCAGGGAGCGAACAAACGTGGAGCTAAGCGCGAGGAGCACCGCTACCCGCAATAGAATTTGTCGCGAAAGCACACGAACAATCATTGGCAAGACGAGATAAAATTGCTCCTCGACCGCCAGAGACCAGGTTCCGGCCAGATACGTGGAATTCCATTCATGATGGGCGAGCCAGAAATTTTGTGTAAAGGTGAAATAGAGGTACCAAGGCATCGGAATCCCAAACGTTTCTCCCAAGGGCAGCTCTGTGTCCAGCGGCCAAGCTCCAGACCAACAGGTATTTGACTGTTAACAGAAGATAGATAGGCAGAATACGAAATGCCCGGCGAACGTAAAAAGTTCCAAAATAGTTGCTCGAGTCTTTGGCGTCAATCAGTGTTCCTCCAATCAAGAAGCCGGACAAGACGAAGAACAGATCCACACCACTCCAAGTAAGCAAACCTGCGTGCACGACGACGCGAGCAAGAACGCTCTCGCGAGATCCATTCGCAATTGGGAGAACGACGAAATGCCAAATCAAGACAAGCGAGATCGCGAGACCTCGGAGGCCATCTAGCTGAGGAATGCGACGCAGGGACTCAGGCATTTTGAACTCAGATTGGTTAGTTGCGAACTTATCGCCCATCCCGTTTCCAACCGTAAACGGTGCGAAATGTTGCAATGCGGGAAATCAAGAAGGGCCGCCTAAAAAGATTGGCATCAAAAAATGTGCTGCTAGATCTAAAGATGCGTTCTCAGTTCTCGCGACAACTGTTTCGGGACGCCTGTAAAACTTCTTGCCGCAAACATCGCACCAATATGGACGCATCATCAAGAACGTGGCCATAAACCAGTCTACTAGTCCTCGACGTTTCACCCTGTAGCTCCCGTCACGCGGTGGGCCCGGGAGGATTCGCTCTCATTCCGAAGGACTTCTGGAATCTTCACGCTTGCTAGTCAACTCGGTATAGAGTTGAAGGTATCGAGAAGCCTGCATTCCAATACTATAAGACTCGAGCGCCAACCTGCGACAATTGCGCGACATATCATCGCGCCTCTTCGGATTTTTCAATAGCTCTAATACTCCGCGATGGAGGTCTTCTACGCTTCCCTTGGCGGCGAGTAGCCCCGTCTCTCCGTCCTGAATGACGTCGGGAATACCCCCCACACGGAATCCCACTACCGGAGTACCGCATGCTATCGATTCCAGAATGGTGTTCGGAAGATTATCCTGCAGGGACGGAACAACGAAAACGTCGGCGCAACTATAAATGAAAGAAAGAAGCCGGTCATCCTGAATCGTCTCAACATGGACTTGCGGAAATCTAGAAAACTGTAGCGGTTTACCATGTCCCACTGAAAGAAGTACTATGTCCAAATTGGACTCGAAGTCCTCGAGCGCACTAGCCAGCAACTTGAAGCCTTTTCTTGGGTCGTTCGTCGAGTCCGCTATGAACAAAACCACTCTTGCCTGGGTTGAGATCCCAAGCGCCTCGCGCATAACCAGTGGATTCCTGGGTTGAAAAACTTCCGTATCGAGACCATACGGGATTACTGACGAGGGAAATCGGGAAAGAAGCGAACTCTGCGATACTTCATGTCCAAGCCATTTGCTAGGCGTAACAATATGGAGGCGTTCTGGGGCCACTATTTGGAAGGCTTGCCGCTTTCGCCGCCATATTTTATTTGAAAGATCGTTCTGCTTCCGCGAGTCTAGTTGAGGGCAGCTTCCACATTGTTCTATGAACCTAGCACACCCTCCATCGTAATGACATCCGCCGGTGAAGGGGTTCATATCGTGTAGGGTCCAGACTAGCGGCACAGACCCTGGAAGCGCCTGAAAGAAGCCGCGATAATCTACGAAAGTGGCAACCCAGTGGAGCTGTATTAGATCAGCATGCAGGCGCTGACGCCACGGTTCGGCAGAATAAACTGAACGATCATCACTGAATATTGAGTGTCCGACCTGAGAAACGCTACGACTCGCATCCAAGGTGATCTCAGCGCGACGCAGCGTCCGCAAAAATCGCGGCCCCCAATGTTTGGACGGTTCGAACTGAATGACTGCCGGATCTTGGCTAAACTTAGCGGAGACGAACATCGTCGAATCCTGTCCCAGTCTCTGCAATCCGTCGTGCAGACGATACGCTGCTCGGGCCGCTCCTCCCACGACATCGTTTGTCCCTATATGAACAATTTTCACAGCTTAAATGCTTCCATGTAGAAAGAATCGGCTTTATATATTCGGCCATCTGGCTCGACATCAAGATGGAAACTGCTCCAATTCGGGATCTGACTCTCCGTCGCCGTCTGCCGTTGGGGATTTCTAAAGCCAGTATCTTGGAGCAGCCGGGCCAACGAATAAGAGTCGTACATCCACCTATGAATTTCGCCGCCCTTTCGAAAGCGTCCAAGTTGAAGAAGATTCCAATCCTTTTCTCCCAAAATTACTTGAAGCGTTTTATTACGAATGGAAGTTAGACTCTTTCTTATCGCATGACTGATATTATCTTGCAGGCTCGGCTTTGACAGACCTCGGCCCTCTGTCTTTCGCAAAGAATTTCGCAAAAGCTCCGCCGAGACGCCCATGCGCTGATAGATGAACGCCCAATTAGGAAATGGCTCCTGACGAAAGTAGTCAATGAAATCACCTCCGGATTTCTCTCTCACCGCCTGATCGTACATCTCTAAAACCATCCATTCGTAATTATTGTGCCATCCCGGAGTATTGCGTGATGCCTTATCAAGCGACTCCAAATATAAGCGCGCAATACGCTCGAGGTCTGGCACCACGACTCGAATAATTCCCGACGGGACGAGCACTCGATAGCATTCCCGCAGGAATCGCGCACCCTCTAGCTTCGAAAAATGTTCAAGAATATGTGAGTGATATACAACATCGAAATAGTTATCGGGAAAACAAATACCTTTACGCAAGTCGTAAGGTTTTACCGATGGATCCACCGACGCGAAATCTACATTTTCCCAATCGCGATGAAATCGGTCGCCACACCCAAGGTTTAGTGCTCTCATATTCCGTCTTCCGCTATTTCATCGCGGACCAGTCGGTTAGATCTTTTGAAACCACCTTGCCGTGTAGTCCACTTCCTGAAGTTTATATGGAAGGCCGCGCTCACGAAAAAACTCATCAACCGCTTGTCGGCAGCCTGGCCAGTGTCCATAATCATCGAACGAGATAATCCCACCGAGGGCGACTGAGTCATAGAAGGTATCCAGGCATAACCTCACAGACGTGTACCAGTCCGCATCAATATTCAGCAACGCGATCTTGGAAATCGATGCGGTCGAAAACGTTTTATTAAACCAACCCTTAACTATACGGACGCGCTGCATGTCCACATCCACACGCTTCAAAACATCCTCGACCTTATGAACGTCGCCCACTTCTTTACCAATATGCTTAATGGCTGCTTCCCCATCCTCCTCAGTCGTCTGGGGCATTCCCTCGAATGAGTCAAACAGCCAGAGAGTTCGATTCCGATCCGATCGGGTTGCAAAATGGCCCAAAACCGCGGCGGTCCCCCCATTACAAACGCCACACTCAACAACATCACCTGGAACACCTTCGTACTCAATTCGCCGCGAAAGATTATAAAGGTTGTGAATGCGCTCGCGCCCCACAAGCGTGAAAGGTTGCACGATTTTCGTAATTTGTTGTCTACGAAGTGCACTGGGAAGAAGTCGCAAAAGCTTCATCGAGCCCGGCTTTCTTCGAAGCAAGAAATTGAAGTCTCAAAACGACATTGATAAGGGCCTGGAAATTCAACCGAATGCACACCCGTTTCGGATTCGGGAGCGATCTCAAGAGAGGCAGCATAGGGAATGCTGTCGATTTCCTCGATGTTATTGCGGCCTAACCACAGTCCGAGAAGATACGCTCCAGGTTTCAAAAAGAGCTGTCGCACCAGAAACTTAACTCGGGCCTTTTCAGCACTCCTGAGCCGCAAAAACTCACCCTTCTGGTTTAAATTAATGTCAACAAGTCGGTAACCGCTGCCATCGTAAATCGTGATCGCCACATTGGAATCGACAAGCTCGCTGCGTGCTTCTATCACCACCTCTATCACTAAATCAGAGCCGGTCCGAGTAAGAGACGCTCGATCTCCGTTCGAGTCCAGAGGTTGCAAGGACAGAGCTGCAAAAATGGCTGTCCCCGTACCCGTTCGCTTACGTTTGGAAAGGTTGTTCCGATCGCTCAACCCCTCGGACGAGCGAAGGTGGTAAGCCGCGATAATCTGCGAAGTAGGTCCATCCAACGCGATTTCACCGTTTTCAATAAGAACCGATCTTCGGCAAAGTGCGTTGACCGCCGTTAGGTTGTGGCTCACAAAGACGATTGTGCGTCCGCTGTTCGATACATCCTGCATTTTTCCGAGGCATTTCTTTTGGAACTCAAGATCCCCTACGGCAAGAACTTCATCCACAAGCAAAATTTCAGGCTCGAGATGGGCTGCTACAGCGAAGGCCAGTCGCATCTGCATTCCTGTACTGAAGTGCTTTAGCGGCGTATCGATAAACCGTCCTACTTCTGCAAAATCGACAATCGCGTCAAATTTCTGACGTATCTCGACATTTTTCATCCCAAGTACGGCACCACTTAGATAAACATTTTCACGACCGGTGAGTTCAGGGTGGAATCCCGTGCCGACTTCGAGCAAACTTGCGACCCTTCCATGCAGCTCGGCGTAACCGGCTGTCGGACGGGTAATTCTGGAGAGTATCTTCAGAAGGGTGGTTTTTCCGGCGCCGTTCCGCCCCACTAGCCCGATGACTTCTCCCTCCCGAACATCTAAAGAGATATGGTGGAGCGCCCAGAAATAATCCAACCGTTGCCTTTGCCCAACCGACCCAAGCAGTCCTTTTAGGGTGTTCATTAGAACATCTCGGAGTGCTAGGTATCTTTCACGCTCGCCTACGCGATAGCGTTTGCTCAGATCATCGACACGAATTACAATTTGACTCATATTTCAGACGACATCGGCGATCGTTGTCTCCATTTTTTGAAAATAGGCTAGGCCGCTCAATAAAATTATTAACACGGCGCCAAGAGAAACAAAAAACAGCCCCCCTGGTGCCTTACCACGCCCTGTGAGGGACCATCGGAAGCCCTCGATAACTCCAGACATTGGATTTAATCCATAAAGTAAGCGCCACCTCTCTGGAACTAACGAACTCGGATACGCTACGGGGGAAGCAAACATCCAGAGTTGTACCAGAAATGGCAACACGTACCTCACATCGCGATAGAGTGCGTTCAGCGCGGCTAACCACAGCCCTACTCCCAGCGCCGTTAGTACAGCTAGTAGGAGAAAAGCAGGAACCCATAGCGCCGAAATTGTAGGGCGGACTCCATAATAGATCATCATCAGACCAAACATGAGAAAAGAAATGCCAAAGTCAATCAATCCCGACAAAACTGCTGAGAGAGGTAACATGAGGCGTGGAAAATAGACTTTTGTGATGAGCCGTTGATTCTCCACAATTGTATTCGTCGCACTCTGTAATGCCGAAGAAAAATACATCCATGGAAGCAATGCACAGTAAAAGAAGATAGGATAGGGCTGACCTTCTGAGGGAATATGGGCTAATCTTCCGAAGAAAAGACTAAATACTAACATTGTCATCAGGGGTTGAAGGACAGCCCATGCGGCGCCTATAGCTGTTTGTTTGTAACGAACTTTGATGTCCCGCCATACAAAGAAATAAAGCAACTCGCGATATTCCCATATCTCCTTGAAGGGCAGTGCCCACCATCGTCCCGGAGGTGTTATACGTAGAACGGTTGAGTGTCGGACAAAATCATATTTTGCATTCATACCAATAAGTGATTAAACATTTTATTGTTGGGGATCAGTTCAGCTTACAATCCAATCATTCATATTTAGGATTTTAACAAACGCGCGTCCGACGAGTCGGATCGAACTGCGGCGACCCTAATAACGTTCTAGTGACTCCGGCCACCGTTCATCTGTTCGATGTCCTTCTGTTCGATCTGGCGCATCATCTGACTACGGCCGAACAAATAGGAATGGAGATCAGACGTCATCCGCACGGGCACAACATGGAACTGGTTGTAAGCGGCCTCTCGAAACGAGATGGGCCCGCGCACCGGTATTAGGTGAGTACCAAATTGATAGATGAGCCCGAGATTCCATAAAACAAAGCAGGCCATCACTCCCGAAAATGCGCCTATTGCGACACTCCTTTTTGGAAAAGATACAGCCACTCGTTCGAGAAAATAGGCAAGACCAAGAACAAATAACGGCGTCAATGAAACGAAAAAGCGGTTGCCGAAGGAAGAAATGCCTGCCCAGTCCGGATAAATTGTAATAAAAAAGTAAAACGCCACCAGCGCGGCGAAAAACGGAATTCCTTCTTTGGGCATGCCAAACATGAATAGAAGCAAGCCCAGGATCGCCAGCCCTACCAGAGGAGTCCACGACAGGAGACCATGGTTCGAAGAAAAGAGCACACTGAAAAAAACCGGAGAGCGCCAGAGAAAGTCGCGTAGAGAAATATAGCCTGTCTCGAAGGGTCCGCCATACACAACCCAGCGTGAAATAAACGTGGGAATCAAAGTTAAAACAACCACTACCCCAAAGGCGGCATGTCGGATCAAGAGTCTCCAAATATTCGACCCTCGTTGGGTGCCGGGGCGCAAAAGCTTCGCGTAGTGACCGACGGCTTCCACGGCTAATACCGAGAGCACCATTATATTGGCGTAGTAGACGTTGAGCATCAGGCCCGCAATTAGGCCGAGGATTAGCCACTGCGAGAGGCTTCGATGCTCCTGTGTACGAACCCAATACCAGAGGAACAGGGAGACAGCGAAAGCCGAGTGTGCATGCGACCATGATGGATTGAAATACATGTACACGGGCAACGAACTTCCCCACCAAATGGCGATCGTGGCGAGAAAGGCCCAAATGGGGTGTACAAAGCGCTGAGCCAGCTTAAACGACAGTAGTAAAGCCAGAAATCCATAAATCCCAGTTCCCAAGGCCATAGCAAGACGGTAGGGAGCGGAAAACCCATCAGCTGCAACCGAAGATCCGAGAGCTCTCGCGAGCAGCACCCCAATGTGCGTGGCGATTAAGAAGGGTGACCAGAGAAGAGCAGGACCGACAGTGAAATGATTCTCGAGGTGACCAGTACGAGTGAGGAAAAATGGTTTTGGCATGCCGGTTGAATCCAGGCGATCCTGGCGGAAGCTATCGTTGGCTCGCTGATAATCGTGAGTAAAGTCGAGCCGGTGTTCAATTAGAGGGGCGCGCGCGTAGGCATAATATCCAACGCCATCCCCACGGATCCAAGGATTGAGAAATGGCAAGCTTAGAAGGAAGATAAAAAGCAAGAAAAGGGTTAGTTTTTTTTGATTTCGAAGACTAGTAACCAACCCGGAGTTGGTGTCTCCTACTGGAATATCAGATTCCCGTGGAATCTCGAACTGCGTCACCAAGCTCGATCGCACGGAACCTCTCCTAATCAACACTGACCCACGGCTTACGTTGAACGGTTACTTGCTTACACATTTTCTAAGCAAGATAGCTTTTTGCAGAGGCCCTAGTTGAGCCGGCCAGCACGACGTCTTGGTGACGAAAATAAGCCGCAACCCTATCAATAATCTCACATAAGTTAGTTTGTGGCCGAAATCCGGTCAGAAGTTGCAGCTTTTCAATCGCGGGTACCCGACGCATCATATCTTCAAAGCCTGGCTCATATGCCTTATCATAAGGTACGTACTCGATCGATGACGAGCTCTCTAGTCTCTCTTTCACAGTTTTTGCCAGATTTTCAATCGAAATCTCTTCCGTATTACCGATATTAATTACCTCGCCTATCGCACCCTCGAGTGGCATCAGTCGGAGCAACGCCTCAACAGTATCCCGAACGTCGCAGAAACAGCGGGACTGCTTGCCATCCCCATAAACCTCAATTGGCGCATTTTCCATGGCACGCCTCACAAAGTTAGGGAGCACCATTCCGTAACGGCCGGTCTGGCGTGGCCCGACAGTATTGAAAAACCGCACGACAATCACCGGTTGTTTTCTTTCCTTCCAGTAGGAAAGAGCCAGGAATTCATCCAGAGCTTTGGAAGCTGCGTAACTCCAACGGCCTTTCGTCGTTGGACCTAACACCAGATCGGCGTCTTCGTGGAATGGCACGTTCGTATTCTTACCGTAAACCTCGGAAGTGGAAGCGATGAGGACGAGCTTTTTCTTCTTGCAAGCAGCTTCGAGAATGAGTTGGGTGCCGTTCACATTCGTCTCGATAGTGCGCACCGGACTCTCGACGATGAGCTTAACGCCCACGGCTGCTGCGAGATGGACAATGACATCCGCGTCGTCCACAAGCTCTGCCAAAAGCTGGCGGTTTTCGATACCGTCGAGGTGATATTCCAGATTCTCGGAGCCCTTTAGATGGCGGATATTCTCCATGCTCCCCGTCGAGAGATTGTCAAGGAGGACGACACGATCGTTCCTTGCAAGTAGCCTCTCCGCTAAGTGGGAACCGATAAAGCCGGCGCCACCGGTAATCAGATAACGCACGCAACCTCCTCAGAGTTTGTCAGAATCATCCATATCCGACGACTGAACAGGTACGCGAGCCGGAGACTCCTCTTGCGAACCTTCGATGTGCTCTTGTGGGCCGTATCCGTATGAGTACGGATAGTAGCGATAGGAGTAATAATAATCTGGAGCGCTAGAGTCCACTGCGTTGAGAACCACGCCAAGCAAATGACTCTTAACGCTGATTAACAGATCCCGAGTCCGCGTGAACGCTTCCTTTGGAGTTTCGCCGCTGCGCACTACGAGCAGAACGCCATCCGTCTGGACTGATAGGATGACTGCATCTGTAGCCGCCATGATCGGCGGCGAATCGATCACAATGAACTTGTACTTTGTGCGCAATTCCGCGATGGCCTGACTCAGTTTATGCGAAGACAAAAGATCCGCAGGGTTTGGAGGGAGCGGACCGGTAGGAATCGCGGAGAGATTAGGGATCGCCGGATGTTGAATGGTAACCAAGTCCAGCGTTGATACGCCGGCCAGGTACGAGCTCAGTCCCGCATATTTGCCTGAGCCCAAGTTCAACAGACGCCCCACCCCAGGTTTGCGTAGATCACCGTCAACTAAGACCGTTTTATCACCGAGCTGAGCGAGCGTGACCGCAAGATTGGCAGCAGCGGTTGTCTTGCCCTCTCGAGGCAGCGCACTCGTCACTAGAATTACCTGAGGCGGGCGGTCTGGTTGCGACAACAGAAGCGCAGTTCGCAAAGCTCGAAACGCTTCGGACATCTGTGACTTCGGCAGATGTTGCGCTACGAGTTCGATGCGTTTGTCATAAGAGTTGCTAGAACCGGACCCGAAGAATTTTCTTCCCTTACCGGCATTTGCGGCGTCACCAAAGGCAGGCACGACGGCCAAGGACGGCAACCGAGCGAGGGTTTCCACGTCGTCTGGAGTCTTGACCGTGTTATCCAAATATTCTCGAAGAAGAGCTATACCCACACCGCCGACAAGTCCAACAAGAATAGCCAGAGCTATGTTACGGGTTTTCGCGGGTCGTGAAGGAGATGACGGAATCATCGCCGGATCTACAACACGGATATTGGACGACTTTAGGCCGACGGAGATCCCGGCCTCCTTCAATTTGGTCTGCAAGCCTTCGTAGAGGGTTTTATTTGCGTCGGCTTCGCGACGCAGGATATTGTATTGCACCAACTTCTCTGACATAGCGTTTGTTTCAGTCTTTTGTTGGTCGAGCCTCTGGCTTAGCAGGTCGTAGTGAGCCTTCGCTTCGTCGTAGTCGCTTCGTAACTGGGCAATGATGCCCTTGCGTTCGCGGGTAATTTGTTCGTCGAGCTCCTTAATTTGAGCCTGAAGGCGTTCTACTTTAGGGAATTTGGGACCGTACTGACTTACCGCTTCCGTGTAGGATGATGTGAGCTCGCTCCGTCGTTTTTGCATTTCTTGAATGACCGAGTTATCTCGCAACATCGGCACAGCGTCAATTTCTCCCGACTGTGCATACTCATAAAGAGCACGCTTCTTCAGGGATTCGCTTTCCGCGTCCGTAAGCTCCTTATTCAAATCTGAAAGACGTTGGGTCGTAATATTCGACTTATCATCGAGGGTCCAGATCTGATTTTGGCGCTCGTAGGCGATGCGTGCATCTTCAGACAGCCTCATTTTAACGCGCAGTTCTGACAGCTCTCCTTCAAGCCAGCGAGAGGCTTCCATCGTTGCATCGTATTTACTCTTATAGTTTTGCTCGATGAAGTTATCGAGGTGGGCATTGAGCACTCGAGCAGCCAATTGTGGATCAGTCGATTCAAAAGAGACTTCCATCAAACGGCTATTAGGAATGCGTCTTACGGCCAAACTACCGAGGAACGCACCGATTTCTCCGGGGCGCCTCTGGTTCTTTAAACTGCCCGTAGCAATGGCGTCCGAAACTCCGTTATCGCCAGAGAAATCAGGGTGGGTAGCTAAACCGCTATTGCGGATGGTCAGCAGAGCAAGAGTTTCACTGGTCAGGATCTTGGATTGGGTTTCGATGTAGTTTTCTTCGTCCATTTCAAGACCGTACGGGTCCCCTCCCTGAAAAGGGAGGATATTGGCGTTTTCTCGGTCAATTTCAATTTTGGCGGTAGCAACGTACACAGGTTTCATGCGGAATGTAGCAACGCTAACGATGGTCACTACCCCCAGGAGAAAGGACAAAATTAACCACTGATGCTTTCTGAGGATAAGCAGGTAGTCGTAGAGGTGGGGTTCGCGTGGCGACAGATCGATAGCAGCAAAGGGAGAACCTTCTGCAACAACATCGACAGTGCGAGGCTGCACTGCATTGCGGGGCGTTATTTGAGAGTCGTCTGACATGTCCCTCTTCTCATCGATAAGCAAGTCGATAGAGCGCTACGCCGGTTCCCACGGCGACGGCAATCTCCGCAGCTCGGAAAAGGACCTGTTTCGTGCGACTGTCGGGTACGTATAGGATGTCGCTTGGTCGCATCTGCAGGTCTTCTGACTCTCGGTGCAAAATCTTTTTTAGATCGACTTCCGTTTCCGACTGCTTTCCTTGCTCGTCCCTACGGATAATCACAGCGTGATCCAGTTTTGCAATAGTTGTTGTCCCTCCAGCGAGGGAAAGCACCTTTAGGGTCGTCAGCTGGCTACGATCATTGGCCAACACAAATCCTCCCGGCCGAGCCACTGCCCCAAGAACATAAATGATGCCTGCATGAGGTACGGTCACAACGTCGCCCGCCTGAAGGGGAATGTTATTGCGCGTATCTCCCGATTCAAGAAGGTCGCCGAGATTGATAGTGATCGGGCCGACGTCCTTAGGAAGGGCGGAGTCAGCCTGGTTGGGCGTATTCCGCACCGGTGGCACCGGAGATACATCCCCAGCCGCGGGATTCTTTTCTGCCTGAACCGGGGCGGGGGCTTGTAAGTTATCTAGTGCCGGAGGCTCGCCGGAGCCTGGTGCCGATCGACTCTCCACGGAATTATTTTCGGAGAGTTCTATGAATGTCGCGGAATGTTGTCGGGTTACAAGGACAGTGTCTCCAGCGTCAGGAGAAACACCACCAGCTTCCGCAAGTGCTTCTAGCAACGTCACTTGCCGGTCTGCTTCGTATACCATAGGGTGCATAACTGCACCCACGATGGTAATAGGCCTGCTTTTGTGTTCCTTAACGATGACACCAACATCGGGATGAGTGACTAGGCCATTTGCTTCTAGAACTTCCCCAATTTTTTGTTCAGCTTGCAGTTCGGTTAAACCAGAAACTTGCAGTCTTACGGGAATAAGCGGGATGCTGATCGCTCCCGTTTGCCCCACACGTACGTCTCTGGTTAGCTCTGGAACATCGAATACCGAGATACCAAGCAGGTCCCCATTGCCGATGATGTAATCATGCGGAACGTTCTTTGCCCCAGAGGAAAGCGTTTGGATCCGTTCGTTAGTTTGCTGAGGGGTCTCGCCTACCGTGACGTTTTGTGCGTGAAGTGTCGGCAGGCTAGAGAGAACACTGGCCAAAACAACAGCACAAACCAATACCTCGCGCCGCCAATTTGCTGCGAATTTCATGAAAAAGAAACGACCCCCTTACGAACAGTATACCGTTTGTCGGACGCAGCCAGATTTTCTTTTCGCTTTCGCCTTCGCGATGATGAAGCCGCCGGTGTGCCCGGGGCTGCGGATGGGAGGCGGGCGGTGGACAAATAGGCGGCAACAAAAAAAAGCAATGCATTTGCTGGGATATGCAGGTTGAAGTCTACCAAACTATGCACCAAAAGTCCGCAGCAGCCGACTAATCCGGAAAGATTTAAGGCCGCTCCAAACGACCCATCCAGGTCCGCCATACCACGCAAAGCCTGAATAAAAACCAGGGCTAGGAACCAGGCGCAACAGAGCCCGCCGAGGATGCCGGTATCCGAGAGCGTCTCGAGGTAATCGTTGTGAGTGTGATTGACGAATTTGGCGTCGTACAAGGAATCGTACGCGGGAAAGACCAGCGGCAGAGTACCTAAACCGGTGCCAAGGACGGGATGATCAAGCAAAATGCGAAACGTGTCACGGCGCATGGAAGCCCGCTTATCTGTAGAAATGTCACTGGATCGAACCGTAGAAAAGCGTTGTAACACCTGCTGCACCCCGATCCAGGAAACCATCAGGACCGCGCCGAGAACGACGAGACCTCCGAGTAACACATGCTTACCGCGAATGCGCCGAACGAGCAGCAATAGAAACAGAAGTATCATTTCCACGGCAAAACTGACGATGCCCCCGCGCGAGGCCGAGAGCATGAGCGCGACCGACGGAACGAGCGCAAACAATGCGACCAAAATGAGCCGTTCGCGTCGTACCTTCCCCAGTACCAGCGGTACCAGGGCGATAGGAATCAGCAATTCTGCAAATCCAGCGAAATGATTGCGGTTCGCATACGGACCAAAGGGGTAGCCCCCGTAGTGTGTGGTGCGGGCCCAATAGAGCTTCCCGTTGAAAGTCAGATACTGCAGAATCCCAAGAATAGACACAAAAAACCCTAGCGACATCAGAAACCAAATGAACTTCTTCCATTGGCTTGCGCGCTGGTACGCCTGTGATAGCAGGAAAATCAGGATCAGGTAAGTAACAACCAGTTGCAATTGGATGCGGGTGTCGTACACGGAAACGGTCTTATGCAGCGCGAGTTGTATCACCACCAACCCTGCAAAAACACCAAGCGGAAGGAGTAGCGGCGAAAAGAAAACATGATCACGTTTCTGCAGGTAGGCATGAACAGCGAAACAAACTAGGAGAAGCGAGAAACCAATCTCGATCACGGCCTGAGCCCACTCCTCGGCCGCTCCAAAGGCCAAAACAGCAAAAGCCAGCAAAACGCAAATTCCCACACGCACAACGCTCATGGTCTGCGTGGCTCCAGAGCATCAGGGACCAGGTTTACGTCGTCTACCCAAGCACTTCCCGAAATGCGCACATCTGGATTGTCGCTAGGATCGCGACTGACGCAAATTCTTACGCCATAAACATCCTTCCCTGCCATCCAAGGCATCTCCACAAGAGTCCAAGGTAGACCACCGTGAAATTCTTGTGTGGTTGATACGCTAGATTCTTTGCTTCCCAGTGAGGTTATGCGAAAGCGCAGACCCTGTTGGGTTGTCACTTCACGAGCCTTGATCCAAGCAGAAAAGTGATAGGACTGGCCGACAGAATTAACTGCGCTCCAAGTGCAGGCCAAGTCGCCACCCGGATTGTGCTTACCATCGAACGCAAACCTGAGGGAACGGCCGCCGGAGTGCTTTTCGTTCGAATCGAGACTGATCTGTACGCCCTGATCCAAAGGCTGATAGTGCCACGAGAATGTCGCCCCCTCGACACCGGACTCGAAGCTTGGATCCCACACAACGGAACCTTGCTGCTGGAGCAAAGGAGGAAGACTTAAGGTAGAAGCTCCCTGATTCCAGATTCGTTGCGCCATGGCGTACTCGCTATCCGCGGCCAAGGAATAGACCAAATTATCAAAATCGTGGACCTGAAGCTTAGGCTTCAAAGCAAGCAGCCGCGCCCATACGATTTGCGCAAAGGCTAGTTGTTTCGCAGCGGTAGCTTCTGCGATCACGGCGACATAGACTCTCGGAATCGGCGGCAAGACTTTTTCCAAGACGTCGTCCTGATTCGGGTCCGCTCGATATACACGCGAATATGCTGCGGCAGCGAACTGTGGATCTTTCTCCACGGCACTCCGGAGCTTCGCAAACGCGTCGGGCAGATCACCTGTGCGAAGTAGAAAGTTTCCGTAGCGCCACGCTACCTCAGCCGAAGAGGGGTAGCTCTGCTCCGCATGGATGTAAGCGCGTCTAGCTTCGTCCAGATCTCCCTCAAGTTCATGTGTGTTGGCCAGTTCGAGCCAGGCATCGGTGTACAGCGGGTTCAGGAGCACCGCAGTCTGAAGAAATGAAGCGGCACCCACCGGATCAGGGCGTTCCATATTAGATTCTTCAAAATGTCCCCACAGATACCAATAGACCGAATTTCGAGGTTCCCAGCGTGTTGCAGCACGTAATTGTTCGGTCGTCTGTCCCTCAGCCGCAATAGCTCCTAACGCCATGCGACAAGCGAAGTAGGACATGACCGCCGCTATAAGACACGCGGCAATCACTCCGAGCGCTCTGGAGATGGAATCCGATATGCGCAGAATCAT
>Ga0209275_10000543_pt1 | contig 14796 bp, 12 predicted proteins | sample HubBroMetageREF2_FD_188344 | JGI IMG/M metagenome (GOLD analysis project Ga0209275, IMG submission 188344) | Reference soil microbial communities from the Hubbard Brook experimental Forest, New Hampshire, USA - Hubbard Brook CCASE Soil... | ecosystem: Environmental > Terrestrial > Soil >... | reverse complement strand
GTACGCGTCGCGGAGCCGGGCGTGAGCGGCGGGCGGGGCCCCGATCCGGTCCAGGCCGAGCAGGGCCGCGCCGGCCACCGGCGGGACCTCGACAATGCGCGGATCCGCCAGCGGAACCTCGTCCGCGAGCCGCCTGGTGATCTCGGCGGTGAGCAGCGGATCGCGCGCGGTCAGCACACCGCCGCCCAGCACCACGGGAACCGGCTCGCCGCCGAGGCCAAGGCGGCGCATCGCGCTGAGCGCCATCGCGCAGACCTCCGCTGCCAGCCGGCGCACCACGTCCAGCGCGACCGCGTCCCCGGCCGCCGCGACCTTGAGCAGCACCGGGGCCAGGCTCAGCAGCGCGTCCCAGCCAATCTGCCCGGTGTGCAGCCCGACCGCTGCGTCCCACACGCTGTCCGTGCCGAGGTGAGCGGTCACGGCCTCGCGCAGCGCGGTCTGCGGCCCCCGGCCGTCCTCGGCGCGGATGGCCAGGAAGACGGCCTCCGCGCCCAGGGTGTGCCCGCCGCCCCAGTCGCCGCTCAGCTGCCCGAAGGAGAGGAACCTGCTGGTCCGCCCGTCCGGTGCCACGCCTACGCAGTTGATCCCGGCGCCGCAGGTGACGCCCACGCCCCAGTGCGGGCCCAGATCGTCCAGGCCGGCCCGCAGCACCGCGAACGTGTCGTTGGCCACCTCCACGGTGTCGCTCCAGCCTTCGGCGCGCACCGCCGCCGCCAGCTGCTGCTCCTCCTCGGGCAGGTCGGCGTTGGCCACACAGGCCGACAGGTGCCGGGCGATCTGCCCGCCGGAACCTTCCGCGCGCAGTCCGGCCTGCTCGGCTGCGAGGCGTGCCGCCGCGCCGAGCACGCCGATCGTGTCGGTGAGCCGCATGGTTCCGGTCACCCCTGGGCCCCGGGCGCTGCCCAGCAGCGTCCCGTCGGTGGCGACCAGGGCAACGTCGGTCTTGCTGTTGCCGCCGTCGACCGCCAGCACCGCGGGCAGCGATCCCCCACCCCCCGCCCACCTCCCCATTCCCTCTTCACCTTCCGCCTTCACTGCCCCGCCGCCGCGGCGGTCTCCGGCGATCCGCCTGCCCAGGGCAGGTACCGCGCGTTCTCGGCGATGAGCCGGTCGGTGAGCTCGCTGGCCAGGTCGTACTGGCCGACCAGCGGATGCGCGAGCAGCGCGGCGCGGACCCGGTCGGCCCCGCCGCGCAGCGCCGCGTCGACAGCCAGGTCCTCATAGGCCGATACGTGCGCGACCAGGCCGCGCATCAGCGGCTCCAGGGGTGCCACCGGAACCGGCTCGGCGCCCCCGGCACCCACCACGGCCGCGACCTCGATCACCGCGTCGTCGTCGAGGAACGGCAGGGTCCCGGCGTTGCGCACGTTCACCACCTGCCGGTCCCTGGTGTCGCTGACCAGCGAGGCGAGCAGCGCCACCGCCGCCTCGGAGTAGTAGGCGCCGCCGCGGTGGGTCAGCAGTTCCGGCTTGCGGTCGAGCGCGGGGTCGGCGTAGAGCTGCAGCAGCTCGCGCTCGATCTCGGCGACTTCCTCGGCGCGGGTCGGGCGGCCGCGCTGCTCGGCCACGGCCGCGTCATGCGCGTAGAAGTAGTGCAGGTAATACGAGGGAACGGCCGCCATCTGGGCCATGGCGGACAGCGGCAGCCCAGTGCGTGCCGCAATATCGTCCCCGTGCGCGGCGATAAGGCCGGGCAGGGCGTCGGTGCCATCTACGACGGCGGCGCGCTCCCAGGTGAGGTGGTTGAGGCCAACGTGATCAAGCTCGACCTGCTCCGGCTGCACGCCGAGCAGCTCGGCGAACCGGCGCTGGAACCCGATGGCCACGTTGCACAGGCCGATCGCACGGTGCCCGGCGTCGAGCAGCGCCCTGGTGACGATCCCCACCGGGTTGGTGAAGTCGATGACCCACGCGTCCGCGAGGGCGCGCTGGCGCGCGCGCTCGGCGATGTCGAGCACCACGGGGACGGTGCGCAGCGCCTTGGCCAGGCCGCCGGCGCCGGTGGTTTCCTGCCCGATGCAGCCGTAATCCTGCGGCCAGGTCTCGTCGCGATGGCGGGCCGCCTGGCCGCCGACGCGAAGCTGCAGCAGCACGGCGGCGGCGCCGTCGAGGCCGTCGTCCAGGCTGGCGGTCCAGCGCAGTCGCGCCGGGTGGCCATAACGCCGCATGATCCTTTCCGAGACCGGGCCGACCACGTCCAGCCGTGCCTGGTCCGGATCGACCAGGACGAGCTCGGTGACCTTCACTTCGTTGGCCAGCCTGGCCACGCCGTCGACCAGTTCCGGGGTGTACGTGGACCCGCCGCCGATGACCGCGAGCTTCATCTGAGATCTCCTGCTTTCGAGCGGACGGAGGACGTCAACCAAATGCCTTTACTTCCGCGCCGGAGCGGGCCACGTGGCAGGCTGCGTCGTGATCCGGCGCCAGCTCGCTGAGCTCGGGCGTCACCTGGCTGCACTCGTCGATCGCCAGCGGGCAGCGCCAGCGGAACCGGCAGCCGGGAGTGGGGTCGATGACCCGCGGCGGCTCGCCCCGGTCGGTCTCGGCCCCGATCGTGAGCGGCGCGCGCGGGTCGGGCACGGCCGACAGCAGCAGCTGCGTGTAGGGGTGCCTGGGACTGGCCAGCACCTCCTCGGACGGGCCCTGCTCGGCGATGCGCCCCGCGTACATCACGATCAGCCGGTCGGAGACGTACCGGGCGCTGGCGATGTCGTGCGTGATGTACAGGATCGACACCCCCTGCTCGTCGCGCAGCTGGGTCATCAGGTTCAGCAGCCCGATCCGGATCGACACGTCGAGCATCGAGACCGGCTCGTCGGCCAGGATCAGCTTTGGCCGCAGCGCCAGCGCCTGCGCGAAGCCCACTCGCTGCCGCTGGCCGCCGGACAGCTCGTGCGGGAACCGCTGCAGCACCTCGGCCGCTGGGGACAGCCCGACGGCCTCGAACACCCGCTCCGCTTCCTCGCGGCGCTGGTCGGCGGAGAGCTCGGGGCGGTGCAGCTTGAGGGAGCGCAGCACTCCGTGGGACACCCGGAAGACCGGGTTGATCGAGGCGAACGGGTCCTGGAACACCATCGGCACGTCGCCCCGGTAGCGCAGCAGGTCGGACCGGGAACGCGCCGCGGACAGCGGCTTGCCCTGGTAGAGGATCTCGCCGCTGGTCGGCTTGTAGAGCCGGGCGAGCAGCCGGGCGAGCGTGCTCTTGCCGCTGCCGCTCTCCCCGGCCAGCGCGACGATCTGCCGCTCGCCGATCGAGATGCTGACGTCGTCCACGGCGTGCAGCATGTGCCGGGAGAACGCCCCGCCGATCCTGAAGTGCTTCGTGAGCCCTGCGGTCCGCAGCAGCATGGGCGGTTCAGTCATGGCCGGCCTCTCCGTCGGCGTGCAGGAAGCAGCGGACCAGCGTGCCGTTGACGTGATACAGCTCCGGCGGCTCCTCCTCGCACCGGGTCATGACCTTGGGGCAGCGCGGGGCGAACCGGCAGCCCGGGGGCGGGCTGGCCAGGTTCGGCGGGCTGCCGGGAATGCCGGTCAGCGGCACCCGGGGGCCCCTGATCGAGGGGAAGGCGTCCATCAGGCCGATGGTGTAGGGGTGCTGCGGCGCGTCGAACACCTGCCGGGTGGGCCCGAACTCCGCGACCTGGCCGGCGTACATCACCATCAGCCGGTCCGAAAAGTGGCTGACCAGCGACATGTCGTGGGTGACGAAGATGACGGCGAAGCCGAGCTCGTCCTGCAGTTCCTTGATCTGGACCATGAGCGAGCGCTGCGCCACCACGTCGAGTGCGGACGTGGGCTCGTCCATGATCACCAGGTCGGGGGTGAACAGCATCGCCATCGCGATCATGGACCGCTGCCGCATGCCGCCGGACAGCTGGTGCGGATAGCTCTTCAGGTGGACCGGGTCGATGCCGACCATGCGCAGCACCTCGGCCGACCGATCGGCGATATGCGCCTTGTCGGCTACCCCGTGCGCCCGCATCGCGTCCTTGAACTGCGCGCCGATTGACTTCACCGGGTTAAGCGCGTTCATCGCGCTCTGCATCACCACCGAGAGGTTCTTCCACCGGACCGCCGCGAGCTGCCGGTCGGTCAGCCCCACCATGTTCTGGCCCTTGAACGCCACGCTGCCCTCGCTGATGCGGGCGGGCGGCGCCAGCAACTGCGCGATGGCGAATAGCAGGGTGGACTTGCCGCAGCCGGACTCGCCGACGATGCCGAGGAACTCGCTGGGATCCAGGTCGAAGCTGACGTTGTCGACCGCGCCGACGACGCCGCGGTCCGTCACGTACTCGGCCGACAGGTCGCGGACGACCAGCACCGGCTCGCTAGCTGACCCGCTTGACACGCTTCCCCCGCATGCTCCGGACCGGCCGCAGGGCCGGGTTCCCGATCTCGTCGAACGCGTAATTGAGCAGCGCGAACGCGGCGCCAAGGGCCACGATGCACAGCCCCGGCACGATGATCCACAAGGGCAGGCCGGTCTGGAACGCCTCGTTGTTCTCCGCCCAGTACAGCATCGTGCCCCAGCTGACCTGATTCGGGTCGCCGAGCCCGATGAACTCCAGGCTCGAGGAGAACAGCACCGCGTACAGCGCGTTGGTCAGGAAGCTGGCCACCAGCAGCGAGGTCATCGTGGGGATGATCTCCACGACGATGACGTACAGCGCGCGCTCGCCGCGCACCCGCGCCGCCTCGAGGAAGTCGCGGCCGCGCAGCGACAGCGCCTGGGCGCGCAGCTGGCGGGCCGTATAGGACCACGAGACCGCCGTGACGACCGCGATCATCACGCCGGTGGTCGCCCCGTGCAGGTAGCTCGCGATGATGATGAGCAGCGGAAACGCCGGGATGACCAGCAGCACGTCGATGAACAGGCTGAGCCCGCCGTCCCAGACCCCGCCCAGGTACGCGGCGGACACGCCGAGCAGCATCGCGAGGATCGTGGCACCGAGCCCGACCCCGAACGCGATCAGCAGCACCGGGCGCGTGCCGTAGATCACCTGGGCGAACATGTCCTGGCCGAAGCTCGTGGTGCCCAGCAGATGCTGCGCCGACGGGGTGCCGAGGGAACGCTGGTAGATCTCGGCGTTCGGGTTGTCGTGCGCGATGACCCCGGGGAACGCTGCCACTAGGCAGAAGAGCAGCAGCAGTAGCATGCCGGCGGTGGCCTTCCGGTTCGCCGTCACCGCCCGCGCCATGCGCCGCAGTGACCGGGCCCCCGCTACGCCCCCGCCACCGAGCGGCAGGCCGCCGGCTACCCCCGGAACCAGGGGCGGCTCGCCGGGAGCGCCGGGTATCTCGGTGGTGGTCATCGCTACCTCGCCGACCTGGTCCGCGGGTCGAGTATGGCGGTCGCGATGTCCGAGAGCAGGATCGCCACCAGCACGGCCGCGGTTATCAGCAGGAACAGCGCCTGCTCGAGCGGGTAGTCCTCGTTGTTGACGGCCTGCAGCAGCAGGTAGCCCACGCCCTGGTAGTTGAAGACCTCCTCGATCAGGATGGCGCCTCCTACCACGAAACCCAAGGACATGGCGAAGCCAGTCAGGTTCGGCAGGATCGCGTTCCGGGCGGCGTAATCGAGCATGATCCGGTGCCCGGGCAGGCCCTTGGCGCGGGCCATCCGGACGTAGTCCTCGGCCAGCGTGGTGATCATGGTGTTGCGCATGGTGAGGATCCAGGTGCCGATCGTGGTGATCAGCAGGGTGAAGCCGGGCAGGATGGCGTGCTCGAGCACGTTGCTGATGAATGCCCAGGTGAACCCAGGCGTCAGCGTGTAGTTGTAGCTGAAGAAGTACGGCAGCCAGTGCAGCTTCACGCCGAAGACCAGGATCAGGATCAGGCCGATCCAGAAGTACGGGATGACCGTCATGATCACGAAGATCGGCGGCAGGATGCTGTCCAGCCGGCCGCCCCGCCGCCATGCGCCGACGATGCCAATGAGGGTGCCGAGGATGAACGCCAGCACCGTGGCGACCCCAACCAGGCCGAGCGTCCACGGGATCGCGTGCAGCACGATCTGGGATACCGACGTGCCCGGCTGGGTGGTCAGCGACACCCCGAAGTTCCCGCTGGCCAGGTCGCCGAGGTAGTGGACGTACTGCGTGATCAGGCTCTGGTGCGTGTCGAGGCCGAACTGCGCCTCGAGCGCCTTGAGGGCCTGCGGGGGGACCGCGCCCTTGAACTTGCCCAGCACCGCCAGGGCCGGGTTGCCCGGCATCATCCGCGGCAGCAGGAAGTTCAGCGTGACCGCCACCCACAGGGTCAGCACGAAGAAGCCCAGGCGGCGCAGCACGAACCTCATGCCGTGCCCGCCCGCCTCATGCGCTTCTCCTGACGCCCATCGATCGTCCTCCTACGCTGGCCCACCGGGCCGTGGCCGGGCAAGACCCGGCCACGGCCCGCTGGGCTACTTCGCCGGGGCCAGGTGCAGCAGCATCTGGCCCCAGTCCGGGTAGTTGTAGGCGGCCGGCTGCGCGTACGGGTCGCTCTGGGTGACCCATCCGGTGAAGCTGCCGGTGTCGTACTGGTACCAGTCGACGGACTCGGTGACCGGAATGACCGGGACGTCGGTGAGCATGACCTTCTCCAGCTGGTCCACGATCGAGTGCTGGGTAGCGGCGCTGGTGGTGGCGCCGTAGGAGTTGATCAGTGCGTCGGTGGCCGGGTTGCTGTACCGCTCGAAGTTCGAGCCGGCCGCCGTGCCGATCTTCGCGGAGTTGGCCGAGTACAGCCACTGCCGCAGCTCGAAGTACGGGGTCGGGCCGCCGGTCTCGCTGCCGTAGGCGAGCTGGTACTTGCCGGTGTACAGATCGGTCTGGTACGTGGTCGCCGCCAGGTTCTCCGGCGTGACCTGAATCCCGATCGCCTTGAGGCTGCTCTGGATGGTCTGCACCGCGGCCACCCAGTCCGAGAACCCGCCGTTGTTCAGGATCGTGAAGGACAGCGGCTGGCCGGACGGCGTCTGGAAGATCCCGTTCGGTCCCTTCTTATAGCCCGCGCCCTCCAGGATCGAGATCGCCTTCGCGGTGTTGTGGGCGTAGTTGTTGCCGAAGCTCGCCGCCTGCGACGTGTCCAGCCAGCTGGAGAACGTCGGGGTGACGATCCCGGACTGGTTCGAGGCCGGCTCGTAGCCGTACTCGCCGATGGTCGAGGCCTGCTGCCGGTTGATCGCGTAGGCCATCGCCTGGCGGACCGCCACGTTCTTCAGGAGCGGGTTGGTCAGGTTGATGAACATGCTCACGTTCGCGGTCGGCGGGAACCAGTAGTGATAGTCCGGGTTCTTGGACGTGTAGAACTTCGCGATGCTCGGGATGAACTGGCTGCCCCACTGGGCCTGGCCGTTGGCCAGGAAGGTGTTGGCCGTGTCGTTGGTGAGGAACGACGGGTAGTTGACGGTCCCCACCTTCGGCTCGCCCGGCTGCCAGTAGTGCGGGTTGGCGGTGTACTTGATGTTCTGCGGCGTGCAGCTGCTGCTGCCTGACGTGAACGCGCCGGTGCCGACCGGGTTCTTGTCCGGGTAGGTCACCGGGTTGGCGACCTTCGACCAGACGGACTGGTCGACGATCGGGACCTGGTCGGCGATGTAGTAGAAGTACGGCACCGCCGCGGTCTTGAACGTCATCATGACCTGGTCAGAACCGGACGCGGTGACGCTGGACAGCACCGACCAGACCGCGTTGATGTCGAGCGTCGGGTTCTTCTTGAGCAGGTTGAAGGTATAGACCACGTCCGCCGGAGTCAGCGGGTTGCCGTTGCTGAACTTCACCCCCTTGCGGATCGTGAAGGTCAGGGTCTTGTTGCCGGCGCCCCAGGTCCAGCTCGTCGCCAGCCAGGGCGTCGCCTTCCCGCTCTCCAGCGTGTTGACGAACGCCAGCGGCTCGTAGATCGGCCCCATCGAGTAGCCGATATAGCTGAGGTTGAACGGGTTGAAGTCACAGGTCCAGGTCCCGCCGCTCTCGTTGTCGATCGTCAGCACGCCGCTCGGGCCCGATGCCTTGGTTGACGATGACGGTGATGAGCTGCCGGAACTGCAGGCGGCCGCCAGCGCGCCCGCCGCGATGAGGACCCCGATTGTCTTAAGGCGTCTCATGATTAGCCCTTCCGATGAGTGTTCCGCGCGCCGGGAGCCCGGCCGGTCTGGCCGGCTGATGCGCGGCAGCGGCAGAGGGATGGCCGACGGGTCGGCCGGGATGGCACCCGAGATGTCCTGTCATGACGGCATGCCGGTGTTGATCGTGTCCTGATGCAGTGCGTCTCGCCGCCCGGCATCCGGGCCGGCCGGGACCGCGTCGCGGCCGTTCGCCGCGTCCACGGCCATCGCCACCGCGCCGAGCAGCGGGGCGTCGTACGGGAAGTGCGCGACCACGAGTTCGGGAGGGAACGGGGTGCCCGACCGCAGCGCGTGCTGCAGCCTCGGCCGGATCCGTGCCCAGGAGCGGACGATGCCCCCGCCGACCGCGATCCGTGCCGGGTTCACCAGGTTCGCGAGGTTCACCAGGTGAAACGCCAGCTCGTCGACGAAGTCATCGATCAGGCCATCCAGGTCCTCGTCCGCTGCGGCGGCGGTGAACACGTCGGCGGCCGTGAGCTGCCTGCCGCGCTCGGCGGCTCGGTCGGCCAGCGCCTGGCCGCTGACCATGTGCTCGAGCAGGGGCCGGCGGTCAAGCGCCAGGCCGACGTCGGTCACCGAACGCAGGTTGTAACCGATCTCGCCGGCCGCGCCGTTGACGCCGGTCACGACCCGGCCGCCGATCACGACCGCGGCGGCCAGCCCGGTGCCCAGGTTCAGGTAGACAGCGGGATCACGGCCGGCCAGCACGCCCCACCGTGCCTCGGCATGGGCCGCCGCCTTCGCGTCGGTGGCCATCCGGATCGCCGCCCCGGCGAACGCGGCGCGCAGCTCGCGGCCCATCGCCAGCTTGTCCCAGCCGTCGATGGCCGGCGCCAGCTCGACCCGGTCCTCGAACGGGATCCCGAACGTGGACACGCCGACGGCGACCAGCTCGCTGCCCGGCGCGGTCTGCTCCAGCAGGTCGCGCGCCACCTGGATCCCGCGGGCGAAGCTCGCCTGCGCCCCGAGCGCGCCACCGCTGCTCGTCGTGGTCGACGCCAGCCGGTTGCCGTCCAGGTCAGCCACGGCGGCGGCGATCTTCGTGCCGCCGTAGTCTAGGCCGAGCACGACCGGGGAAACCGACACAATCACCCGCCAGTAAGCTCGGCCAGTCGCTAATAGATAGTTAGGACAGTATCCTAACTATCCAGATAGGCACAGATCCGTAGCCGAACTGTGACCACGCTCCCGGCGCGGGACATTTCGGAGGCCGGCAAGGGGTGGAGGACAGCTAGCTTGGACATGATCTCGTTCGGCTCGGTCTTCCTCGAGCTCGTCTTCGGGCACGTGCCGGAGCTTCCCCGGCCCGGTGAAGAGGTCTTCACCGAGGAGTTCGCGTTCTCCTGCGGCGGGGCGGTCAACAGCGCCAGCGCAGCGGCGAGGGCCGGGGCAACGGCGGGCCTGTGCACGGTTCTCGGCGACGACCTCGGCTCGCGCGTCGTGATGGAGCACTGCGCGCGGACCGGCGTGGACCTGTCTCCGTCGGTCCGGGTGCGCCGGCGCTCGGCCGGGGTCACGGTGGTGCTGAACTTCGACGGCGACCGGGCCTTCGTCAGCAACATCCCCAAGCGGCGGGAACAGCAGGAGATCGACCGCTGGCGCGCCGTGCTCCGGCGTACCCGGCCCCGGTGGTGTTACGTGCACGGGGGGCCAGGGATGCCCGAGTTCATGCGCGAGGCCCGCGAGCTCGGCAGCAAGATCGCGCTCGACGTCTCGCTGGGCGACGAGCGTTACGCCGCCGACGCGATCATCGACTGCGTCCGGCTGGCCGACGTGTTCCTGCCGAACGAGGACGAGATATTGCGCCTCACCGGCGCGGATGACCTGGGGTCCGCGCTCTCGGTCGCGACCACGTGGGGGACGCCGCTGGTGGTCACCCGCGGCGCGGCCGGCGCGGTGATCGCGAGCCCGGACGGGATCACGGAGGTCGCCGACGGGGTGCGGCAGGTCACGGTCAGGGACCTTACCGGGGCCGGCGACGCCTTTGCCGGTGCGATGATCGCGGCGCTGGTGCGGGGGGTCCCGCTCACCGATGCCGTGGTAGCGGCGAACGCGGCCGGCTCGGAGGCCGTGGCCTGGCTCGGCGCGGTCGGCGAGGTCGACGTGTCCGGTGTTGCCGCTGTCGGCCAGACGCTGGGTGCGAGATTCATCGACCAGGTGGCCGCGGCGGCCGCCGACAAGGCGGAAAAGGAGACCGGCCAGTGAAGCTTGCGATCCTCGGTGGTGGCGGCGTCCGGATGCCCGCGTTCGTCCGGGCCGTGCTGGCCAGCAGGCCAGGGACGTTCGACGAGATCTGCCTGTTCGAGCCCGATCCCGGGCGCAGGGACACGATCTGCAGGCTGGCGTCGGGGATCGCGGCCGCGCTCGGCCATCCGGACACGGTCACGGTCACGGCGGACGCCGCCGAGGCGTTCACCGGAGCCGGGTACGTGTTCTCCGCGGTCCGGGTCGGCGGGGACCGCGGCCGGGTCATCGACGAAGAGGTCGCGCTGCGGCGGGGCATCGTCGGCCAGGAGACGACCGGGCCGGGCGGCTGCGCGATGGCGCTGCGCACGATCCCGGTCGTGCTGTCGTACTGCGACTTGCTGAGCCGCTGCTCGCCGGATGCGGTGCTGATCAACTTCACCAACCCGGCCGGCCTGATCACGCAGGCGATCTCGGCGCAGGGCAAGGTGCGGGCGGTCGGGGTCTGCGACACCCCCGGCGGCACGGTCGCGCGCCTGGCCGAATTCCTGGGCACGGACCGTTCCGGCATCTCGGCGTCCTACGGCGGCCTGAACCACCTGGGCTGGGTCTGCTCGGTGCAGGCCGGCGGCGAAGAGCGGATCGGCGAGCTGCTGGCCAGGTTCGAGGAGCTGCAGCGTTTCGACCACCGGTTCGCGGCCTTTGACCCCGCGATGGTGCGCCGGGTCGGCGCGCTGCCGACCGAGTACGTCTACTACTTCTATGACGGCCGGCGCTACGTCGACGAGGTCGCGAGGGCGGGCTCCAGCCGGGGCCAGGACGTGCTGCGCCTGAACACCGAGCTGTTTGCCGCCGTGGCCAAGGCGTTCGATGACGGCGTCGAGGCCGCCTGGTCGGCCTATGAGATGCTCCTCGGCGTGCGCCGCGACACGTACATGAGGACCGACACCGAGGGCGCCAGCGGGCAGGGCGAGGCGCGTGCCCGGCGGGCCGAGCGGGGCCCGGCCAAGCTCGCCGCGGCCCAGATCGGCGGGTACGAGGGGCTGGCGCTGCAGGTCATCGACGGACTGTCTGGTGGCGGCCAGCGCGAAGTGATCGTCAACACCCGCAACGGGGCGAGCCTTGACTTCCTCGACCCCGACGACATCGTCGAGGTGCCGGCGCTGGTCACCGCCGACGGCGTCTCGCCGCAGCCGGTGGCCGGGCTGCCGCGAGCGGGCCGGGCTCTGGTCGAGCAAGTGAAGGGCTACGAGCGGGGTGTTGTCGAGGCCGCGATGACCGGCGACGCTGGCCTGGCGGGCGTGGCGCTGGCCCAGCATCCGCTGGTTCCCGGGATCACCGCGGCCCGCGAGCTGATCGCCGAGTACCGCGAGGCGCACGGGGAGCACCTTGACTACTTGCGATAATCCGGCCACTCTCAGTTAAAGAGCATAGTTAGGATAGTATCCTAACTATCTGAGTACGGGTCCGAATTCATTGGTGCCCCGTGGCTGCGGTGCGGGAAGATGACCGAGGAGGTGGCCCTTGACTAGTACGTCAGTCGACGCGGCCGGGGTCGCCGAGGTGGCCGTCGTCGAGCCTGTCGGGGAGTTCCGCGGCGTCGCACCCGCCGACCAGCGGGGCGGGCAGGCGGCCAGGCCACAGCTCATCCGGGCGCTGAACGAGCAGCTGCTGCTCAGTCATATCCGCCAGCTCGGGCCGTGCTCGCGGGCCGAGCTGGCCAGGCTCTCGGGCCTGTCCAAGCCCACGGTCTCGCTGGCCCTGGCCAACCTGGAGCGCTCGGGCCTGATCAGGATCGCCGGCCAGCGGACCGGCGTGCCCGGCCGGTCGGCCCGGCTGTTCGAGATCAGCCCGGACGCCGGCTTCGTGCTGGGCCTCGACATCGGCCACCACTACCTGCGCGGCGCGCTCGCCGACCTGACCGGCGAGATCCGGGCGAAGAACTCGGCGAGGACCAGGGCCTCCAGCGTGCGGGGCCGGATCGCCGAGCTGATCCGCCTCGCGGACACGCTGTGCGCCGACGCCGGGATCGCCAGGGACGCGATTACCCAGACCGTGATCGGCAGCCCGGGTGTCTATGACCCGAGGCGGGGCGCCATGGCGCTCACCGGCGGCCTGTCCGGCCTTGGCCGCCCGGCGATCCTGGCCGGCCTGCGGGACGCGTTCGGGGATGGCCTGGTCATCGAGAACGACGTGGACGCCGCTGCGCTGGCTGAGCGGGCGCACGGGCACGGCAGCGAGTTCGCGAGCTTTGCGTTCGTGTGGATCGGCAGCGGCATCGGCCTCGGCCTGGTCCTCGACGGCAGGCTGCACCGCGGGGCGCACGGGGTGGCCGGGGAGATCGCCTACATGCCGATCTCGGAGGGAGAGGGCGCCGACGAGCAGGACGCCCGCAGGAGGGGCACGCTCGAGGCCGCCGGATCCGCGCCCGCCGTGGTGCGCGCCGCCCGCCGGGCGGGCATGCGCGGACCGGTCTCGGCGCGCAGCGTCTTCGCGGCGGCGGCCAAGGGCGACGAGCGGGCCGTGGCGGTGGTGGCAGCCGAGGCGCGCCTGGTGGCCAAGGCGATCAGCGCCGTGGTCACCGTGGTCGATCCGGAACTCGTCGTGCTGGGCGGTGGCATCGGTCAGGCCCCCGGGTTCTCGGCCGCGGTGACCGCCGAGCTGCGCGAGCTGTCGCCGGTGCTGCCCGAGGTGCGGGTGAGCGCGCTGGGAACCGACGCGGTCGTGGACGGATGCCTCGCCTCAGGCGCCGACCTGGCCTGGGCCCGGCTGGTCCGGCTTACCGCGCACGCGGGGTGAAGTAATCGCTCGATTCCCTGCGCCACAGCATGATCACTGCGCCGAGGCCCGCCAGCCACACCAGCAGCGAGAAGACCAGCCCTATGCCGACGGACGGCCGCCGCAGGTCGAGCAGCAGGAACAGCGTGTACACGACGAACAGCACCGTCCCGGTGATCCGGGCGTAGTTGCGGCCCGCCGAGTTGGCCCTGGCCATCCACAGCCACAGGCCGATCGCGATCACGGCCTCGATCACCACGCCGACGACGATCGCGACCTCGGCGGAGTGCACCTGGGTCGACGTGTAATGCGGGAACTTCTTCAGGATCGCGCTCTTCAGGCTGGAGATGGTGACCAGGCTCACGACGAGCTCGATCAGGCTGAGGGCCGCGCCGGCGTACATGAGCTTGACCGCTGTCTGCACCGAATTAGGTGCGCTCGGGCGCTGCTGTGGCTCGGGTGTCTGCCCAGAGGTCGGGTAGGGCTGGTACGACATCGGTGCTCCTTTGACGCTTTACCCCCCAGCATGACGGATGCTGCAACCGGCCACAGACGCGGCCCAGGACCGGACTGTAACGGACTTGGGGCCGCGGTGCACGAAGCGAATGGCCACACTTCGTCACCGGCCGCCGCAGTTGGCTGGCTGGGGACTTGCTAAGCATGGCCATCACCGTTCCTGGGCACAGGTAGGATCGCCCGAGCTAGGTGTAACGGCAGGTCCGGCGGAGCAGGATCCGGACATGCTGCCACGCCCGCTCGAGTCCCGCGCAGCCGGGCGATCGTACCTGCCCGCGGTGAAGTTTGGGGCACGCGTGACTAATGTTTTGTGGTTTCATTGCCGGATTCGTCTGATGCAGTCAGCGAGAGGTTGAGGCGAGTGGAAGCAGCGCGTTCCCAGGGCGTGACAGCCGACGACACGGATCAGATCCGCGGTGACCGGCAGATCCAATGTGACGTCCTGGTTGCGCTGGCGGAATGCCAGAACCACAGAAAGTGGTTCGCCGCCTTTGCCGGGCCCTACCTCGGCGAACACCCAATCGAGATCGGCACCGGACTGGGTGATTACGCGCTGGAATGGATACCACTGGTCGAGAAGTACACCGCGACCGAGGCTGACCCGGCGCTTTACGCGGAGCTGAGAAAGCACATGGCCGCGTACCCCAGCGTGACGACGCGCCAGCTGCTGCTGCCGAGCGACGAGCGCGGCGATCACTCCTCCCTGCTCTGCTACAACGTGCTCGAGCACATCGATGATCACGTCGGGGCGCTGCAAAGCATGGCCAGGCTGGTCAGGCCGGAGGGCTACGTCGTGCTGGTGTGCCCGGCGTTCCCGTTCGCGATGAGCCCGGTGGACATCGCCACCGGCCACGTGCGCCGCTACACCAAGCGGTCGATGACCAGGGCGCTGAACGATGCGGGACTCGAGGTCGTCGAGGTCCGCTACGCGAACTCGCTGGGCCTCCTCTGCTACTACGCGTTCACCAGCCTGCTGAAGAAGCAGCCGTCAACGGGCGGCACGATGTCGTTCTACGACCGCCTCGTGGTGCCGCTGGTCCGGCTGCTCGAGCGCGCGATCGGCGACCGCCCGCCGTTCGGCCAGTCCGTCGTCGCGGTTGCGCGGGTCAAGGAAGAGGGCGACCGCTAGCAGCGCCAGCCCCGCGAGGCTCCGCGCGCGGGAGAATCAGCGCGCGGGAGAAGCGGCCTGACAGGGGCTACTTCCAGGC
>Ga0209275_10000541_pt1 | contig 14802 bp, 15 predicted proteins | sample HubBroMetageREF2_FD_188344 | JGI IMG/M metagenome (GOLD analysis project Ga0209275, IMG submission 188344) | Reference soil microbial communities from the Hubbard Brook experimental Forest, New Hampshire, USA - Hubbard Brook CCASE Soil... | ecosystem: Environmental > Terrestrial > Soil >... | reverse complement strand
GAAGCATCAGGTCAGTATCGGCTGCTTCGTCCCAAGTTAAGTACGCTCAATCACTTACATTGAGCGAAAACTAGGACAAACCTGGCAATCAACTTGCACATCCAAGGAGTGGTTGCGTGAGAAAGGGAGGATACGTGAAGAGAACTTGTTCCTGGTTTGAGCTCGTGACATGCTGTGCCACTCCGGCCTTGGCAGTGGCTTTGTCGTGCGCTCTCCTTTTTGTTAGCGCTGCCGTCGCATTCGCCGCTGCCGATGGTGGAAAGGCGGTCGAAGTTGCAACCCGGGCAACGGACAATCCCGAGGCGAGAGCGTTTGCTGGCTTGGTTACTGACGATCACTGCAGGGCGAGGCATGAGATGGATTCTGGCATGAATCCGGCGGAATGCACAAAGCTGTGCGTGCGGAACGGTTCAAAGTACGTGCTGGTCAAGGGCAGCAAGACGTACGCCCTGGCGGGAGACGAGAGTAAACTCGAGGAGTTAGCCGGTCAGCGAGCGACCATCGTCGGCGCTCTTACGGGACGCACCATCAAAGTAGTTTCGACAACCTCGGCACAGTAATTGAACGAATCGGCGGAAGCGACCGCAATCGATAGGTCGCTTAGGATCAATTGCCCTACTCCCCAGGCCGTTCCACGACGACTGGCGCGGCTTTCTTGGGGTCTCCGTTCGGGATCGCTGCCGATGTCGTGACTACGACGGCCGGACGGGGCTCGGTGCGAGCCATGGTTCGTTCGTCCCATTTGCCGAAGATCATCTTTCCTGCCGTGGTCTGCAATACGGAGGTAACGGAAATGTCGATGGTCTTGCCAATCATCTTGCGGGCATTGTCCACGACCACCATCGTGCCATCGTCCAGGTAAGCGACTCCCTGGTTGTATTCCTTGCCTTCTTTCAGGATGAACACCTTCATGGTCTCGCCCGGCAGCACGATAGGCTTCAGGGAGTTTGCCAGCTCATTGATATTCAGCACCGCGACGCCTTGCAGTTGCGCCACCTTATTAAGATTGAAATCGTTGGTGATGATTTTGCCTTCGTAGAGCTTGGCCAGCTCAATCAGCTTCAGATCGACTTCGCGGACTGCGGGAAAGTCGTCCTCAACAATTTGAATTTGTACGGATGCCATCTTCTGCAGACGCTGGAGGATGTCGAGGCCACGGCGTCCGCGATTACGTTTCAGGGAGTCGGCTGAATCGGCTACCAGTTGCAGTTCGCGCAGCACAAACTGTGGGGTTACGATCACGCCATCGAGGAAGCCGGTCTCGGCGATGTCGGCGATGCGGCCATCAATAATGACGCTGGTATCCAGAATTTTGTAACTCTTCCGGGATTGCTTTTCTCCGCCGAAAATCCCGCCCAGCGCTGCCAGATTGAGCAGATCGCCTTTATTGGCGCCGACAATCAGGCCGACGTAGGCCATCACAAACATAACCAGAATTTGCAGGAAGCTCTGGGTGTGCCCCGGAGGAATACTGTTGCGAATCACGAGGGCGAACAAGTAGGCACCGAAAATTCCTAACACGCTGCCGATCGCAGCTCCGATCAGACGTTTCAGACTGACCAGACGAAGCCGCCACTCGAAGGTGACGATGGCAATGCCGAGCAGCGCTCCGACCCCGGCATCCATGTTGGAAGGCAGGTCAAACGGCTGAAGCTTGTAACAAGTAAGAGCAACAAAAATAACAAATAGTAGACGAACCGCTATTAAGTCCACGGATGGACCTCCTCGGAACCCACGTGCCTAAACTTCAAGTGAAGTTCCGCACCGGCCGCCCAACCGCCGAATGTATTGCGGCCAGTGATCTATATGCGGAGCCTATGAATAAAACGGCTATGAAACTACGCTCCGCTTTCTGTGCCCCAAACCTGTCCAAAAATCAGACAGAGGCAATCCTACAAATATTCCAGTGGAAGTATATACCTGATGGGAAGTCTGCGAGATTACGCAGGTCACAGCCCAAGGTGATGAGCAAACTGATCGGAACGGTCGGGGCGGGCTACTGGTAGACTTTCGAGATATGAAAGCCATTGTCATCAGTCGGTTAGGTGGGCCGGAAGTACTCGAGGTACGAGATGTTCCTGATCCCGTGGTGGGTCCGGAGCAAGAACTGGTCCGGGTGCAGGCTGGCGGGTTGAACTTCGCTGACTTCATGACCGCGCAAGGCGGATATCCGGGAACGCCGAAACCTCCGTTAGTCGCCGGCCGCGAATTTTGTGGCGCAAGGGAATCCGATGGGCGACTGGTGATGGGCTACACGCAGTGGGCGGCGTTTGCTGAGCGCGTCGCGGCCCGGGCCGAGTTGTTGTGGCCGGTCCCTGCGAACTGGACCGCAGAGGAGGGAGCGGCTTTCCCGGTGAACTACTTCACGGCGTACTTTGCCTACTGGAAGGCGGGACTCATCGACCCGGCGAAACCCGGTGCTGGTGCTGTACCCCGAGTCCTGATTCACGCAGTCGCGGGTGGCGTGGGAACGGCGGCGGTGCAGATCGGAAAGCTGCTAGGCGTGGAAATGTATGGGACATCTTCTTCTGATGAGAAGCTCGGGCGGGTAAAGGGACTCGGCTTGCAGCACGGCATCAACTACAAACAGCATGATTACGAAGAGGTGATCAAAGGTCTGACTCGCGGCGACGGTGTGGACGCGGTGTTTGAAATGTTGGGCGGCGAGCACACCACCAAAAGCGTGCGATGCCTTGGAGACTTTGGCCGCGTGATCGTATATGGGACTGCAACCGGTCAAAAATCGAACCTGGATACGCGCCTGCTTTATGCGAAGGGCGCAAGCGTGCACGGACTCTGGTTGACATATCTATCAGCGAAGCGGGAGTTGATGAATCAAGCCTGGCAACAACTCTCTGCCTGGACCTCGCAGGGCCACCTGCATCCCGTGATCGGGCACGTGTTGCCGATGGAGCGTGCCACCGAAGCTTACCAATTACTAGGCGAGGGAAAAAACTTCGGGAAAGTGATTCTCGAGATCGCGTAGGTTCACACCGCCGGACACAGATCCGCTGTTCGCTTCCGAACGCGACAAATCCATTAGCGGACACCTCACGTCATGGCAGCGTGTACGTCTGACTTGTAATCAGCACATTCTTGTTGAGTGTCTTGGAAAGCCGCGTGCAACGGTCAATTCGGATGTCGAGCTCTGTGAAATTTTGTGAACTTTCGTAACAAAATGCGCGTAGTGATAGACAACAAATGTTGTGCAAGTCACAAGTCGGCTCAATTGCTAACGACGCTGCTGATGAAGCGTCCAAGTGAATAGTTCGGTTCGCAGCGCAAGGGAACTAACTGGCATCTAAGAACGTATTAGACACAGTGAGGATGGAAGTCGGACGACCAACCAGCCGAGCCGACTTTCAGGAAACAATTTCAGGGGTTAAGGGACTGGTTCACTCTCGGTTTGGCGGCCCAGGTGAACGCAATCCCTGCAGCAGAGAGCCCGCGGTCTTGCGGCCACGCGCTTTCTTCTTAACCCCGCGGCAGCATTGTAAGTCTTTCGCGGCAAAACGCAAGTTTTTCGTGCAAGGCGAGTCCAGGCCGCCCAGAAACGATTCCCGACGTTTATCGGGAAAGAAAAAGGAGTGTCATGAAATTCCAAAATATCTCCAAGAGTTTGCTGGTGGGACTGGCTCTGTTGCTTGCGACAACCGCATTCGCGGCTGCCAACAAGGGATCGATGCAGCTTCTGGATCCCGTCAACGTCAGCGGAAAGCAATTGCCCGCTGGTGAGTACTCGGTGCAGTGGGATGGCAGTGGTCCGAACGTTGAGGTGAACATTATGAAGGGAAAGAAGGTCGTGGCCACAACCCCGGCGCGGCTGATTGACCTGAGTCAAAAACCAGCCAGAGACGCTGCCGTGGTGAAGAATAACGACGATGGCAGCAGGTCCCTGGCTGAAATTCACTTTGGTGGGAAGGCGTATGGCTTGGCAATCGGTGCCGAGTCAACCAGCATGGACGGTAGCGGCAGCAGCAAGTAGAGCTGCTGATCTAGCGCGCGAAACGGGGAGCTTCAGGGCTCCCCGTTACTTGTCCGTCAGACTGAAGCTCGATCGGTGTTCAATCTTATTTGCCCTGAGACTCGAGCTCAGCGTTAATGTTCACGCTCCCGCCCGTGGCCTTTAATTTTCTTTCCCACGGCTTGAAGCCAGACTTGCTGACCGTAAGCGTGTGATCACCGGGCGTCACGTCGATCTCTGACGGCGTATTGCCGACGAAGCTTCCATCCAACGCAATGTCCGCATTCGCGGGTGTTGAAGAGACGGCAATCTTGCTCCCCGCCGGGGTTGCTGACTTGTCGCTGACGGTAACGAGTTGAGCCGACTGTTTCTGGGCAGTAACTTTACCAGCTCGCGATGGCCAATCCTTGGCAATGGCTTCGCAAGCGTCTTTCACCGAGTTGCCCAGCGACCGGGTCGAGTGACTGACGATGGCGTCGCCGTCACTGTTGAAAACCGCTACCTTGTTGTCGTGGGCAAGGATGCTCTTTCCGCCTTCGTGGTCGAGCACGACGACGTAATCGGCTTTCTCCTTTTGGTTGTTGACGACCACCTGAGAACACCGGTCGCCGAAGGTCTTGATGATCTCAGCGGTTTGCGGACGAGCACCGCCGCTGAAATGGCTGCCGTGAGCGTCGCTTGTACCACCGCCGTTACCGGTCATCTGCCAGGATTGGCTATCGGTGATGAAGACTCGCGCTCTCTGCGCATCGGAAGTTTGAGCCGCCGCGGGAATCAGCAACAGTAATAGAACAGCAAACGTGGTAAAGAATCGCATTCTGCCTCCAAAGCCTGAATATGAGGGAGAAGCGCCTATTCTTGCATCGCAGGGAGGGACGGGATAGTTACGGTCGTCGGTGTACGAAAAGCGGCCCTTCGGGCGGATGAGGGAGTCCGCCCCTGCGGGGTGTTCAGTACTTGGGCATTCTGGGATCAACGCGATCTGCCCAGGCCAGTATTCCGCCAGCCAGATTGTGCACCTTCTTGAAGCCTGCCTGTTGGAGGAAGGCCACTGCTTTGGCGCTACGCACGCCGGAGCGGCAGTGGGCCACGATCTCGCGGCTGGAATCGAGTTCGTGCACGCGCTTGGGCAGATCGCCCAGCGGGATCAAGTGCCCGTTGATGTGGCAGATTTGATACTCATGAGGCTCACGCACGTCGAGCACGAAAAGATCCTCGCCCGCATCCAGACGCCGCTTGAGCTCTTCGACTTGTATTTCGGAAATGCCTGCTTCCACTGGTTTCTCCTGGCTCTTTTCTTCACCGCGAATTCCACAAAACTCGTTGTAGTCTATCAGTTTTGTGATGGTGCGATGCGTCCCGCAGGCCGGACAGTCGGGATTCTTGCGCAGCTTGAGCTCGCGGAACTTCATGCCAAGCGCATCGACGAGCAGCAGCCGCCCGACGAGTGGGTCACCCTTGCCAAGGATCAGCTTGATGACTTCAGTCGCTTGAATCACACCGACCAGTCCGGGCAGAATGCCCAGCACTCCACCTTCGGCGCAGGAGGGAACCAGCCCCGGCGGCGGTGGCTCGGAATACAAGCACCGGTAGCATGGGCCATCCTTCGTAGCGAAAACACTGGCTTGTCCCTCAAACCGGAAAATTGACCCGTAAACGTTTGGCTTGCCGGTGAGCACGCAGGCATCGTTCACCAGATAGCGGGTGGGAAAATTATCGGTGCCATCGGCAATAATGTCGAAGTCGCGAAACAGCTCGAGCGCATTCTCGCTGCTCAGCTTGGTTTCAAACTTGCGAATGTTTAGAAACGGGTTGATCGCCTTCAGCTTCTCAGCGGCAGAGTCAAGTTTCTTGCGCCCCACGTCGGCCGTGGTGTGGATGATCTGCCGCTGCAGGTTCGTGTAATCCACCACATCGAAGTCCACGATTCCAAGCGTGCCCACGCCGGCCGCCCCTAGGTAAAGCGCCAACGGCGAACCCAATCCCCCGGCCCCAATACACAGTACGCGTGCAGCCTTGAGCTTCTGCTGACCCTCCATGCCCACCTCGGGCATGATCAGGTGGCGTGAGTAGCGCAAGATTTCGTCATTGGTAAGAGCGGCGGCTTCGGGCTTTGCTTCCGTCGGTTTGACTTCGGTAATGGTGGCCATAAAACCTCGGTTCAGAAACGTTGATTTCAATGATTGCGAAATGGACGACTAGAAACAACAACAGAACGGACGACAACAGCAGGCGCTGTGGCGGGGCATTCGGAAAGTGGTCCATCCGCAATTCATAAGTCTGGAAATCACAGTTCACCGGCCTCCGGCAATCGAAGGCACAATCGAAATAGTATCACTGTCGGTGATTGCAGTGGCTTCTTTTTGCAGGTAGCGGACGTCCTCGTCGTTCAGGTAAACATTTACAAACGAACGGAGTTTGCCGTCGTCGGTGTACAGGTGACGGCGCAGGTCAGGGTGCTTGGAAACCAGTCCGGACAAGGCTTCCGCGATGGTTCCGGCCTTAACCTCGACCGTCGGCTGCTTGCCGGCGTATTGACGCAGGGGTGTGGGTATGTGGATTTTCGTCATCGTGTTAAGTGATGCCGGAACAGAGCCTCGGGATTCAGTTCGTCCGAGACATTGCGAGCAACGTCTGTACAGATATATTTGACACACCTGTAGAAACGTAGCTCGCTACGTTTCTGCTTGTTCCACTTCGATCTTCTCGTCAACCAACTTCTTGTCGCCCTCGTCAATGCCGGCCAGTTCGAACGAATTCGTTAGCACTGCTTTCCCTTTCTCCACGCTGGTAATCACGTAAGAGCAACCCAACCAGTGCGCTTCGGCATGATCAGTCGTCGACCACCGTGCTGGGTGGTCGGGATGCGAATGATAGAACCCGACAATGTCTTCTCCTCGCTCCCGGCCTTCCCGCTGGATGCGAACCAGTTCGCGTGGGTCGATGTGATAGCGGTTCTGTGGCGAATCCGTGCGCGTATTGCCACATCGTGCAATCGACGTCACTACGCGCTCGTCCTCGCGCATTTGACCGAGCAACACTCCGCAGCATTCGTGCGGATAAGTTTCCTCACCATGCTGGCGCAGAGCTTCGTAATTTTTACGCTCGATCTTCAACACAATCAAACCATTCACCACAGAGACACAGAGTCACAGAGAGTTCAAAACCCAATTCGTTTCATGTATTTTCTCTGTCTCTGTGGTGGAACGTCTGCTATTCCTGCCAGAATCTCTCGCTTAAATACTTATCACCCGAGTCGCTCAGAATCGTCACGAAAACAGCGTGCTCGTTCTTCTTTAGCTGCCGCGCCAGCCGCAGGCAGCCGACTACCGCCCCAGCCGCCGATATTCCCACCAACAAACCTTCTTCGCGGGCTAGACGCTTGGCCATGGCGTAAGCGTCTTCGGTAGAAATGCCAAGGTCCGCGTCGGCCAGCGAAGCATCGTAAATCTTCGGAACGATTGCACTGGCCATGTGCTTTGTGCCTTCGATTCCGTGGAACGCCGAATCTGGCTGCAGCGAAATACAGCGAACCCGGGGGTTCAATTCCCTTAGTCGCCGCGTCGTCCCAACAAACGTTCCACCCGTCCCGAGCATCGCCACGAAGTGGGTAATCCGTCCCTCCGTCTGTTGCCAGATTTCATTGGCTGTGCCATGGTAGTGAGCTTGCCAGTTGGCATCGTTGGAGTACTGATCGGCGTAGTAATACAGATCGGGATGCTTGGCGGCGAGTTCGCGCGCCATGCGAATGGCGCCGTCGGAACCGTCGGCAGGGTCGGTATAAATAATGTTGGCGCCGTACGCGTGCAGAATGCGCTTGCGTTCGACCGATACATTCTCCGGCATGCACAGCGTCACCGGAAAACCCTGCGCGGCGCCGATCATGGCATAAGCTATGCCGGTGTTGCCGCTGGTCGAATCCAGCAGAATTTTACCGGATGTTAACTTGCCACTGGCCCGGGCTTGCGCCACGATGTTGGAAGCGGCTCGGTCTTTGATCGAGCCTCCGGGATTGAGCCACTCCGCTTTGCCGAGAATCTCGACGCCGGGCAACTCGCTGCCGATACGTGCGAGCCGGAGCAAAGGAGTATTGCCGATGCGATCGATAGTATGCTGGCCCAAAGTGAGGTTGGCGAACGCGCCGTCTCCCTCTGCATGTGTCGAAGAACCAGACACTTCCGCGATGTTTGGAGACAGGCGCCGCATAAATTTCAAACTCGAAGGCCGTGACCTACGTAATGTTCCTCACAGGCGAAACTAATCGCGAGGAACGGTTCATTAGATTATAAGAGAGACTGATCGGTTCAACCGAAGATGCGGGCACCGTACCTTTTTCAAGTATCCGCATCTAACCTAAGCGGAAACGAAGGATGAAATGGCATCGAAGGTAGAACAACGGACTTATGAAGAGGCGCTCGCGTGGCTCCGGGACCACGGCTTTGATCTGCTCGAAGCCCCGGGCACGCAAGCGCGCGTGTTCCTGAAGAAGTACAACGTATCCGCCGCAATACAGAAGAACGGCGACGACGGCGTAAAGATCTTTGCCTATCCCGGCTACCTGATTGGCAGCGAGATTTCGAAGCTGGTTAACAAGGGATACCAGCAGTTTCTTAAGACTGCCAAGACCGAGGTCCCTGCCACCGCGGACCATCTGAAAGCTCTGCAGCAATTCACGGAAGAATTGAAGGAAGGCTTGGGCCTGCCTACGCTATACAACGAATCGCTCGGCACGGTCAGCGAATCGTACCATTACGACCGCGTGGAGAATCGCGACAAGCCCACCGCCGCACGCCCCAAGCGTCCCTGGGAAAAAGCCGGAGTCATGGCCGCCGCTGCGAAAAAGGGCCGCGCGTAAGAGGTAACCTTGAATCGCAGTGACTGAATCGCCAGAATCACGAATGCTCTTTCGTGATTCGTCATCTGGCTTTATGCTGTCTAGGACGTAGCCTTTGACCGCGCGGTTTCTTTCCGGAAGTCATGATTCCAATTCGTCTCTATGAAATGATCTTGGGTGGAGCATGCGCCTTGGTGGCCGCGTATCTACTGCTCCGTCGCAAGCCCAAGGGCCCGGACGAAGTGGAACGCGAGCGGCGGGTATGGCTCGACCGCGTCGGCCGCATTACCGACGGCACCGTCATCGATGTTCAGGAGATGCAGCCCGAGGGGCGCAAGCCTGCAACGTTCCTGATCTTTCAGTACGACGTGGCCGGCGTATCCTACGAAGCCTCGCAGGACGTCACCTATTTGCGGCAACTCATCAATCTCCACTCCTGCCGCCTCGGACTGCCTACGTCGGTGCGCTACGATCCGCAGAATCCAGGGAACTCCATCGTGGTTTCGGAGCGTTGGATGGGGTTGAGGCAGTGAAGGTCGTCGTTGGTCGTTAGTCCTTCGTCGTTTGGCGGGTACCGCTCCCAGCATTTCTGCAAATGCTAGTCCGCCTGTTTTTGATTTATGGTTTTCGGCCAACGACGAAAGACTAACGACCAACGACGGCTTGCTTCTAGCTTCCCGCGGCGAATCCGCCACTATGGGCCAAAGTGAGCCGCAGGAACTTATGGGGATTGACTGGAGTGTCATTAATGCGGACTTCGTAGTGCAGGTGTGGACCGGTGCTGCGACCGCTCAGCCCGACATAGCCAATGGTGTCGCCCCGGCGCACAAACTGTCCGGGAACAACCGCATAGCTAGCAAGATGTCCGTAGCGAGTGGTGATTCCGTGGCCGTGGTCTAGGGCGATAGCCCGCCCATATCCACCCATGAAGTCGGCAAAAGTCACCACGCCATCCGCTGGGGCGACGACCGGCTGACCGTAGGAAGCCGAGATGTCGATTCCACTATGGAACGCACCCTCGCCGTTGAACGGATCAGTTCGTTCTCCGAAAGATCCCGTCACCGGACCTTCTACCGGCCAAAGGTTGGGAGCGGAATTGGCTCGGAGCCAGTCCGCTGTCGTCACATTTCGCGTAAGGCCGAGCGAGATCCCAGTCGCGGCGGCGCCGCTTAGAGCGGTGTCTTTCAGGGCATAAAGCCGATCGAGGGAAGAACTAACTTGGGCGTCCTGAATGTGATCCGAAGCCTCTGAGACCAGAGTCGGCTCCGACTTCAAACCATAGAGCGAGGAAACTTCGCTGGCCAATGAACCCAGTGACGCGACCTGAATGTCTCGTTCCTGCGCGACCTGCTCCAGGCGCGAATAGCGATTTTTCAGCTCGTCTTTTTGAGTCCGAAGTTCATTAAAGCGGGAGACCTTCAGAAGCATTCGCATGTAGGAACTGGCAATTCCGGTCAGGCTCAGGACCCCGATCGCCGCTCCCACAACTAATACGTACAAATAATGGACTGGGATGGGTATCTTACGGAGTTGCCCATCGTCGCCACGCGCTACGAAAAGTATGTAAAAACGCTTACGCAATATTTCCCCTTTGTTAAATAATCGGATCGACTATCGCGGCAGGTTCGCCGTGTAGATCCTATTGCCCGATCCCTGCTGCGATCCCACCCTTCCCTTTCGGGGAATAAGGTCACAAATCGCTCCGTTCTACCGGAACCAGGGTCAGGCCCGAAATCTCTGTGCCTGCAATCCTAACCGCTTGCGGCACTTAGCTCGGCCAGAGTTTTTGGAAGCAGCTTCGCAACGGTACCAAAGTAGGTTCGTCCTGTCAACGACTCAGGGGTTACGAAAGGCAGGTTGATTCCGCGGTACCTCGGCGGGTTACCGGCGGTAAACTTCTGCAGTGTAAAGAACAATCCGGCATGATATTCGGTGTTGCAACTATTGAACTGCCAGCAACGCCCACCAATCGGAGGCTTCGGTTGGATGAATCGGAGGCGGCAGCGGTTGCCCCTCGGCAATGTCAACATTCCCCACATATTTCGCCCCGCCCAAACCTCCCCGCTTGTATATGATTGAGCCATCTTGCCTCTCGCCGAAAAACTGCTCATCTCTCGCATCCGCAGTCGAGCAACTCGAAAAAAAGGGATTGCAGCGGGCATCGGGGATGACTGTGCCATCCTGCAAATCCCGGCCGGTCACCAAGGGTTGGTTACTACCGATTTCAGCCTGGAAGGGATTCACTTCCGTCGCGAGTGGCATCCCCCCGAGGTCGTCGGGCATCGCTGCCTGGCCCGCGGCCTTAGCGATATCGCTGCCATGGGAGGCATGCCCGTCGCCGCATTCTTGTCGCTCGCCCTGCCTCAAAACCTGCGCCAGCCCTGGGTTGACCGGTTCATCAAAGGCTTGCTCAGGCTGGCTGACCGATTCAATGTGACCCTCGCGGGTGGAGATACAGCACAAAGTCCGGGCGGAATTCTGGCCGACATTGTTGTCATCGGATCGGCCCCCAAAGGGAAAGCAATCCGGCGCGCAGGTGCCCGCCCCGGAGACAGAATTTACGTGACCGGCGCGCTCGGAGGCGCCGCCGCCGCGCTGAAGTTGCTATTCGCTGGCAAGAAACTTAGGCAGGCTGATTTCCCCCGTCACTTCAATCCCGTCCCCCGAATCGAGGTTGGCCAGTTTCTGCTGGAAAAAGGTCTTGCCTCGGCCATGATCGATCTCAGCGACGGCCTAAGCACCGACCTCGGGCATATCTGCGAAGAGAGTGGTGTTGGCGCGGAGATCCAGGCTCCGGCCATCCCCTGCGCCAGCGTCGGGAAGCCAGCTCACCAAGTCGATCTGCAACTTGCCCTGCATGGCGGTGACGACTACGAACTGCTTTTCACGGGGCCTCGTGGGAAGCAAGTTCCTCCCCGAATCGCGGGTGTCGACATCACCCAAATTGGCCACGTCACGCGCAACAAGCACCTCATCCTCATGAATGACCAAGGTGTAGGATTCGAACTCCACCCCCAAGGCTGGGAGCATTTCAAGCATTGATCGTGTAGCCCAAAGCCTGAGACCCATGTGACTTTCGTGCTATCCAGACCTCTTCTTTATGTATCGTTGGTGCGCCGACCGGACTAAAGTAAGCTTTATGTCGTCCCCAAGATTCGTTCTTTTTCTCATTGCGTTCTGCATGTGTCAAAGCTTGGCGCTGACCGCACAACCGGCGTCGGTGTCTCCGGTGGCCAAGCCCGCCGTCGACAACGGCTTCGTCCAGAAACAATTCGGATCGACTTGCTCCCTCATCGGAATCGAGCCGCTCATCGCCGACCTGGACAGCGACGGCATTGAAGATATCGTCATCCCGGCGCGTTGCACCAATCCGATGATGGACCAGGTCGAAGATAGCTTCGTTGTCGTCGATCCCTACAACAGCTTCTTTGGTTACGGCAATCCCAAGGTCACCACGCAATTTTCCTCGGACGATCCGGAACATCGCGGGTACTCTCTGTTGGTGATTCATGGAGCCGGCGCGGAGGCCTGGCACTCAGCCACTCCCAAAGCGAAGTTCATCATCATAAATCTGCCCTTCAAGCAGGTCGTCGTGAAGAAATTGGCCATCAAGAAAAAGAGGATGATCATGGGAATCTTCGCGGAAGAGACCGGCGGCGATCAGGCGACCTCCGTAGTTTTCTGGGATGGCAGAAAATATAAGTACCAGCCACTAGGCTCCAGCATGGAGTAATCGCAGTTCGATGGAGGACGGGCGTCCCGCCCGTCGCGCCGGGCTTCGCCGGGCGCGGTAAAGATTCATCATCAACCTCCACGTAATTACTGGTCCCCCGCCAACCCGCTATAATTCTCCCGCCATGAACCTCGAACAGAAATTAGCTGAACTGAAGAAGCGCGACCACCTGGCCGAAGACGGCGGCGGGGAGCAGCGGCGTGAAAAACAGCACAAGGAAGGCAAAATGTCGGCCCGCGAGCGCATTGAGTTCCTGCTCGACGAAGCCACATTCGAGGAGACCGACAAACTGGTCACCCATCGCTGCAACGATTTCGGCATGGCCGAGCAAAAATTCTACGGCGATGGCTTCATTACGGGATACGGCCGCATCGAAGGCCGCCTGGTGTTTGTCTTCGCCCAGGACTTCACGGTGTTCGGTGGATCGCTCTCGGAAGCCAACGCGGCCAAGATCGTGAAGATCATGGATCTCGCCGCCAAGATGGGAGCCCCAGTGATCGGCCTCAACGATTCCGGCGGTGCCCGCATTCAGGAAGGCGTTATGTCCCTGGCTGGCTACGCCGACATCTTCTTAAGAAATACGCTGTATAGCGGAGTCGTTCCCCAGATTTCCGCAATTATGGGCCCATGCGCCGGAGGCGCAGTCTACTCGCCCGCGATTACCGATTTCATTCTGATGGTCGACAAAACTTCCTACATGTTCATCACCGGCCCCGACGTAATCAAGACGGTCACCCACGAGGAAGTCACCAAAGATCAACTAGGCGGCGCGGAGACCCACAACGAAACCTCAGGGGTGGCCCACTTCAAAGCGCACGACGATGCCGAGTGTTTATCGATGGTCCGAGAGTTGCTCAGCTTCATGCCCTCGAACAATCTCGATGATCCGCCACGGAAGCCCTGCACCGATCCTATCGATCGCGCCGATGCAGCACTGGACAAGATTGTCCCTGACCAATCGAATCTGCCCTACGACATCAAAGACGTAATTCACGCCGTGGTGGACGACGGCTATTTTTTCGAAGTCCAGGAATACTATGCAAGAAACATCGTTATAGGATTCGCGCGCCTGAATGGAAAGCCGGTCGGGATCGTAGCCAACCAGCCAGCGTTTCTTGCCGGCACTCTGGACATCAGCGCCTCGATCAAAGGCGCCCGCTTCGTGCGCTTCTGCGACTGCTTCAATATCCCGCTGGTGACCTTTGAAGACGTTCCCGGATTCCTCCCTGGGACCAATCAGGAATACGGAGGCATCATCAAACACGGTGCCAAGCTGCTATTTGCCTTCGCCGAAGCCACGGTCCCAAAGGTGACCGTCATAACTCGCAAAGCCTACGGCGGAGCCTATTGCGTCATGGCTTCGAAACACATTCGCACCGATGTGAACTACGCCTGGCCCACGGCAGAGATCGCAGTCATGGGCCCGGAAGGCGCGGTGGACATCGTCTACAAGCGCGAACTGGAGAACGCCGCGAACCGAGTAGAGGCGCGCCAAAAAAAGATCGAAGAATTCCGCGAGCGCTTCGCCAACCCCTACGTAGCTGCCGACCGCGGCTTCGTCGACGCAGTAATCCAACCCCGCGAAACCCGCAAAAAACTAATCCAAGCCCTGGAGATGCTGGAAACCAAGCGTGACAAGAACCCCCCGAAAAAGCACGGCAACATGCCACTGTAAGGCACGTGCAGAGCGGACACTCATGTCCGCTGCCTCCGAGGTTGAATTTTATTTCAAGACGTGTTCTCAGGAGCGAGGGGACAACGCTCACTGAACCTACAAAGTGTGCAGATAAGCCAGCAGATCGTTGATTTGTTGCTGACTGAGGACCTGGGCGTAGGCGGGCATTTTGTTCCGCCCCATACGAACGATGTCGGTGACCCGATCGTCATTGGCGGGCATTCCGCTCATCGGCAGGTATCGCCGCTGGAACACGCCTTTCATGCTTGGCCCCTGCCGTCCACGCGAAGAGTAAGGCGCATGGCACCGGTCGCAATAGTTGTCATAGATCCGGCGCCCCGCGATCTGCTGCGGATTGAGTCCAAGTTCCGCATCGCTCTTGCGCCGTTGCACATCGCAACCAGTCAGCACCACGATAGAGAACAGGAAACAAACAGCGAACAATTTCAGATTCCTAATTCTGATCTCCCGCTTGAAGAAAAGATGAATGCGAAATTGCTCCATTTGTCCGTCGAAACCCGAAATTAAACCGCTACAATAATAAAGCAAAGCCATGCCCAGCGCGGGAACCGACGTGACGCCTAAACGAGTGATGG
>Ga0209275_10000538_pt1 | contig 14822 bp, 9 predicted proteins | sample HubBroMetageREF2_FD_188344 | JGI IMG/M metagenome (GOLD analysis project Ga0209275, IMG submission 188344) | Reference soil microbial communities from the Hubbard Brook experimental Forest, New Hampshire, USA - Hubbard Brook CCASE Soil... | ecosystem: Environmental > Terrestrial > Soil >... | reverse complement strand
GCGATTGAGTTGTATCAGAGGCTCGGCTTTAACCAACGAGTGCTCTTGCACTTCGCAGTGTTGCGGAAGGATTAGTTTCTAGTCAGAGAAGCGGACGCCGGAACTGAAAGTCGGGACGAAGCCCGGAGCGCCTCAGTACAGATGGAAATCGACTTCCACGGCCATTTCCACATTCACCGGGTGACCATCTTTCTGGCCGGGTTCGAAGCGCCAGGTCTTGACCGTCTCGATGGCTTTCTCGTCGAGTCCCATGCCCAGCGAGTTCACCACGCGAATGTTCGAGGGCTTGCCGTCGGTGCCAACGATAATCATCAGGGTGCAAGTTCCCTGGTACTTAGCTTTGCGCGCTTCTTCGGAGAACTCAGGATCAGGCGAGAAGATTGGCCGCGGCGGGGTCACACCTCTGCCAGAGCGGTAAACACCGCCTCCCATACCCATGCCCTCACCGGGTCCGACGCCGCGCCCGTTACCGGAGCCGACACCACCACCAGAGCCCGAACCGATGCCCGCACCCTCCCCCGTACCATTCGACGGAATGACGGCGGTAGATTTCGGGTCGCCAAGGTTTGGCATGCTGTTCATAGCCACCTTGATATCAGGCGGCACCATCACCGTAGGCTCAACCGCCAACTTGGGGTTCATGTTTCGAATCACTGCTGCCGGCGGAGTGATCTGCGGCTTCATCGAAAACTTCGGCAGTTTTCCCTGCGAAGCCTTTAACACGTCGCGGTCGCCACCACCACCGCCGCCGCCGGCCTGCGTCTTCGCCGGCTTCAGCGGGATGTAATCACCGGGATCAATCAGCGCGGTCACCGTTGGCTTGGCCTCGACCTTTGTTACCAGGCGCCGCGCGAAGATCGTACCGCCAATAATCAATGCGATTACAACTACGTGGAACGCAGTCGAAGTAAGCGCTCCATTCTTTTTATAGTTGTAGAAGCCCCAAATATCCTTCACCGGGATGGGCTTCGATTCCAGCTTTAGCGGGGGAAGCTTTTTGGGGAAGAAGAACTCGTCGAGGCCGCTGAAAAGCGACTTCCACAGCGGCTCAAAGGTGTCGGGAGCCAGCAGGAGGTGAAGCTCTGGCTCGGTCTCGGCTTTAGGAGCGACGTTCGGATTTACTTCAGTTAATGCCATTGTTCCCGGGTTCTATTCTCACGCGGCAGTGAACGGCAAGCTTCTTTGGAGACACCCACTTACACAGATGATGCGTCTTTCCAACAAGTTGCCTCGGTTAATTCTTCTCTGGTTCTTCTTTAGTTTCCAGGGTCGGGCCTGGCTACCCCCAACGGACCGGATCAACTCCCGGGCCTTCGGCTTCTACTCAAATTGTACCCCTTCCATCCCCCTTTACGAAGTGTATTTCAAGTTCCTCTGGGCGGTGTACTTCTTCAGGAAACGCCGGCGATAGGTTCCGAGGTATCTGGCCCGATCGTGGCGCATGGACGTTCCCTGCGGCTCTCCCTATAATGAAGAGATTCAATCATTTGGGAGAATCCAACCGAGTGCCGCTCGACCTGAAAGCCACTATTAATCTGCCTAAAACCGCCTTCCCCATGAAGGCCAACCTGCCACAGAACGAGCCCAAAATGCTGGCCCGCTGGGAGCAGATGGGGATCTACGAGCGCATTCGCGAGGCCCGCAAAGGATCAGATAAAGGCACCTACATTTTGCATGATGGCCCGCCTTACACCAGCGGCCCCATTCACCTGGGCACGGCGCTGAATAAGTGCCTGAAAGATTTCATCGTAAAGTCGAAGACGATGTCGGGATATGACGCGCCTTACGTCCCGGGCTGGGATTGCCACGGTCTTCCCATCGAGATCAAAGTTGATAAGGAGCTTGGCGGCAAGAAGCTGCAGATGCGTCCCACGGACGTGCGCGCGGAATGCCGCAAGTACGCGCAGAAGTTTCTGGATCTGCAGCGCCTGCAGTTCAAGCGGATCGGCGTTTTCGGCCGCTTCGACCGTCCTTACGCCACCATGAACCCGCAGTACGAGTCGGTGGTGCTGTCGACCTTTTTCTCGTTCTACGAAAACGGCTTCGTCTACAAAGGCCTGCGCGCCGTTTACTGGTGCATGCATGACGAAACCGCTCTCGCCGAAGCGGAAGTCGAATACGAGAACCACACCAGCCCCACCGTGTGGGTGAAGTACGCCTTGCTCGACGATCCCGCGAAGATTGATGCGGCTCTAGCAGGCAAGAAAGTTTCAACCATCATCTGGACCACCACTCCGTGGACCCTCCCCGCGTCGCTGGCTGTGGCTTTTCATCCGGACGAAGAATATGTGGCGATCGAATCCGGCGGCGAGGTCTACATCGTTGCCTCGAAGCTGGCGAAAGATGTCGCGGAAAAGTGCGATCTGGCAAATCCGCGAGAGCTTGCCCACTTCCCCGGACGCAAGCTGGAATACCTGAACTTCCAGCATCCGTTTCTCGACCGCAAAATCCTGGGCGTCCTGGCCGAGTACGTCACTATGGACACCGGCACAGGCGTAGTCCACACCGCGCCTTCGCACGGCGCTGAGGACTTCCTCACCGGCGTCAAGTACGGTCTCGATGCCACCAGCAACGTCGACGAAAAAGGCATCCTGCGCAACGGCCTGCCGGAATATACCGGCAAGCGCGTCTGGGAAGCGAATCAGCCAATCATCGATCTGGTCAAGAGCCGCGGTGCTCTGCTCCATGCGGAAAAGACGGAGCACTCATACCCGCACTGCTGGCGCTGCCACAATCCCGTAATCTTCCGCGCTACCGAGCAGTGGTTTATCTCGATGGAAACACCCATGCCGGGCGGGTCTGGCAGTCGGGGTTCGGAAAAGGACACGCTGCGCACCCGCACCCTTTCGGAAATCAAGCATGTGAAATGGGATCCGTCGTGGGGCGAAGAGCGGCTCTCGAACATGATCGCCACGCGCCCCGACTGGTGCATCTCGCGGCAACGCGTCTGGGGCGTTCCTATCGCCGTTTTTCTTTGCGAGGGCTGCGGCAAGCCGCTTAACGACCACGCCATCAATCGCAAGGTCGTCGAACTCTTCGCCCGTTCCGGCGCGGACGCCTGGTTCACTTCAGAGTCCGACACGATTCTTCCGGCAGGCACGAAGTGCCCGCACTGCAGCGGCACTAAGTTCGAAAAAGAAACTGACATCTTCGACGTTTGGCTGGAGTCGGGCGCGAGCTACTTAGCTCTAATTGCCGATGAGCCCTCGTATCCCTGGCCTTCCGATCTTTATCTCGAAGGCGGCGACCAATACCGCGGCTGGTTTCAGTCGTCGCTGCTCTGCGCCATGGGTACGCACGGAACCCCGCCCTACAAAGGCGTAGTCACGCCAGGATGGACCCTCGACGAAAAAGGCCAGGCCATGTCGAAATCCCGCGGCAACGACGTAGACCCGGTCGATATCGCCGATCGCATGGGAGCAGAGATCGTGCGTCTCTGGGTCGCGTCAGTCGACTTCCGCGAAGATGTGGTCGGCTCCGAGTTGTTGATGCAGCGTGTCGCGGAAACCTATCGCACCATCCGCAACAACTTGTTCCGCTACGTCCTCAGCAACCTCTACGACTTTAATCCGCAGGCCGACGCCGTCCCTTTTGAAAAGCTGGAAGGCATCGACCAGCACATGCTCCGTCTGACCGCGACCCTGGCCGCGGATGTGCGGCGCTGGTTCGACGAGTTCGCTTTCCACCGCATCTATCACCGCGTGAATTATTTCTGCGTGACCGAGCTCAGCGCCTTTTATTTCGATGTGCTCAAAGACCGCCTCTACATCTCCGCGCCCAAGTCGCAGGCCCGCCGCAGCGCGCAGACTGCGATCTGGCGCATTGGCGAAGCCATGTCCCGGCTGCTCGCTCCCATCATGAGCTTCACTTCTGAAGAAGTCTGGGGACACCTGCCCACTCTTCCGGACCGTCTGGAGAGCGTTCACCTGGCGCTGTTCCCTTCCGCGTCCGATCTGCTCGGCGAAGGCACCCCAGTGGACGATCCAACTCAGCGCCAGGACTGGACTGCCTTGCTCGCAATACGCGAAGAAGTGATGAAGGCGCTGGACACTGCGCGAAATGAAAAGATGATCGGCAAGCCTCTGGAAGCCCAACTCACAATCACGGCGCCCGATCCCGCCTACTCGCTCCTGATGCGCTACAAAGATCAGCTTCGCTACATCTTCATCGTCTCCGCCGTGACACTCGCGCAGGGCTCGGGCAACGGAACCGGCCAAGTCCACGTCGAGGTGAAGAAGGCCGATGGAGCGAAGTGCGAACGCTGCTGGAATTACTCAATCCACGTGGGCGAGGATAAGGCGTACCCAACGGTCTGCGAGCGCTGCAGCGCCGTGCTGAAAGAACTTGAAGGATCGCGCTAGGCGAAGCATCTGGTGGCGTTTGTCATCCTGAGCGCAGCCGTTCTTCAGGCGTAGCGAAGGATCTCCCTCTCCACCGGCCCAACGCGTAGGCCAAAATGCGCGACCGCCGGCAATAGCTTAGGGCCAGTGAAATCCCTGAAACTTGTATAATCCCCGGGGTCGAGTGCCCTGTGAACTGGCGCAAACTACGAACGGTCGTGCTGACGGTGCTGGCTCTGTGCCTTATCCCGGCCACTCGTTACTATCAAATCGACGTTCCGTTGCTGCGGTTCCTGCAGGGCCCGCGGCACGTCGACCCCCTCTTGCTTCACCTGTCCGGAGAGTTCGTCGAAAACAATCTTGGAACCGAGCAAGAGCCGAATGGCTCGGTCACAGTGCGCATGATCGCGCAGCAATACCTGTTCGTCCCGCATTGCATTCTGGTTCCGGCCGGAGTTCCGGTTCATCTTCGCATCACCAGCGCCGACGCGGTTCATTCCCTCACCTTCGATGGCACCGACTACGCCGTGAAAGTTCTGCCGGGCACCATCAGCGAGGCTCGCCTTGAGTTTCCTCGTCCGGGTGAATACAAAATGCCCTGCCGCGAATTCTGTGGGGCGGGACACTACGCCATGCGATCCGAGTTAAAGGTGGTGCCTCGCGACCAGTTCCCAGCGCTGCGGCCCCAGGAAAGGGGGAGCTGTGCGACGCAATAGGCCCCGGTCTACGAAGCTTGTCATCGGAATCATTACGGCGGGCTCCCTGCTTCTCTTAGCGAGTGACAATCCGCCGGCCCGAATCCCCTCGTATGTGGCGTGGACGCAGGAGACGTTCGTGGCGATTTCGCAGGGCGATGCTTTTCGGGGAATGCTGCTGGCCAGGCACTGCGATCACTGCCATGGAGCGGAAGGCTTCACCACCATCGGTTCGACTCCCAACCTGGCACGCATGGGCAAACTCGCGGTCTGGAAGCAACTGGAAGATTTCCGAACCCATAAGCGTCAGGCGCGCCCGATGAATGCCATCGCGGAATCCCTTTCGTCCCGTGATGTGGCTGACCTCGTCGCCTATTACGCAAAGCTACCCGCCTTCAACGATCCCGAAGACAAACGAGTCTTTCCTCAATCCCAGCCCGATCCTGTTCATTCGGCAATGGTGTCGCGCTTGATTTCATTTGGGGACGGCGAGCGCGGCATTCCGCCCTGCCAGGCTTGCCACGGCCCGGTGGCGTATCGCCCCGGAGCTCCGTGGCTAGCAAACCAGAACGCCGAGTACCTCTTGAACGAGCTGGAAGCCTTCGCGACAGGAAGTCGCGCCAACGACATCAACATGCCCATGCGCACCATCGCGGCGCTGCTCACAGAGGAAGAACGAAAAGCCCTCGCGCAGTATTACGGTTCGGGCCTGGGACTTGAACCAGCAGGAGAGAAGTAAAAAGTAAGAGCACAGCAAAACAAAAACAGGTTCCTCACCGAGCCTTCGGCCCAGTTCGGAATGACAAGGGGCCCTGCTGAAGCCCGATAGCCGAAGCCCGAAGCCCGCTACCGCAATTCTTCCATCGCTGCCGCTAACACTTCCCTACCCGGCCGCGTCAATGATTCCGGCAGCGTAGCCAGCGGCTGATCAACCATATTCAGCATGTCAAGGAAGCTAGGCGCTTTGGTGTTCACGTAAAACACTCCCGTCAGCACTTCGCCCTTATCGTGCGCTTCCGAGAGTCGCTTCATGGCTGCGATCCGGTGGGTCGGATCATAGTCTTCTTCCAGCTTGCGCAGCCGGAGACTGGATCCATCATGCATGGTGACATTGACCGTCGTCCCCGCATCGTACTCCACATCAATTTCTTCGAAGTGAGGAACAAAGCTCATCTCCTGCAAGGTCTCTTCGTGATCCTTTACGTACTTGTAGGACTTGGTCGAACCCTCGTGATCGTTGAAAGTGACGCAGGGGGAAACGACGTCAAGCATCACGGTGCCGTGGTGCGCGATAGCCGCTTTCAGCATGGTGCTCAACTGTTTCTTGTCACCAGAAAATGACCGGCCGACAAATGTCGCTCCCAGTTCGATGGCCAGTCCGCAAGTATCAATCGGAGGCAGATCGTTGATCACTCCGGATTTCAGTTTCGATCCCAGATCGGCCGTGGCCGAGAACTGGCCCTTGGTCAAGCCGTACACGCCGTTGTCCTCAATGATGTAGATAAGAGGAAGATTGCGGCGCATGAGGTGAACAAACTGTCCGATGCCGATCGAAGCAGTGTCGCCATCGCCGCTCACGCCCAGCGCAATCAGATTGCGATTGGCCAGCATCGCCCCGGTGGCAACGGACGGCATGCGTCCGTGCACCGAGTTGAAACTGTGCGAACGGTTCATGAAGTAAGCCGGACTCTTCGACGAACAGCCGATTCCGCTCAGCTTGGCCACCCGTTCCGGTTGCACGCCCATGTCATACATGGCTTCGATGATGCGTTCGGAAATCGCATTGTGGCCGCAGCCCGCGCACAGCGTGGTCTTGCCGCCCTTGTAGTCAATCACTGTCAAGCCAATATGATTGGTTTTTGGTTCAGCAGCAGGCGTGGTCGCCATTACTTGCCCTCCATGGTGCTCAGTTCGTCAGTAACGGAGCGTGCATCGAGCGGCAGCCCATCCAGATGGCTGATGCTGCGCAGCCGCGCAATCAACTCGGGTTTCAGGTCGAGCTTGAGTAAGCTGAGCATCTGCGCGTCGCGATTCTGCTCCACCACATAAACGCGGTCATGCTGCTCGATGAATTCGTGCACTTCCCGCGTAAAGGGATAAGCCCGCAGCCGCAGGTAGTCGGTTTCAATCGCGTACTCACCTCGCAACTGGTCACGGCTTTCAATGATGCCCCAATGCGACGTGCCGTAAGCAATGATCCCAATTTTCGCGTTCTCGCCTTTGACAATCTCAGGACGCGGAACGAACGAGCGCGAGGACTCGAACTTGCGGTTGAGCCGCTCCATGTTGTTTTCGTAATCGTCAGGCCGCTCGCTGTAGCTCGATTTATCATTGTGGCCGCTGCCCCGCGTGAAGTACGCTGCGGCCGGATGATCCGTTCCGGGCAGCGTGCGATAGCCCACACCGTCGCCATCCAAATCTCTGTAACGGGCAAAGCCGCCCAGCTTTTCCAGATCAGCCTTATCCAAAACCTTCCCGCGCTTGATCGGAGCGGTCGGATACTCGAAAGGATCAGACATCCAGTTATTCATCCCGAGATCCAGATCGGACATCACGAAAACCAGTGTCTGAAACTGCTCGGCCAGATTAAAGGCATCCGAAGCCATGCTGAAGCACTCCGCCACCGAACACGGAATCAGCATGATGTGCTTGGTATCGCCGTGGGAAAGAAAAGCCGTAGTCAGAATATCGCCCTGCGAAGTGCGCGTAGGCAGGCCAGTCGACGGTCCGACACGCTGGATGTCCCAGATCACACCCGGAATTTCCGCGTAATAAGCCAACCCGGCAAACTCCGCCATCAGCGAGATTCCCGGCCCCGCAGTCGCAGTCATGCTGCGCGCACCGGCCCAGCCAGCGCCAATCACCATACCGATCGCCGCCAGTTCATCCTCGGCCTGAACAATCGCGAATGTTGCTTTGCCATCGGGACCGATGCGGTATTCCTTCATGTATTCAATCATCGTCTCCACCAGCGAAGACGATGGCGTGATCGGATACCACGTCACCACCGTGCATCCGGCAAACATGCAGCCGAGCGCCGCCGCCGAGTTGCCGTCGATGATGATCTTGCCCGCAGTCTTATCCATGCGCTCGATGTAGAAAACTCCGCGCTTCTGCAGACTCGCTTTCGCATAGTCGAATCCCGCCTGCGCCGCGGCCAGGTTCAAGTTAGCGGCTTTTACCTTGGTGGCAAATTGCTTGCGGATCGCCTTCTCCACCTCGCCCATGTCGATGGTGAGCAGTTGTGCGACCACGCCCACGTACACCATGTTCTTGACCAGCTTGCGCAGCTTCGCCTCAGGGCAAACCGTCGCGACCAGCTTGTCGTAGGGAACCGAATAGAAAACCAGATCGGTGCGGAGCTTGTCCAGAGCAAGCGGTTCGTCATAAAGAACAGAAGCGCCCGGCGCCAGCGACATTACATCGTCCTGCGCGGTTTCGGCATTCATCGCTACCAGGAAATCAATTTCCTTCTTGCGGCCGATGTAGCCGTCCTTGTTGGCGCGAATCGTATACCAGGTCGGCAAGCCGGCAATATTTGAGGGAAACAGGTTCTTGCCCGAAACCGGCACGCCCATCTGGAAAATCGCCCGCAACAGCACTGTGTTTGAACTCTGAGAACCTGAGCCATTCACCGTTGCAACCTGAATGCTCATGTCGTTGACGACGCGCGTACGCCCCAATTGCCCGCCCGTGCCCTGGGGCGCAACATCCGTGGTGGCCATTCCTGCACCTTCCTTATGATTAAGGGGCGGAGTGATCCGCCCAAATTCCAACTTGGGGGAAACATTTGATTATACGGCGATGGCGCCCTTGAGTACACCAAAACACGCGCCAGAAGCCGGGGAGGAACCTATTTGAGAACGAGACGTGATAAGAAAGATCTCAGAAAGCAAAGATTACCGCGGATACACTACTCGGCCTTGAAGAACTGGGCAATCGTGCGGAACTTCTTATATCGTGACGCGACTAACTCAGCAGGCGGGATCTTTTTCAGCTCTGAGAAGTGCTTCTGCAGGCTGACATCCAGCAAGTTCGCCGCAGCTTCATGATCCCGATGCGCTCCACCCTCCGGCTCAGCCACGATATCGTCCACGCAGCCCAGCTCGCTCAGATCCGTGGCCGTGATGCGCATCGCCTCCGCCGCCAATTCCTTCTTGGTGGAGTCTCTCCACATAATGGCGGCACAGCCCTCGGGGGAAATCACCGAATAGATCGAATTTTCCATCATTAGCACGCGGTCGGCCACGGCAATCGCCAACGCCCCACCGCTGCCCCCAACGCCAATCACGGTCGCAATGATGGGCACTTCCAGCCGCGCCATTTCACGCAGGTTATAGGCAATCGCCTCGGCTTGCCCGCGCTCCTCAGCGTGAATTCCGGGATAAGCCCCGTCGGTATCCACCAGCGAGAAGATCGGCCTGCGAAACTTTTCCGCCACCTGCATCACCCGCAGCGCCTTGCGGTAACCCTCCGGATGGGGCGTCCCAAAATTGCGGTACACGCGTTGCTTCATGTCCCGCCCCTTCTGGGTGCCGACAATCAGAACTTCGTCGCCGTGAAAGCGGGCCATCCCGCATACAATCGCCGGATCGTCGCCGAACCCGCGGTCGCCGTGAATCTCGCTCCAGTCCGTGAACACGCGCTCGATATAGTCGAGCGCCTGCGGGCGCTGGGGATGCCGGGCCAGCTCGGTTTTCTGCCAGGCGGTTTGCAACGCCTTCATTTCCTGCCTCAGGGTGTGGACGCGCTCCTGCAGCTTCGCCAGCTGGCGATGAGTCTCCTCATTCTGCCCGGCCGTGGCCTCGATCAGCGCCACCTGCCGCTCAATCTCCTCCAGTTCCTGCTGCGCTTTGTGGGATGCTTCCATGGTTGAACTGATTAATTGGACTGACTGGTCGAGCCGAGAACGACTAGCTGATCACGCGGACACTGCCCCGTCCGCACAACTCTTCGACTCTGGCGATGAAGTTGCGATCCGGCAGCACATTATAACCTTCCGCTTCCATCACCACCATGAAATCCCCGGCACGTTCCACGTCAAACAACACTCGAGCTTCGCCCCTGCGCTCGCGGAAAAGCACATGAAGATCGTCCACGGTAGTCTCGCCCGCGGTCTCCAGCGGCACTCGAATCCGGATCGCGCGCGGCAGCGGAACTTTGGCCTCTTCGAGTGGCATGATTTCCGCCGCGGTGATCTTGGGATTCGCTCCTTCTTCGATTCTCACCCCGGCCCTCACCAGCACGGGAACTTCCAGCTTCACCTTATCCCCCAGACGCTTGTACGCTTCCGGAAAGACGATCATGTCGATCGAGCCTGACATGTCTTCGAGCGTCGCTTGCGCGTAGAACTCCCCGCGCTTGGATTTTTGCACGCGCACGTTGCCAATGATGCCGGCCGTGGCGATGGTCTCTTCCTTTCCTGTGGACTTCGTCATCGCGGCAACTTCATCGATGCGCAACGCCTGCAGGTCGGCCAGCTTGTCCTTGTATTTTTCCAGAGGATGCCCACTGATAAAGAACCCGAGGATCTCCTTTTCCGCCGCCAGCCGCACCTGCTCATCCCAGTCCGGAATGTTCGGCAGCTTATCGTTATTCGTTTCAGCGTCCTCCTGCTGAAAGACTCCGAACAGCCCGTGCTGTCCTGATTCCGCGTCGCGCTGCGCCTTCTGCGCTCGCTCCATGGCGCGGTCGAGCACCGTCATCACCTGCGCGCGACGGCCCAGCGAATCCATCGCGCCGCTCTTGATCAACGACTCCAGCACGCGCTTGTTGAGCAGCCGCAGATCGACGTTCTCGCAGAATTCGTAAATTGATTTGAACCGTCCCAGTTTCTTTCTCGCGGCCACGATCGATTCAATCGCGTTGCCCCCGACATTCTTCACCGCCGCCAGCCCAAACCGGATGGCGTCTCCATGCGGCGTAAAGTTTGCATCCGAAACATTGATGTCCGGCGCCTCTACCGGAATACCCATCTCGCGGCACTCGTTGATGTACTTCACCACGTCATCGGTGCTGCCCGTAAGCGACGTCAGCAGCGCCGCCATGAACTCAACCGGATAATGCGTCTTCAAATAAGCCGTGTGATAAGCCAGCAGCGCGTACGCGGCCGAATGCGACTTGTTGAATCCATATCCCGCAAACTGCGCCATGAGATCGAAAATCTTCTCGATCTTCTTCGGCGGGAACTTGCGTTGCGTCGCGCCCTGCACGAAGCGTTCACGCTGCTGCGCCATTTCCTCGGGCTTTTTCTTTCCCATCGCGCGTCGCAGCAAATCGGCCTCTCCCAGGGAGTAGCCCGCGAGCGTGTTCGCCGCTTGCATCACCTGTTCCTGATAGACGAAGACGCCGAGGGTCTCTTCCAAAATCTCTTTCAGTTCCGGCAGTTCATACTCGATCTTGCGCCGTCCCTGTTTGCGCTCGATGAAATCATCAATCATTGCCATGGGCCCAGGACGATAGAGCGCGTTCAAGGCGGTTAAATGTTCAATCGAGTTCGGCTGATAGCGCCGCAGCACATCGCGCATGCCGTGCGATTCAAACTGGAAGACGCCGGACGTCAGAGCTTTGTGAAAGACTTTCTGGTAGGTTTCCGCATCTTCGAGAGGAATGCTCTCCAGCGTGATCGGCGTCCCACGCGTCTGTTCGATCAGCTTCAACGTGTCGGTGAGAATCGTAAGCGTGGTCAGCCCCAGAAAGTCCATCTTCAACAGGCCCATCTTTTCAATCGCAACCATGTCGAAGGCGGTGACGATTTCGTCGTTCTTGGTCCGGTGCAGCGGCACCAGTTCCGTCAGAGGACGCGGTGAAATCACCACGCCAGCCGCATGCACTCCGGAATTCCGCACCATCCCTTCGAGCTTCTTCGCGGTCTGAATCAGCTCCCGAATCTGCCCATCCTTCTCCATTGCCTCGCGCAGCTGCGGCGAGTCTTCGATCGCCTGATCCAGTGTGATGTTGAGCTGCGTTGGAATCATCTTGGCGATGCGGTCCACATCGGCGTAAGGGATGTCCATCGCCCGTCCCACGTCTTTGATCGCCGCCTTGGCCGCCATCGTGCCAAACGTAATGATCTGCGCAACATTGTCGCGCCCGTATTTCTGCGTGACGTAGTTGATCACCTCGCCGCGCCGGTTCATGCAGAAATCGATGTCGATATCCGGCATCGAAACCCGTTCGGGATTCAGGAAGCGCTCAAACAGCAACTCATGTTGCAGAGGATCGAGATCGGTAATTCCGAGCGCGTAGGAAACCAGCGACCCAGCCGCTGATCCGCGCCCCGGTCCCACAGGAATGTCATGTTCCTTCGCATAGCGGATGAAGTCCCACACGATCAGAAAATACCCGGGAAACTTCATCTGCTGGATGATTCCGAGTTCCCGCTCCAGCCGCTGCTCGTAATCCGAAATCGGATGCTTCAGCTTGCCCTGTTCGTGCAGCGGCCGCAGCGCTGCCATCCGTCGCGCGAAGCCCTCCCGGCTGACGTGCGCGAAATAACTGTCGATGGTATAGCCCGGCGGAACCTCGAATTGTGGAAACGGCGTCGCTACTTTCTCCAACCGCAGGCTGCAACGCTCGGCGATATCGAGCGTGCGCGTCAAAACCTCAGGTGAGTCTTTGAACACGCGATGCATCTCGTCGTGGCTCTTCACGAAGAACTGCGTACCCTCAAACTTCATCCGCGCCGTGTCGTGAATCGACTTCCCGGTCTGGATGCACAGCATCACGTCCTGCGCGTGCGCGTCGTCCTCGCACAGGTAGTGGCTGTCGTTGGTAGCCACGAGCGGCTGTCCCAGCTCTTTTTCCAGCTGATAGAGCCCCGCACGAATCCGGTGCTCCATCGCCAGGCCTTGATCCTGAATCTCGAGATAGAAATTATCCTTCCCGAAAATATCGCGGAGCGTGCCTGCCGCCGCCCGCGCGGCGTCATAATTCCCTTCCATCAACCGCTCCGCAACCTCTCCTTTCAGGCAACCCGAGAGCCCGATCAGCCCGCGGGAATGCTCCGCCAGAAACTTCTTGCTCACTCGCGGCTTGTAATAGAAGCCATGCAGTGAAGCTTCCGACGTAATCTTCACCAGATTGCGGTAGCCTTCTTCGTTCTCCGCCAGCACCAGGAGATGGTTGTAGGTGTCGCCCTCGGGCGGAGTGCGCTCGATGTTGTGATCGTCTTTCTTGCAGATGTAAAGTTCGCACCCCACGATCGGCTTCACGCCCGCATGATTCGCCGCATTCACGAAATGCACCGCCCCAAAGATATTTCCATGGTCGGTCATGGCCACGGCCGGCATACCCAGCTCTTTCACGCGGTGACAAAGTTTTTCGACGTCGCAGGCGCCGTCCAGCAGGGAGTAATCGGTATGGAGGTGCAGGTGGACGAATTGGGACATAGGGTCAGTCTGATTTTACTTGGTTGTGTCATTCTATCGGGAAACCGCGCAGAAACTAGCAGCACTTATCCACAATGCGTGGAAAAGCAGCAGTGGGCTTTCCTCCAGTGCTGGCAATGCTTTCACGTTACCGAGATTGCAGCATCCGAGTGAGTTGACGCCGTGAGGAGGCACGCCGTTCGTGAGTAACTCAACCGCCAGCGCAGGTCGCAACCCCGCTGACAGCGCATTTCGCGCGATTTGTTGGCTTTGGGTTGCGATGAGCTTCGTCTATGTGGCTGCCTACTCCCGAGTCGCAGCGCTGGATGGACGTCATCGCCAGGGGCTCGCACTCGCGTCGTCTCTTGTCCTGCAGGCTATCCTCACCTGCGCTTATGTTTCGCGACAAAAGTTTCGCAGCCACCCGCGAATACCTGCGCAGCTTAACCGGATCAGACTTTGCCACGGAAGACGAATGGTAGCAAAGCCTCGATCCCAATCAGGTCGCCAAGTCCTTCCCGAACGTAGCTAGAAAGCGGAGCACCGATCCACGTTTGGGGCTTTGGATGAAAGCAACCATAAAAATTGACGACCTCTGTATTACAGATAGAGGGCAGGTTCACTGTCCAACCCGCACAGTTAGAATCCTGAAACAGCTAACTGGTCAGAGCTTTGATTCACCCGCGCAGTGGGTGCAATGGTGGCAAGACAACCGGGCGTATCTAGCGCTGTCAGCCGATGGACGAACCCTGGTGAGCTTAAAAAGATAATCTGGGATAGGCCGTAACAAAGACGTATCTACTGCCCGTCGTGCGGCCCAGGCACGTGGAAATCCACCCCGCGGTCGTCGTTCTCCTTGGTGGTCGCGGGAATATCAAGATCCGAGAGCGGAATCTTCTGCGTATGTTGCGGATTGAAGTTCCACAGGGTCTGCCCGACGATGGCGTAATTGTGTACTTCCTGTTTATGCTCGTCGCGGAAAACCAGCACCGTGGCCGGTGCGGCTTCATTGAGTTCCGAGTGCTCGTTTCGTGGACGCGGCGGAGGAGGTGCTGACCCGGCATAAAGATCCTGATCGGCTTGCTGCCGCATCTGCTGCTGGTCAAGACTCTGCTCGTTCATCTCGTTCGCCAGGCCAGTCTGGTACTGCTGGTCCGCGTCGCCAGACGAACCAGAATCCCCCCACCAGTACGGATCGTATGCCCCCACGTATCCCCACGGATATCCGTAAGTACCCACACATCCGTAGCCATAGTAGTAGCAGTTCGCTCCAACGCCGTGGGCGCCGAATCGCACGCCACCGTAGCGGTTGAAGCCGCGATTGAAGCTCCGGTTAAACGATCCCGAGGTGAATCCAGGCCGCGAAGCGGAGCGAGAGCCGAACGAACGCGCCGCGGAACCAGACCCCACGCGTGCAC